>FWPV01005749.1_pt1 | contig 24489 bp, 34 predicted proteins | sample 2228371 | NCBI WGS metagenome assembly FWPV01 (sample SAMEA103939776, study PRJEB20133) | metagenome | reverse complement strand
GGCATTGCGCAGTACGCGGGTGCCGCCGATCATCACGGGTTCGAGGGTGGCAGTAGTCATGGTGAGTGCTCCAAAAAGTTAAGGGCTGCCTAGTCCACGTTTCGGACCCGACAGCCCCTACTGTACATGGGCTGTGCTGTGAATAGCAACTGCTGCGTTAGCGATCTTGGTTCACGTATTCGCTGGTCGCGTCACCCTCGGTCGCGTAGCCGCCACCAGCGAACGTGATCTTGAAGCTGCACGCATGCCCCTTACGCGGGTCGAGCGATTCGTGTATGCGGAAGTACTTCTCGCACTTCATGCATTTGTAGAGTACATCACCGTTGCCCCACCAACCCTCGGGTTTGAACTGCGCGCCCGGCTCGTAGTGATACGGAGTAGGCATATCTTGGATCGCCTGCCTGAGCTTGGTCTGCTTGTCGTGCGTGTAGTGGTCGTTCATGCTGGCTTTCAGTTGCTCCAATTCGTCTGTAAGGTCGTCGTCGATCGGATCGCCTCCGCATCCATAGATGGCGCGTTCTGGCTTTGCGCCGTTTTCAGTACCTGCGTGCGACGACTTCGCGCGGCTGTGGTTGGTCATATCCTGCTCCTTTTTGGCCACCAATCGGCGCGCTCGCGCCAAAGGATGCGGCTTTGAAATCCCCCAACAATACGGCGCGCCGTAAGCCCCGCTTGTTCTGCGGTGCAGGAGGCATCCACATAATCGCTCCACCACTTACCATCCCACCAGCGAAGCAGAGGCTCGTTAGCACCATCGATTGACGCCGGCCACCACCCGATACTGGGCGGTGGTCCTTTGCGCCACGGTCCCTTGCCGATGTCTTGCATATAAGCCTCTCAATCGTCACATCGAGTCTTCCTGCGACGCGCCGCTGCTAGCGTAGTCGCGGGCCAGGATGTCTTCGGCGGCTTCGACTGCCATCACGTAGTCGGCTGGGCAGTCGCCAAGTAGGGCTTGCCGAACGAAGAGGTACTCCTTGCTGCTGCGCGACAGACTGTTCTCGGCGGCGAAGCGCTGTACTTCAGCGATGGCGTACTGCCACATGCTCTCGTGCGTAAAGCGCCTCGGCACCTTGTTGGCTTCCAGGAGCTCGATGGCCTTGCGCATAAAGTGAATAGCCTTGAGTACATCTTCGGCGCCGTTCTTCTCGCGGTGCCGGACGATGTACTTCGTTGCACAGCCAAGATAGTACTCCAGACCAAATCCGATGTTCGGCAGCAAGTTCCAGTGTTGGTAGTTAGTCTTGTAATGTTTGCCGCCGTACTGCACATCGTCTACTGATTTCATGCTCGATACCATGCGGGCTTATCTCCATCAAAATCGCCAACAGCTTCCATGGCGGCTGCGGCTACGCCGTTGAACAAATCGCGCGCTTGTGCCGTGTACGGTCTTGGCAGCGCCATGGTCTGCAGCCAGTCCATGATACGTACGAGGTACGTGCGGAAGTGTCGATTACCCATGGTGACTTCTTCCAATGCGTACAGTGCAAAGTCCATGCGGTCGCACCACAGCAGCAGGTGAGCTTCGTCTTCCTTCAGATCGTACCGCAAGCCGTACTTCTGTTCCCACTCCGTGCTAATGCGGTTCAGCTCTTCCTTCAGTTTGGGATTGTTGCGCTTGACTGGTGCCGGCGTGTCGCCCGTGGCGAGTTCGCTCAGGTCGTGCACCAGTGCAGCGGCTAACACTTCGGCCCGTGGCAAGGGCTGGCCCGCGCACTGCGCCAGCGTAAGCGCGAGCATGGCGACGCCGTGCCCGTGCTCGGCGACGTTGCGGTGTTGGATAGCGCGGCACGTATGGCTGCGCATCACAACGCCGGCGTCACGAAACAGCATGACGCGTTCAGTCACATCGTTGACGTACCGTTTCACTTGCTAGCCTCCTTGCTCAGCGCGGCTGCCTTGCGGCGCTCGACCCACTGCACGCCGACTAGATGCCAGTCAATCTGGCCGGGGTTGAAGTACCGCACGTACTCGCTGGCTGTATCTCGATACCGGTACAGAAACAGCATGGGCTCGACCACTTCGCGGAAGTACGCAGTGCGCCAACTCATGCCGCCGGCCTTGTAGATGCGCGACATTGCATCGGTAAAAATGAGGAATGAGTCCGAATGCCGTGCGATGTTGAAAAACACAGCAAGGTCACAATCGAAGTCTTCAATCGATTCGCCGGCTTCGGTATTCACAAGTGGCACCGGGTGTACGTACTGCGGCCAGTCGTACGCATTCTCTGTGGCGAACGGCGGCGCACCATTCTTAATCCACATCGCCCAGTATGGGTTGTCCTCGTAGACATGCAGGTTATTGCTGACCTGTCTGTACGTGCCGATGCCGATGCCGATATGCTCAGCCATGTACTCCTGCAGCATGCTGAACTGCACCGCGTTTGCACCGTACGCGCCCCAGACAGCGTCATTGCTGCGGTTGCACACTGCGAGGTCTAAACTCTTACCGCTCGGGTGCAGGCTGTTACCATCGACCACGCGGAGCATCAACAGGTCGTTGCACGGCAGGTCTTTCGACTGCGTGCACAAGTCGGCGGCAGGGTCCCAGATCTGCAGTACGACACGACGCGAGAAAGGGTTTTGCTTCAGCTCGGCGCACGCCTTGGTGATCTGGTCAAAGCCGAAGTGCTTGCGCAGACGCCAGCCGTACGGCGCATGGAAAATAATGCCGTCGTCGCTGTACTGCGCGATGCGGCTGTTGAACCATGACAAGAACTTGACGTCGCTCTGGCCGGCCAGTATCCACAACGATTCGAACAGGTGGAAGAACGGGTTGGCATCGCGCCGTGAGTCAAACAGCACGCGCCGACGCGGGTTGCTGTACACGGTGGTGACAGGCTCGGGGGCTACGATGGCGGGGCCGTTGCGGGTGTCTTCCCGCTTGCCTTGGCGGTACAGGTGAAACAGCGCAGCGGGCAGCGCGTCGTTGACGTCAATGACGTTCAGTACATACACAGTACTCTCCTTGGTCGAGGGTTGGCTACGGGGCGCACAGTGTATGTGCCTCGGTGGTGGAAAAGCAAAACGGACTAGGCGTTACAGGCAGAACCGCTTGGCCGTGCGGCGCACCAGCTTGTAGAACGCACCGCACGCATCTTCGTGCGGGATGTCAACGCGCACGCCGCCACGGGCGACAACGCGGTCGTAGCAGAGTTGCACGCGATAGTAGTCGTCGCGGATGTTCTTCTCGATCTTGGCAGCGCGGTCGCCCTCGGTACCTTGGCCGCGCTTCGACCGGCGCAGACGCACGCGCTCAATGCACAGGTCTTCAGGCGTATCGAGGAACGCATTGATGTACCGCTCGCCCCAGCGGGGGTGGCAATACTCACCCACGGCACCCCACGAATGAGCGAGCAGTAGGCCCTCAAACACGACGATGGAGTTAGGTCGGCTGCCGTACGCCTCGAGATGTTCGATGACTTCCTGCACCGACGGGATGGTGTCGCACCCGCCAGCGGATCGGCCTTCGCTGTAGTCTCCCAGGACGTATGTGTCTACAAAATCACGGTCGTGGCCGACAAAGAGTTCGCCCTTGTAGACCTCGACCTTGCGCCCGGTCGAGTTCGTGAGGATCGGCTTGAAGCCGTGCAGGCACGAGATCAGGTGTTTCATGGCAGTCGTCTTGCCGCTGCCGCTGGTGCCGCGAAGCTGGACTAGTGCGCTGCTCGTGATCGGCTTGCCCGGTACGGTTGTCGGGATGACTTTCTTACCCACGCTTCTTCTCCTTTCGTGGCTTGAGCATGTTGATCGTGTTGTCCAGGTGGCGGGTCGGCGACCGCTTGCTCATGGCGGCCTGCATCTCCGGACACACGTGGTTCTCGACTGCACCTTTTTGCTCCCAATCGAGTACGGCGAAGCAGTGCGGGCAAGTCCAGTAACGGCTATCGTGCGTGCTGCCCATAGTTTACTCCAATATGTCGAGAAACGCCCGCAGGCACCATCCAGATGCGGCGAACGCCAGCGCGCTCAACACTGGAGCCACGTAGCGTACGAACCGCATCGACAGTGCTACTTGCAGAGCGGCCTTGCGCGGCTCCCACCCTTTTGAACACAAACGAATGACCGAATTTTTGAACACGCCTTCGCTATAGAGCCACACCCCCATGGAAGAGATCAGCAGGCGTATCGCAAAACCTAGCAAGACTATGTGCAGTAGAAACAGCCCGACAAGAGCAGCGTACCTGTCCATGTCTATAGCCCTTACTTGCCAGTCAGTCTTGTAAGGATATCGGCCAGTTCGCTTTCTCGGAACGGTGACAGTTCAAGAAGCGTGTTGCGCATGTTGATGGCAGTCTTCGTTTTGGCAGCGCCAAGACGAGCTACCGCCTTGGCCGTGCGTGACCCGTAAACGTAGCTGCCGCTTGCCATCTGCTTGTAGACACAGCACACCGTCTCTGCTTCTTGGATGCTGAATTTGCGGGCTTCGGTCGTACGCGGCGGAATGTCCTTGACGCGACCGAAGCGTGCGATCTTGGCGTACACCTTCTCGATCACTTCGGTGTTGGTAGGTCCTGCCATGGAGTTGTCGCTGTACACCCCCTCGATAAGCAGTGCGCCTTGCTGTGGGACCTTGGGTGAGTACTTGGCCGATCCACTCATGTCGAGGCTACGGTAGCCGAGCACCTCGGTCAAGTCGCACCACTTCCAGTAGAAGTAATCACCGAACTGGGCGATGTCAGAACATCGTTTGCGGATGTCGAAGTACGTTTGAGCGTCGCCGCAGATGTGCTCGGCCATGGCTTCGGGGTGCCGCCAGCGGGTACGCCATTGCTCCAGGGCCACGAGCCCAGCCTTGCCGCGGAAGTGCCGGCGCTCGGTGTTGCGCTTCGCCGTGTCGTAGATGCTCTCAAGGTAGCACCAGAAGCGGTCACCCATGTACTCGCTGGCGTCGGCCGCGATGCCGAGATTGTAGTACGTGCACCACGCCACCGCAAACCTAGACTGCTGCGCTGGGCTGAGGCCGTCCGTGTACTGGATGGCGTAGTAGCCGGGGTCTGCGTCCCACGAATGAAAGATCTTCATTGTGAAGGTCTTCCAGTGGTCAAGAGCTTCCTGGCGGGGTGCCTTGTGTCGTGCCATGTTGCTGCTCCTCTTTCTTTACTTGCTGCGGGGTGGGTAGGTGTTCTTGGCGTGTCCGCCATTCTTCACGCGTACGTACTTGCTCAACTCGCACAGCGTGTTCTGGATGTCGTGTGCTTCAAGCCGGCGGTCTTTGAACACTTTACTGACCTTCGGGTGTTTGCTTGCGAGGCGCACCAGTGTAGGCAAGTATCGTAGGAATTGCGACTCGCGCATGTCCTGGCCGCGACCGGCCATCTCGGCGGGGCTGGCGATGCCGAGCAGGTACTTCATGCCTTTGCTCGACCCGGGGCCGGGCGGGGCCCATTGCATCCTGTCGGCCCACAAACCCTCGGCGACCACCCACCGTAAGTCAGCCACGACTTGCCCGGCGATGAACGACCCGACCCCCGGCAACGAATGCAAGTTCTTGGCCGTGCGCTGCATGCTGGTCGTGTCAAGATAGTGGAATGGTTTGGTACGGTAGCAGCGCTCGATAGCGTTGAGTACTTGCTCAATCTTCGGGCCGCCCGATGCGCCGTTGATGATATACGCATTGGTGAACACTGGTTCGCCCGCCGCCTTAATCTCATACATGCGCTTGTGGAACTGCTTGTACGACCATGCAGAGAACCGCTTACCGCCGGTAATGTGGCTCAGGGTCTCGGGCTTGTTGATCATGCGAGCCGCGAGCCCAGCCGCCACAAGTTGCTGATACGGCATTTCTGCAGCCTCGAACGGATTTGGATACCAGTTGTTGATCAGCCAGCGGCTGACCTTGTCATCCATGCGGCGCACGTTGCACCAGCGCGTGCCGGCCATGATCGGGTCGCTGCTGTACGCTGGCAGCGTTTTACCGATGAGGTCTGCCTTTTCCTTGCGCTTGCGCATGGCTTCGCGCTCGGTGATCCAGTAGGCCCATTCCTCGATACGCGATGCCACAAACGGGCCGGTGTCAAACTCAGACATTGCTACTCTCCGCTAGTCGGCGTTCGTAATACTGCTTGAACAGGTTGCTGATGCGCTGCTGCCGCTGGCCGTGCCCTTCCAATGCGGCGAACACGATCTCGTCTACGGTGTTGCGGGCGAGGATTACGTAGTTGAGCACGACAGGCTCCTTTTGCCCGCTGCGCCGCAGGCGGCCAATGGTCTGGTCGTACGCCAGCCTCGAGAACGTGGCACCGAACCACGCTAGTCGGTTGCCGCCCTTCTGCAAATTGAGGCCGAACTTGGAATTCGCCGGGTGCAAGATGAGCCCATCCAGCTTGCGGCGGTTCCACTGGTCGATGAGCAGTTCGACCTTCGACTTGTCGAACGACTTGAACGTCGGGAACGAGGCTTTGATGCGCTCCAGATCGTGCTTGAACTGGTACGGTATAAGGATGGGCTTGTAGTACGAGTCCTCCACAATCTCGCGCAGTGCGTCCAGTTTGGCGTCGTGCACGGGCCGCCACGACCTCTGGCCGGTCTCGCTGTTCGTTGTGAAGATAGCCCCGTTGGCAATCTGCCTGCACTTGATCGACAGCGACGCGGCGTTCTCTGCCACGACTTCATCTTCGCCGTCAAACTCAAACGATTCGAACTGCAGGAACATCTCCTCTTCGATGCGGTCGTACAACCGGCGCGCGTCGGGCGGCAGATCGACCCATATGGGTACCGTCATCAACTCGGGCACCTCGATCCAGTCGGCGGCCTCAAGGCGCACCACGCGAGCGGCCATGGCTTCGGCGATTATTTCCTCGGAGCCTTCCTTGGGCTCCAGCTTGTAGCCCATGTAGCCGGTCTTGTAGAAGTGGTTGCGCTTGAAGTCGGCGAACCGCTGACCAAGCGACGCGCCAAGATCGGCCAAGAACATCTGCGGCCATATCTGTAGCAGGCTTCGCGGCGTCGGCGTACCGGTCATGATATACCGTCGCTTGAAGTACCGCAGTCCCTTGCGCAGCGCTCGGAAGCGGACTGTGATCCTCTCTGCCGAAAACTCGGTGGACTCATCGACGACTAGCATGTCCCACGGCCACGGTTTGCGCCGCAGTACGCCGGCCAGCCACTTGAGCCCTTCGGGGTTGATGAGGTAGATGTGCGCGGGCTTGCTCAGCGCAGCCATTCGTTGATTGGGTGTGCCATGCACAAGCGAGAACACCAGCTTGCGCGTGTGCTGCCACTCGCGAGCTTCTTGCCGCCACACGCCTTGGATGACGCGAATCGGTGCCACCAGCAGCACCGACTCAATGTCTTGCCGCTTGAGCAGTTCGACTATGGCGGTCAAGGTAATGATGGTCTTGCCAAGACCCATGTCGATCAGCAACGCACCGTAGCGCCGCTTCAACATAAATTTGACAGCGCGGCGCTGGTAGCCGCGCAGTTCTTCTTTAGCTCGCATGGAAGACCTTGCGAGCCGCCTCGTAGTACGCCTCGACAGCTTCCTCAATACAGGTAGCGCCGTCAGGCCACGTTTTGGGATCTTCTGTGTATCCCTTGAGAGTATGCGTGCACATGGCTACGCCAAGGCAGAACATTCTGAAGTTGGTCGGCGGCACACCGCCTTGAGGAAAGAATGTACTGGACGCCGCTTCGAAATCGGCTTCTAGTTGCTTTCGTGCCGTACCTATGCCCACTTGATGTACTCCAGGTTAAACTTGTTGAGGAATGTCGATTGTAGCAGGTTTACAGTCTAAGTAAAACGGCAGCCACCACGGAGCCCCGCGGCGACGCCAACTGTGCAGGTGACGTTTGCCGTATGCGTAGTACAGACGGTACGCGTGTACGGGCGTGTCGTCGGGCTCGCGGTACGCCTCGGGCATGCACCGCACGAACGGCAGCAACGGCCCCGATGGCACGCTAGGCGGGGGCTCGCGCAAGGCACGCAGCACGCGCAGGCTCGCGTGCACGGGCCGGTCTGGATAGCGGTACAGCTTCTCGCGCACAAGAGCGACAGCGTGCTCGTACAACCAGACGTAATTACCAGTGGTAAGCGCAGCCCAGTGGGTGCACGGGTGGTTCTTGTGCGTGGCGGCGTACGCCTCTGGTGGGCAGTCGGGCTCGCGCCGCCAGATGGTACTGAGTAGCTGGGCTGACTCCAGCGGCATCTTCACAACATGAGCGTCTACCGCGTACATGGCTGCTGTGATCGGGTCGTGAGATAAGGCAAAGATGTTCATTTTGCTACTCCGTAAGGGCCAAACGCCACCACAGCGCCGATGTAGTCCTCAACAAGCGCTTTCGTGTTGAGCACGTACACTTGGAACCCTAGCTTGCGGAGCTTGTTGTGCATGAAGAGTTGCAACGGCTCAAACTCACCGCCTTTTGGACGTTTGAGCTCAACGTAATGCGTGCACCCGCCATCGAAGAGCACCATGCGGTCAGGCCAGCCCCGCCAACCGGGGCCGCCTATCTTCTTTACAATGTTCTTGTGATGGTACAGGTTGACGAATCTGAGCCGACGCACTAGGTACGCTTCGACTGCGGATTCGGGCGTCGCACGATCATGCTGCGGCAGCGGCATCGGCGTGCTCCGGCAGGCACTTCATCATGGCCACCGTTTCAATTTTGCGCCGCAGATTGCTGTACCGCTTGTAGAGCCTGTTCATGATATGCCAACGCGGACCACCTTCGCGGTTCAGCTCGACGTACATGAACTGCTTGCACATTTCGAGGCTGGCCTTGTTGGCTTCCATGGTCGCCAGCGTCTGGTGCAGCATGAACCAGTTGCGCGAGGTCTCGACCATTTTGGCGTACATCCTGGTCGGGGGCGGCTCGATGTCCATGACGTTGATGAACTGGTTGTACTCTTTTGTCTTCACAGCAGGCTCCTTACTTGCGATACCTCTGGCCTTCCCAGCCTTCGGCGTTGATTGGGCAGTCGGTGGCCCACTTCGGCTTCATACGGAGAATATCCTCAAGTTCGTGCGGGCTGCCGAACCCTTCGTCAACTTCCGTAATCAACTCGTCATGCACTGTACCGACTACTTCGTACCCTGCGCGCTCGGCGTTGAAGCATGCGTTGACCATCAAGTCACGTGCAATGGCTTGCACAATGTTCTCAACTAGCTTGCCGCCATACGTACCTTCCCAAACCCACTTGCCCTTGACCTCGGTACGGAACGTAAGCTTCTTGACCTTCTTGCGGTACCGTACGGTGTCTTCGACTTTGGGTCTTGGGTAGCGCAGCAGGCGACCGCTCGGCAGCTTGATGCATAGCCATATACCTTCCACGAAAAACGCGAGGTTACGTAATTGTACAGGCTTGGTACGAGAAACCTTCGTAAGCACTGCCCCGATGGCACACTCTTCTACATCGGCCCACAGTTCAACGACCTTCGGGTTGGCGTCGCGGTAGGTACTGATACCGGTTTTGGCTTCTTCCTCGGTAACGACGATGCCGCGTTGCAGGCAGTTACGGATGAACCCGGCCCACCCCAACTGAAAGCCGCTGCCCAACCAGATGTCCTTGGCGAACTTGCGCTGCGGTGTCGTGACTTGCTCTTCACTCTGCAAGTGGTACAGCCGCACGGCCAGACGCTTGTACATATCGGCGTTCTGCACGTAGGCTTCGATGGCGTCCATCTGGCGTGCCAGCCATACCAGCACGCGAGCCTCGATGGCAGCAAAGTCAACGACAACGAACTTGCGACCGGGCGGAGCCTTGATGTAACCACGCATGCCCTGTGCTAGAGCATCGATGGGCCACTCATAGATAATCTCGATAACTTCGGGATCGAGCATCATGATCAGCTTGAACAAATCTTCAAGCTGTTGCGGGCTGTACTCACCACGCGTGAAGTTCTGCGGCTGTATCAGTTTGCCGGCAAGGCGGCCAGTATGCGCCCCGTAGTACAGGAACGCCCCGCGCACGCGACCGTCATCGCAGACAACGGTCAGCATCTTCTTGAGCTTCTTAGTCGAAGCCTTGCCACCTTCGACTCGGAGCAGCAGTAGCTCTTGTACCATCGGCTCAAGCTCGTTGCCGCGGAGTGTCAACAGATCTTTGATTGTCTTGGCCTGCGTGTTCTCCATCTCTAGGCCAAGTGAGTTGAAGAACTCCAGCATCTTGTCGCGCTGCGTTGGGCGGATGCCGCCTGTCAGCTTGGCAACGCGGTTGACCACGCGCCGCTCAAGTTGTTGCAGCAGGTCATAGCCGGCACGAACAGCGGCCATGTCCAGTGGTATGCCTCGGCGGTTCATCTTTGCGGTGTGCCTGTAGACGCGCCACTCGTAAGGTGACAAGTCCGGCAGCTGTTCGTCAGCCAACGCTTCGGTATCTACGTCGGTCCCGCAGTACCGTACGAACTTGACGAACTCATCTGGCCGGTCCCACGGGTACACGCGCGCGGAGCTGTTGTACTTGGTTGGCTTGCGCGGCTTGCAGAAGATGTTGATGAGCCGCGTGCCTTCTTTGTCTTTCGTAATGCGCAGGCGCAGCGCTTGCCCTAGCTTGTCGAGCGACCGAGGCAGGCCGGCAGCGGCAGCGCGGGCAGCCGTACACCGCCAGCGTGACAGCGGCACGGGCGGCGCGCCGTGCTTGCGGACGAGCACATATTCCCAGACTGCGGCTTCGAATTCAGCGTTGTGAGCAGTGAACGTGCCGTCGCCGCTCTCAATGTACTCGCGCAAGTCGTCTGGGATGTCCCAGCCAAACTTTGTGACCGCATCGAACTCTGGCGGCAGGTCGATGTAGGCATCGTCTTCGAAGTGCGGCAGCCAGAATTTCTTGGGTGAGTGTGGCAGTTCGTAGCACAAGATGAGTACTTCGCACGACGGGTGTGATGCGTACCGGTAGCTGCCAACTTGCCGAACGTCGAGCAGGCAGTACGTCTCAAAATCTAGGTGTACTGTGGGGTCAGCCATGTGCGGGGTCTCAATGAAAAAGGCCGGGGTATGCGCCCCGGCCTTTCGTGTTGACGACTACTGTCGTCTCAGACAGCCGGCGCAATGTAGACGACGGTGCCTTCCTTCTGCAGGTCGATCTCGCCGGCATCGCGCATGCCACGGGCGACCCGACGAACCGACCGGATGTTGAAGCCGTGCTGTTCGGTGAAGTCGGCGTAGCTGATCGGCTTCTTGACCTTGGCCAGCGCCTGCTTGATGGGCGTCGTGTCGGAACCTTCGGGGCGGCCGCGCTTCTCGACCTTCGCCTCGGCCTTGTCCTTGCCCTTGGCAACCTTCTTGGCTGCGGCTGCCTTCTTGGCCGGAGCCGCCTTGCTCTTCACCGGCTTGGCTTCCGCCTTGCTCTTCACCGGCTTGGCTTTCGCCTTGCTCTTCGCCGGCTTGGCTTCGGCGTCGTTGTCGTCGATCAGGTCATCCACATCGTTGCTCATGTTACGTTTCCTTCAAAAGAGAGTTGGAGTGTTGGGGGGTTTGGCGAACAGCTACACGGCTTCAGATATCGCTATCATCCTCCATGTCGTCGTCATCGTCGCCTTCGATGGCGTCGAAATCGTCTTCTGCATCGACGCGGCCGGCGAGCTTCGGCCCGTCGCCAGTCTTCTGCACGTTGTTCAGCAAAAGGGTCACACCCTTGTTGCCGTCAGTGTCGAACGGCCAGATGCCAAACGACACGCGCATCTTGCAACCGGCGTAGATCTCCTTGCGGTCCATGATCGGCTTGGCTCGCCTGTCCACGATGCCGGGTGCCGTGTTTGACTTGAAGTTGATCATCAGCGCGCCCTCTTCTGTGATCGGCTTGGCTCGCCTGTCCACGATGCCGGGTGCCGTGTTTGACTTGAAGTTGATCATCAGCGCGCCCTCTTCTGTGAACGGCTCCCCGTACTCTTCGTACTCGGTAGCGTCACGCCACGGCACAGAGATGCCGCCCTTCTTGCCGGCGAGGTACTTCTTGATCTTGTCGCGGGTGTCAGCGCCGAACTTGGCTTCTGCCGCTTCGATGCACGCGAGCTTCAAAGCCTTCATCTCGGCGCTGCGACTCGTCTCGGCGTCGAATACAAGCAGCACAGAGTACTGCGGCTCGCGCTGCTTACCGGTGGACGACTTGAATGCATGCGGCTCCCAGAGGTGCACGAATGTCGCTGTACCAATGGGGGACTTGAGCGACTTGCGCTCCTTCTTTTCTGCCATTGCAGGTATCTCCAGGTTGGGGGTCAGTTGGGTGGCGTATCGGACGTATTAAGGTCCGACGGAGCCACTATACACCACGGAAAGGAAAGAACGCAAGGACGGATCTATTGATCCTCGATAGCGTCGAATTCTTCCGCGGCTTCGGTGTCGCGCACAAGCTTCAACTTAGGCACCGAATACTTCACGAACGCCGCCACGGGGTCCGGCGGCACGGGTTCGCCACGCTTGCGGCGCGGCGGCTTGAACTTCTTGCGCAACAGCTTGCTCATCTGGGCGGGGCTCAGCAGGCTGCGCGGCATGTACTCGTCAGGCTTCAGGCCGCGAGACTTGACAAACTCGATGACCTGCGCTTCATCGTCCCATTCGCGGATGCGCTTCGACCAGCCAAGCTTCCAGCCGGGCAAGGCGTGCGGGTCGCGAGTCAGCAATGACTCGGCGTGCGCGTACACAGCGTTGACGTACTGCTCAAGAAAGCGTACGTTCTCGAGAACGGCACGGAACTCATCATCCGTCAAGCGTTGCGGGTCGGGATCTTCTTCCATTGGTTCGAACTCGATGCCGGCGACGGCATACGCCTTGTCTTTGCGGGTGCGGCAGCGGGCGGCGGCCTTGCACCACTGGCAATGCTCCCCGGCAGAGCGCGGGGCATCCGGTTGCAGCGCAGCGCGAGCGGCGGGGCGCACCTTCTGCTCAAGAAACTTGCGCAGCATGGCGTCGGTGTACTCCCACTCTTCGACGGGGCTGCGCTTGCCGGCTCGCGGCTGCACGATCACTGCTCGATATCGCTTGAACCTGCCGAACATCTGCCGCGCACCGGCAGAGTAAAGCATGCACTGCGAGTTCTCTTTCGGCGAGACCCTGTTGCGCCCATTCTTATAGTCAATGACCACGCACATAGACATGTCACGGTGCGCCAGGATGACGTCACTGGTGCCGTTGCACAAGACATTGTCGCGTTCGGCGTCGCCGGTGATGTTGATCTGGGAACCGATCGGCACGTTGCTTTCTGGTAGCACCCAGAGGTTCTCTGCGCCGTAGGTGTCGATGTATTCTTCGACGTATTCCAGTGCAACGCGCACGCCGTCGCACATGTCTTCGTCTACTGGTGGGTGGTCTTCACCTGCAATGCGGATACCGATGAATACTTCGGGCTCGCACCCGACGATCAGGCAGGCTTCCAGTAGTGCGTGGGCTGCGGTGCCAAGCCGGCTTTCAGCGTTGCCCTCGTCTGAAGTTTGTATCTCGGCCTGCGCCTGCACGCTGCCGGGGCATAGGATCCACCGTTCGCTTGCGCTTGGGGAGAGCTTGGCGTGCGCAGATGGCCGCTCTCTGTCAAGTACATTCATGCCGCTCGGTTCTGTTGATTGAAGAAAAAGAAGGCCCCCTTACGGGGGCTAGTCGTTTGCGCGCGGTGCGCTGAGAGGGAATCAGCGTTCTTCAGTGTCGATCAGAGCAAGGCGGTCAACCGCCCACCATGCTTCTACAGCGCGACCGTCAGCCGCCTTGTAGTAGACAAGGTATTGGTCAACGCCGCTGCTGTACTCGGCACGACCGATGACCTCGCCTTGCTCGCCACTGGCGGTAACCCGCACCAAGTCTCCAAGCTGGAACATGAACTGCGGACGGGTGCGATTAGACGTCGTCATCATCGTCACCTTCGTCATCACCGGCCAACGCAAGCGCCGTGTCGCACGCCTTGACGACAGCGGCGTACTCCGACTCATCCAGTTCGCTCGACTTGGTGGCTCCGTACTTCTTCAGGATGGCGACCACTTTGCCCTTGCCAAGACTGGCCGTGTTCATCACTTCGGTCAGCTTGGCCTTGACGGTGTCGAGCGTGACTTTTTCGTCGTCGCCCTTCTTCGCCTTGTCTTTGGCTGAGGCCGCCTTCTTGGCGGAGGCGGTCTTCGCGGCTACCTTGCCCCCCTTCGGCAGCGGGAGTTCGTCGCCGTCGTCGTCGTCGTCGTCGTCACCCCCGTCATCCAGGTCGTCATCGTCGCTGTCTTCGGGTTCGGCAGCCGGCTTCTTCCCCTTTGCAGGTACGCCGGCAGCCTTGGCCGACTTGCCGGTTCGGGAAACTTTGCCAGTATCTTCATCATCAGAGCCACCTCCGCTTTTGGTGGCTTCGCTTTCCAGAGCCTCCTTGAGCTGCTCGAGACTGGCGATGACAGCGTCGAGTGCCTTGATGGTCTTGGCTTTCACGTGGGGTTCTCCATACGGGTTGCAGCGCCGGGGTGTTGAAAGTCAGGCAAGGCCCCCCGGCGGAAAAGCCTTGTCCGTACTATGCCATAGATTACGATGTGACCGCCAGCAGCGGCTTCATCTTGAAGACGAACAGACGGTACCGTCGCACGCTCCGCCCCGGCGTCGAGTACCGGTGGTCAGGCTCGCTCGAGATGAGCATGCAGTACCCCGGCCACCGCTTAACCGTGTGCACGGTATGGGTGAGCGTGTGGTAGCTGAGCCGAACGCACTCTTCACTGACGCCAAGTTCGAACAGGAACTTGCTCAGCCGATCGTTCGTCAACAGGTTGTGCTCGGTGAGATCGGCGTCGATCTCACCCACGCCCATGTAGAGCATCGGACCCAGCGCTCGCGCGATGTCACTGGTGAACTGCGCGTACTCTGGCGCTTCGGGCGAATGGGGCGAGATGTCCGCCTTGGCGACGCCGGGCTGCATGGTGCGCCACGCCCGAATGAAGTCGGTAAACGCGTTGCTCAAGATTGGCTTGAGCTTGAATCGAACCGGAATGCTGGTCGAGCGCCCAGTGGTGGTCGGGACCATCGTGCAATACCTCGCTGGTGGGGGGTCGGTGGGTGGGCGCCCCGGTGCCGTGGCGGTGCGGCTTGCCGGGGCGCTGGCGGGCCCTGCGGGGCCCGTTCGTGCTGGGATAGGGGTACCCTACGCGGCGGCCTTGCGGCGGCCCTTCGCGGGCTTCGTGGCTTCGGCGGCCTTCGCCAGCGCGGCGATGCTCTCGGCCAGCGCCTTCGCACCGGGGTCGGCGTCGACGCCGACAGCGGGCCACTCGACCCGCCCAGCTTTGAGACACGACTCGACGGCGGGGCGCAGCATGGCCCACGTGAACTTGACGAAGTCGGCACGCTCAGGCTCGGTAAGGGCTCGGAAGTTTTTGGCAACGACGCTGGCCGGGGTCTCGCGGGCGCGGGTGTCGGTTTTCACGCGCACGCCCGTGCTGTTGCCTTTGTCACCGCGCGGCTCGGGGGTGCGGCGCGAGGCGGGCGCTTCGTCGTCGCCATCGAGCAAGTCGTCAATGTCGGCACCGCCGAGCAGGTCATCGACCGAATCATCGGCCGCATCGTCCAGGTTGTCGCTGCTGTCGTCTGCGCTGGCGTACGTGTCGTCGCTGGTGGCGCGACGCGTATTGAGTTCCACGATGCCTGCATCGACCAGCATCGTCTGCAGCATGCCGGCAGTGATATCGGGGTTCGTATTCAGCGCGGCGGCGGCCTGCGCAGCGGCGGCGTCGCTGTCGGCAGCGCGGAGCAACTGCACGATCTGGTTGAGACGTTGCAGTGAGCAGCATGCCATCTTGGCGACTTGCTGCTGTGTGACCGACACGCCTTCAGCTTGACAGTGCATCAGGTACTTCGCACCGAACAGCGCCTTCTGCACGGCGGACAGTCTGCGGCGGATCGCGTTCGCGCCGAACGCGACAGATGCCGGGTCGTTGCCCTCGTACTGCTTGAACTTGGGCGTGATGCCCTTCTGCAAGCAGGCCATGTAACGCTCCCAGCCGTCGAGCACCATGCCGTCGTACAAGATGATCTCTTGGTGCTGGCCGTGCTGCTCGATGTCTGTGGCGAGCGCGAGGCGTTCTTCCTCGGTGGTGGGCAGCGAAAACTTCTCGGACAGCGGATGCCGCTGCAACTTGTTCGTCGTTGGCGCAGCCGGAGCGGTTGCGGGGGGCTTCTTCTTGGTAGCCATGCGTGCAAAACTCCTATAGGTGGGCCGGCACACCGCGTGCCGGTGCGCCAGTATACAACTTTTGTATTGTGACTAGGTTAGGGTTTACCCACATGCCGATTACCGCCGGTAATGTGGGCCATTCGTTGCTCCCGATGCGTGCCGTGTGGGTTTTCATGCTGTTCACGTTCCGGCGCTGATCATCGCCCGCCCCATATGTCGTTGTACGGCTTGACCTCGGGTAGCAAGCCGGCACGGCGCAGACGCTCGCGCTCAAGCTCTTCTTCGGTTGGTACAAGATCGAGGCCTATCGGCATCGTCGCTTCGTCCAGCCAATCGAATTGATCGACCAGTACGTTGAAGGCTTCTTTGCCTTCTAGTTCGATCACCTCGGGCACCGGTAGTTCTCCGATAGGCGGCCAGCTAGTCATAGCCAGTTCCTGCAAATGGCGACCGCGAACACAATGCTCATGGCGCAGAGCGTCGTCACAACGATCAGCACCAGCATGCCCATGCTGCGTTCTGTGTCGTCGTTGGCTTCGCGGGCTGCGCGGGCGAAGTCTTCATCTTCGCTATCTTTCACAGCTTCCTCGCTTTCTCTTTGCTGCGGAACTGCTTGGCTTCTGGCCCACAAGGTGCACCTTCGCTACGGGCATCGATGCAGAACGCCATCTCTGCCGGCGGGCCAAGTGCGCGTCGCCCGTACAGCTTTTTCCAGACGCCGGCCATTTCGCCGACGGTCACGACGCTGCACCGCTCGCCGAGCGAACCGCCGCGGTTGTTGACCGTACCCATCCTGGTGTGGTACAGGCACGCGCGGCACTTTTCTCGCTGTTGCCACCACTGCGCGGTCAGCGGGTGCGTTGTCTCAAGGATGGATAAAGTCTTGTCGTCCATCGTCAGTGGTACTGCTCGAAACGGGCCTTGATGCTGGTCGGTGCCACGGCAACCGGCCACGGGTACTGGAACACGTGCCAGTCTTGCGCGCTACCGTCTTCGTAGATATTGTTAACCACGATACTGCCGATGTAGTTCGCCATCAATGGCACCGCAATCTGGAACCCGCCCGGCACAACGTAGAGCATGACGTACTCGTACGAATCGGGGCCTATGTTCTCGAGTGGCGAGATGACCCACAGCAGCAAGTCCGAACCGTGCTGCCGCAAGCTGAGAAAACGCGACCCCTGAGGCAGCGCGATGGGGTATCGCCCATCTTGATCGATGTGGTCGGGGTCGATAAGCACGGCCCCGATGACCGCACGCTCGACGGCGAGGCTGTTGAGGTTGACTGGCGGATGCATGGGCATGAGTGACAAGGCTCCTATATACGTACGTGGCGGGCGTGCAAGTGCACGCCCATAGTGTCGGCCCTACACGCTCGGACTCGCAATACCCCCAGCACGCTGAACGGTATTACTGCCGGTAATGGCGCTCTGCAGTCGGCGCAGGCGCAGCCGTTCACGGTACCGGCTCGCACGCTCGGCTCCCGACACGGGCGCAAACGTGGCGTCACGTTTGTCGGGAGCCCACTCGTACACGTGTATGACTGGCGCACCTCGAGAATTGCGCCGCTTGTCGCAGATGCGGACAAGCCGTTCGTTGCGCAGCGCCTTGACGTAGCCGCGCACGGTTGAGATCGCGAGACCGGTCTGCTCGGCCAGTTCGTTGATCGTGTACTCGCCTTCGTACAGCGCACGGAGCAGCTTGGCGTTCGACAGCCAACTGATGCGGGGCTTGGACGATGAGGATATTTGCGGAGACAGTGCGCTGGTCATACCTGTACGGGGGTGATTTTCTTGGCGGGCACGTAGGGCTGCAGCTTGAGGGGCTTTGGCTTGTGAGGTACTCTGCCGTCAAGCGCAGCTTGAAGCTGCACGATGCGCTCGATCAGCAGCACTTCGGTGTCGCGGGCCTTGCGCCAAGACACCGGCTTGTCGCTGTATTCGTACACGCGCCATTCAAGATACCAGTGCTTGCCCTTGCGGGCAAAGGTCATGTGCATGCGCTCGGCCTTGAGCGGCAGCACGGGCGTGCCGGGGTTGAACGCCTTGTTCTTGACTGGCTTGGTAGTCACGATGTTGGAACTCCTAGGTGGCTGTCGAACCACCGAGTATGCAACACGTGTAAACGAGACTGCAGTGCTGGTTTGCGGTCTTGCTGGCGGGGCACGTACGATACCCACCTTCGGGGCGAAAAAATGGGGTCCCGATAGTTGAGCTATCGGGACCCCCAGCACCCACCACGGGCCATCACCACAACGAAAGGAGAATTGCACGCACTAGCGAGACAACCGCATAGCACAGAGCAGGGCGTAGTGTAGCGCACGCACTAGGCCTGCGCAAACAGCGCCACCATTACTGCCGGTAATGTTGCTCTCGCGCATTAGTCCCTAACCCACTCCCACAGAGACTCTACCCACCCGTACGGCCGCAGAGATGTCAACGATGCCCAACGCCAGCAACGACGACCAGACAAATAATCGAGACGCCACGCGCTCGCGCTCAAGCAGCGGCAACAAGGCATTACTCATCAGACACAAGCGCATCCCCTTGCGCATAGCAGAGTATCCACACTGGCTGGTGTGGCGATACGAAGCTCCATTAAAGGGCGGCGACAAGCCGCGCAAGGTGCCGTACTACGTGAACGGCAGACGCCGCAAAGGCGTGCTCGGCAGCGACAAAGACGTCGCGCAACTCTGCGACTTCGATACTGCACTGCAAGCCGCTCGCACTCAGCAATTCGATGGTGTCGGGCTGGCGATCTTGCCGCAGCAAGACATCACCGTGCTGGACCTCGACAACTGCATCGATGACGACGGCGTGTACAGCGACTTCGCCAACGAGCTGATCGCAAGCGGCTCCTACGTCGAGCGCTCGCCCAGTGGGCGCGGTTTGCGCGCGGTGTTCGACGGCGCACTGCTGCATGACGGCAAGCGTAACTTCCACATCGACAACGGTGAGCGCGTCGAGGTGTACTGCGGCAAGGCATACACAACGTTCACGGGTAATCGGGTCTCAAACGATACGAGCAGCGCAGTACTCGCGCTGCCGAGCCGGTTGAAGCGCAGGCTCGTTCGCGGCATGGAAGCAAGTGGCCAGAGTGTCGATGCCGAAAGCGACGATTCGGCCAACTTGCAAGACAGCGGACTCATGTCGATGGACGCCGCGCCCCTGCCCAACATGACGCCAGGACAGGCCCTGCGCGTGCTGCAAGGGCTGCCAGACAGGTGGGGTGCAGAGGGCGAGGGTACGTGGTACCGCGTCGCGGCTGCCGTGCACATGCAGTTTGACGGGTCGGAAGAAGGCTGGGAGGTACTTGACGAATGGAGTCGTGGGCGTAGCGGCTACAATCAAGAAGCCAACCGCCGCCGATGGGACATCGGGTTCTCGCACATGCGGGGCAAACAGGTGGTCACGTCGATGCGCAATCTCGTGTTCGAAGCGCGGGATGCGGGCGTCAAGTTCAAGGAAGCCACGCTACGCAAGTGGGGTCTGCTGCGCGAGGCCGACAAGAAGGCAGCCGAGGATGACATTGAGCTACCTGACGACGAGGCCAGCGAGGAAGTTCGGCGTGCGTGGCAACCAGTAGACATCAGCCAGTGGGGCACGCCGGAGCGGCCTCCCGGTTCGCCCGCACTTGTGCGCAACTGGCTCTACGAGGGTACGGTGGCGCTGTTCTCGTCGCACGGGGGCGGCGGCAAGTCGTACGTGTCGTTGACGTTCGCTGCGCTCGCGGCATCGGGTGGGAAGTGGTTCGATAAGGACATGACGCAGGGCAAGGTACTGTACCTGAACGGCGAAGACCATCTGAACGATGTGCATCATCGACTGTGGGGCATCTGTGCGGCGTACGGTATTGACATCGGGGGGTTGTCTGGGCAGTTGGACATTGTTGATGTGACGCCGCTCAGCGACAAGTCACTTTACACGGCGAGCGCCACCGACTACAGCAAGCGCGAGTTCACGAAGCAGTTCAAGTTGTTGACCCGCATGGTCGAGGCGGGCGGGTACAAGTACGTCATCCTCGACAACCTCAGCAAATTCTACATGGCGAACGAAAACTCGCGCCCCATGGTTGACGAGTTCGTGTCGGCACTCGCGGCGCTCGCTATGCGGCATCGGCTAGGCGTGCTGCTCATCGGGCATGCGTCGAAGCTCGGGGCCGACAACTACAGCGGGTCCACTGCGTGGCACAACAGCGCACGCGCACGCTGGTCGCTGACAGTCAAGGACGGCGTGCGTACCCTGCTGGTCGAGAAGAACAATTACGGCGAGACCAACCATGGTGGCACCCTTGAGTGGGATGCCGAGTTCGGCGTGCCGCGTCTGGGGCAGCCAGTGGGTGCCGGTACAGCTGCCGAGCAGTTCAACGACTACGGCCTGCTAGAGAGCCTGCGCGACACCGTGGTCGAACTGTATGCAGAGGGTACGAGCACATCGGTCAACCGTCGCGGGCCGCTCGGTGCAATCGAGAACAGCCCGTTCGTGCTCGACCGGGGGCTCAGCCAGAAGCAGTTGCGCGAACTGCTGCACCAGTGCGTAGAAGAGGGCCTGCTGGGCACCGAAGAATTCCGCCATAGCAGGGCTGGCAGGGTCATCATTCGGTACTGCCCGACAGAGCAAAACCTGCTCGATTGAGGGGGCGTTTTTTACTCCAACCACAGTAACTTTTTCGTTACTGTGGCACCACAGTACCACAGTAACTTTGTTTGAGTACCCTTTTTTATCAGGAAAACTAGCATTTACGCGGGTTTTTTACCCGTGGTCATAGGGCTTACAACTCCGCCACAGTAACACAAAAATTACTGTGGTAATTACTGAGGCTACGAGTGGCGAACAGGCGGGTACTGGGTAAAGGGTAGGGGTAGGGTAAGGGAGGGGCCCCTTTAGGGGGCCCCCCTTACCTACCCACCCCACCCGACCAGTACACGCAGGAATTGGAAGGTTACTGTGGTGCAGAGAACTCCAATACTGGTTGCGGCGTTTGCTCAGCGACGAATTCCGAACGACAATGGCCGCACTGTCAACGGAAATGGGGGCGCCCCGAATGCTCACAGAAAACACGGCCACGAAAGCGGAACTTGATAGCTTGCGTGAGAACGCCGTGTTCTGGCACTGCCTGACGCTCTCAATCGTGCTCGGTTGTTCGGTGCTCTGATCGTCAAGCTACTTATCTGGATTTGGTACGTGCGTCTGCTGTTCCGCAACGGTAGTGGGGGCTAAGGGCGGAGTGCTGGACTTCTGCGCATACTCCATAGATGGCGATAGGGCGATAGGGCCTGCTGATGAGCTTGGGCATACCCGACTAAGCTGTGGGGTTTTATCTTGCCAGCCGGTTGGGGCTGTGGCACATTGCAAGCTACTGGCCCACCAGCCAGGATTCCCAGAAGGTTTGGCGGCTTCTCGGGGGTCAGCAGGTGGAGGGTCGAGTCGAGTTGGAGTTCAGGTTGATCCAATCTCGGCGCAAGGTGTGCTTCCGGCTTGGCGTGGCGTTCTCCTCCGCCTGTGGTGCTCCTCCCCGCAAGTCAGGACCGTAGCCTCCTCGACTCCTCTCAGCGCTCATTGCGTGCCTGCGAGGTGCATGGCGGTCCCTATCCCGCCATCCCTTTCACAAAGCCGAAACTTTAAGCCGCACTCGCGGCTTTTCGCGTTTTTGGATTGACGAGGACGCGAGGCCAGATGCTTTTCGGCCCAAGATCTTGGGTGGGATCTTGGGTATATCAGGGGGTTGGAGCCACGGGCTGGAAATACGTTGCCTCACTGGTGATGCCCAGCCCACTCACTGTCTGGCTTCAAGCAGACGTCATCGTCTCGCCTCTGACGCATCTTCTGCGCAGAAGCTAAACGCTCACAGCAAAGCTGGCCTGAAGCCGTGAGGTTTCGAGCCAGAGCATGACGCCGCCCGCCGGCGCATGCTTCGGCAGCATGCGCATCGCCGGGCGTGAACACAACCTTCGTGCAAACCCTATTGCAAGTCATCGCTTGCGTGGGGTATTCGCGCGCGTGCCCGCGTCGCGCGTTTTTGCCAGCCATTGCTTTTCACTGTACAGCACGTGTACACTGGGCACGTGCCGATATGGGCACGCTCACCACCCAACGAAAGGTACACTCACCATGCAATCATTCACCACTACCGACATCACCGGCACCACGACGTACAACGTGATCGAGCCCGTGCCGGGACACTTCACAGTCGAGTTCGTCAATTTCGTGCCGCATGTGCCGCTTACACCTGCAGAGCAGGCCGAGGCTGACGCCGAAGCAGAGATGTTTATGCACTACTGCGAGTGGGCAGAAGGGCACGGCGGCCTCGTTGATCCGTACTACCCGCATGGCTTCTGGCGCACGCCTGAAGCTGCCAAGCGCGCGTGTGAGTTGTTCGACGCGATGCATGCCGCCGTAGACTTTGACGCGCCGGCGTACGCCGCGATGCAGCATGAGTTGAGGCTGCTTGAATCGCAGATGGGCATGCCCGATCCGTTTGCCAAGAATGACCCGTACGCCGAGCGCGGGCTCGAGAACCCCACGCGGCCGCTCAGCGAATTGCTGCCGAATGGCGGGAGTGGCCTTACCGACAACGACATCATCGCGCTGCTCGGCGAACGGCAAGCCCGCTGAGCCGCATTACCGATGGTAATCACACCCACCCACCACAGGAGCCTACTACATGAAGATCGCCAAAACCGAGACTTCGCCCGAGTACAAAGTGAAGCCGCTTCGGCACACTGACAGTACCGATGATGAGCTCATACATCGCGCCATTGCGTTTCTGCTCGGCAGGTTGCAGGTACCCGGCACGTGCATCACCAGCCCGAACGACGCGAAGAACCTTGCAGTTCTCGAATATGCGGCGCTACCGCACGAAGAGTTCGGCGTTCTGCTGTTCGATGCTCAGCACAGGCTGCTCGGTAATGAGCGCATGTTTCGTGGCACGCTCTCGCAAACGAGCGTGTACCCGCGCGAAGTCGTGAAGACCGCATTGCACTACAACGCGGCAGCGGTTATTCTCGTGCATAACCACCCCTCTGGCAGCCCTGAGCCGAGCAGGGCCGACGAGTGCCTCACCACTACGCTCAAGCAAGCTCTCGCGCTTGTCGATGTTCGCGTGCTGGACCATCTCGTTGTAGGACACACTTCTGTCGTGTCGTTTGCTGAGCGCGGCCTGTTGTAAGTCAACGGCGCCGGCCCGTACCCTATGCGTGCCCGCGCGTGCGGGCACTCACCCACCACCACCACGAAAGGAACCCACCGTGTCGTACGACTTCTACACCATGGCTACTTACGAAGAACTTCATGAAGCTGGCCGGCTTCGCGGCCGCAATGTTGCCTCTTGGGTCGACATCCCAGAAGTCGGTGCTGTCGTGCATTGGCCCGACGAGAGTCCCGAGCCCGTACAGCTCATCGACGGCAGCATGGTCGCTGACTACGTGCACGGCGTGGCGTTCAACGCCGAGTGCGAAGACCGTTGCTTCACTCCGTTCGAGTTCACCGCCAGCGCCATTAACAAGCGAGACGACGCCGACGAAGCATGGGAAGCCTACAATGCTGGCATTGCGGCAGGCATTTGTGAGAACTTTGCCGAACGTCTGCCGGCACACATCGGTACGACCGAAGCCTGACGAGCGGGGACACACGCCATGCGGCACAGCACTCCCGAGCAAGAACGTGCCATCCGCAACATGATGGTCGGGCGCAAGCTCACACTACGCCACCCTGGCCCCAGGACGTTCCCGAAATACAAGCCGGGCATGAGCACCGTCGAGTACGTCAAGCTGTACAGGTTCGCCAATGTGAATTACTCGTGCTTCAAGCAAGACGACATTGTTTTCCACACCACCACCACCACGAAGGAGTAAAGACCATGACCACCAAGAAATTCAAGATGTTGCCTGTTGAAAAAGCGATGCACGCTTTGCTTGACCGCGTTGTCGATGCGCAGAACATTCGGCCTGAGGAAATCCGCACGCTCTGCCGTTGGGTGGCGCGCGATCACGACATGCACGGCGCGCTCAACGAGCGGCTTGCTGAACACCCTGACTACTTCGACCGCATGGCGAAGTTCAACGATCAGTTGGCGCGCGGTGAAATTGGCATACCGTTCGGGCTCGAGAATCGCGGCATCGCACAACTCTGGTCGTGGTACACGCGCGGCGTTTTGTCTTTCGACGCGAGAAAGATCGCCGCACTGCGCAGCGTGATTCACATTGCCTTTGTCGGTGTTGATGCCAAGCCTCTCGGTATGCGGTGGTACGCGGCCCCCATCTACCGCGTGTTCAGTGATGCAGTGGACATGCCCTATATGAGCTTCGACTACGCCGCATGGGGCTGGCAGAGCGGCGTTAAGCCGTACTTTGTAGGCTGAGCTGAGCCTAGCGGGCACGCTGGCAGGCCCCTAGCGGGCACGCTGGCAGGCCCCTAGCGGGCACGCTGGCAG
>FWPV01005748.1_pt1 | contig 24490 bp, 21 predicted proteins | sample 2228371 | NCBI WGS metagenome assembly FWPV01 (sample SAMEA103939776, study PRJEB20133) | metagenome | reverse complement strand
CCGCGCCCCTGCACGGGTACCTGTGGCGAGCCGCCTGAGTCCGCTTCCGGTCCGGCGCATGCGGTGACACCGCGGCGCCCGTTCAACTCCCGTTTTCCGGTCTGTCCATGAATCACGATCAATTCGAGGCGCTCGTACGCGCCGGCTACAACCGCATTCCGGTCGCGCGCCAGGCGCTGGCCGACCTCGACACGCCGCTGTCCGCCTATCTCAAGCTGGCCGACGCGCCGTACTCCTATCTGCTCGAATCGGTGCAGGGCGGCGAGCGCTGGGGCCGCTACTCCATCCTCGGCCTGCCGGCGCAGACGCGCATCGTCGTGCGTCGCAACGACATCCGCGTGCTGCGTGACGAGGTCGAGATCGAGCACTGCGAGTCGGCCGACCCGCTCGGCTTCGTGCAGGACTTCATCAACCGCTACCGGGTGCCCGATCTGCCGGGCCTGCCGCGCTTCTCCGGCGGGCTGGTCGGCTACTTCGGCTACGACGTGGTGCGCTATGTCGAGCACCGGCTCGAAGCCGGCTGGAACAAGGCCGATCCGCTCGGCGTGCCGGACATCCACCTGCTGCTGTCCGACGAACTGGCGGTGTTCGACAACCTGTCCGGCCGGCTCACCTTCATCGTCTATGCCGACCCGGCGCAGCCGGACGCGCTGATGAACGCGCATCTGCGGCTCGAAGCGCTGTCGGCGCGGCTGAAGTCGCCGCTGCGCGAACCGGACACGCCGCGCGGCGTGTCGGTGGCCGCGGTGTCCGGCTTCGGCCACGACGCCTACTGTGCGGCGGTCGACACCGCCAAGCGCTACATCTTCGACGGCGACATCATGCAGGTCGTGCCGTCGCAGCGCATGAGCAAGCCGCTGGCGACGACGCCGATGGCGGTCTATCGCGCGCTGCGCGCGCTGAATCCGTCGCCCTACATGTATTTCTTCAACCTCGGCGACACGCACATCGTCGGCGCCAGCCCGGAAATCCTGGCCCGTCTCGAAGGCGACAAGGTGACCGTGCGGCCGATCGCCGGCACCCGCAAGCGCGGCGCCACGCCGGACGAAGACCGTGCGCTGGCCGAAGACCTGCTGTCGGACGAGAAGGAACGCGCCGAACACATCATGCTGGTCGACCTCGGTCGCAACGACCTCGGCCGGGTCGCCGCCATCGGCTCGGTCGAGGTGACCGACCGCATGGTGGTCGAGAAGTATTCGCACGTGATGCACATCGTCAGCAATGTCGAAGGCGTGCTCAAGCCGGGCCTGACCGCGATGGACGTGCTGCGCGCCACCTTCCCGGCCGGCACGGTCAGCGGTGCGCCCAAGGTGCGGGCGATGGAAATCATCGACGAACTGGAGCCGGTCAAGCGCGGCATCTATTCCGGCGCGGTCGGCTACCTGGGCTTCAATGGCGGCATGGATGTGGCCATCGCGCTGCGCACCGCCGTCATCAAGGACGGTCAGCTGCACGCCCAGGCCGGCGGCGGCGTCGTGATGGATTCGACGCCGGAAGGCGAGTGGCAGGAAACGCTGAACAAGGCACGCGCCGTGCTGCGCGCGGCCGAACTGGCGGAAGCGGGGCTGGTGCCGGGCCCGGACGGGCGGGGGAACTGACATGCTATTGATGATCGACAATTACGACTCCTTCACCTACAACCTCGTGCAGTACTTCGGCGAGTTGGGGGAGGATGTGCGGGTGTTCCGCAACGACGAAATCACGCTCGAGCAGATCGACGCGCTGAAGCCGGACCACATCGTGGTGTCGCCCGGGCCGTGTTCGCCGAAGGAGGCGGGCGTGTCGGTGCCGCTGATCAATGCCTTCGCCGGCAGGTACCCGATACTGGGCGTGTGTCTCGGCCATCAGAGCATCGGCGCGGCGTTCGGCGGCGACGTGGTGCACGCCAAGGTGGTGATGCACGGCAAGACGGCCGCCATCCATCATGCCGACAAGGGCATGTTCCGCGGCCTGCCCAACCCCTTCACCGCGATCCGCTACCACTCGCTGGCGGTGGCGCGCGACACGCTGCCCGAGTGCCTGGAAGTGACCGCGTGGACCGACGACGGCGAAATCATGGGCATGCGGCACAGGACGCTGGCGGTCGAGGGCGTGCAGTTCCATCCCGAATCCATCCTGACGGAGCACGGCCACCGGATGCTGAAGAACTTCCTCGACGAGTGGAGGGCTGGCGCATGAGCTTCACGCCGAAACAGGCGCTCGAGCGCGTGATCGAGCACCGCGAAATCTTCCGCGACGAAATGACCGCACTGATGCGCCAGATCATGACCGGCGAAGTGTCGCCGACCCTGATCGCCGCCATCCTGATCGGCTTGCGGGTGAAGAAGGAAACCGTGGGCGAGATCGCCGCGGCCGCAAGGGTGATGCGCGAACTGTCGGTGAAGGTGCCGGTGGATGACACGCAGACCCTGGTCGACACCTGCGGTACCGGTGGCGATGGCGCGCACACCTTCAATATATCCACTGCCGCGATGTTCGTTGCCGCTGCCGCTGGCGCGCGCGTGGCCAAGCACGGCGGTCGGGCCAGTTCGTCGCAGAGCGGGTCGGCCGACGTGCTGGAAGCGCTCGGCATGACGCTGAACCTCACGCCGGCGCAGGTCGCGACCTGCATCGAACAGGCTGGCGTGGGCTTCATGTTCGCGCCCAACCACCACAGCGCGATGAAGCACGCCGCACCGGTGCGTCGGGAACTGGGCGTGCGCACGATGTTCAATATCCTCGGACCGCTGACCAATCCGGCCGGTGCGGCCAATCAGGTGATGGGTGTGTTCCACGCCGACCTGGTCGGCATTCTGGCGCGGGTGCTCAAGGAACTGGGCTCGCGCAACGTGCTGGTGGTGCATGGTCGGGACGGGCTGGACGAACTGTCGATCAGCGGCGACACCTTCGTGGGCGAGCTGCGCGACGGCGAGGTACGCGAATACACGGTGCATCCGTCGGACGTCGGTCTGCCGGTGCATGCGCTCGACACGCTGCGCGTGGCCGATGTGCAGGCGTCGCGCGACATGCTGCTGGCCGCACTGGACGGAAGTTTCGCCCCGGCGCGCGACATCGTGCTGCTCAACGCCGGTGCCAGCCTCCATGTGGCGGGCGTGGCGGACAGCTTGCGCGACGGCGTGGACCGTGCCCGCGAGGCGGTCGAATCCGGCGCCGCGCGGGCACGTGTCGATGCGCTGGTCGAGCTGACGCGCTCGTTCGCCACGTGATGTTTTCGCAGGCGCCTGCCCCGCAGGCGATCGAGCTGTCGATCGTGGCGACTCCGCATGCGACATCCGATCGCCTGCGGGGCAGGCTCCTACGGGTCCGAAACACTTGATGGGGTCAGAAGAAATGTCCGACATCCTGCAGAAAATCCTCGCCACCAAGCGGGAAGAGATTGCCGCCGGCCGCGCCCTGCAGACACTGGATGCGCTGTGTACCCGGGCCGAGGCCCAGCCGCCGGTGCGCAACTTCGTCGCGGCGCTGGGCGATCGCGTGGCGCGACGGCAGCCCGCCGTGATCGCCGAAGTGAAGAAGGCCAGTCCGTCGAAGGGCGTGCTGCGCGCCGACTTCCGGCCGGCCGAGATCGCGCGCTCGTACGAGGCGGGCGGCGCGGCCTGCCTGTCGGTACTGACCGACCGGCAGTATTTTCAGGGGGCGCCCGAATTTCTGGTCGAAGCGCGTGCCGCCTGCCGCATTCCGGTGCTGCGCAAGGATTTCATCATCGATCCCTGGCAGGTGGTCGAGGCGCGCGCGATGGGCGCCGACTGCATCCTGCTGATCGTGGCCGCCTTCCTGCCGCCGTCCGGCGAGGCCGATGGCGCGCAGCAGGCGAAAGCGCTGGCCGACATGCGCACACTTGAAACCCTGGCCGGAGAGCTGGGCATGGCGGTGCTCGTCGAAAGTCACGACGCGGGCGAACTTGATCTGGCGCTGCAACTCGATACGCCGCTGATGGGCATCAACAACCGCAGCCTGCGTACCTTTGATGTGTCGCTCGATTTCACGCTGTCCCAGCTTGATCGCATTCCGGCGGGGCGCATCGTGATCACCGAAAGCGGCATCCTGACGGCAGAACACGTCGCGACCATGCGGGCCCGCGACGTGCATGCCTTTCTGGTCGGCGAAGCCTTCATGCGCGCGACCGATCCCGGGGCCGAACTGGCCCGCCTGTTCGGAACTGCCGTGGTCTGAACCACGGCAGTCCGGTCATCAGCTGCGCACCGCACCGTCGGCGGCACGCGGGCCGTCGCCCTCGCCATGATGCCTGCCGTGGTGCCTGCCATGGTGCGGGTGACCGCCACCCAGACGGGCCAATGATTTGGCCGCGTCCTTGCGCTGTTCGGGCGTCAGCACTTCGGCCAGATCGGCCAGCGTGCGCGTCATCAGCTTCGAACGTTCGTCCATCTGTGCATGGCGGGCCGCACGCAGCTGTTCGATCCGGTCGCGGTCTATCGATTCGGCCGACAACAGCGCCAGCATGTCCTTCGGACCGCTGCCATCGACAGGGCGCAGCGCCTTCATCTGTTCGGACGAAGCCTGGACGATTTCGCGGGCACGTGCCTTCTGCTCGTCGGTCGCACCGACCTTGCTGAAGACGCGTTCGACGCGTTCTGCCATGCGCTTCTCCATATGACCGTGGCCGTGATGCGCTGCGGTCTTCATGGCGTGCGGTGCGCGCTGTTCGCCCGCGTCGGCGGACGCCTGCGGCACGGCGGCAACCATCGCGGCCAGTACGCCGGCCGCGGTAAGGGTGGCCAGCCAGCGACCACGGGATGCCGCGGTTTGCAGGGGGCGGGCAGTGGCAGCGTTCGGGTGTTTCATGTTCTGACTCCTCTGATTTGCCGGAATGCTCCGGCAGCGAAGCCAGTGTCGGCGTCTGCTGTAAACCCGCTGCGCGACCGCAGTAACGATTTGTAAGATTCGCGGCTTTTCGGCGTTTTCAAGGCCGGGATTCGGGTTGCGGCCGAAACGGGTGACATCGACCTGCAATGAACGGTCGGGATGTGACGATTCCCAGTGTTGGCGCGGGTTTTACGCCAAAGCGCTGCGGTATTATCCGGCGAGGTTCCGTCCATCAGAACGGCCGATAAACAATCAAAAAGGTCAGCGCCGGGGGTCACCTCGACGTATTCCGCTTCCTGCACAGCATGTCAGCCACCGCTGCAAGCGCGATCGAATGTGCCGTGCTGTCTGGCGCGCCCTCCGTTCCGGTGATTGCCGGCACGGCACTCGGCCTGCGCGCGCCGCAGGGCGAGGCGCAGCCGCTGTCTTCGCTGCTGCGCGCCGATCCGGTTCTGGTGCTGCGTGTGCTGCGCGCGTCGGAAGCGCTCGAGCATACGAATGGCCTGAGTGCAGCCCGCCGCATCGATGCGGTGATCGATGTGGGCGGACAGGCGCTGATCCGCGCGGCCATGCTCGACACCCACCACTGGTCGTCCCGCGTCGGTGGCGTACCGGACGGATTCCGCCGCTACTGGTCACATTCGCTGCTGACCGCCGAAACTGCGCGCGAGCTGTCGCTGCGCTGCGGCCACAGCGACCCCGACGAAGCCTATATCGCCGGACTGCTGCTCGATGTGGCGCTGCCGCTGCTTTCGGCCAACCCGTCGTACCTGAACCTGCTGGCGCAAGGCCATCACGAATCGGTGCTGGCGGGCCTCGAATCGACCGAGCTGGGCGTGTCGCATGCCGAACTGGCCGCCGATCTGCTGCCAGCCGGCTGGGCCGGCGAACTGGCCGACGCATTGCGCTTCCATCACGCCGACGCGGCACTCTTCCACGACGCGCCGGAACTGCTGCGCGTCGCGCGCGCAGCCGAAGAGCTGTCGGGCGGCGGCAGCGGCGATGCGATGCAGCACGCCGCGCTGGCGCATGCGCTGACCGGGCTGCCGATGGACCAGCTCAACGACGCCTGGCAGACCGCCTGCCGACGCACCCACTCCCGGCTGGACGCGCTTCAATTGCTCGACCCGATGGCGCCGATGATCGCCGGCGAACCCTATCGGCCGTTTTTCGAAGTTTCGCTCGTCCCGTCGTTCGATCCGTCGTCCGACCCGGCGAACGGCAATGATCCGCAGCAGTCGGTGCTGCTCGATCTTGCCCGCAGCGGACTGCTCGCGCAGGTGCTCGAACCCACGGCGGACAATGACGTGCTGCGCGCCTACCGGCTGGCCGGCGCGCTGTTGCTCGATCTGCCGATGCCGCAGATGCTGCTGCCGGCGCATGGCGAAACCCGTTTTGCGGTGCTCGACGAAGCCGGCGAACCGGGCGGCGTCCAGCTCGATCTGGCGCATTCGGGGCTGGGGGACATCGGACAGCAACTGCTGCGCGGCCAGCCGTGGTATTGCGAGGATGCGCAGCAGGCGGCGCGTCTGCCGATCAGCATCCAGCGGCTGCTGCGCCCGGCGCGCGGTGAAGCCTGCCTGGTGCTGCCGCTGCTCGGCGACGGTCGGGTGGAGGCCCTCGCACTGCATCGGATGCCGGTGTCGGCGCTGTCAGGCCTGCGCAAACGCGCCACCGGACTCGACGCATTGACCGGCGCCACGGCGCGGGCGCTGCGCATGCAGCGTGTCCAGGCACGCAATCTGGGCGAACTGCGCAGCAGCATGGTCGAGCAGTACGCGGCGCATTCGCGCCAGTTGCGTGCCGACCTGAACACGCCGCTCGGCCTGCTGAAGCACCAGGTGAAGTCGATGCGGCTGAAGATGGGCGCCGATTCGATGCTTGAATCGGAACTGTCGGTGTTCAATGATCAGGTGATCCGCATCGATACCGTGTTGCACCAGTTCGAAAGCCGCCCGCCGGACATCACGGCGGCCGCCCAATGGACCGATATCAACCAGCTGATCGAACAGATCATGGCCGAGACCGACGAGCGGACGTTCCGCGCGCGTTCGATCACGACCGAACTTCACCTCGATTCGGCGCTGCCGCCGCTGCACCTGCCTTTGTCGGCGATGCGCGATATCGTGGCTGCGCTGCTCACGGTCAGCGCCGAGCAGATCGGCGGCGGTGGCGGGCGCATCGCCGTCAGCAGTGCCGATGGCGTGAACTGGAACGGCGTGCTGCACGCGGAAATCCGCATCCGCGATTTCGGCCGCGGCATGGACGCCGCGCGGGTGGCGGCGCTGTTTGCGTCGACGGCCGGCGAAGGTCAGGCGCGCCCTACGCTGGCACACGCGCTGGCGCAGATACGCGCGCTCGGCGGCTCGCTGTCGTGCAAGAGCGCGATCGGTCAGGGAACGGTATTCCAGCTGCTGCTGCCGCGTCAGACACGACGGCGTGCGCCGGCTGCCTCGCCGGCGTAACGGTCAAGCCGCCTTCCAGCGGCTGTTGGCATTCACGTGCTGGGACAGGAAATCCATCTGATCAACCAGGATGTTGCGGTTGCTCAGGATGAGGTATTCGGCCTTGTTCGGCACGTAGGGGGCGTACAGGAGCTGCATGTGCGCCTGCTCGGGAGTACGGCCGCTCTTGCGCTGGTTGCACGGACGGCAGCACGTGACCACATTCATCCACAGGTCCCGGCCGCCCTGCGACACCGGCAGGATGTGGTCGCGCGTGAGCTTCTGGGCGGAAAAATCACCGCCGCAGTAGGCACAGATCGAGCGATCGCGGTGGAACAGCTCACGATTGTTCAGCGGCGGTACGGTCATCTGCAGCTTGTGCGCGTGGCTGCGGCCCTTGATCGCGATGATGCTGTTGGTGCGGATGAAGGATTGTTCTCCGGTCATCCGGTTGATGCCGCCGCGGATCTCGAATTCATGACTGCCGGCCACCCAGGCCACCAGATCCTTGGAGTGATAGAACACGGCGTGCTGCCAGCTCACCCAGCGATGCGGCACGCCGTTGGCATCCAGCGTGAGTATCCACGGATGTGCCGGCCGGCGGCGTTCCCGCGCTAAGCTCAGCGGTGGGTGCACTTCCATCGACGGAAACACGGCCTTGGCAACCTCCATAGTGTCCAGCTTTACAGGCAGGAAACGCGGAAACGCAAACTTGCGCGCGGGCGATCGTTTACCGTTCGAGTGTAACGGCCTTCCGTCCGCAACGCGCACGTACTCTAGCAAAGGAAGATGAATTTGCAACCGCGTCGCGGGCGTGTCCCATCATCGAAGCTGCTGGCCGCAACGGGGTTGTCGCTGGCCGTGCACGGGCTGTTGATCTGGCCGCTTCCGATGTCACGCCCGGTGCCCGATGCGCCGGCGCGGCAGGTCGGCGCGCTGCGGCTCGTGCCGGCGGCGCCGGCAGCGGCCTCGGTCGCCGTTGCTGCGGACCTGCCGGTCGTTCCGAAAACCCGCCTGTCGGTCGAACGACCGCCGCCGGCCGCGGGTGTCGCCGGCGCCGCGCTGCCCGTGCCGGACCGTGGCCCGCTCCCGCCTGCGGTCGCTGAGTCCTCGCTGCGTGCATTTCGCTACGCGATCGCGCGCGCTGTCGTGCGCGACGGCGCGTTGCTGCAGGCAGCGGGTGGGCGCATGGTGATCGCGCTGCGGCTGCATGCGCGCCGTGTCGTTGCGGTCTCCCTCGTGCGCAGCAGCGGTCACGATGCGGTCGATGCGCGGGTGCTGGCGGCGTTCAGGGCCGCGGCGGGTGCCGCCGTCATGTCGGTCGAATTGCCGGCGCACGGCTTCGTGGTGGAACTGGAACTCGATGGCGAACCGACCGATGCCGGGCAGGATGAACACGCCACCGCGCCGGGCTGAAGCGCGGGGTCGTTGTTCAGCAGCGCACCTGCTGGCGGCAGAACTCCGCCATCGGAACCACGCGCGTACGGTCGCCGACCGGCTGCATGGCGCGGTCGCCGCCATGTTCCAGCGCAAGCCGGAAGCCGAAACTGCTGAAGAAGCGATCGAACACGTCGGCGCCCAGCGTGGCGACCGCAGCCAGTTCGTCGCGCTCGGCGGAGTACTCCAATACAATCGCGGCCAGCGGTTGCGGGGCAGGGCCTTCGAGCACCTGCGCGCCGGCGGCCGGATCGAACTGGCTGTGCTCGGAACAGCAGTGGATGACCCGGGCGCGCGCATTGTGTGGCGTCGCGTCAGCGCGATAGGCGATGAAACTGATGTCGCGTGTGGGATGGGTGAGCTTGTGCGAGCATATGGCCGAGTAGGCAACGACAGACTGGCGCCGGCCGACGCCGCCCGGCCAGTCATAGAGGCGGCCATCCGCAGTGCGGATGTCTTTCCTGCCCACCACCTTTCGACCGAGATCGAGCAGGAAGCACGGCGTGGCCGGGTAGGGCCACTGGAAAACATAATTGACGCCCGGTTCAAGCGAGGCTGCTCGCAGCGGTTGCCCGTCACTATTGGTCAGTATGCTGCGCGGAAAGCTTCGCATGATGCGGGCTTGCGCAGGAAGGTTCAGCCCGAGCATGCCGCACGCAGCGCTGCAGGTCGCGATGAAGTGGCGTCTTTCCATTTTCATGCTCCACAGGGACGGTTTGTGCTGCGGTCGTTGAAACCTAGAAACTGTTGTTGCGATAGTCAAGCGGGTGTGTGCCTCACATGAACCGTCCGGTTGACGAAATGCACGAACAAGACCCGCAGACCCGCGCGCCGGCGCCCGAAGCCGTGCCGCCGGGTGCGCCGCTGCCGCTGCCCGGCCCGTTACCGCTGAATGCCCTGATCGCGATTGGCTACTGCGTGCTCGTGGCGGCCAACCTGCAGCTGCGCGACGCGTCGGGCATCACGCCGATGTGGGCGCCGATCGGCGTCGCGCTGTTCGTGCTGCTGCGCTTCGGCAACCGTGCGCTGCCGGGCGTGCTGACCGGTGTCATCGCCGGTTGCGTGCTGGCGCAGCTGCCGATCCCGATGGCGCTGCTGCACGCGGCCGGACAGCTGCTCGCGCCCTGGCTGGGTGCGCGCTTGCTGCGGCATCTGGTCAGCGAACCCGCGCATCTGCTGGAACGGACCGACGGCGCCTTCAAGCTGCTCGCGGTGGCCTATGCGGTGGCCATCATCAGCGCCATGGCCACCACCGCCGGCATGGCACTGGTCCATGAACTGCCCGCAGCCCGGTGGCTCGATACCGGTGCGTCGGTCTGGCTCGGCGACGCACTGGGCGTGATCGTGTCCATGCTGCCTCTGCTGGCGTGGACGTCCGATCGTTCGCCGGTGCAGCCGCCGCGTCGGCTCATCGAACAGGCGCTGGTCATCCTGACGCTGCTCGGCATGCTCGCGGCGACCTTCTTCGGCGTCACCCTGCTGGCCGAACCCATCCTGCAGCTGTACGCCTCGCTGCCGCTGGTGATCTGGATTGCCTTGCGCTTTCCGCCGCGGGTCGGCTGGACGGTGTTCCTGATCGCATCGCTGACCGCACTGGCCGGCACCGCACACGGCACCTCGCTGCTGAACGAGCACGCGATGGGCGTGCAGATTCTCGTGCTGCACGGGCTGATCACGCTGACCGCCGCAACCGCGCTGTTCATCGGTGCCGCGATGTTCGAGAAGCAGGCGGCACGGCGCGCGCTGCGCGAACGCGAATCGCACTTTCGTGCGCTGACCCTGCTGTCGGCCGACTGGCACTGGGAACTCGATGCCGATCTGCGCTACCACCGCCTGCCGGATCAACTGACCGGCGTGCATTTCGGCGACACCGAGCTGGATGGCTGCGCACCCTGGGAGATCGCCGGTGAAGAGGCGCTCACCCTGCCCTGGGGCCTGCTGCGCCAGACGCTGGAGCGCCACGACGCCTTCCGTGATTTCCTGTCGCGACGGCGCGATGGTTCGCGCTGGCGCTATCTGGCCTCATCCGGCGAGCCGGTGTTCGACGCGCAGGGGGTGTTTTCGGGCTATCGCGGTGTCAGTCGGGACATCACGGCGGAAATGCAGGCGCGCGAGGCATTGCGCGAGGAAGAATTCAGACTGCGCGCGCTGGTCGATGCGCTGCCGGAGCTGATTGTGCTGCAGGACAAGCATCTGCGCTGGCGGCTGGCCAACCGCTCGCTGCTCGATACGCGCTGGCTGAAGAAGATGGCCTGGCTGGGCGCCACCAGCGAAGAACTGGCGGCGCACCTGCCGTCGATGGCCGACGTGCTGAAGCAGGACCACAAGATCGCCGAAGCGGTGGCGCTGTCCTGCAAGCCGCATCGGGAAGAGCAGCGCCTCGTCATGCCGGACGGTGAGGAGCGGGTATTTGAGGTCAGCGTCATTCCGCTGACCGACGATGATGGCCAGTTCAACGGAATCGTTTCGGTGCGGCGCGACATGACTGCACAACGCGACGCCGAGCGCATCCAGGCCGAGCACGTACAGGGTGTGCAGTCACTCAACGACGAGCTGGAGCGACGTGTCAGCGCGCGCACTGCAGCGCTTGAAGCAGCGATCCGCGAACTGGAGGCGTTCAGCTATTCGGTGTCGCACGACCTGAGGGCGCCACTGCGTGCACTGGACGGCTTCTCGCGCCTGCTGGTGGAGGATTACGGCGATCTGCTCGACGAACAGGGGCGTGAGTACCTGTCGAGCATCCGCCGCAACAGCCAGCGCATGGGCGAACTGATCGATGACCTGCTGGAACTGTCGCGCGTTTCGCGTGCCGAGGTGCACCGCTCACTCACCAACCTGTCCGACATCGCGCGCGACGTGGTGCGCGAACTGACGGCCGAAGCACCCGACCGCTACATCCACTGGGTCATTCCGGAAGGTCTGTGGGCCGACACCGATTCCGGACTGGCGCGCGTGGTGTTCGAAAACCTGCTGCGCAACGCATGGAAATTCACCCGTCTGCAGGCGCAGCCGCGCATCGAGATCGGGCAAACGGAGCTGCAGGGCCAGGCGGCGTACTACGTGCGCGACAACGGTGTCGGCTTCGACATGGCCTACGTCGGTCGACTGTTCGCGCCTTTCCAGCGCTTGCACAACAATCGCGAATTCGACGGCAGCGGCATCGGTCTGGCCATCGTGCAGCGGGTGATCCGCCTGCACGGCGGCCATGTGTCGGCCGAGGGCGTGGTCGGACAGGGCGCAACCTTCAGCTTCAGCTTCGGCCCGGTACGTCCAGACTGAAGTGATGCACGCCGAAACCGCCCTTGCGCCGCTCGTCGAAAAACGTACGCAGGGTCAGTGACACGCTGCGAAAGGCCAGTTCGTCCCATGGAATGTCCGCCTCGTCGAACAGCCGGACGTCGAGCGATTCGCTGCCGGGCGAAAAATCCGTGTCGATCAGCTCGGCCCTGAACAGGATGTGCATCTGGTCGATCTGCGGCACGCTGACCATTGTGTAGGGCGCAATCAATGCGACCCGCGCGCAGGCCTCCTCAAGCGTTTCGCGCAATGCACCGTCGGCCGCGCTCTCACCGTTTTCGAGAAACCCGGCGGGCAGCGTCCAGTAACCCAGGCGCGGCTCGATGGCGCGCCTGCACAGAAGCACCTGCCCCTCCCAGACGGGCAGGGTGCCCACCACCATGCGCGGGTTCTGGTAGTGGATGGTGCCGCACGCCGGGCAGACGTGGCGCAGCCGGTTGTCACCCACCGGCACGCGCTGTTCAACCTTGCTGCCGCAGTCAGCGCAGAAATTCATGGGTACACCGGCTGTTCGAAATGAAGAGTCCGGAGTGTAGCGCCCCGCCTGTTACCTGCGCACCTGCCCTCAAGAACCGTGTCTCCCGCGCCGTAAGCTGATGCCATGAGGCCTATTCTGCAACGGACGCGCGGCGCGCCGTTCAGGCCTGGACGATGGCAAAAAGATGAATGACCTGATTGATACAAGCCGGTTCGAGGAAATAAAGGCGGCCGGCGAACTGCCTTCTCCGCGTGGCATTGCGCTGGCGATCGCGCGCGTCACGCAGCGCGGCGACGCCTCGCTGGCCGAGCTGGCCCGCCTCGTACAGGGTGATCCGGCGCTGGTCGGGCGCCTTGTATGTGCGGCCAACGGCACCCTGGCGCCCGGCATGCGCCCCATCGTGGCGCTGCGCGACGCGCTGTCCGTGCTCGGCATGGCGGCGGTACGCAATCTGGCCCTGGGCTTTTCGCTGATTTCCAGCAACGGCAAGGGCCTGTGCCGAAGTTTTCCGTATTCGCGCTTCTGGACCGGATCGGTCATTCGCGCCATTGCGACACAGAAGATCATGACCGTGATGCGCTCGGCCGGTCTGGAAGAAAGCTTCAGCGTCGGCCTGCTGTCAGGCGTCGGCGCCCTCGGGCTGGCCAGTGTTTTTCCGGCACAGTACTCGCGCGTGCTCGACGAGGTGCGAGGGGGCGAGCCGGAAATGCTGCTTGACGTCGAACGGCAGGCGTTCGCGATGACCCACGTCGAACTGAGTGCCGCCATGCTCGCCGACTGGGGCATGCCGCGCTTTTTCGTCGCCGCGGTGCTGGGTCATGAATCGGCGCTGACGCTGCAGGGCGAGCCGGAATCGCGCGAATACAGCCTGACGCTCGCACTCGGTCTGGCACGTGCGGTCGAGGCCGCCTGCCTGTGCGACGAGGCGGAGCGGGCGCTTCACATGGGCATCGCCCGCGCGCTGGCGGCGCGCATGGCGTGGCTGCCCGATCAGGTCAGCGCGCTGTGCGATGACGTCGCGCGCGAGTGGAAGGACTGGTCGCAGATCCTGCCGGTCGATGCCTATGCATTGCCCAGCCTGAATGATGTCGCACTGCCCGAGCCGGCCAGTCCGGCGCCCGCGTCGATCGAGGTGGAAGCCGCGAACGATGCGCCGGACCCGGGCGCACTGCGTGCGCTGGTGGTCGATGACGACGCCGCCACCCGCATGACGCTGCAGGCATTGCTGCTGCGCAGCGGCTATCAGGTGACCTGCGCCGAGAACGGCGTGGCGGGCATGGAGCGCGCGCTCGAATTCCAGCCCCAGATCATGGTGGTCGACTGGGTGATGCCGGAGATGAACGGACTGGAGCTGACGCGCACGCTGCGTCAGACCCGCATGGGCCGCAATATCTACATCATCGTGCTGACCAGTCACGAGGACGAGGAACGCCTGGTCGAGGCCTTCGAAGCGGGTGTCGACGACTATATGGTGAAGCCGCTCAAGCCGCGCGTACTCGAAGCCCGGCTGCGTGCGGGCCAGCGGCTGATCCGGCTGCAGAAGGATCTGGAGGCCGAACGCGAGGAAATCCGCCGTTACGCGGCCGAGCTCGGCGTCAGCAACCGGCGCCTGCAGGAAGTCGCGCTGACCGACGCGCTGACCGGATTCCCGAACCGGCGCTACGCCATGGCGCGCATCGGCCAGGAATGGGCGATCGCGCTGCGCAGCGAACGACCGCTGTCGTGCATGCTGATCGACGTCGACTACTTCCGGCAGATCAACGAAACCTACGGGCACGACGTGGCCGATCAGGTGCTGGAGCAGACGGCGCGTGCCATCCGCGAATGCATGCGTGCGCAGGACGTGGTGTGCCGTACCGGGGGCGATGAATTCCTGATCATCTGCCCCGACACCACCCTGGAGCAGGCAATGGCCTGCGCCCAGCGCGTCTGCGCAGGGGTGGCAGCCGTGCCGCTGCAGGCCGGCCAGCTGCGCCTGAAAAGCTCGATCAGCATCGGCGTGGCCGAGCGGCTTTCGCCGATGCCCGACGCCGATGCGCTGCTCGCCCTGGCCGATCAGGCGCTCATGGGTGCCAAAAGTACCGGCCGCGGACGGGTGCGCGCAGCCAGCTGAGGCGATTCCGACCTTCCGGTAAAAGCGGCATTTTTACCGCCCCCGTGTTTCGCGGTGCTCAAGTTCCCACCATTCCTGCCGTCGTTAAGATTCGTTGATCGTGCACACGACCTGGAATGAAGTTGATGGATCGCCACTCGGACAGGATGGGAGGGTTCAGAACCATCAAGGTGTTGATGGTCGAGGACAATGAAGACGACGTCTTCCTGCTGAATGCGCAACTGAGCGCACGCGGCCTCGAAACCTATTCGGAGCGCGTGGACAGCGCGCAGGAGCTTGCACGCGCCCTCGAGGAGCGCGAGTGGGATCTGGTGATTTCCGACCATGCGATGCCGGGCTTCGATTCCGCGTCCGCGCTGGAAGTCCTGCGGCGCAGCGGTCGCGACATCCCGTTCATCATCTACTCCGGCAAGATTTCCGACCACATGGCGTTTTCGGCCATGCGCAACGGCGTCGCCGACTACGTCCAGAAGGGCAATATCGCGCGTCTGGTACCGGTCATCGAACGCGAGCTGCGCGGCGTTGAGACGCGCCGGGCAGTCCAGACGGCCGATGCCCGCATTCATGCGCTGGCCTTCTTCGACACGCTTTCGGCGTTGCCGAACCAGACCTTGCTGCGCGCCCAGATCGACGACTGGCTCGATACCGCGCGTCGCAGTACCGAAGCGCGTCATGCAACGCTGATGGTGGTCGACATCGACCGCTTCCTTCGCATCAACACCAGTTTCGGCTACGACGCCGGCAATGTCGTGTTGCGCGAAGTCGTGTCGCGACTGATCGAACGTGCCGGCGAGGGCGCGATGATTGCGCGTCTGAGCGGTGACCGCTTCTGCGTTTTTGCGCCGTCCTGCACCACGCGCGACGACGCCCGCCTGTTCGCGCACCGGCTGCTGGAAGCGTTCGCCTCACCGGTCATCAAGGACGGACTGGAACTGTTCCTGACCGCATCGCTTGGCGTGGCGATGACACCGGAGGACGGCAGCGAGGCGCAGTCGCTGATCATGAATGCCGAGGCGGCGATGTCGAGCGCCAAGCGCGCCGGCGGCAACGGCCTGAGTTTCTACGCCCACGAAATGAGCGCCAGTTCGGCCGAGAAGCTGGTGCTCGAGACGCATCTGCGCCATTCGGTGCAACGCGGCGAACTGTTCCTGAACTACCAGCCGATACTCAATGGCGTCACCGGCCGTACGTCCGGCGTCGAGGCGCTGCTGCGCTGGCGTCACCCGCAGCGCGGCATCATTCCGCCGGACCGCTTCATTCCGCTGGCCGATGAATCGGGCCTGATCGTCGAGATCGGTGCCTGGGTCATGCGCGAAGCCTGCCTGCAGGGCAGGAAGTGGCACGAGCAGGGCATGCAGGATCTGTCGATGTCGGTCAATGTTTCGGCTGTGCAGTTCGCCCAGCCGCGCCTGCTGGAAACGGTGCGCACGACACTGGAGGACACCGGATTCCCGGCCGAGAAGCTGGTGCTCGAAATCACCGAATCGGTGCTGATGAAGGATGCGGAAACCACCATCGGCATGCTCAAGGCGCTGAAGAACATGGGCGTGCGCATTTCGATGGACGACTTCGGCACCGGCTATTCGTCGCTGTCCTATCTGAAGCGCTTTCCGATCGACATCGTCAAGATCGACAAATCCTTCGTGCGCGACATCAACGATGACGAAGACGATGCCGCCATCATTCGCGTCATCATTTCACTGGCGCGCAGCCTGCGTCTCACGACGGTGGCGGAGGGCGTTGAAACACCGGAACAACTGGGTTTCCTGCGGCGCGAACAGTGCGACCGGTTTCAGGGCTACTTCTTCTCGCGGCCGGTGGAAGCCGACCTGCTCAGCAAGCGGATCATGGATGGAACCCTCTTGATCTAGCCGGATTTCCTGCTCCGCGCGCCCGTCGGCTGGCGCGACAACCCGACTCCGGTCCCTTCATGTAGGAAAACTTCCTACAGGAATCCGCTCGTCTTCACGTACATAAACTTACGTCTTGTCCTGATTGGGCAATGGCCCCCTGCTGGGCAGAATGCATCCCATGCACTGAAACACACGGTGCCTGCCGACTGAAGGGATCGCATGATGAAGACGACCGGTTTGCTCAACGAGATCAGGGAACTGAATCTTGCCTACCTCATGCTTGCTCAACAGATGATCCGCGAAGATCGCGACGCCGCCATGTTCCGCCTTGGCGTGAGCGAAGAAGTGGCCGACATGATCGAGTCGCTGTCGCCGGCCCAGGTCCTCAAGATGGCCAGCGCAAACATGATGCTGTGCCGCCTGCGCTTCGACGACCGCGTGCTGCTCGGCCTGCTGTCGAGCCATGGTCGCGATGCGGCGACCTCCCATCTGCATGCCACGATTCTGGCCTGCGCCCAGCCGGTCGAAGCCGTTTCCTGATTCAAGGGGTTCAAGGTCATGAAAAACAAAAGCATCGTTTCGGAAGGCCGTGAAATTGCACTGGCGGCAGACCTGATCAGACTGGGCGCACGCCTGCAGCTGCTGGAGGCCGAAACCCACCTGTCGCGCGAGCGTCTGCTCAAGCTGTACAAGGAAGTGAAGGGCGTGTCGCCGCCCAAGGGCATGCTGCCCTTTTCGACCGACTGGTTCATGACCTGGCAGCCGAACATTCACGCTTCGCTGTTCATGTCCTTCTTCTCCTTCTTCAAGCAGAACACCGAGCGCTCCCAGCTCGACTGCATCGTCAAGGCCTTCCGCCTGTACCAGGAACACGTGCAGACGCACGACATGGAAGAGGTGTTGAGCCTGACCCGCGCCTGGACCCTGGTGCGATTCTTCGATGCCAAGCTGCTGCAGCGTACGCCCTGCACCTGCTGCGGCGGCCAATTCGTGGCCCATGCCTACGATCCGAAATCCAGCTATGTCTGCGGCCTGTGCCACATCCCGGCACGCGCCGGCAAGACACGGCGCGCGCGCGAGGCCCTGATCGCCGCCTGACAACCCGTTCTACTCTCCTGTCTGACCTCCTCCTTGCGAAAGCAAGGGGCTCGCCGCCGCGGGGCAACCCGTGGCGGCTTTTTTTTGTACTGCCGCCACGGGCGCCGGTTTCCGGTGGTTGCCGGTCGTCGGGGAATCACGATCAAGTTTCGCAATGCGGTGCCGTTACACCAACAGGCACCGGGTACTTGATGCCCCGAACATCCGTCATACACAGAGAAAGTCCATGTTTCTGATCATTGGCTACGTAATCGTCCTTGCCGCCTCGATCGGCACGTACGCCCTTCATGGCAGTCTGGCCGCACTGTGGGTGCCGGCGGAATACGTGGCCATTTTCGGTCTGATGATCGGCGGCTTCGTGGCCGGCAACGGCATGCCTGCAATCAAGGCCACGCTGGGGGCCCTGCCGTCGGTGTTCAAGGGATCGTCGTACAACAAGGCGTTCTATGTGGACGTGCTGGCGATGCTGTACGAAATTCTTGCCAAGGTGCGCAAGGAAGGCCTGATGTCCATCGAGGCCGATGTCGAGAACCCCGAAGCCAGCCCGATCTTTTCGAAGTACCCCAAATTCCTCGCCGATCACCATGCGGTCGATTTCCTGACCGACTACCTGCGCATGATGGTGGGTGGCAACCTGAACGCATTCGAGATCGAAAGCCTGATGGATGCCGAGATCGACACCCACCACTCGGAGCAGCACGTGGCCGTGCACTGCGTCTCCAAAGTCGCTGACAGCGTGCCCGCGTTCGGTATCGTCGTCGCGGTGATGGGCGTGGTGAACGTGATGGGCTCGGTCGGTCAGCCGCCGGCGGTGCTCGGCAAGATGATCGGCGGCGCACTGGTCGGTACCTTCCTCGGCATTCTGCTTTCCTACGGCTTCGTTGCGCCGATCGCCGCGCAGCTCGAACAGAAGATGGAAGAGGGCGGCAAGATCTATCAGTGCATGAAGGTGGTGCTGCTGGCCAGCATGAACGGCTATGCGCCGCAGGTGGCGATCGAGTTCGGCCGCAAGGTGCTGTACTCGCCGGACCGCCCGAGCTTCAAGGAGCTGGAAGACGAAGTGAAGAACCGCAAGGGCAAGTAGGCCCGACCACCGTTCTGATCTCGACTCCCCTGTCACGACCGCGCAACGCCGACCTGAAACCCGTTCCGGATCACTGAACCATGTCCGACGATACCCAGCAGCCCATCATCGTCAAGAAGATCAAGAAAGGCGGCGGCGGCGCGCATGGCGGCGCGTGGAAGATCGCCTACGCCGACTTCGTGACTGCGATGATGGCCTTCTTCCTGCTCATGTGGCTGCTTGGCTCGACCGCGCAAGGCGATCTCGAAGGCATCGCCGAATACTTCGAGAATCCGCTCAAGGTCGCCCAGCAGGGCGGCTCGGGCTCGGGTGACAGTTCCAGCATCATCCAGGGTGGTGGTCGCGATCTCACGCGGCAGACCGGCCAGGTCAAGTACGGCACGGTCGAGGCAAAGAAGCGATCGTTCAATCTCACCGCCAGCAAGGATTCCGAGAACGACGCCAAGGCCAGGGCGGAAGGCATCGAACGCGCCAAGCTGATCGAACTGAAGAACCAGATCGAAGCGCGCGTCGAAGCCAATCCCGACCTGCGGCCATTCCGCAATCAACTGGTGCTCGACGTGACCTCGGAAGGTCTGCGCATCCAGATCGTCGATGAGCAGAACCGGCCGATGTTCGCATCGGCCAGCGAACGGCTGCAGCCCTATACCTCGGTCATCCTGCGCGAGATCGGTCTGATCCTGAACCAGGTCGAAAATCGCATCTTCCTGTCCGGTCACACCGACGCTACGCCATTCGCCGGCGGCATCGGCGGCTTCTCGAACTGGGAACTGTCGGCCAATCGCGCCAATGCCTCGCGGCGGGAGCTGATCGCCGGCGGCATGGATCCGGACAAGGTGCTGCGCGTGGTAGGCATGGGGTCCATCGTGTCGTTCGACAAGGAGGATCCGTACAACCCGATCAACCGTCGCATCAGCATCATCGTGCTCAACAAGCAGACCGAAGAGCTGTTCCTCGCCGATGGCAGGTCGGTCGACGTCGAAAATCTCGTCGGCGGCGAAGCGGAACCGACGGAGCCCTGATCCGCATCAATTTGTGAAGAAGTAATGGGTCAAGTTTGCATCGCGTTCGCCGTTACACCGTTCAACTTCCTACCCTGAATCCGAATGCTCGAAGCCATGAATCGCATTTCGATACCAATTGTCGCCGCATGGAGCCTCACGGTGCTCGGTGCGGTGCTGGCTGTCGTACTCCGGCCCGATGCGATCGCGCCGCTGCTTTCGCTGGGGCTGTTCGCGGCGCTCATCTGGACCATGACGTCCATCGTCCTGCTGCGCGGCCGGGTGACACCTTTGTCCGCCGACACGCTTCAGGCCGCGCGCACGCATGACGCGGATTCGGGCCACGCCGTGCTGTCCGGCAGTGCGCTTCAGGTCAGCTCGCAGTGCGGGCAGATGACCGAGGAGCTGTCCCGGGTACAGACCCTCCTGCACGAAGCGATCAATGGCCTGACCAACAGCTTTCAAAGCATGCAGGCCGAAACTACTGATCAGCGTACAACCGCGCTCGCACTGACCAGTGGCGGCGGCGACGGGCAGTTCGATTTCGAAATCTTTGTCGAGGAAACGTCGGGCACGATGCAGCGCGTCGTCGACAGTGTCGTGCAGAACAGCAAGCTGGGCATGGAACTGGTCGAACTGACCGAAGGCATCGCGCGCGAAACCGAAAGTGTGCGTTCGCTGCTCGGCGAAATCGGTGGCATTTCCAAGCAGACCAATCTGCTGGCGCTGAATGCCGCCATCGAAGCGGCGCGGGCCGGCGAGGCCGGGCGCGGGTTCGCCGTCGTCGCTGACGAGGTGCGCACGCTGTCGTCGCGGACCAGTGAATTCAGCCAGCAAATCGTCACGCTGGTCGATCGTGTACAGGCCAACGTGAAGTTGACAGAGCACGCGCTGGCCGCTCTGGCCGGTCAGGACATGACATTTGCGCTCGAATCGAAGCAGCGTGTCGAAAGCGTGGTGCGCGGGCTGGAAACGCTGCACCAGCGACGTCAGCGCTCGATCGAGACGCTGGGTGAATCGGTTGAACGTGTCGATAGCGCGGTGGCGACTGCGGTGACATCCCTGCAGTTCCAGGACATGACGTCGCAGCTGATCGGACACGTTCAGTTGCGTATCGGCAATGTCGACGAGGTCATGAAGGCGGCGCGCGAGCTGAGTGAAGCTGCGGCGCAGGGCCGTGCGACAGAAGGTCATGCCCGACGGGTTGATGAGGTGCTGGAACAGCTTCGAGCTGCCGACAGCAAGAACCCGGTGGCGCAGCAAGCCTTCCGGGAAGGCGAAATTGAACTGTTCTGAAGGAGATACGTAATGGCAAAGACTGTGCTTGCAATTGACGATTCGGCGTCGATCCGCCAGATGGTGGCGTTCACCCTGAAAAGCTCCGGCTACGACGTGATCGAAGCGGTGGACGGACAGGACGGCCTGGACAAGGCGAAGTCGAAATCGGTCAACCTCGTGCTGACCGACCAGAACATGCCGCGCATGGACGGACTGACGCTGATCCGCAATCTGCGCAGCCTGGCGCAGTACAAGGCGACGCCGATCCTGATGCTGACCACCGAATCGTCCGATGCGATGAAGGCACAGGGCCGTGCCGCCGGCGCGACCGGCTGGCTGGTCAAGCCCTTCGACCCGCAGAAGCTGGTCGAGGTGGTGAAAAAAGTGATCGGCTGAGCGCACGCGACGTGCGTCCATATCCGCAATCGGGAGACCGTTCATGACCATGGACCTGAGCCAGTTCTACCAGGTGTTCTTCGAAGAGGCCGCGGAACACCTGTCGAACATGGAACAGATGCTGCTCGACATCGATCTCGACAGCATCGATGACGAAGAGATGAATGCGATCTTCCGCGCCGCCCACTCGATCAAGGGCAGCGCCGGCACCTTCGGCTTCAACGACCTCGCGCAGGTCACGCACGAGCTCGAAACCCTGCTCGATCGCGTGCGCAAGCACGAAGTCGTCATGACGCCTGCCATGGTCAATGCGTCACTCGAAGCCGGCGATCTGCTGCGCGATCTGGTGGCGGCACACCGTGGCATCGGCGACGCCGATCTGCAGCGGGTGGCGCAGGTATGCGCCGCGCTCAAGGCCCTGTACTCCGAAGCAGTTGAGCCGGCAGGCGCGCCCGATGCAGCAACGCCGCCGCCAGACGAATCAACCTTCCGCTTCAGCTTTCTGCTCTCTTCCGACCAGGCCGACGTAGCCGGCGTGATCGAGAACCTTGCTCGCGAGGCCGGAGCACTCGGTCGCCGCCTGCTTGACCTTTCCCTGGGCGCGGACGGGCGCTGGCACGGCGTGTTCGAGGGGCGAGTCGACGCTGAGGCACTGCGCGAGCTGGTCGATTTCGTCGCGGTCTCCGACAGCTTCGCGATGACCGTACCGGACGCCGATGCCGACGATGCTTACGGCCTGTTCGATGCAATGCCCGAATCATCGGTCGAGGGGGATGCCGCATGGGGTCTGTTCGACGAGGCGTCGCCGGTCGCGGCAAACGCGGTCGATGACAGTTTCGGATTGTTCGACGCCGTTCCCGTTGCGCTGACAGCCGACAACGACCAGGCGGGCGATCCCTCCTACGGTTTCTTCGATCCGCCGCCTGCCGCGCAGGCTGTCATCGACACGCCGGGCGAGGCTGCGGGATTGTCGATCGTGTCACCGGTCGCCGCAACGCCGGTGGAGTCTGCAGTCAATGCACCGGTAGAGGCATCGAGCGACTCCCCCAAGGCTGCAGCGCCGCGTAATGCGAAGCCCGCCGCAGCAGCCGAGACGTCGATACGCGTCGGCGTGGACAAGGTCGACCAGATCATCAATCTGGTCGGCGAACTCGTGATCACGCAGGCCATGCTGATGTCGGCCGCGTCGAAACTCGACCCGGTCGAGTTCGAACGCCTGATGAGCGGCGTGCAGCAGCTCGAACGCAATACGCGCGACCTGCAGGAATCGGTGATGTCGATCCGCATGCTGCCGATGTCCACCGTGTTCTCGCGCTTTCCGCGCGTGGTGCGCGACCTGTCGCAGAAACTGGGCAAGAAGGTCAGGCTTGTGCTGGCCGGGGAATCGACCGAACTCGACAAGGGCCTGATCGAACGCATCGCCGATCCGCTGACCCACCTGGTGCGCAACAGTCTTGATCACGGTGTCGAGACGCCCGAAGTGCGGGCTGCACGCGGCAAGCCGGAAGAAGGCACCATCACGCTGAAGGCGTCCCATCAGGGCGGCAACATCGTGATCGAAGTCGGTGACGACGGTGCCGGCCTCAGTCGTGACCGCATCCTGTCCAAGGCACGCGAGCGCGGGCTGGCCGTGAGCGATTCGATGACCGATCAGGAGGTCTGGGCGCTGATCTTCGAACCGGGCTTCTCGACCGCTGATCAGGTGACCGAGGTGTCGGGGCGCGGTGTCGGCATGGATGTGGTCAAGCGCAACATCACGGCCATGGGCGGACGTGTCGACATCGATTCGATGACCGGTGTCGGTACGCACATGACGGTGCGACTTCCGTTGACGCTTGCCATCCTCGACGGCATGTCGGTCGCGGTCGGCGACGAAACCTACATCATTCCACTGAACTACGTGGTCGAGTCGCTGCAACCGGCCGCCGACATGATCAAGAGCATAGGTGGCGTGCCGCGGCTGGTGCAGGTGCGCAACGAGTTCCTGAACATCCTGACGCTGCGTGATGCATTCGGCCTGTCCGGCGGCATGACCGATCTTGAGCGCGGCATTCTCGTGGTGCTCGAATCCGATGGCGACAAGATCGCGTTGTTCGTCGACGCCCTGGTCGGACAGCACCAGGTGGTCATCAAAAGTCTGGAAGCCAATTACCGCAAGGTGGTGGGCATCTCCGGTGCGACCATCATGGGCGATGGTCACGTCGGCCTGATCCTCGACGTGCAGGCGCTGGTCGAAACGGCGCGCGTCGGCATGGCGGTGGCTGCGTAGGCAGTCATCGCGGAGTCACCGCTTCCAGCGTTGCCGCTCACGGCATCGTCCCGTGCTGTCCGGCTGCCTCCGGTTCGCAGCAGCCCCGTCGCATCGACGCCTGATGCAGTTCACCAGTTTGCAAACAAGCTTGCCTTCAGGCGCTGCGCGTCCTCAAGGCAGGCAAGGTTCCGGCCGATATAGCAAGAGTGATAGACGCTCCGGAGCATGCAATGACCCAACTGGCGCGATCAGCGCACCCGAAACAAAGCGGTACCGTCGATGGCGGTTACGCCCAGGAGTTCCTGACCTTCACGCTCGGTGGTGAAGAGTACGCCATCGACATTCTGAAGGTGCAGGAGATACGCGGCTACGATGCGGTGACGGGCATTGCCCACTCCCCGCCATTCATAAAGGGTGTCATCAATCTGCGCGGCATCATCGTGCCGATAGTCGATCTGCGGATCAAGTTCGGTGTCGGTGTCGTCGAGTACACCCCCTTCACCGTCACGATCATCCTGAATGTCGGCGGTCGAGTCGTCGGCATCGTGGTCGATGCCGTGTCCGATGTGCTGTCGATCGATCCTGCGCAACTTTGCGAGCCGCCCGAGTTCGCTTCCAGCCTCGATACCCGCTACATCCAGTCCCTCGGCTCGATCGATGACCGCATGCTCATCGTTGTCGATATCGAAAGGCTGATGCTTTCGGCCGACATGGCGCTTGTCGAAAACCCCCTGCACTGAAAAAACGGAAAATGTCAAAGACATCAAATCTCTCGTCTGGCTACGGCAACCTGACCGTGCAGCGCCGGCTCATGATGATGGTTGCCGTGACGCTTGCGGCTTTCGTTGCGCTTGCCGCAATACTGCTGTTCGCGATGCGCGACAACATGCTGGATGACCGCAAGATGATGATGCGGCTGTCTCCGGAGCTGTTCGC
>FWPV01005747.1_pt1 | contig 24490 bp, 16 predicted proteins | sample 2228371 | NCBI WGS metagenome assembly FWPV01 (sample SAMEA103939776, study PRJEB20133) | metagenome | reverse complement strand
GACGCCGCCGGCAAGTTGTGAGGCGTCGAAGGTGACCTGATGCGCGCCCGCCGGCTGCGGTTCGTTCACCAGCACGGCGATCTGTCGGCCATGAAGGTTGTGGATCGTAAGAGTGACGAATTGCGCGCTCGCCAGTTCATAAGCGATCGTGGTCGTCGGATTGAACGGGTTGGGAGAGTTTTGGTGCAAGGCCGTCGTATTCGGCAGCGGCGCCGAGGCCACACCGGCCGCCGGACTGCCGACGGCTATATCGTCGAAATAGACCGCCCACTGATCCGAGCCGAAGCCGATCAGTCCCGGGCGCAGCAGATCGGCGTCCTTTTGCTCAAAAAGCAAGGCGCCGTCCAAGTAAAGCGCAAACCGCTCGCCGTCGTTGACCAGATACAGGCAGTGGAAATCGAGATCCGGGATCAGTACGCCGTTGACCACGCCGTTGACCGTGCGCTTGCCGTCGCGATAGGCATAGACGCGCGAAAAGCCGGAGCGCGCCTGCACCAAATTGTAATTCTGATCGTCCTGATAGCCGAAAATGATCTTGTAATCGCTCGACTTGAGGTCGGCCGGGCTGCATCCGGCGGCGACCTGCGCCTGAAAGGAAAACGTGCTGTAGACACGGTCGGGGATGAAGGTGAACCCGTCCCACGGCAAGGCGCTGCGCTCGCCGCCGCCGAGGAAGTAGCGCAGGTCGTTGTGATGGACGCGCGTGCACCACAGGTTTTCGTTGACGCGGCGATAGTTGCGGGCGTCGCCGAAAAAGGGATCGGCACTGAAGATCGGGTCGCTGATGATGACGCTGTCGTTCGCAGTCAGCGTTCGGCCGAGATCATCAAGGGCGGTCAGCTGAACGGGAAAGACGCCCGCAGAGGTAAAATCATGGGTGACGGTTTCGCCGATCAGTGTCGCCTCGCCGATTTCCCAGCGAAACTCCTGCACCGCACGACCGAAGCCGGGGTTGGTCAGGCGGGCGTCGAACTCGACGGCGCAGGGCAGCCATCCCGCGCCGCTGCTCTTTTTGATGTAAGCGCCGACCGGCGGCGTGTTCATCAGCTCATCGATGATCTGCGACACCTCGGCCTCCGGCATTTTGGGGATGACGTAGAGGTGATCCTTGTCCTGGTCCGTACTCCATTCATTGCTGCCGTCGGCGTTCATGCGACAATAGCCGTAATCGACGACGTCCCAATAGGGCTCCCAGCCGCGCGCGGCGATCAGCACCGCGGTCTGATCCCACGAATAGTGGCCGCGCACATAGGCGTAGTAGGGGTTGCCGTCGAACGCCCAACTGCAATAGTAGAGCTGATAGGCCTTTTTCACCGGACTGTTGGGGATGAACTCGTGCACCCCTTTGCCGGTGATGACCTCTTTGCCGACCTCCCAGCCGGTAAAAATGATGCGCCCCGGCCAGTTGTCGATGGCATAAACCGCATCGGCGGCGTACATATAGGTCAGATTATACTCTGATCCTTTGGGGAAAACGCCGCCCATGCACACCCACTCTTTGACCTTTTTCTCGACCAGTGCAATGCCGTCCAACTCGCTGTACTGATCGGGGCCGGATTTGAGCAGCGCGGCCATGTTGGGCAAAAAGCCGACAGTGACGATGGTGACCGATTTGTCGGCCTGCGACGCCAAAATCTGTCGATAGAGCACCGCCGGACGAGGCGTTTGATCTTGAGTGACGTCGTTGGGAAAAGTGCGGGCGATGATCTGCGCGTACTGGCCGTTGTCGCCGCTGCCGCGCACGGCGCCGATGGGCAGATCGGGCCGATGATAGAAGGTGTTGACGGCATCGACGCATTGGCAGACCGCGCTGCCGGGATTCGAGGTCATGCACGCCAAAATATCGACCTCGCCGCGATCGGCAAGCACGTGCAGCAGCGTCAGAGCGCCGACGTCATCGACGTCGCCGTTCATGTCGGTGTCGAAAATGATCTTGGGCACCATGGCGTGCGCAGCGGATGCAATCAAAAGCAGCAAAAGTATCTTCATCGCTATAATCCCTTTAGTTAAAAACGTGAATGAAATAACCCTTTCCTGCAAAAGCCGCCTATCCATTACACCATCCCAATCATCGAAAAGCGAATGCCTGCCAAATGTTGATGAAACGCCGAACATGCGTCGGCGGATTGGAGGTTCAACGTAACTCTATTCTTCGTGTCAATGTCCGATCATGCACATACGGCTCGGTTTCGGCAAAAACCAGGACGGTTACATTTCATTTAGAATCCGCGCCCACCGCTCGTCGGGGAGAAGCGTACTCTTCCGCAGCAATTCTTGAATCTCTTGCCGCTGCCGCAGGGGCAAGGATCTTTCGGCCGAATTCGATCATCAGCCGAAGCCTGAAAGCGACCGGCCTGAGCGGGCTGCGGCATGGCGGCTCCACGGCTGAGCAGCCATCGCTGCGCCTCCCGCCTGAGTCTCGCGTCGGCATGAGCAAAGAAGGTCTTGTATGAGGTGCAAAAATGGTTCGACCCGCGATCGGCCGGGTCATTCTTACGATCTTTGGGGCAGCCGCCGAAACAGTGCAGCACCCATTCGCAGGAACAACACTCGTCCGGCACCTGCCTCTTCAGGGCGCCGAATCGCTGCTGCAGCGGCGAGTTGAGCATGTGGTAGAGATTGCCCTGCAGCACATTGCCGAGCTTCCATTCCGGTTCGACGAAAAAATCGCACGAAAAGACATCGCCGTTATACTCGACGACCACATAGTTGCCGCATTCCGGCAGCAGCGTGCATTCCGGGGCCTGCAGTCCAACGTAAGTATAAAAGACCGAGTCGAACCATCGGATGCTGGTGGTGGGCTGACCGTAGCGGAAATCGGCCGTCCATAGATCGAACAGTTCACACAAGAATCGGCCGAAGGCCTCGCCGGAGACCGAAAAAGCGGCCGCGCGCGTGGGGTCATGGGGATCGGGTTCCACCGCCGGAATGAACTGCATGAAGGTCAGGCCGCTCTTTTTATGAAACTCGTAAATCTCTTTGGGGAACCGAACAGAGTAGTCGTTGACGACGATGACGGCGTTCACTTCCACACCGGCGTCGAGCAGGGTGTCGCGCGCACGAACCACCTGCTGCCAACTGGATTTTCCCCCTTGGAACGTTCGATAGCGGTCATGGACGTGCTGCGGCCCGTCCAAAGAGAGGCCGACGAGAAATTTCGCCTCGGCCAAAAATTGGGCAAAGCTCTTGTCAATAAGAATGCCGTTGGTCTGCAGGCCGTTGCCCACCATTTGCCCCGGTCGGCCGAAGCGGATCTGAGCTTCGACCGCCTTTTCGAAAAACCGCCGCCCCATCAACGTCGGCTCACCGCCCTGCCAGCCGAAATTTACCGTCGGGCCCGCCGCGTCCATGGCCTGTTTGATCATCTCCTCAAGCACCCGATCGCTCATTCGGTGCTTCGGCTCGCCCGCAAAAAGGGAGTCCTTTTTGAGATAAAAGCAGTAGGCGCAGTGCAGGTTACAGTCCGGTCCCGCCGGTTTCACCAGGATCGACTGCAGCGCCTTTTGTGTCTGTATTGAGCTGCCCGGCATGAAACTCCTCATTTTCACCGAAAGCAAAAAACCGCCCGCAGGCTTACACACGCGGGATCGCCCCCGCGGCGCACAGCGCCTTCGCATGCTCCTTTTCAGGCTTCTGCTGATCGAGTGCGACGGTGATGATCGACAAAGGCGACGCCGGCTACCTGGGCCGCCGCTGATCGGCGCGAGAGCCTTGATCGCGCCGCAACAAGATGTTCATCCCGCCCGTGCGCTCGAGCCAATTCCACATGTCGCTCTTGAGCTCATCGACGACGGCTTTGTTCTCCGGCACATCGATCAGATTGTGCATTTCATCGGGATCGTTTTCGAGATCATAGAGCTCGTCGATATCCCAAATGCCGTGGTAGTGGATGTATTTCCACTTTTCCGTTCGCACGCCGAAGGTCGTGGGCGTGTGGGGAAAGTTGTTTTCCCAATAGTATTCGTAATAGACGCGGTCGCGCCATTCGATCCCTTTCCGCGCCAAAAGCGGCAGGAAGGAGCGGCCCGCCATGGGTATCGGCGACGAAAGGCCCGCCGCGTCCAGGATTGTGGGAGCAATGTCGATGTTCTGCACGAGCTGAGGAACGGCGGTGCCGCTTTTGATCAGCGCCGGACAGCGCGCCAACAGCGGCACGCGCATCGACGGCTCGTACATGTGGCGCTTGTCGATCAGCCCGTGCTCTCCGAAGCAAAAACCGTTGTCGCCCATGTACATGACCAGCGTCTCTTCGCCCAGGCCGTCAGCATCCAGGTAATCGAGCACACGACCGATGCTTTCATCCAGCGCCAGGAGGGTTTCGCAGTAACGTTTGTAAAAGGCGTCGAACTCCAATTGGCCGTGGTACATGTAATCGACGCCGTGCCAACTGTTTCGCTGCGCGCGGACCCAGGCGGGTTTGCCGCGATAGTTCTCCTCGGTATCGGCCATGCTCGGCGGATAGTTGATTTCGACGTTTTCATAGCGGCCGAGGTGCCGCTCGGCAGGCTCGAACATGGCGTGCACCGCCTTGTGGGAAAGAAAAAGGAAAAACGGCCTGTCTTTGTCGCGTTCGTGTTCGAGCCACTCCAACGCGTAATCCGTCAGCAGGTCGGTGATATAGCCCTTCCGTTGAACTCTTCGGCCGTCCACGTTCAGCTCGGGATCATAGTAAACGCCCTGGCCGCGAAAGCTCACCCATTTGTCAAAACCGGGACGCGGCTCGTCGCTGTCGTGCCCCATGTGCCACTTGCCGAAAAAGCCGGTCTGATAGCCCGCCTGTTGCAAGTATTGCGGAAAAAAGACGGTTCCCGCGGGAATATCGACGTTGTTGTCCACAACGCCGTGGGTGTGGGCGTATTGTCCGGTGAAAATGGTGGCGCGGCTGGGCGAGCAGAGCGAGGTCGACACAAAGGCGTTCTGCAGATGAGCCCCCTCGCGGGCCATGCGATCCATGTTGGGGGTCTGCAGAAAGCGGGGCTTGCCGAGGAAACCCATGAAATCGTAGCGGTGATCATCGGAAAGGATAAAGACGATGTTCCGGCGCTTCGGGGCCGAGGAGCAGCCGAGCGGTGAGGCGAGCGTCAGAGCGGCGGTTGCGCCGAGGCTTCCGAGAAACGTGCGGCGAGTCGGCAGATCCGGCATCATTTCCTCCTTTGCTTAAAGGGTCGATGAAAGCATAGCAATTTTTTACGTCATATTCAATTTTTTTGAGCCGAATAAAAGACGCGAAATGCCGCTGCGCGCTTTTCGATCACGGCCTTCAACCGAGCGATTCACCGTAAAAGGTTTTGAATCCAATGCACAATTTCCTATTTTCCCACCAAAAGCTTCAACCGAGCGACGTCAGCATCGTCCTTTTCGACGGTGCTTTTCGGTTAGGCGGAAGTTGCCGCGCTGCTTCCGAAGCGTTGCCTCGGGAACAAGATGAGTGCACAACCGTCTGTTAACGGCAAAGATCAAACAAGGAGTGTTGCCATGAAACGCTTTCGAAAGCTTCTGATCGTCGGGCTGATGCTTCCCCTGATTTCAGACGCACAGGAAAAGGGGCTGAAGGATTATTACCGGGACGATTTTCTGGTGGGTGCCGCCGTGGGCTATTTTTTCCAGCAGGACGAGCCGTTGATGGCGCTGCTCAAGCAGCATTTCAACGTCGTCACGCCGGAAAACCAGATGAAGTGGGAGGCCATTCACCCGCAGCCGGATCGCTATGCCTTCGAGGCGGCGGACGCCCTGGTCGACTTTGCGCAGCAGAACGGCATGAAGGTCATCGGCCACTGTCTCACCTGGCACTCGCAAACGCCCAAGTGGGTGTTCGAGCACCCGGACGGCACACCGCTGACCCGCGACGAGCTGTTGGCGCGCATGCAGGAGCACATCACCACCGTGATGACGCACTATAAAGGCAAGATTCACGGCTGGGACGTGGTCAACGAGGCCATCAAGGACGGCGATGACGACGTCGTTCTGCGCGACAGCCCGTACTTGAGAATCATCGGTGAAGATTATCTCGACCATTCGTTTCGCTTTGCCAAGGCCGCCGATCCAAGCGCCGAGCTCTATTACAACGACTATTCGATGGCCGACCCCAAAAAGCGGGAAAAGGCGCTGATCCTGCTCAAAGGCCTCATCGACCGCGGCGTACCGATCGACGGCGTGGGCATGCAGGCGCACTGGAGCATCTATGACCCGTCCATCGAGGAGATCGAAAAAAGCATCCTCGCCTATCACAATTTAGGACTCAAGGTGATGATCACCGAGCTGGATTTGAGCCTCTACAAGTTCGATGACCGCAGCAAGCCGTACGAAGAAGCGATCCCCGATTCGGTTCTGCAGCTTCAGGCCGAACGCTACCGACAAATCTTCGAGCTGTTCAAAAAGCACAGCGACAAGATCACCCGCGTCACCTTTTGGGGCGTGAGCGACCGCCATTCTTGGCTCAACAACTTTCCGGTGCGCAACCGCCGCAATGCGCCGCTGCTGTTCGACCGCGAGTATAAACCCAAACCGGCGTTCGAGGCGGTCATCAAGGCGGCTCAGCAATGAAAGAACAAAAAGTGAAGAGCCTCCGATTGATCGCTCTCCTTTTTGCTTGGGGCTGCGCAGCGCTCTCTCAGCCGCGCAGCCCAAGTCAGGCACCGCAGACGACCAGCCGTAAATGGCTCGACCTCGCCTACGCGCAGGTTTCGCCGGCGCAAAAGCTTGACATCTACTTGCCCGAAGAGGGCGACGGCCCCTTTCCGGTGATCGTTTCCATTCACGGCGGCGCCTTTCGCTTCGGCGACAAAGCCGACGGTCAGCTTACGCCCATGCTCGAAGGGCTTAAGCGCGGCTATGCCGTGGTGTCCATCAACTATCGCATGAGCGGCGAGGCGACCTTTCCGGCGGCGGTGCATGACGTGAAAGCGGCGATCCGCTGGATTCGCGCCCGTGCCGCAGAGCATCATTTGGACGGGGAGCGCAACGCTGTCTGGGGCGGTTCGGCGGGCGGTCATTTGGCGGCCATGGCGGGCGTCACCGGCGGCGTCGCCGAGCTGAAGGATTTGACGTTGGGCAACGCCGAGCACTCGAGCCGCGTGCAGGCCGTGGTCGATTGGTTCGGCCCCATCGATTTTTTGACCATGGACAAGGCGTTCAAGGCGAGCGGCAAGGGCAAGCCGGATCATAGCGAGGCCCATTCGCCGGAGTCGCTTTACCTCGGGCAAAAGATCACCGAAATTCCCGAGCGTGGTCGTGCCTCCAATCCGGAGACCTACATCAGCGCCGACGACCCGCCGTTTCTGATTCAGCACGGCACCGATGACCCGCTGGTGCCGGTCGAGCAGTCCATTGCCTTTGCCGAAAAACTGCAGGCGGTCATCGGAAAGGAAAAGTGCACCCTGATTCTTCTCGAAGGCGCGGGACACGGCAGCCGTGAGTTTTCCGCTCCGGAAAATTTGGAACGCGTCTTCGCCTTTCTCGATCGATTCCTGAAATAAGGGCTCGAGCACAGCCATGAGAATCATCAATTTCGTCATCTTTTTCGGCACCTTTCTGCTCGTCTACGGCGCAATCAATTTCTACATTTTCATGCGCGGCCGGCAGGCATTGGCGGGCTATCCAACGCTGACGACGATTTACGTCGTCGTCTTTTTCCTTTTCGCCCTCTCCTATCTCATCGGGCGAGTGTTGGAGCGGCTGTGGCTTTCGCCCCTCAGCGATCTTTTTGTGTGGATCGGTTCCTTCTGGCTTGCCATGTTCATCTACTTTTTGCTGATCGTCGTCGTCATCGATCTGGCGCGCCTAGTCGACCACTTTCTGCCGTTCTTTCATCGGTTGTCCGCCGATGCCGAAAAGCTGAAACGGTCGGCGTTCATCGGATCGGTCGCTTTGGTGCTGCTGATCGTCGCCGCCGGTTATGTGAACGCCTGCATGGTTCGCGTCCAAAGGCTGGACTTGACGATCCGGAAAAAGAGTCCCGTTCCCGAGCTCAAAATCGCCCTGGCCTCGGACATCCATTTGGGCACGATCGTCGGCGAAAGGCGCTTTTGCCGCATTGTGCACAAGATCAACGCGCTGCAGCCCGATCTGATTCTGTTGGCGGGCGACGTAGTGGACGAAGACCTGGCGCCGGTGATCCGTCAGAACCTCGGCGAAGCGCTGCGCGAGCTGCACGCCGTGCACGGCGTCTATGCGATCACCGGCAACCACGAGTTCATCGGCGGCGTCGAGGCGGCGGCGAACTATCTGCAGCAGCACGGCGTTACCGTGCTGCGCGACCGAGTCGTCATGGCCGGCGACAGCCTACTCATCATCGGGCGGGAGGACAGGAGCGTCTTTCAGTTTCAAGGTCAACCGCGAAAGCCCTTGTCCGAGTTGTTGAAGGAGGTCGACCGTTCACGCCCCCTCATTCTGATGGATCATCAGCCCTTCGGCCTGCACGAGGCTCAGGAGGCGGGCATCGATCTGCAGCTCTCGGGGCACACCCATCACGGTCAGCTTTGGCCGCTGAGCCTGATCACCAACGCCGTGTACGAGAAGAGTTGGGGATATCTGAAAAAGGGCGACACCCATTTCTACATCTCCAGCGGCGCCGGAACCTGGGGCCCGCCGATCCGCATCGGAAACCGCCCGGAAGTGGTTCTGTTGACGCTTCACTTCAACGAGCCTTGAGAGGTCCGTGCAGGGGAGATTAACTTTCAAATAACGGCTGATTTTCGTATATTTGTTCGAAAGAGCGAGAATCAGTCGTTTACTTTTTTATAAGGAGAAAGTCATGTCCGTCAACTACAAAGAGCTGGGCCTGGTGAACACCCGTGAGATGTTCAAAAAGGCCATGGCCGGTAAATATGCCATACCGGCTTACAATTTCAACAACATGGAGCAGCTGCAGGCCATCATCATTGCCTGCGTGAAGAGCCAGTCGCCGGTGATCATTCAGGTTTCCAAAGGGGCGCGCTCCTATGCCAACGCCACCATGCTGCGCTGGATGGCGCGCGGCGCCGTGGAGATGATGAAGGAATTGGCCGCAGCCGAAGGTCTGAAGGAAATTCCCATTGCGCTGCACCTGGATCACGGCGATTCGTTCGAAACCGCCAAATCCTGCATCGAGTCCGGTTTTTCGTCGGTCATGATCGACGGGTCGCATCTTCCCTATGAGGAAAACATTGCCGTTACCCGCAAGGTGGTGGAGTTTGCTCATGCGCACGATGTGACCGTGGAAGGCGAGTTGGGCGTTCTGGCGGGCATCGAGGACGAGGTTTCGGCCGAGCACACGACCTACACCCGTCCCGAAGAAGTGGAAGATTTCGTCAGCAAAACCGGCGTCGACAGCCTGGCGATCTCCATCGGCACCAGCCACGGCGCCAACAAGTTCAAGCCGGCGCAGTGCACGCGCAACGAGCACGGCGTGCTGGTCCCGCCGCCCCTGCGCTTCGACATTCTCGAAGAGATCGAAAAGCGCATCCCCGGCTTTCCGATCGTGCTCCACGGCGCCTCGTCCGTCGTGCCCGAATATGTGACGATGATCAATCAATACGGCGGGCAGTTGAAGGATGCCATCGGCATTCCTGAGGATCAATTGCGTCGGGCGGCCTCTTCGGCGGTGTGTAAGATCAATATCGACTCGGACGGTCGCTTGGCCATGACGGCGATCATCCGCAAGGTGTTTGCCGAAAAGCCGGCCGAGTTCGACCCGCGCAAGTACCTCGGTCCGGCGCGCGACGAGCTGGTCAAGCTGATGATCCACAAGAACCAGAACGTCCTCGGTTCCGCCGGCAAAGCCTGATCCGATTCCGCAGCGCCCGGCCGCAAGGTCGGGCGCTTGCCTTATCCTCCCTCCTCAGCGACCCAGCAGCAAAGCCAAATATCCCGCGTAAATCGCCAGCAACAGCGCCCCTTCCCAGCGACTGATTCTGAATCTCGTGCGCATGACCGGCACGATGAGCAGCGACAAACCGACCATCATCCAGCCGTCGAGGGCGCGGATGCCTTCGCCTTCAATGGGAGAAAGGAGCGCCGCCGTGCCGAGAATGGACAGCAGATTGAAGATGTTGGAGCCGATGATGTTGCCGACGGCAATATCCGATTCTCGGCGCAACGCCGCCACCGTAGAAGTCGCCAGTTCAGGCAGACTGGTTCCGGCCGAGATGATCGTAAGCGCAATGACCGCTTCGCTGACGTGCAGCAGCCGCGCCGTTCCCACGGCTCCCTTGACCAGCAGATCTGCGCCCAAGACCAGTGCCGCCAATCCCAGCAGAATCAGCGCCGCCTCGAGTGCCGGTTTGGGAAGCGGAGCGACCCCCAACGTATCGGCAAACTCTTCGGCGGCCTGCCGTCCCGCTTTCCTCGAAAAGTAAAGATTGGCCACAGTATACAAAAGGATCAAAAAAACGAAAAAAGCCCCTTCCCAGCGGCCGATCACGTTGTCGCGGAAAAAGAAAAGAAACAGAATCGAAGCGAAGAGAGCGATCGGCGCATCGTAACGGATGACCTGGACTTTGACCTTTAGAGGGTAGATGAGCGCCGACAAACCGAGAATGACGGCGATGTTGAAAATATTCGAACCGATCACGTTTCCGATCGATACGTCTCCCTGATGCGCCAGCGCCGCCTTTACGCTGACGACCAGTTCCGGCATGCTGGTGCCGTAAGCCACGACCGTCAGACCGATGACCAAAGGCGAGACTCTCAAGCGCAACGCCATGGAGGAGCTGCCGCGCACGAGTCCTTCGGCGCCGAAATAGAGAAGGACGAAACCCGCCAGTAGCTGAAAAAGGTAGAGCAGCATAGGTAACCTCGATCCTTATTCGACGGAAAAGCGCGACTCGGCGCGGATGTCGCTGCTGCTCGCGCCGACCATAACGCGGAACTCACCGGGTTCCGCAACGCGCTCCATTCGCTGGTTGTAAAGCGACAACTGCTCATGGGTGATGTCAAACGTCACGGTTCGGCTTTCTCCGGGCTCCAGGTGGATCTTTTGAAAACCGCGCAGTTCCATCACCGGCGTACTCACCGACGCGTAAAGATCTTCGATATACAACTGCACCGTCTCCGTCCCTTCGCGCGCGCCGACGTTGCGCACCTCCGTGCTCACGCGAAGGGTGTCGCCCTTGGCGATTTTTGCCGCGCTCAGGCGAAGGTTGCCGTATTCGAAAGCGGTGTACGAAAGGCCGTGTCCGAAAGGAAAGAGCGGCGTCGGTTCCAGATCGACATAGCGGACACCCCAGCCGTGTTCGAGCCAGTAGCGCTTCGACTTGGGATAATTGTAATAGACCGGCAGTTGACCGGTGTGCCGAGGAAAGGTGACCGGCAGCTTGCCGCTCGGATTGACATCGCCGAGCAGCACTTCGGCGATCGCCCGGCCGCCCATTTCTCCCGGAATCCACGCCTCCACGATGGCCGGAACGGCCTGCGCCGTGCGACCGAGCGCCAAGGGTCGGCCGTTGATCAGCAACAGCACGGTCGGCGTGCCGGTGGCTGCCACGGCGAGCGCCAACTCCTGCTGAAGGCCGGTGAGCCCGCACGTCGCCGCGTCAAAGCCCTCACCGACGGTTCCGAGACGCCGGTTTCCGTCGTGCGCCCGCCATTCGTTTTCGCCCAAAACCAGCACGGCCGCATCCGCCTGCGCCGCGGCTTTGACCGCCTTTTCGATCTCATCGACGTCGTCGCCGATCACCCTGCAGCCCTGAACATACTCGATACGGCAGTCCGGCAAAGCCGCCTCCAGGCCCTCGCGCACGGTCACGATCTCCTGAAGAACGCTGATCGCCGTATAGTCGCCGAGCTGATTGCGGGCGTCGTCGGCATTGGGACCGATGAGCGCCAGCCTCCTGAGCCGCTCCCGTTTGAGGGGCAAAAGGCCGCCGTCGTTTTTCAACAGTACGATGCCTTCGCGCGCCGCCTCCAGCGCCAACCGACGATGGCTCGGCTGGTGAACGACCCGAAGCGCGCGGGCCGGATCCGCGTAAGGCTTCTCGAAAAGACCCAGCTTTAACTTGAGCTTTAGAATCCGTCTGACGGCGCGGTCGACGAACGCTTCGGGAAGCGAGCCCTCGCGCACGGACTCGACGAGATCGATCATGTAACCCGATTCGAAGGAGATGCCGACGTCCACGCCTGCCTGCAGGGCGATTTGACCGGCGCGCTTCATGTCCGGCACTAGGCCGTTATAGATGAGGGTGGAAATGCCGCCGCCCTCGCTGAGCACCAGTCCGGCAAAGCCCAGTTCGCCGCGCAGGATGTCGGTCAACAGCCACGGCGAGGCATGGGCCGGAACGCCGTCGATCGTGGGATAGGTGGCCATTACGCCCAGGGCGCCGGCGCGCTTGATTCCCGCCTCCCACGGCGGCAGAAAAACCGACCGCAGCTTGCGTTCCGAAATCTCCATGGCGCCGCGCTCCAGGCCGCTGAGCGGCTCGCTTTGCCCCGGGTAGTGGCACAAGCCGGCAACGCATTTGTCGGGAGCGGAAAGATCGTCGCCCTGAATCGCGCGCACCAGCGTTTCGGCAAAGCGGGCGCAGAGAAACGGGTCTTCGCTGTAGGCCTCCTGATTGCGCCCTAAGCGGGGGTCGCGGATCGGTTCGACCACCAAGGTGAAGAGCTGATGCACCCCCACGGCGCGCGCTTCGGCGGCGGCTGCGGCATAAAGACGGCCGATCAGCTCGAGGTTCCAGGTGCTTCCCAGCGCCGGCCCTTCGGGAAAGATCGTGGCGCCGGCACACATGAGGCCGTGCGTCCCCTCTTCGGTCATCAGCAGCGGAATCCCCAGCCGCGTCTGCTCCACGGCGAGCTTTTGCAGTTCGTTGATGAAAGCGACCTGCTGCGCCGTTCCTTCGTGCAGCAGCGTGTTCGGCAGGGTGAAAAAGCCGCCGCCGGGGCCGAGCCCCTTGACCAGCGTGCCGAGCACGAATTTTCGCACACCGACCCTTTTTTCGGCCTCAGAGCCGCCGAGGCCCTCTTCGTAAACGCAGGGCATGTTCATCTGCCCGACCTTTTCTTCGAGGGTCATGCGGCCGAGCAAGTCGTCGACGCGCGCGTCGACCGGCAAGGCGGGGTTTCGATAGGCAGGCCGTTCGGCTTCTGCACAGAGAAACGGCAGCAGCAGAAAAAAGGCGGTCCGAACGAAAGCTTTCACGCCCGGCCTGCGTCGGGCTACCGCATATTTCATCAAGAAGCTCGTCCTTTCCATGCGATCGGTTCGCCGGCAAGCGGGGCATCGGCCGCTCCCTGCGCGACCGTCATTCTTTATGAAAAGAAGGCCGTCCCTTCTTCGGCCGGTCGTCAGCGGTCTCGGCGGCGCTGCTCTTCGACGTAGCGGGCGATTTCGTCGACCGTGGCCACCCAGATGCCGTTGGCCGGGTCGGTCAGATAGCGGCACAGCTCTTCGAGGCTGGAAAGCCGCGTCGTCTGCGGGCCGCCGTCGTCCGTCTCATGTCCGGCGAAAATGAGCCACCGCCCTTGCGCCGCCGTCTTGTCCACCTGCGCCTTCAGCTCGTCGAACAACTTGCCGTCGCTTTCGACGGCCAGCAGTTGCGCCGGATCGCACAACCATGGATCGTTCGTGCCTTCGTTCAACCAGCCGCGCCCGCTGCGGAACAGTTTCGCCACCAAAGGAACGTAGCTTTTCACCTGAACGCCGCGGCCGACAAAAGCCTGACCGCAGGGGTAGGCAAAGCTGACCGGCTTTACGCCGAGAGTGCCGAAAATCGCCTCGTTCGCCCGCCGAATGTCCTTTTCGATTTGCCGCAGCGTATACTCTTCGAGGGCGTTGCGACGCGAAAACGTATAGTTACCGGTGCAAGGATGAGTGTAGGTGTGATTGCCGATCTCATGGCCGTCGGCGACCGCCTGCCGCCATCCCTCCAGGCGCTGCAAAAGATTGTCCGGCAAGACATAGAACGTCGCCTTTATGCCGTAGGCGTTCAGCAGCGGAATGCCGCGATCGATTTGACTGAGACGTGCATCGTCGAAGGTAAAACTGACGGCCGCGCGTTTGCCCTGCGGCCAAGGAAAAGCATCGGATGATTGGGTTTCTTCCGCCATCGTCAAGGTCCCCGATATGAGAAAAAGACAAACGGCTGTTTGAAAAACGGTACGCACTGTCCTCATCGCTCATCTCTTTTTCGTTTCTCTAACCTGCGGAAGGGGATAGTTTTTATCTGCATCTTCCAAAATCAGAAGCCAATCGCAGCCGCGGCCGCTCGTCGGCGGCGTAAAAGTCTGAATGCCCGCCGTATCGCCGGTGTGGATCGGATAGGCGACCCCGTAGCGCGGATCGAACCAGATGGCCCGCTGCCGCTGTGCTCGGATCATGCTGCAGTCCACGGTAAACGGCTCGCCGCGCGGCGAATAGATGAAGGCAAACGACCCGTCGTTCGCCAACGCCGCGCGGATCTTGGCGCCGCCGCTCCTCGCTCCGGCAAGGATCATCTCCTGCTTGGGCGCCAGTTTGGGAAAGGGCCGCGATTCGAACAGCCGGCGCAAGTAGCCCATTTGGAAGGAACCGGGATCGCTGAGCGCCTCATACCAGGGAATATTGGCCCAAAGCACCGGCTCACGGCCGGGCGCATACATCTGCCAGATGCTGTTGTGGCCGTAGGTATGGCCGCAGGCGCCCGCCAACAGCGACCAATAGGCCGCCTGACGGCAGTCGTAATCGTCGAAGCGGTCGAGGCGGTTGGCACCGTCCAGGTAAAAGCCGGCGTTGAGCGTTTCGTAACGAGGCTCGCCGTCGATCGTCGGCTTGGGCGGCTGCAGCGCATAATTGTGCTCGGCAAACAGCCCGTTGTCGTGATCGTGCGCTGCATGAGACGACTGCACCATGTTGAAATCGAGCCACTTGGCCGAATGAAAATAGTCGGAAGAGAGGCCGGGGCCGCGGGGATGAAAGGTGATGAGGTGACGGCCGCCGTCGCCCTCGCGCAGACCGGCGGCCATGGCTTCGACAATGCGCCGCTCCTTTTCCGTGTGAATGTTGTGATCACCGCCGAGAATCCAGATGATCGGCTTCTCCTTGTAGCGGGCACCCAGAAAGCGGCCGTAGGCGCGGGCATTCTTTTCGTTAAAGATCATCCGCTCAGGGTTGTTTTCGCTCCAGTAGCTTCCCCAGGTGGGCAGCATGCCGATGAACAGCCCCAGCCGCTCCGCGACATCGACGATGTAATCGACATGGCGAAAGTAGGTCTCGTTGGGGCGTTCGGGATCTCGGTCGATCAGGGCAAGGTCGCCGTAAGCGTTCGGCCGTTCGAGGCCGCCGAGCTCGGCGAGCGCCACCGCCTGGATCACGGTAAATCCCTTTTCGGCGCGATTCTTTAGGTAGAATTCCGCCTCTTCGCGGTTCAATCGATGAAAGAGCTGCCAGGCAGTATCGCCGAGGTAGAAAAAGGGCCTGCCGCTCTCATATTCGAGAAAGCGGCCGTCGGCGGTCACGCGCAGTCGTTCGGCACTCCACAGGGGAAAGACTGCGGCCAGCAGAATCACTAAAAGTCGTCTTTGCACTTTTCCTCCTTGCCGAGGGTCGATCGAACAACGATCGGAGCCTATTATAGCGAAAAAAAGCGGATGATGCAAGGGCTAAAGCCTTTGGCCGTCCTGCAGCAGCCGCTCGCGCAGGCGCGGGTAATCGACGTGCTGAACGGCGCAGCCCGCCTGAACGGCCAAGGCCGCCGCCGTCGCCGCGCTCTGGCCGAGAATCATAAAGACCGGCTCCATGCGGATCGAACCGTAAGCGATGTGGGAGGCCGAACAGCACACCGGCACCAGCAGATTGCGGCATTCGTCCTCTTTCGGCGTCAGGGCGCCGTAAGCGATTCGGTAGGGCTGCGGCACCGGCACGCCGATGTCGCCTTCGTTCTGCACGAAACCCTCCGGCGTCACGTAACGCTGGACGTTATGGGAATCGAGCGTGTAGGACCCCATGCCCACCGGCTGCGGAGTTTCACGCCTTCCCAACACGTCGTGTTCGGTCATCACATAAGCGCCGATCATGCGCCGCGCTTCGCGCACATAGATCTGGTGCGGCCAATGGCCGTTGTCGACAAACTCGTCCTTGGCCAATCCCCATTCGGCCATGCGTTCTCGAATCTCCGCCGGCACCCGCGGATCGTTCGCCAAAAAGTACATCAGGCCTTTTTGGTAGCGCTCGTGCTCGCGCAGAATCTCCAGGCGGCGCTCATAACTCGCTTCGGGATAGTCATAGTTCATGCCGATGTTGTCGGTGCTGAAGGGGCCGTGGTTGTTGGTGTCGGTCTTTCGGTTGGGGATGAGGTCGTACTTGGTAAAGACATCGAGTTGGCCGCTTTCCAGCACCCGAACCAACAATTCGTATTGCTTCGGGTCATAGCCCCGCGGCGCTTGGAAAGGAACGCGGTTCTCCGGATGATTGCTCAGGCACATTCGATAGCAATACGCCTGAACCTTGCGGTCGCCCTCGCCCCTGTTCCCCGGCGGCTCGGCCGAAATGCGCGGCAGCAGGCCGCTCGAGGGATCGCCGGGCACCACATAGGGAGAGATCGACGCTTTGAAATAATGGCCGTGGTGAAAAACGCCGGTCTGGACGCCGTTCCACGTCTCGTCGTAAACGCTGTTCGCTTCGCGACCCACATGATAGGAGACACCCGCGGCCGCCGCCAGGTCTCCCTCGTAGGTGGCGTCGATAAAGGCCTTGGCGCTGAACGTCTTGCCGCTGAGCGTTCGAATGGACATGATGCGGCCGTTCTGCTTTTCGACGCCGTTTTCGCGGTCGAGCCGTTCGTTGCGGAACACCGGCACCTGGCTTTCCGCGACCCATTGCTCGAATACGGTCTCGGCAACATGGGGCTCAAAGACCCACATGGTCCGGTCGTCGTCTCTGATCGCCGGCGTTCCCTGGCCTTGGTTTCCGAACTCTTCCCGCTTCTGCCAGCGCCAAACTTCGGGTCGTTGATAGTAGACGTAGATGCGATGATAAAACTCGCGCGCCAGTCCGCCGATGGCCGCGGTATTGCCCGCGTCCGTCCAGCCCAGGCCGCTCGAGGTCATACCGCCCAGATGCTTGTCCGGGCAGACGATAACGGCCGAAAGTCCCATGGCGCTTGCCTGAACCGCGGCGGTGACGGCCGCCGAGGTGCCGCCGTAGATGACCAAATCGGCCTGAAAGCGGTCGCTTGTTGCAAGCGGGCGAGCGTTCGCGGGATTCATCACAAGCACAGATAAAAGGAGAAAAAAAAGTGTTCTCATCGACCACTCCGTTCAGCGAGGGGAAAGGGGGACGGCCTTCGTCTTTTCATTGGACGAACAAGCAGCCAAAGATTGCATTTTATAACCGTTCGTCTTGCTTAAGCGCGCCCTTCCGAACGATATCAGACCTGCAATAGAATGTCTTTGATTTCACCGGGATGCTTGGCCACCGCCCACCGCCATCGGCCAAAGCCCCCGTGCTCGTTCACTGCCTTTGTCCATTCGTCGAGATAGCGGCGCTTTACCTGGTCCTGCTCGGTATCCTGTCCTTTCGTTTCCAGGATGAGCATGTCGCCGTTGGCAAGACGTACAAGAAAATCCGGCCGGTACTTGTGCACCACCCCGCGATAGACGTAGAACACCTCAAAGCCCAGGTGATCGTTCTTGACCCAGGCGCTCGCCGCCTCACTGTTGTCCAGCACAAAGGCATCCGATGCCTCCCAGGTGCTGTCGTGCACACAGACGTTGATGTGCGACTTGCGCGTCCGCTCGCACGGCTTGCCGGTGTACCACGTGCGCATTTCGGCTGAGGAGCGGATGGGGTGATCGCGATCAAAGACGGGCATCAGACGCTCGGTGTTATTCTGCCGGACTGCATCCCACACATGCTGCACCACGCGCGACATGTTGAGGGTGATGATCAGCCGGCGCCGGAGTTCGTCCTGGTAGAACAAGGGCGGCTTGATCGTGATGTAATCCGAGGCAATGAACTGTTCGACGATCTTGATCAGTTGCGCCAGCAGCACTTCGCGGCTGCCCTGCCAGGTGTGCCTCATCTGATCGAATACATCTCGTGCGGTCTCGAAGATGATGCGCTGGTTGCGAAACTCGCGCGCCAGGCGTTCCAGCTCGATGCGTTCGATCTTGGTCACGTCCGGCTTGCCTTCGAGGATCGGCGCTAGTTCGGCGACCTGGGCCGTTTGGGCGGCGTCGAGTTCCAGCGGACGTACCTTCGACCAATCCAGCGTCAACACGGGTTGAAAGACGCGTTCGATGCGCACCACGTTCGGCCAGCGGATTTCGAATTCGGCCTTTTGGGGATCGGGTTCGACCGCGGTCTTGGGTGACGGCGGGGGCGGCGGGCCGCCTTCTCCTCCTTCGTGCGGCAGAAAGGTAAAGGGCACGCCGAAAATGTTGACGTACTCCGGTTCGAACAGTCCCGTTTCGGGATTCACCTCATAGGATGTGCGCCGCAAGCCCCGTCCCACCACCTGCTCGCAGAGCAACTGGCTGGTGAAGGCCCGCAGGCCCATGATGTGGGTGACGGTCTTGGCATCCCACCCTTCCGAGAGCATGCCAACGGAGATGACGTTCTGAATCTTTTCCCCGGGCTGGCCAACCTTGCCCACGGTGTCCACCATCTGGCGGAGACGTTCCGCTTGCTCGGCCCTGGTCAACTTGCGCTCCGCCCGCCCAGTGTTCTCTTGCACCTCGCCATTGGCGTTTTCGTCCGGCGCCTCAGCCGGCCCGGTCAGTTCTTCCCGTGCCTCCGCCTCCTGCAGGACCCTGGAATCAATGTGCAGGATGCGCTCGGGATCGCACAGCTCGTCGATGTGGATGCGCCGTGACTCAAAGGCGTGCTTCACCCGCGCCGCGGTCTCGGTGCGGTTACATACGGTGATCATCACGGGCGGCGTCAGCAGCCCGGCCCCGCGCCACTTCTTCCACGCCTCGCGCCAGTCGTAGCCCAACAGGTAATAAGCGTTGAGCACCAGGTCGGGCAGGGGTTCATCGGGGTTGGCGCGGCGGTTGAGATCGTCCTTGACCTCCGGGTCGTTGTAGATGTGGTAAAGGCGCGACTTGTAGGTCCTGGCGTCGGGAACGGCATCGTCGCGGACCACGACGCGCGGGGTCTTGACCAGGCCAGATTCGATGGCGTCATTCAGGCCGAAGTCGCTCACGATCCAGCCAAACAGCGCTTCCTCGGCGCTTTGCTTGCCCGAAGGGGCAAATGGGGTGGCCGAGAAGTCATAGCACTTCAAAATGCCGCGCGTCCGGTGGAGGCGATCGAGCCCACCGATCCACACTGTAGCCTCTTCAGCGCTGTCCTTCAAATCTCGGGAGCGAAGGTATTTGCCGACCGCTTCGGGGTTCACGCGCCAGGCGTGGTGCGCTTCGTCGTTAATCACCAAAATATTGCGGGCGCCCGCCATCTCACCCAGGACCTCGCGGGTGTAGGCCTCGTCGCTCTTGACGCCGCGCTTGTCCACGCTTCTGCGCTTCTTGATCTGCTCTTCGCTCTCCCAGGCGAGTGCATGCCAGTTGCGCACCAGCACCTTGCCCTGCCGCAACTTGTCAAGCAAGGCCGAGGGCACGATGTCGAAGGCCTCGTAGTAGTTGCCGACTGCCGCCGGCTCCAGCACCTGAAGCCGCTTCTTCACCGTCAGCCCCGGCGCGATAACCAGCACGTTCTTGGAAAAGCGCGCATCCTGCGGGTTGGCCACCTTGTTGAGGATGTGCCAGGCGATGGCCATGGCCATGACGACCGTCTTGCCGGAACCGGTGGCCATCTTGCAGCACTGGCGGACGAATGGTCCGCCGTCTCCGGGGATATCGATCCCCACCCGCTCGGCGGCTGGCGCCTCCGTCAGCCAGATCAGCGTCTCAATCGCCTCCAACTGGCAGAAGAACAAGCGCTGCTCGCGCTCCGGGTCGCGCCAGTGTTCCAGCAAGCGCTTGGTGATGCTGGTGACGCCAGGGTAGCCCGCCTCGCGCCAGGCCTTGACGCGCGGGCGAATCTGGTTGACCAGCGGTATCTCCACGAAGATGCCGGGGTCGTCAAAGGACCTTGAGCCCGGTGTGGCCACCACATAGCCCGCTGGACGGCGGCCCTCAACCAGATCGAAGGTGCGGGTTTCGCGATCGTAACGCCAGTAGCGCTGCGGCTCCTCGTAGGGCGAGTTGATGATGAGCCGGTCGATGGTCGTGCGGGCCATGGCGGGAGCCGCTCCCTCTGTTAACTGGTCCTCGGAACCGCTTCAAACAACAGCCGGCGAATGTCAATGTCCGGCGCCCGCTTTGAAAGAGAGAGCATCTCAATGCCGACGACGCGACCCTGCTCGTCGTAGTCCCTGATGATGCCGGGCGATACTTCCTCCGACAGGCTTGCCGGTGCCTCGCTCAAGGTCAGGTACAGCGCATCGGCCTGTTGACCCACTTTCAGCCTCATGGGACGGTCCTCCTCCTAATCGAAAAATGCCTTGACATCTTCCCCGGCCTGAAGGCCTGGGCTTGCCGCGCACACCGGGTCAATGGTCGTGTGGGCCATCAGGCATTATCCTCTGGGAGCGTGCGCTTGAGTTCCGCAATCAGCGGAGGCAACCCCTCCACAACCGTCTTCCACAAGATGTCCCGGTTGATGTCGAAGTAGGCATGAACCAAACGGTGGCGCATGCCGACGATATTCCGCCAGGGGATTCCCGGAAACTCGGCTTTTGCTTCCTCGCCCAACTGTGCCGCGGCCTCGCCGATGATTTCAATGGCTTTAACCAAAGCCCACTCGAGCTGGCGATCATGATCCAGATCCTCCCGCCCACGACCGTGCGTAAACCGCAGGGCCTCGGTCGCGGCATCCAGCATGTGACGCAGGCGTACGACATCTTCATCCCGCATACTGCACCTCTGCCTGCTCGAGGACACGGTCACGAAAATACCGGCTCAAATCCTCAGGAGTCCTAAGATCGACCTTTCGTCCGCCAAAAAGCGCGGACAGTTCCTCCTCCATTCCCACCAGGTCGAACAGGGTTGGAATCCGGTCCGGTTCGAACTCCACCAGTAGATCCACGTCGCTTTCCTGACCAAAATCATTCCTGAGCGCAGAACCAAAGATCGCCAGTCTCTTGATGCCATGTTCCCGGCAGAAAGACGCCAGACGCTCATGGGGTACTGAAAGGTTCGGATTCATTCCTCCACCTCCAGGATTTTCAAACTCTCAATGCCGCGGTCGTCCACGATCTTGACCGCGATGCGCCGGTGCTCGCCCGGCTCGAAGGGCAGCGACACGGTGCCGCGATAGGCTTCAATCAACTCCTCGTCAATTTCGGCCTTGAGATTGCGCGCGAGCTTCGCCCAGCCTTCGTTCTCGCCGGCCATCGGGAAGAACACCTGGCGGGGGAACAAGCTGCGGCCGTCATAGTCGGTGTCCAGCATCCACAGGGCGATCTTGTCGGCGCCGCCTGACTCGATCTGCCCGGTCTTGGTGTTGTAGTAGTCAAAGCCGTGCACCGAGACGCGCACCTTGCCCTTGTCCGCGCCCTCGGTGATGCGCTCCACTTCCACGTCCGGCTGGCCGATGAGCCAGAAGGACTCGTTGCTGGCACGCTTTTTCTTGAGGTCCTCGGTCAAGAGGTCGGCGTTCATCTGAACCTTGAGCAGCGTCACCCCCGGCCAGTGGGTTTCGTCAATGTCCTTGGCCGCTTCAAGATCAAACTGGAAGGCGGCGAAGACGATGAGTTTCGGCCTGGGGACAAGCGTCTGCGCCTCTTCAATGGCCTGGGCCACCTGGCGCTGCTCCAGCGGGCCGTGTTCGGGGCCGAACGAGACCACCACGCGCATGGGGGTGTAGGCGGGCGCATCCTCGCGCACCGAGTCGGCGCCTTCGGTGCTTGGCCGGGTCTCACCTTCGGCGTGCAGCCAGCGGCAGCCGGGCAGCGGCTCCAGACGGCTGAAGCGGATGTACTGCCCGTTCTTGCCGCGGATGCCGGTGTGCAGCAGTTCGTCGCGCCATTCGGCCTGGCGCAGCGTCTCGCCCGAGCGGGCGATGGAGAGGTCGTCCGGTTCGGGCTTCGGCTCCAGAATCTCGTCCACCGACTTGACCGCCGGCGCCGGCACCGCCTCCACCGTGAACGGCCCGGTGACGCGCACCTTCTTGCGGTCCACAAATGGTTGATCGTAGAGCGTCTCCTGATCGGCGTGCCGGGCGATGGCCTCGTCCATGGCCTTTTGCATGGCGCGCCGCGCCGCGTGGAAGCGCTCGAACGGCGCACGGGCCGCCTCGGGCCAATCGGCCGGGAACTCGAAGGGCACCTCCCACTCCACCAGTTCGTTGACCTTGACCACCTGGCCGCTGGGCAGGGTGAAGGTGGCGGAATCCGGCGCGCGGAAGTCCACGAAGTGCCCTTCGCGGCCGCCGCGCTCGACTGTAAAGCGTGGGTATCCCTCACCCGGCCTTCGGCCACCCTCTCCCGGGGTGAGAGGGTTTTGCTCCCCTCTCCCTTTGGGAGAGGGGCTGGGGGTGAGGGCCTTGAGCGCCGCGTTGAGATCAGCAAGCGCCTTTTCGATAGCCGGATGCATGCGGGCGTAGATGCCGTCAATCTCCGGGTTGTTGGCGATGGAACCAAGCGTTACGTGCGGCACCGTCCTGTACTTGAAGCCGCTGCCCACGCCTTCCTGCGGGTGCGCCAGCTCGTAGTAGTCGAAGACGGCGGTCATGAGGCGCTGCCTGGCGAGCGTCAGCGCCACCCGCGAGGTGTCCCAGGTGATCCAGCGCCGCCCCCACTGCTCGGCCACATAGGCCGTCGTGCCGCTGCCGCAGGTCGGGTCGAAGACCAGATCGCCCGGGTCGGTGGTCATGAGAAGGCAGCGCTCAAGTACCTTTGTAGCCGTCTGAACAGCATAGACCTTCCCGCTCGCGCCTTGCGTGTCAGTCCATTGGTTAGTGATCTGGATCACAGGATAATCGTCGGCGAAGAACGCATACGAGGGCAGCTTGCCTTCTGCTCGCACGCGCCCAGCGGCAATCAACTTCTTCATTCCAGCCGGTGTGGTTTTCCAGCTATTGAGTCCAGGCGGGAAATACTTACGACCATTCAACCGGAACTCAAAATGGCACGAGTCCGTGTGGCCAGATGCCAACAAGTCCGTTAACCGAAATGGTTTAGCACCTGCTGGCAGAAGTTTTGGATTCTTCAACTCCTCGAGCGTCATACTTCGCGTTGAGCCGCTCATATCTTCAATGTATGTGAACTGACTGTCGGCGCCTATGTCCCTTGGAACGAAGAGCCGCCGGAACTTCACTTTCGATTTGTCCTTCGCATACCAGACCAGGTAATCGGCAATGTTAGGCAGATGCGCCGCGTTGAGCGGGATCTTCGTCCTGAAGGAAACAAGGGACATGAAATTTGCGGGTCCGAAGACTTCGTCCATTAGGGCGCGAACGTACTGCACATTCTCGTCGCTGATCTGCACAAAGATGCTGCCGCTCTCGCTCAGAAGTTCCCGGGCCAGAAGCAGCCGGTCGCGAAGATACGTGAGATACGAGTGGATGCCCAGCTCCCAGGTGTCGCGGAAGGCTTTGATCTGCTCCGGCTCGGCGGTCAGGTCCTCGTCCTTGCCGTCCTTCACGTCGCGCTTGTTGACGAAGGGCTGGAAGTTGGAGCCGTACTTGATGCCGTAGGGCGGGTCGATGTAGATCATCTGCACCTTGCCGGCCGTGCCCTCTTTCTCCAGAAGCGAGTTCATCACCAAAAGCGAGTCGCCGGCGATCAGGCGGTTGCTCCAACCGTGCTTGTGCCGGTAGAACTCAATGGCCTGGCGCAGGGGCTCCTTGCGCTCCACCTCAAAGAGCGGAAGCTGTACGGGCTGACCGTCCCCGTTGCGCTTGCGCACCGCCTCAATGATGGTGCGCGCGTCAATGCGCTCGTGGACGTGCAGCGAGACGGTCGGGACTTCAAAGGAGGTGTGCTCGGCCTTGCCAGCCCAGACCAGTTGCGGGTCGAGGTGCGGGTCGTAGGCGTAGGTCTTCTTCGCCCCCGCGTCCGGGTCGGTCTCCGGCGTGACCAGCCCCACCGGTGGGTTGTTCAGTCGCTCTTTGTCCCGGTGCTCGTAGGATTCGATCGGGCGCTTGGGGTCTGTCTTTTTTCGTGCCATCAAGTCTTTCCTGTCCGTTGTGTCATGCGATGGTTCGGGAGGCTAACGGTTTGCGCATCAGCCGCACGCGGAGCGAGCGCAGCGAGCGGAGCGTGTCGGCTGGATGCGCGGGTTGGGCGGCTTCACTCAGATTCCTCCGCATACTCCTCCAAGACATCATCCGACAGATGTGCCAAGTGCTTCTCCTTTGCTAACTCTCGCACACTGTCATACGAGATAAAGGTGCAACTCTCGGACAAAGGCCCTTTCTCCAGTAACGAAAAGACAGGCCGGCGTATCTCTTGAAACACCTTTTCTCGTCTCTCGGCGGGAGCAACGATGTGTAGTCTGATGTCCATGTTTGGTTGGAGGGCAAGTAGATCAGCCATTCTCAGAATGCCCGAATAAATGGAGGTTGTATGTTCCACCTCAAACGCACGAACAATGGCTC
>FWPV01005745.1_pt1 | contig 24501 bp, 21 predicted proteins | sample 2228371 | NCBI WGS metagenome assembly FWPV01 (sample SAMEA103939776, study PRJEB20133) | metagenome | reverse complement strand
ATGTCAATCATTATCTTAACCAACAAGAGGAGGTAGTCTATGAGAAAACTCTCTCGAATGGCGCTGGTTTTAGCCGTGGCCCTGGCCATATCGCTGGCCATAGGCTGCAGCAAGAAGGAGAACCCGACCACGCCCCCCACCACCCAGAACCAATTGCCGACAAACCAACAAGGCACCGTGGCCGGTATCGGGGCTGATATGGCTCTCTCGGTGGATGGTCATATCGGAACCGTAACCGGCTTTTTTGACGGTACTCCCAAAGAGGGAAAAACACCACCGGCCGGCTGGTATGGGCCCGATGCCCAGGGCTGGTACTGGTGGTACTATGGCGGCGACAGCACGAACTATTACTATAAATATGAAGTCCGCCTTACCCCCGATGTCTGGGGTAGCGGCACGCCTCCGGTCACCAAGGTCGAGTGGCGCCTGGTCTATCGTGACTCCAGCACCTACAATTTCTGGTACTATGCCAGCTGCGAAAGGCAATCCCCGACAGACACTACTCACGTCAAGGGCGTCTGGGAGTACCACTTCCGCTATGTCTACGGAAGTTATGACCTGAGCTATAACTGGGTGATGAACTACGACAACGTCTCCATTTCTGCTTCCGATTACAGCGGCCATTATACCTACTCCTGTAACTATCCTGTGGCCACCGCCACCGGGATCGTACAGGTAACTCTCTCCGGACAGTTCAACTTCAACGCCAACGGATCGGGCACCGGCAATATGTATGCCGGAGGTGTGGAGATAGTGCGCTATGTGTTCTCTGCCGCCGGCTCCAGCCCGAGAGGATATTACACCCTGGCTTCGGAGAACTGGGCCACACAGCATACTTTCGGCAAATAGATCTTTGCCACAAGAGAAAGGGCGGGAGGCAACTCCCGCCCTTTCTCTATTGCCTCTTCCGCATGGACTATGGCTCGCTAGACCACACGGCCCTTCCTTCAATGTAAACCTTGAGAAACCTAACCTGGTCCCACTTGAATATCAGGTCGGAGAGCCACTCCCGGACATTCCCCCGGCATCCTTCGGCCAATGACACCAAAGAGAAGTCCGCCTTTCTGCCTGGCTCCAGGCTTCCCAAACTATCCTCCAGCCCCAGGGCCCTGGCCCCGCCCCTGGTGGCCAGGCGGAATAGATCCTCGGGCCTCCAGGGATTGAGGTAATAGGCATCGCGCATGGTGTCCAGCATGGAGAAAGACGGCCCGGCCCCGACGTCGGTGCCCAGACAGAGTTTGGGGTAATCCCTCCAGTGCTCCAGGGGAAAGCGGCCCGAGTGGAGGAACAGGTTGGACGACGGGCAGTGGACTACGGCGCAGCCGCGTTTTTTAAGAAGATCCCGTTCGGACGCCGAGAGATGGATGCAGTGGGCCAGGAGGGTCCTGGGCCCCAGCAGGCGGTAGCGATCGTAGACCTGGGCATATTCAGCCCCGGGGAACAGTCGTTGCACCATGTCGATCTCGGCCCGGTTCTCGGAGAGATGGGTCTGGATATAGCACCCGGTGTCCTGGGCAAACTTGCCGATCATCTCCATAAGTTTCGGACTGCAGGCCGGAGCAAAACGGGGATTGACCGAGAACATTATCCGTTCCGATCCTAACCTTCGGGCTTTCTCGAATAAGGCCCGGCAATCCTCCAGGGTCTGTTCTGGACGCTGTCTCAAGGAGCCAGGGACATTCCTGTCCATTAAGGTCAGGCCGATCACGGCCCGGATGCCTTTCCGGGCGGCCGACTCCATGGCCTGTTCGGCGCCGCACCGGAAATTGGTGTATATCGCTGCCAGGCTCACCCCGTTGCTCAACAGTTTTTCAAAGAAACGGTCGGCCAGACGCCGGGCATATTCCGGACGGCTCAGCCGGGCCTCGGCGGGAAAGACATAGTGGGACAGCCAGTGCATCAGAGTATGGCCGGTACGCCCCCGGACATGGTATTGGGAGAGATGGGTGTGGACATCGATCAAGCCTGGGATGAGGATAGAGCCCTGGGGGGCCCGATAGATATTGGCCAGAGCCCGGCCACCCCTGGCCGGTCCGCAGTAGACAATGGTCCCCTGTTGGTCGAAGACCAATTCGCCCCTGGGGATTATCCGAAAGCCCAGGCCAGAACCAGGCAAGAGCAGCGCCGCCCGTATGATGGTTATCGCCTCCGGCTTCATGGCTTGGATTCCAGCATCTTCAAAAACTCATCCTCGCTGACGATCTTGACCCCCAGCTCTTTGGCCTTCTGATATTTGGCGCCGGGATCACGGCCGGCCACCACCAGGGAGGTCTTGCGGCTGACCGAGGACGACACCTGTCCCCCTCGGGCGATGATCTGCTCGGATGCCTCCTCCCGAGTGAAGCGCTCCAGGCCGCCGGTGAGCACCACCGTCAGTCCGGCGAAGGTATTCCCCCGGACATTCATTTTCTCCACGTGTATGCCGACCCCGGCCTTCTTGAGTTTTTCCAGAGCCCTGAGATTATTCTGGTCAGAGAAGAAGTTCTCAAGGCTCTGTCCCACCGCCGGGCCCAGCCCATATATCTGGGATACCTCCTGGGCCCGGGCCTTCTGCAGTTCCTCCAGCCGTCCGTATCTCTGGGCCAGTGCCCGGGCCACAGCGGCTCCCACATGCAATATGCCCAGTCCATGGATCAGACGCCACAGCGGCTGCTTCTTGCTCTGCTCGATGGCCTGCAGCAGATTGGCGGCCGACTTGGGTCCCATCCGCTCCAGGCTGAGCACCCTATCCCTATCCAAATAGTAGAGGTCCCCGTAGTCGGCCGCCAGGCTCCGATCCACCAGTTGCGCCACCACGGCCGGGCCCAGGCCCTCGATATCCATGGCCCCTTTGGAGGCGAAGTGTTCGATCCGGGCCTTGACCTGGGCCGGACAGGAGACGTTCTGGCAGCGCACCGCCACCTCCTGCGGATCCCGGTAGAGGGGGTGGTGGCAGACCGGACATTCCTTAGGCATGACGATGGGCCGGGCCCCCTGGGGCCTCTTCTCCTTGATGACGCCCACTACCTGGGGTATGATCTCGCCGGCCTTCTCTATGAGCACGGTATCGCCGTAGTGCAGGTCCTTGCGCTTTATCTCATCCTGGTTGTGCAGGGTGGCCCGGGAGACCATGGTGCCCGACAGCTTCACCGGCTCCAGCCAGGCCACTGGGGTCACGGCTCCGGTCCGGCCCACGCTGAACTCCACTTCCCGGATGACGGTGGCCGCCCGCTGGGCCGGATATTTATAGGCTATGGCCCAGCGCGGGGCGTGGCTGGTGGCCCCCAGCCTCCTCTGTTGCTGGAAGTCGTCCACCTTGATCACCAACCCGTCGGTCTCGTACTCCAGGTGATGCCGGCGCTCCTCCCAGACCTGGCTGTATTCGATCACCTCCTGGATATCGCGGCAGACCCGGGCGTGCGGATTCACGGGAAACCCGGCCTTCTCCAAAATCCTCAACAGATCCCAGTGCGAGGAGCAACCGGCCGGTGCCTGGGCCGCCCCATAGACGAACAGCGACAGCCGCCTCCTGGCCACCACCCGGGGATCGAGTTGCTTCAGGGTGCCAGCGGCCGCATTCCTGGGATTGGCGAACAATTCCTCGCCCGATCTCTCCCTCTCCTGGTTGAGCCGTTCGAACTCATTCTTGGGAAGATAGACCTCGCCCCGGACCTCGATGTCCGAGATCTCGCTGGGCCGGGCTGGCAGCACCAGGGGGACGGCCCGTATGGTCCGCAGGTTGGCGGTGATATCGTCCCCGGTCTGTCCGTCGCCCCGGGTCAGCCCCTGCCAGAGCCGGCCCTGACGGTAGCGCAGGGCCACGGCCACGCCATCTATTTTCAATTCTACCACATATCTATAGGAGAGATCGCCCAGGGCTTTGGCCACCCGTTGGTCGAACTCCATAAGATCCTGGCGGCTGTAGGTATTGTCCAGAGAGAGCATGGGCTGGCTGTGGGGCACGGAGAGGAAACTCGATAGGGGGGCGCCGGCCACTCGCTGGGTGGGCGAGTCCGGGGTCACCAGGTCCGGGAACTCCTCCTCCAATTGTTTGAGCCGGGCGAAGAGCCGGTCGTACTCCTGGTCGGAGATGACGGGCTTGGCCAGAACATAGTAACGGTAGTCGTGCTCTCTTATCTCCTGCCGCAACTTCTCTATCTGTCTTCTGGCTTCTCTTCTGTCCATACGAGATCTGGCTCCTTGACCTTAATAGAATACTACACTATAATAGATTCGTCAAGATCGAATCCCGCCATGCCCACCAAAGCCTATCGTCCCTCGACCGTCCGCCAGTCCTGGTCTCGGCTGCGCTCCTTCCTGGACCGCTATCTGGGCCAGCCCGCCGACCGTTCCCTGGTGGCCCGGGCCTATCGTCTGGCTCGCTCCCATCACCACGGCCAGCGCCGGGCCTCGGGCGAAGAGTACTTGGTGCATCCTCTGGAGGTGGCCGTAATCCTGGCCCAGATCCGGATGGACTCGGCCACCATCGCCGCCGCCCTGCTCCACGATGTCCTGGAGGACAGCCCGCTCTCCTGGCAACAGCTGGCGGCCCAGTTCGGACGCGAGGTGGCCGGGCTGGTGGAGGGGGTGACCAAACTCTCGGCCGTGGGTTTGCCCCAGACGCCGTCCTCCCGATCGAACTTCCTGGCCCGGCAGCACCAAGCCGAGAACCTGCGCAAACTCTTTCTGGCCATGGCCCGGGACATCCGGGTGATCTTCATCCGCCTGGCCGACCGGCTGCACAATATGCGGACCATCCAGTTCCTGCCGCCGGAACGACAGAGCGCCATCGCCCAGGAGACCTTGGACATCTACGCCTCGCTGGCCGGACGCCTGGGCCTGTGGGAGTTCAAGTGGCGGCTGGAGGACCTCTCCTTCGCTGTTTTGGAGCCCGAGGCCTACGCCACCCTGGAAAAAGAGTTGGCCTCCCGGCTCCAGAGAAGGCGACGCACCCTGACGGCCGTCCGAAGGTCACTGGCCTCGGCCCTGAAACAGAGCGGGGTGGCGTGCCTGGACCTCGAGGGCCGCACCAAACATCTCTACAGCATCTATTCCAAGATGCGGCGCAAGAACTGCGGCCTGGACGACATCCTGGACCTGCTGGCCGTCCGGGTGATCGTGCCCCGGGTGGATGACTGCTACCGCGCCTTCGGCCTCATCCAGAACCTATGGATGCCGATCCCCGGCCGCTTCAAGGACCACATCGCCATGCCCAAGCCCAACGGCTACCGCTCCCTGCACACCACGGTCCTGGGCCCGGACGGTTTCCCCCTGGAGATACAGATCCGCACCCCGGACATGCACCAGGTGAACGAGTACGGCATCGCCGCCCACTGGTCCTACAAGGAATCGGGCCCCTGGCTGGACGCCAAGAGCCATGAGATGTACGCCTGGCTGCGCCGCCTTCTGGAATGGTTCGAGGAGGGCCGGAGCGACCCCGACTATCTGAAGAATCTCAAGAGCGATATCCTAAGCCACCAGGTCTTCGTCTTCACCCCCAAGGGCGATGTGGTGGACCTGCCGCTGGGATCCACGCCTCTGGACTTCGCCTACCGCATCCACACCCAGGTGGGCCATCGCTTCATCGGCGCCCGGGTCAATTCCCGCATCGTGCCCATCGGCTACCGGCTGCGCAACGCCGATATCGTGGACATCCTCACCAGCAACCGGGACAACCCCTCCTGGGATTGGCTGAAGATCGCCAAGAGCCGCCATGCCCGAAACAAGATCCGCCAGTGGTTCCGACGCCAGAGAAGACAGGCGAGCCTCCAGCGCGGACGTGAGATCCTGCAGCGGGAATTGGAGAAGCGGGGGCTGCCGGTAAGCCTGCGGCAGGAGGAACTGCTGGCGCCCCTCTGGGAGGGCCGCTATCAGTCGAGCCAGGAGATGTATATAGCCCTGGGCTCGGACGATATCCCTCCCGGGCCTCTGGTGAAGAAACTCTTGAAGTCCCTGCCGCCAGAATACCTGCCGGCCAGGCGGGTTCGGGCCAAACCCGAAGGCCTCTTGGCGCCCGAGGCTCCGCCGGTGCTGGTGCCGGGGCTGGAGCAGGTGAACCTACGGCTGGCCCAGTGCTGTCGCCCCCAGCCGGGAAGCGATATCATGGGCTATGTCTGCCGGGGCCGGGTCATGGTGCACCGCCGCGATTGCCCCAATTTCAAAAGGATCGCCGCCAACCACGACCGGTTGGTCCGCACCTGCTGGAGGGATGGTAACTGAGAGTCCGGCCGCTCCAGAAAAAAACCACCTCTTCCCGAGGTGGTTTTTCAACAATCGCTCCACGTCTATTCCGGCAAGCGCAGCGGCATCAGCAGGTAGGTGAGCTTATAGTCCTCCGGCTGCTTGACCGGCTTCAGCAGTCCGGCCGACAGCGGGGTGTTGAGGTAGATGTTCATCTCCTCGGACTCGATGTTCTTCAGGATGTCCAACAGGTAGCTGGCATTGTAGCCGATGTCCATCTCGTCGCCTTGATAGACGGCGGCCATGGTCTCCCTGGCCTCCCCGATATCCACCGTCTGGCTGGACAGCTCCACCGAGTCGCTCTTCAGCGACATCTTTATCTGATAGGTGAAGGTATCCGAGAGGATGGCCACCCGTCTCACCGCAGCCGTGAACTGGTCGACGTTGACCGTCAGCACTTTTCTGTTGGACGTGGGGATCACCTTCTCGTAGTCGGGATAGGTCCCCTCGATGTGCCGGGCATAGACCACGGTGCCGTCGAAGGTGAACTTGGAGTAGCTGTCGTCGAACTGGACGGTGATCTCCCTATCCTCGCCGCCCAACATCCGGTTGACGATATTCAGGCCCTTGGGGGAGAGCAACAGTTCGCTCTTGTGGGAGATGGGAGTTATCATGGCCTCGAACAGGGCCAGCCTCCGGCCGTCGGTGGTCACCACCTTCAGGCTGTCGCCACCCATCTGAAACAGCACGCCGCATAGGGCTGGACGCGAGGCATCGTTGGCCACGGCGAACAGGGTCTTACGGATGATGTTCTGGAGAAGGCTTCCGGAGATCTTGAGGGTCTTCTCCTTCTTCAACTCCGGCATCTTGGGGAAATCGTCCTTGGGCAGGCCCACGATTTGAAAACGGCTGCGGTCGCACTTTATGGACATCCGGTTCTCGGAGACCTGCAGCTCCACCGACAGCGAGGGCAACTGCTTTACGATCTCGGTGAACTGCCGGGCGGGCACGGTCATCGATCCTGAGGATTCGACCTTGGCCTCTATCTGAGTGGAGGCGGCTATCTCCAGGTCGGTGGCCGAGATGGTCAGCCTCTTGTCCTGGAAATCCAGAAGTACGTTGGAGAGGATGGGAAAGCTGCTCTTGGTGGGAACGACGCCTATCAGGCTCTGCAGCCCGGCCATCAGTTTATCTTGGGCAACGGTCAATTTCATAGAGGACCTTTTCTTTTGAGGCTTGAGAATGCCGCCTGGCGGCAGAATAGATTTTATCGGAGATAATGATATATCTAAATATTGGTAGTTGTCAATAGCGTGGTGGAAAAATAGCGTCGGCCGCAATCAAACCATTGCCCTCTATGGCCAAAGGATGGTGGACGGACGGTGGAGAAGATCTTGATAGCCTAGGGAGCCAGGGCCGGGTTTTCCACATTGTTCCACAGGAAGATCTCGGGCAATTTATTTATCCAAAGATTATTCACCTTTATCAGTTTGGTTATCCTCTCCAGCTGCTGGGCGGTGTCCTGGTTGGCGGCCAGCTGTTTCTCCACCTGGCGGATGGCGTGGAGCACGGTGGTGTGGTCCTTGCCTCCGAAGCGGCTGCCGATATCGTTGAGTGAGGCGCCGGTCAACTCCCGGCAGAGGTACATGGCTATCTGTCTGGGGATCACCAGCTCCTTGGTCCGCTTGCGGGAGCGAAGCGATTCCTCGGGGATGGAGAAGAAATTGGCCACGGCCTTCTGGATGGCCTCCAGGCTCACCGGTCTCTTGCCGTTGCCGCTGATGATGTCCTTGAGCACCTCCCGGGCCAGGTCCACGGTGAGCTCGCGATCGGAGACCGAGCCGAAGGCCGCCACCCGGATGAGACAGCCCTCCAATTCACGGATATTGGATTTGACCGACTCGGCAATGAAGTAGATGACGTCGTTGGGCACCGAGAAACCGTCCTGGGCCGCTTTCTTCTTGAGGATGGCGATGCGGGTCTCCATGTCCGGAGGCTGGATATCGGCCACCAGTCCGCTTTGGAACCTGGATACCAGACGTTCCTCCAGATGGGAGATATCCTTGGGCGGTCGGTCCGAGGTCAGCACGATCTGGCGCCGGGAGTCGTAGAGGGAATTGAAGGTATGAAAGATCTCCTCCTGGGTCTGATCCTTGCCGGAGAGGAACTGGATGTCGTCTATCAGCAACAGGTCCAGGGAACGGTACTTGTTTTTGAACTCCAAGGTGCGGCGGTTCTGGATAGCCTGGACCATTTCGTTCATAAAGTTCTCGGCGGGAGTGTAGTAGATCTTGACTTTGGCCCGTTTGGATTTGACGAAATGGCCAATGGCCTGCATCAGGTGGGTCTTACCTAGGCCCACCCCGCCGTAGATGAAGAGCGGATTGTACAAACGGCCGGGAGATTGGGCCGTGGCATAGGCGGTGGCATAGGCGAACTCGTTGCTCTTGCCGATGACGAAGTTCTCGAAGCGGTAACGTTCCCTCAGGCCGCTTTCGTCCACGGTAGCATGCTGCTGGGCAGTATAGGTCGGCTCTGATCTCCTCTCCAGGACCTCCTGGCTGTCCCGGGGAGGGGCCACCATGACGATCTTGAGCGGTCGTTCCGAGGCCTGGGCAACGGCGTCTTTGATCATAGCCAGATAGTGCTGTTCCAGCCAGTCGATGGCGAAGTGATCCGGCGCTTTGAGGGTGATGGCCTCCTCGCCTATGGAGAGGGCGGTAACCCTCTTGATCCAGGTCTCATAGGGCAAAGGGTCCAACTGCCCCTTCAATTTCTCCTGGGCCCTGGCCCAGACCTCTTGCGCTGTCTGATTCATATGATATCCACCGTCTGAAAATTGCGTTTGATGGGATTTATCGGAGATGTGCTTTTACCAAGGCCAGAAAATAGGCATTTTACCGGTTACTCACCGAGTTATCAACAAGCCGACCAATATTATAATATATTGTCTGACAATATTTTATAGAATTACACAGTATAAAGCGGTAGAGTTATCAACATTCGGGCCCATTCTTTTAAAATAACGATTGACAACGACTTAAAATAAAGCGGCCGACAGATAAGTTATCCACAGGATTGTCCACAGAGAGCCCCTAAAATGCAAAATGAAATCATGGCATATGGTGCCATGATTTCATTTTAAAGTCTGTCTGATCGTGGGTAAATATATCAGAGTTCTATTGAAAAGTCAAGAGAAAAAATAATATTTTTTCGAAGAACTCCTTTGTCCTCTGAAAAAATTTTCTACCGACAATTTATTTTAATGACCGTCCCTTTAGTTCAGGTAAATCAAACCAGAAAAGAACCGTAATGCGGACGCTGTAGTGAGTTTTAGTCGAACCGAGAAGGCTGAACAAAGCGGATCTTCGCTGAAATGTCGTGTGGAATCTGTGCCAATCCGTGGCAAAGAAGAGGCTGTTTCCCTATCCTGAACAAAGGGGATATCATTATTATTTTATTTTCAGCGGGCGATCCAGTAGGAGGAGGGATCCACGATCTTGCCGTCTTGGTGTATTTCATAGTGCAGGTGAGGGCCGGTGCTCTGGCCCGAGGAACCGACCAGGGCGATCAATTGTCCCCGGCGCACCGCCTGCTGGGGCTGGACCAGGATCCGGTGGCAGTGTCCGTAGACCGTGAGGTAGCGGTCCCCGTGTTTGATGGTCAATTTGTTTCCGAAATAGTTGTCCCATTCCACCGAGGCCACGATGCCGTCGGCCGGCGCCATCACCGGCTGTCCCTGTCTGGCGGCGATGTCCACGCCCTGGTGTTCCGAGCTTAAGCCCGATGATATCCAGCCCTTTGTGGGCATGAAGCAGGGGAGGAAGCGGTCTTGGTTGGAGACGGGCGTGTCCGGGCTCTCGTTGTTTCCGCTGCCCGATACCTGAGCCAGGGTGAGCGTCTCCGGCTGGCTGGCCACGCCCAGCATCTGGCGCACCTTTTCCTCCTGTTGCTGCAGCCGGGCCAGCTCGTGCTTGAGTCCCTGCAGTTTATGGAACTCGGCCTCCATCTGCTGGTGGCGGCGGAGCATCAGTTCGTACTGTCCGGCCCGCCAGAAGATGCGGCCGTAGTTCACCACCAAGCCTGCGATTATAAGCATAAGCAGCAGCCCGGCCGCGGCCAGCCAGCGTAGAGTCCTATAGGAGATATGGAAATTGATCTGCCCCTCTTTGTGATGAGGGACCACCAGGATGCTGAGAAAACGCTCTTTCTTCCTCATCGCCGGTCGGGCGCCTTGCCCAGATAGTCATCAGGGATAGGCTGGGAGAGCACCGCGGCCAAGAGATCGACGGTGGCCTGGACATCCCCCAATTCGGCCATCTCGGAGCAGGAGTGGGCGTAGCGGGTGGGGATGGAGAGCACGCCGGTGGGAATGCCCTCCCGGGTGCGGTAGATGGTGGCGCCGTCGGTTGTGCCCCGCTCCAGGATGTCGGGCTGATGGGGGATACGCTTTCTCTTGGCGGTGTCCAGCAGCAGACGCCGCACGCCGGGATGGGCCAGGATGCCGGCGTCCTTTATCTTGACGGCCGTGCCCTTGCCCAGCATCGAGGGCATCTTGGGCTTCTCGCCCGGGGCGTCGAAGGCGCCGGTGATGTCCACGGCTATCCCCAGGTCCGGGTTCAGGCCATAGGCTGCGGTGGTGGCCCCTCTAAGGCCCACCTCCTCTTGGGTGGTGAAGACCAAGGAGATGAGGTGGGGGGTGTACTTCAGTCGCCGCAGGGCCAGGATGACGGCAGCGCAGCCGATGCGGTCGTCCAATGATTTGGCTACCACCCGGCTGCCCAGGAAACAGCACTCCCGGCAGAAGGCTGCAATATCGCCCACCTTCGCCGACCGCTCGGCCTGGCGCCGGTCCCGGGCCCCGATATCGATATACATCTTATCCAGGGATCGGGCCGCCTGCGGGTTATCCCATTTCTCCTCGCCGATGACGCCTATGGTGCCGTTCTCGAAGACCACCCGCTGGGCCAGCAGATTGTTGGGGTCTATGCCCCCAATGTTGGAGAAGCGCAGGAACCCGTGGTCGTCGATATGGGTGACGATGAGGCCGATCTCGTCCATATGGGCGGCCACCATCACATGGCGGCCCTCCCGGCGCGAGCGACGGGGCTTTATCTGGGCCACCAGGTTGCCCAACACATCGACCGAGACCGAGTCGGCCAGGCCCTGGATCTCTTTTCGGATGATGTCTCGTACCGGGCCCTCGTTGCCCGAGGGGCCGTAGGCCTCGGCGAGTCTTTTTATCAGTTCCTTCATGGTGATATCCAAGCAGTTTGAGTCAATTATAGCCATTTTTGAAGGGGATATCAAGGCCCCATGAAAAGTATCTGTACTCAAAAATCCAGAAGTTGCTTCGCTCTCGAATCACGTTTTATCTCTTTACAAGTAAGTGAATTTATGATTTAATTATATATAGGAACAAGGGAACCAAAGCTTTGTAAGCCAGCATCCAACCAAGCAATAACCCATAAAAAAGGAGCGGACATGGCTAATTTCGACTTCGAACTCAAAAGCCTGGAGAAACTTTTCCCCGAGGGGTTCACCCAGGAGCAGCTGGCCAAGGGCAAGACCATCCTGTTGAAGGAGCTGGCCTATGACCTTCATAAATACTACGGCGGAAAGATGATCACCCTGCCCAAGGCTGGGCTTTATGGTTTCAACTGGTTCAACATCTGGTACACACCCGGGGTGTCAAAGATATCGACCTCCATCAGGGACAACAACGATCTGAGCTTCGAACTTTCCAACCGCGGCAACATGGTGGCTGTGGTCTCGGACTCTACCCGGGTGCTGGGCGACGGGGACTGCACTCCGCCGGGCGGCCTGGGGGTGATGGAGGGCAAGGCCTTCCTCATGAAGTACCTGGGCGGTTGCGACGCGGTGGCTCTGTGCATGAACTCCTACAACGACAAGGGCGAGCACGACCCCCAGAAGATCATCGACTTCGTCAAGATGGCCGAGCCCTCGTTCGGGGCGGTCAACCTGGAGGACATCTCCCAGCCCAACTGTTACAAGGTCCTGGACACGCTGCGGGAGATCTGCGACATCCCGGTGTGGCACGACGATGCCCAGGGCACCGGGTGCGTCACCCTGGCAGGCCTGATCAACGCCCTCAAGGTCGCTGGCAAGAAGCTGGGCGAAGTCAAGATCGTGCTCTACGGCGCCGGCGCGTCCAACACCACCATTTTCCGACTGATCGTGGCCGACGGCGGAGACCCGGCCAAGATGGTGATGTTCGATACCAAAGGCTCGCTGGGCCTATTCCGGGAGGACATCAAGAACGATCCTGCCAACTACCGCAAGTGGGAGATCTGCGAGCAAACCAACCCCAAGGGCATAAAGACCATGGACGAGGCCATGAAAGGCGCGGACGTGCTGATCGCCCTGTCCACGCCCGGACCCAACGTCATCAAGCCGGAGTGGATCAAATCGATGGCCGAGAAGTCGATCGTCTTCGTCTGCGCCAACCCGATCCCTGAGATCTATCCTTACGCCGCCAAGGAGGCTGGGGCCTTTATCGTGGCCACCGGCCGCGGCGACTTCCCCAACCAGGTCAACAACTCCCTGGGCTTCCCCGGCATCCTCAAGGGAGCCCTTTTGGTGCGGGCCCGCAAGATCACCGACAACATGGCCATCGCCGCCGCCCACTCGCTGGCGGCCACCGCCGAGAAGAACGGCCTGAACCAGGAATACATCACCTGCAAGATGAGCGAATGGGAAGTGTTCCCGGCCGAGGCTCGCGACGTGGCCATGCAGGCCATCAAGGACGGGGTGGCCCGGGTCAAGATGACGGCCGAGGAGGCCTTCAAGAAGGCCGAGGCCGACATCAAGGAGGCCCGCCACATAGTCCACCAAATGATGGAGATGGGCCTGATCAAAAAACCGCCTCAGGAGCTGCTGGAGGCGGCGGTCAAGCGGGCGGTGGATCAGGTGAAGTGATATCGGGAAGATATCTTTGAAGAAACATCATTCCCAACGCCGCGCCAAGGCCGAACTGAAGAAACGACGGCGGGCCAAGATAAAAAGAAGCTCACCCGCCTACCAAACTGTCTACCGGCCGGCGCTTTCCGATATCAAGCCGCCTCCAGGCTTTCGTGCCGTCTCCATCAGCCAGGCGACCTTGGAGTATGTAAAGCCATTGCTCGAATACGTTGAGGCAGGTGTTCTCAAGGATATGAGTCAGGCTTTGGATCTTGGCATGTACCTCTGGGACCACGGCGTCGTCCCGTCCCGGGCCGAGCCTCGACGATCGAAGGAAGAATTGATAAGCCAGATCGAACGGCTTCTCAAGATGGAAAAAGATGAGGCTGAAAATTTTTTCGACATGATGGTGGAGCGAAAGAAGAACTTGATACCCGAGGACATTCAGCCGGACATCCCTTTGACGATGTTCGTGCGCCAGGAATCACTTTATAGGGTCGAGGCATTCGATCGGACCTCTTTGGCTGTAAACGATATTTCCTTTTCTCCGACCGAAATGGATCTATCGCTTCTTGCTATGCTGCGGGAGATGGATAAAGATATCCTGCTCTCAACGCCCTACCAGAAATGGGAGCAGCGCTATCACAAGATGGAAGAATTATGCAGGGAGCGGTTTGGCTCTTGGCTGGCACATAGGGATATCGGCGCTCCATTCCGTGATGACTTTCCATTCGATGCGGGTATATTCATGAATTTCGTCTATCGATATCAACATGACGATCCGATCACCCTCCAGACGGTAAGCCTGCCTTATATCGAGGAATTTTTTTCCGACCATCTACTGCGTAAGGTTTATGCCGAACCCAAGGAGTATGCCGAGTACCCAGCAGCCCTGACGTTATTCTATCGATTCCTTTGCGAAATAGGGTACCTGCCAGGCTTCGAATCCATGGAGTCTATGCTCGAAACTACAGAACCATGGTTCCTGGACATCCTGCGGGAAAGGTATAGTTGAGAAAAATCACATCAACACAGAAAAGGATATAACATGCGAATCGTAGAGTATCAAAAGATCGTCTCCGCGGTCAAGGACATGTGCCTGGAGTCCAACTTCGACCTGCCCGAGGATGTGGTCAAGTGCTTCCAGGAGGCGGCCAAATCCGAGGAGTCGCCCCTGGGAAAGTCCATCCTGGAGCAATGCCTGGAGAACGCCAGGATAGCCAGGGACGAGCGGGTGCCCATCTGCCAGGACACCGGCCTGTCGGTGTTCTTCGTCAAATTAGGGGCCGAGGTCGCCATCTCGGGCGGCATCCTGCCCGATGCCATCAACGAGGGGGTGCGCCAGGGATACACCGAGGGCTATCTGCGCAAGTCCTCGCTGGACGACCCCCTGTTCGACCGCAAGAACACCAAGGACAACACCCCGGCCATCATCCATTACGAGATCGTGCCCGGCGATGTTCTGGAGATAACCATGGCGCCTAAGGGTGGCGGGGCCGAGAACATGAGCCAGGTCAGGATGCTGCCGCCTTCGGCCGGGCCCAAGGGAGTGGAGGACTTTGTGGTCGAGGCCGTGGTCAAGGGCGGGGGCAACCCCTGCCCGCCGACCGTGGTGGGCGTGGGCGTGGGCGGCACCTTCGAGAAGGTGGCCTTTCTGGCCAAAAAGGCCCTGATGTGGCCCTTGGGCAAGCCAAATCCCGATCCCCGCTATGCCGAGCTGGAGCAGAGGATACTGAAGAGGATCAATGACTCCGGCGTCGGGCCCCAGGGACTTGGCGGCAACACCACCAGTTTTTGGGTGCACATCGAGCACGCGCCCTGCCATTTGGCATCGCTGCCGGCCGCGGTCAATATCAACTGCCATGCCCATCGGCATGCCCATCGTTCATTGTAATTAACAACTAACCACAAAGAAAGGCACAAAGGATCTCTATTAGGCAGTGTCTTAGTGCCTTGGTGGTGAGAAAAGAAGGACAGAAAATGGCCAGAAAGATACAAACTCCGCTGACCGAAGAGATCGCCCGCTCGCTCAAGATGGGCGAGGAGGTCTACATCACCGGCGTCATCCTGACGGGAAGGGACGCCGCCCACAAGAGATTGGTCGAGGCCCTGGAGAAGGAGGGCAAGACGCCCATTGATTTGGAGGGCCAGATCATCTACTACGTCGGACCCAGCCCGGCTAAACCAGGCAAGGCAGTGGGCTCGGCCGGCCCCACCACCAGCTACCGAATGGACGCCTACTCGCCCCAATTGATCCGGCAGGCAGGCTTGAGGGGCATGATCGGCAAGGGCCCTAGAAACCAGGCGGTCAAGGACGCCATGAAGGAGAAGGGTTGCGTATATTTTGCCGCCACCGGCGGCGCCGCCGCTCTGATCTCTCGGGCTATAAAGAAATCAAAGGTGCTGCTCTACGAGGAATTGGGCCCCGAGGCGGTCTATGAGTACACGATCGAGGACTTCCCAGTGGTGGTGGCCACCGACTGCGAAGGTAACGACCTCTACGAGGAGGGTCCCAAGAAATATCGCAAGAGTTGATTTACCAGGATTACACGGATTATTATAGATTACACAGATTGATTAAATCTGTGTAATCAGCGGTAATACGTGTAATCCATCAGGAGAAAAGATGAACGTCCACGAATACCAGGCCAAGGACCTGTTTCGAGCCTATAGCATTCCGGTCGACCAGGGCTTCATGGCCCAGTCAGCCTCCGAGGTGGAGAAGCGGCTGCACAACCACGAGCTCCACGACCCACCCTATGTGGTCAAAGCCCAGGCCCACACCGGTGGCCGGGGCAAGGCCGGAGGGATAAAGGTGGCCAAGACCAGGGAGGAGGCGATCGAGGCAGCAGGGAAGATCCTGGGCATGACTTTAGTGACGCCACAGACCGGACCTCAGGGGAAATTGGTCAGAAAGATTTTGGTGACCGAGGCTGCCCAGGTGGCGAAGGAGTTCTACCTTAGCCTTCTTATTGACCGGGCCTGGCAGGACTATGTGTTCGTGGGCTCGACCGAGGGTGGGGTGGAGATAGAGAAGGTGGCGGCCGAAAGCCCCCAGGCCATCGCCAAAGTCCACGTGGACCCATTGGCCGGTTTCAAGCCCTACCACGGCCTGGCCATGGCCAAGAGGCTGGGTTTCTCCGGGGAACTCGCCAAACAACTGGTTTCCACTATGGCCGGCATGTTCCGGCTCTTCATCGAGAAGGACGCTTCTCTGGTGGAGATCAACCCTCTGGTCCTTACCAAGGACGGCAGACTCCTGGCCCTAGACGCCAAGGTCAACTTCGACGACAACGGGCTTTTCAGGCATCCGGATATCCAGGCATTGCGCGACACCGACGAGGAGGACCCCCAGGAGGTCCAGGCCTCAAAGTTCGACCTCAACTATATTAAACTCGACGGCACTATCGGCTGCCTGGTCAACGGCGCTGGGTTAGCCATGGCCACCATGGACATCGTAAAACTTTCAGGCGGCAGCCCGGCCAATTTCCTGGATGTGGGCGGCTCGGCCTCGGCCGAGAAGGTGACCGAGGCCTTCAAGATAATACTTTCCGACCCCTCGGTCAAAGGGATTTTGGTGAACATCTTCGGCGGGATAATGAAATGCGATATCATCGCCGAGGGCATCGTGGCCGCCTCCCGGGCGCTGGGAGTAAAGGTGCCCATCGTCGCCAGGTTGGACGGGACCAATGTGGAGCAGGCGAAAAGGATACTGGCCGAGTCGGGTTTAAATATAATCCCGGCCGGATCGCTTAGAGAGGCGGCGGAGAGGATAGTGAAGGAGGCCCAGTGAAAGGGATTATAGCCATACTGGCTACAGCCTCACTCTTCCCGTCGGCAGCAAGTGCTCGACGGCTTCATCGCGGATCTCTTCGGCAACCAGATCGAACTGGTCGTCGGAATAGACAGAGGCATCCATGAACAGCAGAAGGACGATGACAGGGAAAGATAGCGAATCATGTCGCAGTCTGGGATTTACTTTTTACAATTTACCGACCAGGATGGGATGGTAAACAAGCTGCTGGTGAAAAAGACGATAGAAAAAACTATAAGCCTATTAACTTCCCCTTCCACCGCGGGAAAGGGACATTGGGGTTAGGTTTAAAGGAGCCAATATGGCTATCTTGATCGACCAGTCAACCCGCCTCATCACCCAAGGCTTCACCGGCAAACACGGGACCTTTCACTCGCTCAAATGCGCCGAGTACGGCACCAAATTTCTGGGCGGGGTGGTGCCGGGCAAGGGCGGCACAGTCCACGAGGGCTACCCAGTGTTCGACACCGTGGCCGAGGCCGTGGAGAAGGAGGGGGCCAATGCCTCCATGATCTTCGTGCCGGCCGGGTTCTGCAAGGATGCCATTTTGGAGGCGGTGGACGCCGGACTGGACTTGGTCATCTGCATTACCGAGGGCGTGCCGATGGGCGACATGCTCTTTGTAAAAAGATACTTCCAGGGCAAAAAGACCAGACTGGTGGGGCCCAACTGTCCGGGCGTGATCTCGCCGGGCAAGGCCAAGGCCGGCATCATGCCGGCGGCCATCCACAAGGAGGGGCCGGTGGGCGTGGTGTCGCGCTCCGGCACCCTGACCTACGAGGCGGTGAACCAACTGACATCTTTGGGCATCGGCCAGAGCACCTGCATCGGCATCGGCGGCGATCCCATCATCGGCACCAACTTCATCGACGCCCTTAAACTCTTCAACGATGATCCCCAGACCGAGGCCGTTTTTCTAATAGGCGAGATCGGCGGGTCGATGGAGGAGGAGACGGCCGTCTGGGTCAGGGCCAATTTCAAGAAACCGGTGGCGGCCTTTATCGCCGGGGCCACCGCCCCGCCGGGCCGGCGCATGGGGCACGCCGGGGCCATCATCTCTGGCGGCAGGGGGACCTGGAAGGAGAAGGTGGAGGCCCTGGAGAAGTGCGGCATCAAGGTGGCCAGAAGCCCGGCCGAGATGGGGACTGCCATGAAAGAAGCCATGGGGTAAAATAACCTTGACACAGATTTACACAGATCGATTAATATATTCTGGCTTGTTATAATGAGAAAGAGCAACGTCCTGTTCCTCCCTGTCATTTTAGGCTTCGTTTTTTCCGGCTGCCCCTGCGACCGGGACGAAGATAACCCCACCGGCCCGGGAGGAGTGGTCGACACCACCCGGCCAGAGATTTTCGCTCCCTATCAGAATTTTTCCGAGATAGAGTACATCCACCAGGCATACAGCAGCACGGCCGCCTGTCCCTGGGGCTTTGTACACAACGGAGTCGATTTCTCTCCCTATGGGGATTCGGCCTCTTTTCAGGCAGTGTCTTCGGGGAGGGTGGAGAGGTTGGAGAAATACTATAATTCTGTGGCCAGCACCTGGCAGGTGAATCTCTCCTTGAGAATAAATTCTCGATATTGGGCCAACTATGCTTTCGAGCCGCTGACTTCGAATCCGGCCCATGCCGATACCCAAATGGCCATGATACAGGTAGCATTGGGCCAGACTGTTTCCCGGGGGCAATTATTGGGCAGGCTTTTGGCCAGGGGCCATGGGTATCATCTTCATTTCGGGCTGTACAAAGACGACCAGGCCGTCTGTCCAGAAAGTTTTTTCACCACTGGAGCCAGAGACTCCATACTGATCATCTTGAGGCGGGCCCATCCCGGCGCCGCCATGTGCTATTGATAAAACGTGATTTTATAAAACCGATGGGCCAGGCCGAACCAGGCGTCGGCCGGCAACTGGCAGGTTGGACGGCGGTGACCTTGGGCACGGCCGCCGCCGCCATCTGGGCCTTTTGGGGGGCGGTTGAGAATTTTCACGAGGGTTGGTGGCAGCCCTCGCTCACCGGCAACCTGGCGATGATGCTTATCCAGTACGCTTCCCCTTTTCTTATCATAACCGGGCTGAACCTGCTGTCGTTGAGATTTCCCCGAATCGGCGGCGGAATATACATTCTAATCGTGCTGTTTTTTACCGCCTGGGTGTTCCGCCGTGGGAGCCGGAGCCTGGGGGCGGTGTCTTCCTGGCTTCCCGTCACCGCGGTGCCGGTACTGGTCGGAGCTCTGTTCCTCTATGGGCGGCCCAGGCCGAAACATCTGGCCTATCTGGTTTCCGTCGCTGTCCCGGTTCTGATTTTTCTGGGCTTCAGCATTGAGCCGGCCTATCGGGTAAGCAGAAGATGGAATGACGGGCAACCAGGGGTCTGTTTTGTCGAGGGAAATGAGGTGGCTCTGACCTGGGCGCCGCCCGGACCAGGGTGGCCGGATCGGGGCATAGAATATCAACAGGCGGCCGAGATCTGTTCCCGTCTATCGCCCGACGGGAAAAAACTTTTGGATTCCGCGGTCAATATCTGGAGGCTTCCCACAGTCGAAGAGACGGTGCGCTCCCTGTCCCGACACGGAAAGAACTGCAGAGGGGTGTTCCAGCCATCGACCGGCCGGGCGACCTATGAGGTGACTCCGGACAAGGAATCTCCCCTGTGGGACCAGCGTTCCATGGTCATCTATTGGTGGACGAGCACCCAGGCGGACTCGAATTCCTACTATGTCGTCTGCTATAACGGCCGGGTGACGACTCAGCCCAGGCACTGTCGCTTGGGCTCCCTGGGATTTAGGGCAGTGAAGGACAGCGCCCGCTAGGATATGCTGATTCTGGCAATATCGGACATACATGGGGACATCGCTTCGATAGAGAGGATGTCTTCAGCTCTGGCCGGGGCCGACCTGGTGTTGGTCTCAGGCGACATCACCAACTTCGGCGGCCGAGGGCAGGCCTCGTCCGTGCTGGAGATTTTGCGCCGGCAGGCCAGAAGATTTCTGGCCGTGTCCGGCAACTGCGACCGGCCCGAGGTGGGAGAATTGTTGGCCGAAAACGGTTGGAGCCTTGACGGACGGGCGGTGGAAATCGAAGGCCTTTGGTTTCTGGGGCTGGCCGGCTCCCTGCCCTGTCCGGGAAGGACGCTTCTGGAGTTCGGCGAGGAGGATCTGGCCGAATCACTGGAATCCGCTTACGGGGAGATGCCTCCGGGAAAGCCATTCGTCCTGTTATGTCACCAGCCGCCGTATGGCACCAAGGTCGACCGGGCCATGGGCGGGATTCATGTGGGCAGTCGTGCCATCCGAAGATTTATCGAGGATAGAAAGCCCCTGGCCTGTCTCTGCGGGCATATACACGAGGCTAAGGGAAGCGACATGATCGGCGACACTGTGATCTGCAACCCCGGGCCGGCAGGTCGTGGTTGCTATGTCTGGGCGGTCTGGGATGGGAGTCGGATCAAACCGGAGATAAGAAAAAAGGAATAGGGGCGCCCAGCGTTCTAATAATTGTTGGAAGAACGAGGTTTTTTCGGTATAAATGCAAACCGATATTAAAGAAAGGGCACCGTTATGCATGGACCTTCAACCAAATGGGGAAAGGATCACGCAGCCTCCCTTAAGCGCATCCTTGGCCTGTGGATGGTTACCCTGTACGCTATAGTCTACGCCGGGTTCGTAGTGGTTAACGTGGTCAGCCCCGGCTTCATGGCTGTGGATGTGGGCAGCCTCAATGTGGCCATAGCCTACGGGTTCCTGCTAATTCTTTTCGCCATTTTCCTAGCAGCCATCTACAACCACGTTTGCACCCACGCCGAGGAGGTGATGAAGGATCTGCGGTCAGAAGAGGAAACGGCGTCCATGGAGGAGGGCCACGCATGAACTACACCGTCTCACCATGGGCTATCGCCATATTCTGCGGCTTCGTGGCTTCGGTCCTGGGCATCTCCTACCACTTTGCCCGGGTGACCAAGACAGCCAAAGGCTTCTTTGCCGCCGGGGGCCAGATCCACTGGTCGGTCAACGGGGTGGCCTTTGCAGGCGACTATCTTTCTGCTGCCTCGTTCCTGGGCATCTGCGGCATGATCGCCTTCTATGGCTTTGACGGCTTCCTCTACTCCATCGGCTTTCTGGCCGGATGGGTGGTGGCCATGTTTGTGGTGGCCGAGCCGGTGAAGCGTTTGGGCAAGTATACCTTCACCGACGCCCTCAATGCCAAGTTCAACTCCCGGGGCATTCAGCTGGCCGCGGCCGTCAGCACTTTGCTAGTATCCATCTTTTATCTGATACCACAGATGGTGGGCGCCGGTAGTTTGATCACTCCGCTACTTGGCCTGCCACACGAGGCCGGGGTGATCCTGGTTGGCACCCTGGTGATCATCATCGTGGCCACGGCTGGCATGGCCTCCACCACCTATGTCCAGTTTCTCAAGGGCGCGATGCTGATAGTTTTCTCCATCACCCTGGTCTTCCTGGTTCTTTCGCGTGGTGTATCCCGGACGCCAGACCAGGGCGGCGACGTGCCCTTTCGCCAGCCGGTGTCATTGGAGGTTGCTTCCTGGGATGGGATCAACCTGACTTTGGCGGACACAAGTTACCGGGTGGCCAGAGTATTTTCGGAGAAGGGCGGGGCTTTGATTTTCGTCAAGCTGCAGAGAGAGAGCCAGGAGAGCTTCTGGAGGCTGGATCCTGAAAGGAAAAGCCTGGACGAGGCCCAGTTCATCACCGTGAAAAAGGATGGAACGAGATACTACAACGGCCAACCCAAGGAGAAGGGCAGGTTCTACCAGGTGGGCCACATGAGCCGGATAGTTAAAGACGGCCAGGAAGTCCAGAAGACAGGGACCACCGATCTCTTCAGCTTTATCGGTGTGGTAAAGGAGGGGACGGTTGAACGCTGGCTTAAATATCAAGGCCTCAAGGACGGAGACGATCGGGTGACGGTCTACTATCGTCAGCCGATAGCCGGGCGGGAGTTCCTAAAGCCGGGTCTCAAATTCAAAGTGGACAGCGCCCGGGGCGCCACCGCCGCCACCAAGCTGGATTTCATCTCCCTCATGATCGCCCTGTTCTTTGGCACTGCTGCTCTGCCGCACGTGCTTATTCGCTACTACACCGTGCCCGATCCGGCCAGCGCCCGCAAGTCGACCATCGTGGCCATCGCCTCTATTGGCCTGTTCTACATGCTTACGCTCTATATGGGACTGGGCGCGGCGGTGAACGCAGTGTTGGATCTGACCAACGACAACATGTCGGCGCCGCTTTTGGCCAAGTCCTTCGGAGTGACGGTATTCGCCATCATCTCGGCCCTAGCTTTCGCCACGGTGCTGGGCACGGTCTCCGGCCTGATCATCGCCTCCTCGGGCGCAGTGGCCCACGATCTGTTGGATCGCTTCTTCAAGATCAAGATGAACGATCATCAGAAGGTTGTCTGGGGCAAAGTGGCGGCGGTGTTGGTGGGAGTGGTGGCCATAGTGCTGGGCATCGTCTTCAAGGGGATGAACGTCTCCTACCTGGTAGGCTGGGCCTTCGCCGTGGCCGCCTCGGCCAATCTGCCGACCATCGCCATGATCCTGTTCTGGGAGAGGACCACCTCGCGCGGGGTGCTGGCCTCGATACTGGTGGGGCTGGGCTCGGCCCTGGGCATGATACTTCTGTCCCAGGAGACCTTCAACTAGGTCTACCACCTGGCGCACCTGAAGGCCCCGATAGCCATCAACAATCCAGCCATCGTCTCGGTACCATTGAGTTTTCTGACGCTGGTGGTAGTCTCGCTCTTGACCCAGAAAAAAGCAGATCAGTCCGTAAAACGATAATCGGGGGTAATATGAAGAAAGCGACTTTCATTGTTTTATTCACCGCCTTATCTATGGGAAGCATCGCCGCCTCCGCGGTCGAGGTGGGCCTGGGGACCCTGAAGATAGGCGGCGTCCTGCAGGCGGTCTACGGCTACGCCCCCGGCGGCCTGGGGTATCGAACCTGGTCGTTCACCGAAAAGCGGGCCAGGGTAATCCTCAACGGGGACCTCCCCGAGCAGAAAGTCAGATACCTGATACAGCTAGAGACGCTATCCCCCAGCCCGCTTCTGGATGCCAGGATCCAGGCCTGCAGCTGGCTGCCCAATATCGATATCTATGCGGGACGTTTTCTGCCCACCTTCGGCTTCTACATGCCGCGGTCCACGGCATCTTTGGAGATGATAAACTATCCGCTGTTGGTCACCACATACGCTCCGTGGCGCCAGGTGGGTGCCCAGGCCTCCTACAGAGTGGGTACCTCGGAAGCTAATATTGGGTTGTTCAACGGCTATCCGGCGAACAACACCACGGATAACGATCCGGGAAAGGATATGATGCTGTCTTTTTACTTCAGGCCGTTGGGCAATGTCGTCCTTTATGGCTTTGGCTGGCTGGGAAATGTCATTTTATCTCGAGATCAGGATACAAGGCGAAATTGGTTTGGTGGCGGGATCATATCCGAGAGAAAACTGGGCGATAAAATGATGCTGATTCTAAGGAGCGAGGGTGCGTTTGGCGAGGAGGACAACCCAGGTCCCCTGATAAAAAAAGGGGGCTTCTATCTGCATGCCGGTTTTCGGCCGCACCCCAAGATCGAGCTCTTGGGCCGCCTTGACAGATTCGACACTAAGGGCGACGACGATGGAACGGCCTGGTTCACCGGTGGCGTTAACTATTACTTCTCGGGCACCAACCTGATGCTCTACGCCAACTACGTCCATAAAAGGCTAGAGACGGATCCGGCGGGCAACGACGACGAGTTCCTGTTGCAGGTCCAGCTGGCCTTCTGAGTCTGCATTTCGGTATGCAGCGAGCCCCGCCGCAAGGCGGGGCTCCTTTTAACATGATTCTCACCGTATTTTCGCTGAGGTGAATGAAGTACGGGAATGACAGGAAAGGTCAGTAGGTCCAATTGGACATGGGCGAGGCCTGGCCCTGGGGACGGCCGTCCACGAAGGGCTTGTCCGAAATATAGAGCGCGGTGCCGTGTGCCCGGTGCGGCGGCCAGTCCGGCCCGTCGGGCGGCAGCCAATGCTCCTCTCGTACTATTTTAGCCCAATAATCTTTTTCGGGCAGAAGGGCGAACTCGGCTAGGGCGACGTCGGTGGCCGCCATCCTGGCCTTGGCCTCCTCCCATAAGGCGCGGCGTGCCGGATCCTTGGGGTCCCGCTCCAGCCAGGTGGGCTCGAGGTATAGCCTGAGGCCGCAGTCGATTTTGATCTCGGCGTCAGCGGTGATCAGAAAGAAGCCTCGGTCAGACCTGTAGGTGTCGGTATGCCCGGCATAACGGTCCTCGGAGAACATCAGGGCCGCGGCCTCGAAATAGACGCAGGGGGTATGGCTCCACAAGGTCTTGATAATCTTTCCCCCAAGGCGGGCTACAAAGGGGGCCTGGGGGTCGGACAGCGTTTTCCGGTACACCGACATGGAGTCGTATTTTTTTTTCATACGATTATGGTACGATAATCAAAGGGAGAAATCAAGAAAAAACAGAGGGCCGCCATAAGGCGGCTCTCTGTTTTTATATACCTTATAATGGACCCTGTATTTCGGACACGGTGACATGTTACACTTAGGGCTGCGGAAGGAGGACAGCCGTGA
>FWPV01005744.1_pt1 | contig 24503 bp, 17 predicted proteins | sample 2228371 | NCBI WGS metagenome assembly FWPV01 (sample SAMEA103939776, study PRJEB20133) | metagenome | reverse complement strand
GAGCGGGCGTGCCCGGCACCAGCGACGTGCGCACGGGCTCGCCTGGCTGGCGCGCTGGCGCGGGCTTCGGCTCTTCCTCTTCTTCCTCGGGAGCGAAGCTGACGCGGTAGATCTGATCCACGCCGCTGGCGACGCCGCGCAGGCTGTCGGCGGTGATCTCCGGCGAGCGCACGACGCGCGGAATCAGCGCCACCAGCAGGTCCGAGTTGGCGTTTTCGAGATTCTCGCTCGAGAACAGCCGCCCGATCACCGGGAGGTTCATCAGCCCGGGCACGCCGGAGCGCGTGCGCGAGACGTTGGCCTGCATCAGACCGCCGATCAGCGTCACTTCGCCCTCGCGCGCGCGGATCAGGTGCGCCACCCGCCGCTGTCCGATGACGGGCTGCGACAGCCCGCCCACGTCGATCCGCTCCCGGATGTTGGAAATCTCGAGCTCCACCTGCAGCGAGATGTCGTCGCCGTGAATGCGCGGCGTGACGTCGATGTTCACCCCGACATCGGCGAACTGGAACTGCGTCTGCACCAGCGGAGAGAAGCCCGGTCCGCCCACGCCCAGCCCGGGCGTGAACGAACCCGTCGCGTACGGATACCGGTCGCCCAGGCGCAGCGTCGCTTTCTGGCCATCCACCGCACGCACCTGCGGCGAAGTCAGCACGCGCGTCTGGCGGTCGCTCAGCAGCGCCTGCACCAGAAAGCTGGGCACCACCACGCTCCAGTCCCCGGCGCCCAGGTCCCGGACCTGATTCAGCGGAACCGCTCCCGACGTGCCGCCCCCGGTGAAACTCACCGGCGAACCGAGCCCCGGCTTGCCGCTGGAAAGCGGCGTCAACGCCAGATCCCGCGTGCGCGTGCGGTTGGCTTCCATCACCAGCACGTCCACCACCACCTCGGGCTTCGCCCGGTCGAGGTCGAGCAGCACCTTCTCCGCCAGCGCCAGCTGGTCCGCCGTGCCGCGGACCACGATCGCATACTGCGAGTTCACCGGAAACACCTTGCGCACGTCGGTCACCGTGCGCATGGCCGTCATCACTTCCGTCAGCTCCTGGTTGTTGTACACGTTCTGCAGGTAGAACACCCGCGTGATGTGCTCTTCGTAGTCGCGGCGCTTGGTCGGGTTGTCCTGGGTGACGAAAATCGTGTTCCTTGACAGCGGCTTGTAATAGGTCTTGGTGATCAGGCTGACGTAGTTCAGCGCCTCGTCCAGCGTCAGGTTGTTCAGGTCCAGCGTGTACCGGCGCGTGTCCTGCTGCTGGAAGTCGGGGTCGAACAGCACGTTGATCCCCGCCAGCTTGCCGATGGTCTCGTACATCACGCGCGAGGTCTGGTTCACGATCTTCAGCCCGGAGATGCGCCGCGACGCAGGCTTCAGCTCGGGCATGTCGAGCAGGCGCGCCGAACGCCGCTGCGCCTCGCGCCTGGCCAGCTCCGCCTCCGTCAGTCCCCGTTCCTCTTCCGGCTGCGCCTCGCCGCTTGCGCCCTGCCTTTTCTTCTCCCGCTCGATCATCTGGTTGGTGCGGCGCAGCTCCTGCTCGGCGATCGTCGAGCCCGGATCCATCGTGAAGGCTTTGCGGAACTCGGCGAGCGCCTCCTCCAGCTTCCCCTCGCGCCGGAGCTGCTGTCCGAGATCGACGTGGCGCTGCGCGGCGACGAAACGGGTGCGGCGGACGTGCAGCAGGTACGCCGCGTCGGAGGGATCCAGCGCCAGGGCGCGCTCGTAAAAATCCAGCGCCGTGTCGTAGTCGCCCCGGGCTTCCGCTTTCTTGCCCTCCGCCAGAAACTTGTCGCCCTTCCGGTTGCCTGCCTCGGCGGGCAGGCCGAAGGCGAGAACCAGAATGGCGAGGATTGCTGCTAACTGATTCATCTTCCGCATGTTAGAACCATTCGCCGCGCGGCCGCCGTGCTACACTGTCTTTAGCAGAGGCTCCTTGCGCCGGCGCACACATATTCCAATCGTTTGACGCTCGGCGCGCCCCAGGCGTGGAGACTTTTCCTTTGGCGGAGACGAAACCGGCTGTCAAAATCGTGGCCGAAAACCGCAAGGCGTGGCACGACTACCACGTGCTCGAGCGCCTCGAGGCGGGGCTTGTGCTCACGGGCACCGAGATCAAGTCAGCCCGCCAGGGCAAGGTGCAGCTGCGCGACAGCTACGCCGACGTCATCGATGGCGAGGCATGGCTGCTGAATTCGCACTTCAGCCCCTATTCCCACGGCAACATCTGGAACCACGATCCCACCAAAAAGCGCAAGCTCCTGCTGCACCGGGCGGAGATCGACAAGCTCGCCTCGAAGATCCGCGAGAAGGGGCTGACGCTGATTCCGCTGAAAATGTACCTGAAAAACGGACGCCTGAAGTGCGAGCTGGGCGTCTGCAAGGGCAAAAAGCTCCATGACAAGCGCGAAGCCGAACAGGCGCGCGAGCGCGACATGGAAGCCCGCAAGGCGATAAGCCTGAAAAACGCAAAGAGACTCCGGGACTGAACCATGGAATTCACGCTCACCACTACCTGCAGCCGCGAAATCGAAACTCCGGCTTTCGCCATGCTCTGCTTCAGCGACGAGCCGCCCTCGGAAGAAACCGCCGGCGGCGTGCTGAAAGAGATGTATGACAGCGGCGAGTTCACCGGCAAGGCGAACGAAACCGCCGTCGTGCACCGCCCGGACGGCATGAAGGCGCAGCGGCTGCTCCTCGTCGGATGCGGCGAGAAGGCGAAGTTCACCCCCGCCCAGATGCGCACCGCGGGCGGCGTGATGGCGCGCGCGCTGCAGGCGCGCTCCATCCAGCAGGCAGCCATCCGGCTGAAGCGCCTCACGAACGAGCCGCCCATGCTCCGCGCCCTGGTCGAAGGGCTGATCACCGGCGGCTTCGAGCCGGACCAGTACAAGACCGAGAAGAAGAACGGCGGCAAACTCCTCGAGCGCGTCGAAATCTCCTGCATCGAAATCACTCCGGAGCTGCAGCAGGCTCTGGAAACCGCCCGCATCGTCGGCGAAGCGCAGAACTGGACCCGCGCCCTGGTCAATGAACCCGGCAACGTCCTGACGCCGCGCGTCATGGCCGAGCGCGCCCGCGCCATGGCTGCCGAATGCGGGCTGGAGTGCGAAATCCTCGACGAGCCCCGCATGCGCCAGCTCGGCTTCAATACGCTGCTCGGCGTCGCGCAGGGCTCGGCCGAGCCGCCCGTGATGATCATCGTCCGCTACACGCCGGAGCAGCCGGCGTCGGAAGACCATGTGGCGCTGGTCGGCAAGGGCGTGACGTTCGACACCGGCGGCATCTCCATCAAGCCCAGCGACGGCATGGAAAAGATGAAATACGACATGGCCGGCGCGGCGGCGGTGCTGGGCGCCATGCGCGCGCTGGCGCGGCTGAAGCCGCCAGTCAGGGTCACCGCCCTGGCCCCCTGCGTGGAAAACATGCCCGGCTCGAAGGCCCAGCGGCCCGGCGACATCGTCAAAACATTTCAGGGCAAAACTGTCGAGGTCCTGAACACCGACGCCGAAGGCCGCCTCATCCTGGCCGACGCCCTCACTTACGCCGCGCGCGAAGGCTGCACGCACCTGGTCGACGCCGCCACGCTCACCGGCGCCATCGCCGTGGCGCTCGGCCATCTCTACGCCGGCGCGTTTTCTAACGACGAGGCCTGGCAGCAGCGCGTGCTGGACGCCGCAAAGGCCGCGGGCGAGCGTATCTGGCCCTTCCCGATGGACGCCGAATACCGGGAGCTGCTCAAGTCCGCCTTCGCCGACATCGCCAACATCGGCGGACGCTGGGGCGGCTCCATCTCCGCGGCGAAGTTCCTCGAAGAATTCGTGGAAGGCAAGCCCTGGGTTCATCTCGACATCGCCGGCGTGGCGTGGCTCGAAGACGCCAAACCCTGGATGGCCAAGGGGCCGACGGGCTTCCCCGTCCGCACGCTCGTGGAACTGGCCCGAAGCTGGGCAGCCCGCTCCTGAAGCCCGCGGCAAAACCGTGCGGCAGTATACTTGAGGAGCGTCAGAGGGCTGAATGGATCGCGCCGAGCGGGAAAAACAGTTCCACAACCAGGAATTCGAGGAGCACAAGCGCGAGACGCTCCACTGGGTCTACCGCGTCGCGGCGCCCGTCATCGACGAGTTCATCGAACTCGCCGTCGAATCGGCGCGCGGAAAGCGCGTGCTCGAAATCGGCTGCGGTCCGGGCTCGGTTTCTCTCCGCGTGGCCGCCGTCGCCGAACATCTCACCGCCATCGATATCTCCGACACGGCCATCCGCCAGGCCACCGGGCGCGCCGCCCGGGCAGGACTGACAAACGCCGAGTTCCACGTGATGAACGCCGAAGAACTGGCCTTCGAGCCCGGCTCGTTCGATTTCGTCTGCGGACGTTCGATCCTCCATCATCTGGACCTGCACCGCGCCTACCCCGCCATCGCCCGCGTGCTGCGTCCTTCCGGCATGGCCATCTTTCTCGAGCCCCTCGGCCACAATCCGGTGATCAACGCCTTCCGCAACCGGACGCCGGACCTGCGGACGCCCGACGAGCATCCCATGCTCCGTTCCGATCTGCAGCTCGCCCTGCGCTATTTCGGCCGCGTCGAGATCCGGCCGAAGATTCTCGCATCGCTCGGCGCCGCGCTGCTGCCGGACGGGGCGCTCTTCCGCGGCGCGCATGCCGTCTGCAACGCCGCCGACAGGATTCTCCTCTCGCTGCCCGGACTGCGCTGGTGGGCGTGGACCTCCGTCTGGAGTTTTACCCGGCCGCTTCCGGCGCAGCCGTGACCGTCCCGCCGGTACAATAGCCGCTTCATGGACGCCGCTCCGCCTCCCATCATCGAGTTCGAAAACGTCACCATCCACCGCGACGGCACGCCTGCGCTGCGCGAAGTGACGTTCCGGATCGCCAGCGGCCAGCACACCGTCATCCTCGGGCCGAACGGAAGCGGAAAGTCCACCCTCATCAAGGCGCTCACGCGCGAGCTCTATCCCCGTTATCCCGAACGCTCCCATGTCCGCCTCTGGGGCAGGGAGACCTGGCATCTGTTCGAGCTGCGCTCGCTGCTCGGCATCGTCACCAACGATCTGGTCAACGAGTGCACGCGCCCCTACTCGGCGCTCGAGACCGCGCTGAGCGGGTTCTTCTCGAGCATCGGCATCTGGCCCAACCACAGGGTGACTCCGGAAATGGAGCAGCGCGCCATGGAAGCGCTCCGCTTCTTCGATCTCGAACCGCTGGCCTCACGCCCCCTGACGGAGATGTCCTCCGGCGAAGTGCGCCGCGCCGTGTTCGCCCGCGCTCTGGTGCACGATCCCAAGGCGCTCGTGCTGGACGAGCCGTCGAATTCCCTCGATGTGCGGGCGCAGCACGAAGTGCGCGAAGCCATGAGCCGCCTCGCCCGCTCCGGCGTCACGGTGATCCTCGTCACCCACCACCTGTCCGATATCATCCCGGAGATCCGCCGCGCCGTTCTGCTGAAAGAGGGCAGGATCGTCTTCGACGGAGAAAAAGAAAGCGCGCTGAACCCGGAACGGCTCAGCGCGCTGTTCGGCGTGCCCGTCCGCGTGCAGGCGGCGGACGGGCTCTATCACATGTGGTAGGGCGTCACTTCCCGCCCAGCTCCTTCAGCAGCTCCGCCACAGCCGCCTCCAGCTGGCGGTCCTTGCCGTTCAGGTTGTCCTCGGGCGTGTTTTCCACCTCGATGTCCGGCTTGACGCCCAGGTTTTCCATGTTGGTCCGCTTCGCGTCGGCGAGGAACACTCCCACGCCGGGCGTGCGGACCGTCGAGCCGTCGATCAGCGAGTAGCTCCCCGTGCCGATCACGGCGCCCATGGTCTGGGTGCCGAGCGTCTTGCCGAGCCCCAGCGCGCGGAAGCCCGCCGGGAACATCTCCGCATTCGACGCGGAACGCCAGTTCTGCAGCACCAGCTTCTTGCCGAAATAACCGGCGAACGGACGCCCCGTCGGCTCCGTGCCGCGCGGCTGCCAGATCTGGTATTCCCGCTGCACCAGAATGGCCAGCAGCTGCTGCTCGATATTGCCGCCGCCGTTCCAGCGCTGGTCGATAATGAGAGCCGGTTTGTTGCGGAATTCGCGCAATTCTTTTTCGAATTTCCGCAGCGAGGTCTGGTCCATGGCGCGGATGTGCAGGTAGCCCACCTTGCCTCCGGAAAGCTTTTCCGTCAGATCCCGGCGCTCTTTCACCCACTTCTCGTAGCGGAGCGTCGCATACTGCGCGGCGGAGACGGGCTCGATCTGCGCCTCCCAGGCGCCGTCTTCGGTGGGCTTGTCGTTCAGCTTCAGCGTCATCTTGCGGTTCAGCCGCTGGTTGTGCATGAACTTCCAGAGGTTGTCTTTCGTGGTGACCGGCTTGCCGTCGACGGCCAGCAGGTAATCGCCCGCCTTCACCTTGACCCAGTCCTTGTCCGCAGGACCGTTCTTGTAGACGTGCGCCACTTTATAGCGTCCCGCGGCTTCGTCGGCAACGAATTCGATGCCCGGGTGCTGCGTCTGCACGGCGCCCTCGCGTCCTCCCGGCGGCGGCGCCGCGCCGGTATGCGAGGCGTTCAGCTCGCCGATCATTTCGTTGACGATGTTCAGCAGCTCCTGCCGGTCGCCCACGAACTCGACGAGCGGCTTGTACTTGACGCGCATGGCGTCCCAGTCCTTGCCGTGCATCTTCGGATCGTAGAAGCGGTATTTCATCGTCCGCCACGCGTCGTCGAACATCTGCTGCCACTGCTGCTGATGGTCGATCCGCACGCGCGCGGTGAAATTCACCCGGCGGCGGGCCGCCCCGGCGCCGGCCCCTGCCTGCGCGCCCGAAGCGGCCTGCTGCATGGCGGCCGCAAGTCCGCCCGCCATGCCGCCCGCGGCGGCGCCCGTTCCGCCCGCGGGCGCCGCGGGCAGATTCACTGAGTAAATGCCCTCGCCTTCCTTGAAGAACAGCGTGCGCCCGTTGCGCGTCACCGCGAGCTGCGAAATGCCGCCGCCGAACATGCCCATGCCCGGCTGCGGCGGTCCGCCCTCGCCTTCTCCCGCCGGCGCGCTGCCCGCCACCACGCGGGTCTGCCGCCGCCCGTTGTCCTGGATCGTGTAGACCACCGGAGTGCCGCGCATGCCCGTGCCTTCTGTCGTCACGAAAACCAGCGTGCGGCCGCCCGGCACCACTTCATAGGTGCGCACGCCTCCGGCCACGCGCGTGATCTGCGACGTGCGCCGCTCCAGGCCGTCCCAGTCGATCTGAATCTCCTTCGGCGCCTGGTTCTGCTGCTGCTGCGCCCGGCGCATCGCCGCCGCCGGCCCCTCGGCGTCATCGGCCGGCTCTTCCGGCGCATTCGGATCTTTGTCGAGCTTCTCCAGATGCACCACCCAAAGCTGCGAGCTCGCCAGATCGGCGGCGCCCCCCATCCCGCCCATGCCGGTGCTCTCCATGCGGATGAAATACAGCCTGCGGCCGTCGCTCGAGAACCGCGGCAGCCGGTCCGGATAGGAATCAAAAGTCACGCGCCGCGGCTCCGCCCCGCCCGCCGCGGGCACCAGCCAGATGTCGGTCTGGCGCGCTTCATCAGCCATCGTGAAGGCCACCCACTTGCCGTCGGGAGACATGACGGGCGAGCTGATGTTGCCGTATTTCGACTCGGCAAGCTGCACCGTCTGGCCGCCCAGCGTGTGGCGGTACAGCCGGTTGTCGGAGGTCGTGAACAGGATGTCCTTCGAATCCGGCGACCACCGCAGCTCCATCTTCAGCGTGTCCAGATCCGTCACCTTCTGCGCCTGTCCGCCATCGGCGGGAACCACCCAGATCTCTTCGCGCCCGCTCGCATCGCTGACGTACGCAATGTGCTTGCCGTCGGGCGACCACTGCGGCTCGCGGTCGCGCGCCGCGCCTTCTGTCAGCTGCACGAGGTCGCCCTCTTCCACCGGCGCCGTGAAAATCTCGCCGTAGATGCTGAACACCACCCGCCGCCCGTTCGGGTGGATGTGAAACTCGTCGGCGCGGGACTGGAACGTCCGGATCTCCTCCGGATTGAGCTGCGTCTCGGCTTCGATGTCCAGCTTGACCGGGGCCGCCTTGCGGCTGGCCACGTCCAGCTTCCAGACGCCAAAATCATGTTCGAAGACAATTGTTTTTCCGTCGGCCGACATCGACGGCCAGCGCACGTCGCCGCTCGTGAACTGCGTCACCTTCTCCGCCTTGCCGCCTTTTTCTGGCACGCGCCAGATGTTGGTGACCCCGCCCGGATCGCGGTCGCTGACGAAATAGATGAACCCGTCGCGGCCCCACATCGGCCAGGAATCCATGCCCTCGAACTCCGTCAGGTTCGCCCACTTCTTCGTGCCCAGATCCAGCACGAAAACATCCGTCTGGTAGGAGCCGCGGTAATACTTGCGCCAGTAGGCCTGCCCGCGCTGATTGTACGCGATGCGCCTGCCGTCGGGCGAGAAGCTCGCCGCAAGGCCGTAATCCGTGCCCGCGGGCTTCTCCACTCCGGTCTCGGCGTCCACCAGCCACAGCCTGGCCAGAAAATCATCGCCGCGCATGGAACTGAACAGCACCGCCTTGCCGTCCGGCGTCCAGCCGAGCACCTGATCGTCCGCCGAATGGAAGGTCAGCTGCTTCGGCGTGCCGCCCGCGGCAGGGATCACATAAACGTCGAGGTTGCCCTTCCTGTCGGAGGAAAAGGCGATCCAGCGCCCGTCAGGCGAGAACCGCGGGTACGCGTCCCGCGCCGGATGCGCCGTCAGGCGCATGACGTTCTTGCCCGTTTCATCGGCGGTCCAGATGTCGGCCAGATAGGTGAATGCGATGCGCCCGGCGTGGTAAGCCGGATAGCGCACCAGCTTCGCCTCGCGGGCGGAAACGGGCGGAAGAAGAAAGGCCGCTGCCAGCGCGCAGCGGCCGATGGCGGTCAAAAGCTTTCCATGCATGGACAGACAATCCCCTTTGTGTCGCGTGGTCACGCTACACCGATTCTGGCGCACCCTGCCGCCGGCGCGGTTACAGCCCGGTTGCGCGAACACGGCGCCGGGGTGCATCATGTAATCTATCGTGCGCTAACCGGCGCGCTCTGTTGGAGAGGCTTGTCTCAAGGGGAACTCCGCTTGGGAGCCGATCTTCTATGAACCTGAGCCAGATGGCCCGGACGATCCGGGAATCAGTCACCCTCAAACTGAATCAGACCGCCGCGCAGCTTCGCGAGAAGGGCGAGCCGGTCATCCACCTTGGCGGAGGCGAGCCGAAGTCGAAGACACCCATCGACGCCGTCATCGCCTGCACTTCGGTGCTCAACTCGGGCGACATCAAGTACACTCCGCCTGACGGCATCCCCGCGCTGAAGCGCGCCATCATCCGCTACACCGAGGAGCACTATGGCCGCACCGTGCGCCCGGAGAACGTCGTCGCCTCCTGCGGCGCCAAACAGGCCATCATGGCGGCGCTCATCGCCATCCTCGACCCCAAGGATGAGGTGATTTATCCGGTCCCCTATTGGGTGAGCTACCCGGAGATGATCAAGCTCGCCGGAGGCGTCCCCGTGCCGGTGCGCGCCGAGGACGGCTCCTTCTGCCCCACGGTGGACGAGATCGCCGCGGCGGTGGGCGCCTATACAAAGGCGATCATCATCAACAGCCCCAACAACCCCTCCGGCGTGATGTATTCGCGCGATCTCGTCGAAGGCATTGTCGATTTGTGCCGGCGCAAGTCGCTGTTCCTCATCATGGACGACACCTACAACCGGCTCGTGTTCGACGGGCGCACGCCGATCAACGTCTACGACTTCGCCACGGAGGACATCGACGCCTCGCGCGTCATCGTCATCAACTGCGTCTCCAAGATGTATGCGATGACCGGCTTCCGCATCGGCTGGGCGGTGGCGGCGCGCGAGCTGGCCACGGCCATGGCCACCATCCAGGGCCAGCAGACCTCGGGTCCCGCCACGCCCTCGCAATGGGCGGCGGCTGGAGCGCTCAACGGCATCCAGAATTCGATCGACGCCCTGCGCGTCACGCTCGAAAACAACCGCAACGTGCTGATGGAGCGGCTCGCCGCGTTCCCCGGCATCCGGGTCACCAGGCCCGACGGGGCGTTCTACACGTTCCCCGATTTCTCCAATTACATGAAGGATTCGAAGAAGCTGGCCGAGTTCCTGCTCGACAAGGTCCGCGTGGTCACCGTGCCGGGCGTCGAGTTCGGCATGGAGGGCCATCTCCGCATCTCCTTCTGCGGCACGATCAAGGAGATCACGGAAGGCATCGAGCGGATCCGCTGGGCGCTCGATCCCGCCTCCCCCAACGAGATTTACATCGGAACGCGCAGGCTCGTGCGCGACTGGATGTGATTCCCAGGTCTGGAGCATCTGATGAACGTCTATACTGACATCCCCTCGCCTGCCCTGTCGCAGGCTGCGCTGGCGAAGCCTTCCTTCGGGCTCGAAAACCACGGCTTCCACAATCTCCGGCGCGTCTACTGGAACCTCCCCGAGCCCGCCCTCTACGAAGAAGCCGTCTTCCGCGGCGAAGGCTGGATCGCCGCCAACGGTCCGCTGATCGTCCACACGGGCAAGCACACCGCCCGCGCTGCGGCCGACAAATTCATCGTCCGCGAACCCTCCAGCGAACATTACATCTGGTGGGGCCAGTACAACCGCCCCTTCGCGCCCGAGGCGTTCAACACGCTGATGAACCGCGTGCTGGCCTACTTCCAGGGCCGCGACGTGTTCGTGCAGGATTGTTTCGGCGGCGCCGATCCCAACTACCGCCTCCCCGTGCGCATCATCACCGAGCACGCCTGGCAGTCGCTGTTCGCCCGCACCATGTTCATCAAGCCGGCCACGCTGGACGCTTACAAGAACCACGTGCCGGAGTTCACCGTCATCGCCGCGCCCGGCTTCCTGGCCAGCCCGCTCATCGACAACTCGCGCACTGAAACGGCCATCGTCCTGAACCTCGCGCAGCGCACCGCCATCATCGCCGGCACCTGCTACGGCGGCGAAATCAAGAAGACCATCTTCACCGTCCTCAACGCCCTGCTGCCGTTCGAAGGCGTGCTGCCCATGCACTGCTCGGCCAACGTCGGCCCCAATGGCGACGCCGCCATCTTCTTCGGCCTCTCGGGCACCGGCAAGACGACCCTCTCCGCAGACCCCGAGCGCGGGCTCGTCGGCGATGACGAGCACGGCTGGTCCCCCGACGGCATCTTTAATTTCGAGGACGGCTGCTATGCAAAGGTGATCCGCCTGTCGCCAACAGCCGAGCCGCAAATCTACGCCTGCACGCGCCGCTTCGGCACCATCCTCGAAAACGTCGTTTTCGACCCGCGCACCCGCCTGCTCGACCTCAACGACCCGACGCTCACTGAAAACACGCGCGCCGCCTACCCGCTGTCCTTCATCGAAAACGCCATCCCCGAAAAGCGCTGCGGCCACCCGAAAAACGTCATCTTCCTCACCTGCGACGCCAACGGCGTGCTGCCCCCGATCGCGCGCCTCACCCCGGACCAGGCCGTCTACCACTTCATGAGCGGATACACCAGCAAGATCGCCGGCACCGAAATCGGCCTGGGAACCGAGCCGCAGATGACCTTCTCCGCCTGCTTCGGCGGCCCCTTCATGGTCCACCACCCCTACGAATACGCCAAAATGCTCAAGGCCAACGTCATGAAGCATGGCGCAACGGTGTGGCTCGTCAACACCGGCTGGACCGGCGGACCGTTCGGCGTCGGCAAGCGCATCTCCATCCAGCACACGCGCGCGCTGCTCCACGCCGCGCTCGCCGGCCATTTCGAAAACGCCGAGTTCCACATCGACCCGGTCTTCGGCTTCGAAGTGCCCCGGCATCTGGAAGGCGTCCCAGACTCGCTCCTCGACCCGGCATCCACCTGGCCGAACCGCGACGAGTACATGGCCCGCTACCGCTCGCTCGCGGCGCGCTTCATCGAAAACTTCCAGTACCTGACGAAAGAAGAACACCTCGCCAGCGGACTCGCCGAGCACGGGCCGAAACTGTAATCCGCTTCCGTGCGGATCACTTCTGCATCATCGCCCGCAGCCGGTCCGGCGGCTTCAGCCAGCGGATGCGGGACAGCTCCTCCGTCTCCCGGCGCAGGTCGAGGGGGTGGGAGAGAATGCCCTGCCGCTCCAGGTCGCCATGCACGCGCTCGTACATCGACGTCAGGCCCACGGAGGCAAGCGACCAGTCCGGGCGGAACGTGTAGTGCACGCCGGCGACTTGTTTCGGATCGGCGTTCTGCGTGATCATGACCTGGAGATTCGGCCCGTTCATGCGCAGAGAACCCGGAGAGTTGTAAAGCGTCGTGGCTCCGGTCACGCAGCTCGCCGGGAACAGCAGCCGGGCCAGCTCCCGTGGTGGCCCGCCCGGAAGCTGGTGGCCGGGGCTTTCCTCGTGCGAGGCGCCGCCAAACTCAGACGGCGAGAGCACCACCAGATCCGCGGCCCTGTATCCGTTGGCGATGCCGCCCACCACGATCAGCGGCTCGGGATATCCGGGCCACTCGACAGCCCGGAATTCCTTGATGTGCCCGGAATGCCAGTATTCGCGCAACAGCTTCCCCTGCGCGTCAAGCATGGCGAGCTGGCTGGGAAACCACGTGTGATGAGTGCTGGAAACCAGAATCCGCACCTCGCCCTTGTGCCGGAAAACATGGACGCGGTCCGCGGCATACGGTGGCCGCAGGTCTTCCGGAAACGACGCCGCGCTCGCGCCCGGCGTCCAGCGCCATTTCGGCTCGCCCCTCTCGGAAAAACAGATCAGGTCGCCATGCGACGCGCCGTCATAGTGGTGGCAGAAGAGCAGTTCATTCCTGCCGTCCCCGTCGATGTCCTCGATCCACGCGGCCGGAGTGTCGTGTTCCCTGGAATACTGCTCCGGATGCAAGTTCCTGCCGAGCTGGATCCTCCACAGTTCCCTGTCCCGGTCATCCAGAGCAATCAGGGCGGAGCCCTCCACCCGCCACTCGGCAAGCCGGCTCGCAGGCCGCATCATCCACACTACCGCTGCCAGCAGCACCGCAGCCCCTGCCATCGCCCCGGTCCGGAGAAAATTCTGGCGGGTTCTCTCGTCGCGCCGCTGCGCGTCCGCTGCTTCCTCCTCATGTCCGCCATCGAGCCACGCGCGCAGCTCTTCAGGATACGCGATCACCCGGTTGCTTCCCGGCACGCGGCGCACGGGCATGCCGGCTTCGGCTTCCCACTTCTGGGCGGTGCGCACGTTGACGCCCAGCCACGCGGCGATCTCCTTCCAGGAGCTGAGCTTGCCCCCTTTTTCGGGCTCGGGGCGGGACGTCTCTGGCGTCATCTGTTCGCTCCCCGTATGGGGAGTAATCCGTGTCTATCACGCAGGCCCCGCCTGTGTAAAGCGACTGCATCCGGCGGCGCCAGAACAGCAGGTTTGCAAAGGACAGGCAGGCATCAGCGGCGCGTCTGATCGAAGCTCACGCGCACGCCCATCGTGATGGCGATGTCGTTCTTCTTCTTGCCCGGCAGCGGATTGGAAAGGTAACGGTCGTTCACGCCCACGGTCCACTCCAGCCACTTCATCACCGGCACCGCCGCGTTGGCGTCGAAGTTGAAGCGGTACTCGCCGCGGTTGGTCAGGTTCGGGAAGAAGCCCGCGCGCTCGAACAGCTTCAGCCGCGACAGCAGCACCAGCGTCAGCTCCTGTCCCGCCGCCACTTCGCCCGAGTTGCGGATCAGCGGACCTTCCTCGCGGCTGAACTTTTCACGGTTCCAGTTGCCGCCGCCGCTGATCTCCAGGGAACCGCGCCGGCTCGTCCACGGCTTGTAGCCCACGCCGCCGCCGAACACGCTGCGCAGATCGAGCGACAGGAAGCGGTCGTAATCGTAAGCGTTGATGCCGTACAGGAAAAACCGCCCGTCTGCGCGGCGGTCGGCGCGGATCGACCCGCTGATGCGGTTCGCCGTCGGTCCGAACGGCTCCGTCGTGCTCTGCGTGGCGTAAATCTGCGAGAAATTCAGCGCCAGCACGTTCTTGCCCGCTTCCCGCACCGCGTTCGCCGCCGTGCTCAGCGTCGACGTGCGCGCGTTGCCCGCCGTGTTGGCGATCGAAAACGTCATCGAGCCGCGCCAGAAATCGTTGAAGCGCGGATGCTTCCACCGCTCCTCTTCGCGCTCCCACGCCCGCTGCGCCGCTTCGTTGCGCATCGCCGTGATTTCCGCCGGCGCGACCGTCTTCACCAGCCCGTCCGGCTGCACCAGCCGCACGGACTTCTCCGTCGTCTCCACTTTCGAAACAATCACCGCGCCCTCGGCCAGCGTCACGTACATCGGCGCTTCCACCCGCACCTCCGACACCGCCGAGCGGTCGATCTTCAGCTCGCCCGCGTAAGGCGTCCTGATCACCACCGTCTTGCCGTCGGCCGAAACCACCTGGCCGCTCACCCGGTCTCCGTTCGAGAGCAGCACCACGTCGGCGCGCAGCGCGCACAGCGCGGCGAATAAAACAAAAACAGTGCGGACTGTCTGCATCATGAAGCTCCAGGGGAAAGAACGGATTCCCGCCTTTCTGTTTCCGGCAGGTTCTCCTCCATGCGGACGCGCGAAGAAAGGCGCGCGTTTCTCCCATTCTAGCCGCGCGCAGGCGGGCCCGTCTCAGCGCACGTCGGCCACGGTCACCGTGAACCGCAGCCGCAGCGGAACGCCCGGCTGCAGCGTGTAGCCGTTCGATTCCGCCGTCCGCCCCGGAAAGGACGCTCCCACGAAACCGTACTCCCTCAGGCACCACTGATAAGGCGCGCCCGGATTGCTCTCGTGCGGAGTGATCCGCAGCACCGCCCTGCGCCCGCCGTAGACGGCTTCCAGCTCCGCCCAGCGGTGCCGCACCAGGTCCTCGTCTTTCGTCACCGCCCCTTCGCTCGTCCGGATCGCCGTGCCCTCGCGCGGCGCGAAACGCGCGCTGAACCCGCCGTAACTCTTGCCCTCTTCCTGCGAGCCGCGCAGCGTCACCGGCTCCTTCAGCGCCTCCCACTCCAGCGTCACGTCGATGCGCCGTTCATCGCCCTTCGCCGGATGCACCAGAATCTCCGCCACCTCCCGAACGATCCGCGCGTCCTTCACGTACCAGCCGTTCTCGGCCACCAGCTGCGCGGCGCCCTCGCGCGGGTCCCGCCGGATCCATCCTTCGAACCGGTGCTCGATCCCGCGGTACATCCATAAATCAAAACGCCCCGAAGATGTTTCCACCACCGGCCACGCCCAGAACAGCCCGTGATGATGATAGTGGTCCTTGGGAAAGTCGTCCAGCACGTTCACGCCCCCGGGCGTGAACACGGGGAAGATGTAGCAGCAGCGCCTGCGGTGCTCCGGCACGCCCGCGGGCAGCTGCGGACCGGCGTTGTACACGAGCGCAGGACGCCCCGCGTCCAGCACCTCCACGCGTCCGCCCGGCAGCTCGCGCCACTCCATCTGCGCCGCGGCCGGCAGCAGAGCCAAAACAAAAAGAAACGTTCCTGTTCTAACCTTGCGAATCACGGCGGAGCTTCTCCTCGTCCACTTCCACCCCCAGCCCCGGCCCGCGCGGCACGCGCAGCGCGCCGTCCTCCAACCGGAACGGCGTCTTCAGCCACGAGCCGGCCAGGAACTGCAATCCGTTCAGCGCGGCCGGATACTTCAACCCGTACGCGCCGTACAGCACCAGCGACGCCGCCAGGCTGACGTCCGGGTCCGTCAGCCCGCTGCCCAGGAACATCAGCTTGTGCCGCTCCAGATACTCCACCTGCTGCCGCCCGTCCCACAGCCCCGCCGTGCGCGCCGGCTTCATCGCCACGCCGTCCATCAGCCCCAGCTTGTGAAACTCCTCCAGATCCGCCACGCTCACCACGCCCTCGTCCAGCAGCAGCGGCAGCGCCCCCTGCTTCTTCAGCTCGCGCAGCCCGGAGAGCCGGTTCGGCGGCAGCGGCTGCTCCATCACGTCGACGCCCGCGTCGCGCAGCTTCGGCAGCGCGTCCAGCGCCGTCGCCAGATCGTAGCCCCCGTTGGCGTCCGCCCACAGGAAGCACTCCGGCGCGAACTTCCGCACCCGCCGCGCCAGCTCCACGTCGAACTTCGGATCCGGCGCCACCTTGATGTTGAAATGCCGGTAGCCCTGTTTGCGCCCCGCTTCCAGCAGCTCTTCCGCCTCCGCCATCGAGCGCACGTTCACCGTCCAGCTCAGCGTGATCTTTTCGATCGGCTTCCGCTGCCACAGGTCTGCGATGTTTTTCCCCGCCAGCTTCCCCGCGATGTCGTGCAGCGCCATGTCGATGCCGGATTTCGCAATCGGCATGCCCGTCGAAAACGACGGCGCGATGGCGCGGTTCATGCGCCGGTGCGCTTCGGCGATGTCGGTCGCGTTCAGCCCGATGAGCGCCGGCGCCAGATACTGCCGGATCGTGCCCGTCACCGACTCCAGCGTCTCGTAGCTCCACGTCGGAATCGGCACGCTCTGACCCCAGCCCGTCGTGCCGTCTTCGCAGGTGATCTTGACGAACACCGCCGGACGCTCCGGCTTCGTGAAGAAGCGGAAATAGCCCGTCACCGGATACCGCACCGGCAGCGCCTCGATCGAGCGCACCGCCGGCGCGTCTTTCTGCACGAGCATCGCCGGAGCCGCCAGAAACTCCCGCCGCGTCATGTCAGTTCCCGCTTCACCGGGTCGTAGCCCACGCGCCGCCCCGTCTCCAGCGACACCGCCGCCATGCACGTCGCCACGGCATGCGAGTAGCCCGCCTCAACGCTCGCCCGCGGCGTCGCCCGCGTGCGCATGCAGCGCAGGAAGTTCGCCATGTGCGACTCGACCTCCGGCGGCAGCGGCAGCGTGTAAGCCTGCATCACCCGGTCCGGATCGCGGCTCCCGTCGCCGGAAACGCGGTTCGCCTCGGCGTCCAGCACGCCCTTGATCCCGAACCACAGGTTCCGCCCGCCCGCCGAATTCGTCAGGCTCATGGCGAACGTCACCAGGCAGTCCGTGTACTCGAGCATCGCCTGGAAAACATCGCTCGTCTGCCGCCCGTCTTTCCAGTGATACACGCCGCCCATCGCCATGGCGCCCTTCGGATACGGATCGTTCAGATACCACGCCGCCAGGTCGATCAGATGCGTCATCCACAAGCCCGGAATGCCGTTCGTGGTGTCGCGGAACAGCTGCCACTCCCGCAGCTTGCGCGGATCGAACCCGCCCTGGATGCGCCCGCCGAACCGGAACGCCTCCCAGTCGACGTCTTCCGCCGTAATCATGTGGTAATCGCGCCGCCAGCGCGGCTCGAAGAAGTGATACTCCATCGACACCCGCGTCACCTTGCCGATCACGCCCTTCCGGATGGCCTCCGCCGCCGCCATGAACTTCGCCTCGCTCCGCCGCTGCGTGCCCACCTGCACCACGCGGTCCGAGCGCTTCACCGCGTCATAGGCCATCCGCGCCTCTTCGAACGTCGTGGCGAACGGCTTCTCGACGTAAGCATCCTTGCCCGCCTGCACGGCATCGGCCAGGATCTTCGGATGCGTGAAATCCGGCGTCGCGATCAGCACCGCGTCCACGTCCTGGCGCGCCAGAATCTCCTGGTATCGCGTCGTCTGGAACGGCGCCTGGCCGAACGTCTTCTCCACGTCGCGCGCCATCGCCTCCCGGTTCACGCGCCACACGTCGCACACGGCCGTGATCGCCGCGTTCTCGCCCGACGAGGCGACCATCTTCAGCAGGTCGCGCCCGCGGCCGCCGCAGCCGATCAGCCCCAGGCGGATGCGGTCATTCGGAGACGGTTGAGCCAGAACGGCCGTCGCGGCCGTGCTCATCAGAAAAGTCCGGCGGGTGGATTCCATGCTGCGTTCCTCTGCTACCGCAACATCATATCCCGTCCGCTGCAGCGCAGCAGACAGCCTGGAACCCGCCGGCTGCAGCCGCCGGAGAGTGCCGGATTGCTCCTGCTCCCCGGTGGCGCGCTCCTATTCGATCTGCAGAAGCCTCGCCCAGATGCGCCGCCTGATTTCCAGAATCTCGGCCGGCGGATGCGATGGCCTGGGGGACTGCTGCTCGAACAGTTCCATGGCCGCCGAGAGAGTCGCCAGCGCCTCGCCCAGTTGTCCGGCTTCCGCCTGGACCACCGCCTTCTGCGTCTGAAGAGCGATCGAATCCGGATTCCGCCCGAGCGCCTCTTCCACTGCGCTCAGCGCTCCCTCCGGATCGCCCGCGAGCCGGCGCGCCTCGCTCCGCAGCCGCGCCAGCAGGATCTGCTCCGCGCGGCTCAGTTCCCCGGGCGGCTCGGCGACTTCGAACTCGACGATCACAGCTTCCGCATCGCCCCACGAGAACCGCGCCGCATACCGCCCGGCCGGCAACGCCACGGCACCTTCCAGAACCCACACCGCCTCCGCAACCAGTCTCTCCGCGTCCAGCTGCGCAGACTCTTCTGCCGCCGCGGCTGGCCGCAACGGCAGTTCCACCTCTGCGCCCCCCGCATTGTAAATGGCGAGAGAGGCCGCGCCCGCATTCAGCTCCACCCCCTCCGGCCCGCCCTCCTCCCCGTCTTCCGCGTCATGCGTCCACAGGGCCGTGCCGCGGACGATGAGCGGCCATCCCTGGTACACCTTCCTCTCGCCGCCGCTCTGGAGCGTCAGTCCCAGCTCGTAGGGCTGGGCGCTGGCCGCCGCGGCCATCAGAACGAAAACCAGGCATTTCATGGAAGCCTCCTCGATTTCGCCACGGCAGCATCGGTGACAAGAATCTGATGCTGGCAGTCGCCCCGGGTCGGCGCGGCGTCTCCGTAGCGGGATTCCGGCCGCCGCCCTTGGGCGTTGACTCCCGTCCCCTGCGGAGTCGTGCAGATCGAATCCGGCACCTTCTCGGTCACCACGTAGCGCACGCCCGGCCTGCTCCGCGACGCGTATGTTTCCGCCGTGTCGTACCGCAGGAGGCAATTCTCGAAGCCTGAGTGCAGGCCGTTCATCTCCCCGCGGATCAGCTTGAACCGGCCTCCGGGCAGCCGCCGGAATCTCTCAAGCAGCGTCTCCGTCACCTCCGTTCCGTCCTCTTTCAGCGCCCGGATCGGCGTCCCCTCGTAAGCGCCTCCGCTCGCGAATTCCACAAGCTGGCCCGCCGGATTCTCGAACCATGTCACCACCGTTTCTGTTTCGCCATGGTGGTAGACGTTCACCGCGTGCAGCAATTCATGCGCCAGCACTCTCGCCCAGTATGCCGCCGGCAGCGATCCGGTTTGCTGCGGAACCCTCACCGCCTTGATCATCTTCGGATTCCCGGGTCCGCCGGCCGCTTCCGCGTAGCCTATGATCGAAGGATCCGCGCGGATGATCACTGCGTGCTGATCCGTCACGCGCGGCGCCTGCCTGCGGTTGCCGTTGATGATGCGGGACTCCGGCGTCTCCTGCGGCAACAGCCGGCCGTGCACCTGAAGCCCGGTCACCCGCCGGAACAGTTCGATCCCGGGCCGCCACCAGTCCCCTGCCCCGTTCTGCACGAACAGATCCTTCTTGTGCGGATTGCCGTCAATGTGCCGCCCGTCTTCATGGAAACCGCGGTATTCCTCGTACAGGGTCAGGCCGTCCCCTGGTGTGCCGTCGCCCGCCGGATCCTGTTCATCATCGGCTTCGTCTGCGCCGCTGACTCCTTTCTCCTCTTTCCAGAAATCGGCGATCTTCGACCTCGCGCTCCGTTTCGGCAGCCGCACCACGTCTTCGCTCGAGCCTTTCAGCCGCCCCGTCAGCCGTGTTCCATCGGTCATGACCGCCGTGACCTTCAGCTCTCCCCAGGCGCCCCAGTCGAAGGGAACCACCCGGATCGTGTCGCTGAATCCCTCGCCGCGCATGATGCGCTCGACCCGTTGCCTGTCACTCGATACGACGGCGAATGGGCTGTCGGAAGCCAGTTCCAGGTCGAACCGGTCGTCCTGCGCGCCCGCCGGGTAATTCATCGAGATCCCCGGCTCACGCGACGTGCCGGACAGCTCCCAGAAGAAGCTTTCGACCGCGAGCGAAGGCGGCTTGCCTGATGTCGTCATCACAGTGGCCTTCAGCGCGAGCGGCCGCCCCGCCCCGCCATCGGGGGCTGCTGACGGACGCCATTGGCGGTATTCGTCCGTCATTTCAATTTCCAGCCGCAGGTCGTCCTCGCCAACAGGGGTCAGCGTATATGTGATCTCGACATCCACCGGCTCGAGTGCCCACATTCCAGCTACTGTCGCGATGTACTCGGAACTCTTGAGAGTCCCGCTCAGCGTCGTCCCGCTTTGAGGGTAGGGGATCGGATCCACCCAATGGGTTCCCCAGGGCCACCACTCGTGTCTGATTCCGCCAAGCTGGTCTGAACATGTCCATCGATCCTCGGCCTTCGCGTAAACATAGGAGGCCCCCATGTTGATGAAATAACCGTCCGGATACAGTCTCAGAGACGCGAGGGTGGGTCCATCCCGATCCTGGAAGCCGGAGTATTCCACCGTTCTGGTGACGGAACAGCCGGGCCGGATGATCCCGGAGTGCCTGAACTCAATGTAGGGGTTCGAGTATCCTTCCCAGTACGTCCGATTTTTCCGCATGTCCAGCAGAAAATCCGCAGTGGCGGTCACGTGGTAGGACCAATCTGCCTCTTTCGTCTGCACCGTCTTCTTGGCTGTGTACGTGTAGCGGAACCGCCACTGCTCCACAGCCATCAGCTCGGCAGGCTGCGCGGACAGGGCCCCAGCGGCCAGCATCACAGCGCACGCAAGGCGTCCCGGATTCATTCCCATGCCTGAAAACCGGATTCCTGGCCCAATTCGGCTCACCCTGAACGAGAGCCACGCTGGAAATGCCTCCCCGGTCCGGGGAATATGGCAGAATCGGGGGCGATCCGCCGACCCGATCCGGTGGACGAACCTCTCCCGCTCAGCCCTCTTCCCACTGCCGCTCGAGCATGCGCGCGTACTCCGCAGAGGCGTACAGCTCGAAACGGAACTGCTGCGGGGGCAGCGCGGGGAAGCTCTGCAGCGATTGGCGCGCCTGCCAGAGCTGATCGGCGAAACGGAAATAGTGCCGGATGAACGTCGGCGTCACGAAATCAAAGTCCGGCGGCTGCGCGAACGCCGCCTGCAGACCCAGGGCGCGCGAGAAGATCGACTTGTAGTCGGACACCCCCCACTTGGTCAGCTTCGCCAGCACTTTCTCCGGAGGATGTTCCACCAGCAGATCGGCAAAGCTCGCCGTGTTCACCCCGGCTCGCGACAGCTCCGCGTCCCGCGCCGCCATCTCCACGCACTGGCTCAGCCACCTCTCCAGATCCCGCCCCACATAGAAAAGCATCTTCACTTCCGTCAGACGCCCCGACAGAAGCCGCCGCAGAAGCTCCTCCTCCGTCAGCCCCCCCATCGGCAGAATCCCTTCCAGCATCAGATGCGCGCGGCTGCTCTCCACAAGCTGGTCGGGTCCCGCAGGATCGGAGAACGGGTGCAGGATCACCGGCGGCAGATCCCACACCGCGCCTTCAGGCAGTAATGCTTGTGCCATGCCTCTCTTCTCTCATCGGCAGACCCCCGCCCGGACGTTAGCCGGACGTCACCGCATCTGCCCCCGGCTCCGCAGCGTCGCTTGCGTCTCGTGAACCTGCCCCTCCCGCCGGTATTTCACCACCACCACGTCGCCCGGCTTCTTCATCCGCAGCGCATACGTGAAATCGTACAGGTTCGAGATCGGCTTGCCGTCGAACTCGATGATCACGTCTCCGCCCTTCAGCCCCGCCGCCTCCGCGGGCGACCCCTTCATCACGTCCGAAATCCGGAAGCCGTCCTTCGACTCCCCCATGTCCGGCACCGAGCCGAACCACGCGCCCGAACCCGCGCTGCCCGCCATCGCCGGCTGCTGCGGCATCTGCACCTTCACATACTGCGGACGCGCCTCGCCCCCCGCCAGCTTCTCCTCCACCCGCGCCACCACCTCCAGCATCTGCGCCGCCTCCGCCGCGTTGATCTTGTCCCACGTGTCCGACGGCTTGTGGTAGTCCGCGTGCAGCCCCGAGAAGAAGAACAGAACCGGCACCTCCTTGTTCACGAACGAAAAATGATCGCTCGATCCGTACCCGCCCTGATCGGAGTAATCGAACTGCAGCGGCGAGCCGGCTTTGGCTTCTTCCAGAATCTGCTTCAGCGAATCGCCCGTCCCCGTGCCCCCCACGTACACGCGCCCGTTCTGGATGCGCCCGATCATGTCCATGTTGATCATCGCCACCGCCTTGTTCAGCGGCAGCAGCGGGTTGTTGACGTAGAAGTTCGAGCCGATCAGCCCCAGCTCTTCGCCCGAAAACGCCAGAAACAGGATTCCGCGCTTCTGTTTCGGCCGTCCGGCGAAGTACGCCGCCAGCTCCAGCAGTCCGGCTGTGCCTGAAGCGTTGTCGTCCGCCCCGGGGTGCACCGCCTTGCCCGCCTGGTCCGGCGCCATCGAGCTCTGCTCGCCCAGTCCCAGGTGATCGAAGTGCGCCCCGATCACCACGTATTCATCCGTCTCCCCCGGCAGATACGCGGCCACGTTCGGCGACGCGCTGCGCCGCCGCACCACATCCGCCGCCGCCTCCACCCGCACGCCCGGAATCGCCACGGGCTTCGGCTTCAGCGTCCGGTCCGTTTCCTCGATCCACTGCTTCAGGCTGATCCCGGCGCGCTCCAGCCATTTCTCGGCCACCGCGGCGCGCACCTGCACGACAGGAATATCCGCCGACGTCGGCCCCACGCGGCTGGAAAAGCGGTCCAGCCGGTCCTCGTCGCCCGCGTGGTTCGGCAGGTCGTTCACCAGCAGCACGGCGGCGGCGCCATGGAACTTCGCATTCACGGCCTTGTTCTGCACCTGCGCATGCGTCGTGTAGGCGCGTCCGGCGAACACGCTCTTTTCGTCGAACTCCTGCGGCTCGTGCCGCAGCACCAGCACGATCTTCCCTTTGGCATCGACGCCTTCGTAGTCGTCGTAGCCGTATTCCGGCGCCGTGATCCCGTAGCCGGCGAAGACCACCTCGCCCGCAGCCCGCCCGCTGCCGGAAAAGTTCAGCGGCTGGAAATCCTGCCCGAACGCGAGGCTGCGCGGCTTGCCGCTCCCGTCGGTTTCAGCCAGCCGGTTGCCCTTGCCCAGAGCGGCGCTCACCGTCACCTCGAACCTCTGGAAATAGTCCTTCTGCCCCGGCGCCGGCTTCAGCCCCAGTTCGCGGAACCGCGCCGCGATCCACCGCGCGGCTTTCTCGTTTTCCGCCGTCCCCGTCAGCCTCCCCTTCATCGATTCCGAGGCCAGAAACTTCACGCTCTCGCGGTAGCTCTGTTCGCTGATGACGCCCGGACGAAGGGCGCCCGCAGCCAGAACGGGGGCCAGCGCGCCGCTCAGCAGGATCGGAAAAACTCTTCTCGTCATGCACATCTCCGCGATTGGCTATTTGCCCGGAACGGGCAGCGTGAGCGAGCAGCAGTCCGCGCCGGCGGACTTCTTCGCGAATTCCAGCTCCAGGTCGAGAATCGGCTTCAGCTGCGGCCAGGGAACGTTCCCGGTCAGCGCCCGCCCGTTGACGAACAGCGTCGGCGTCGACTGAATCCGCAGCTGCCGCGCTTCGGCGACGCTCCGCGCCACCTCCGCCGCCGCTTCCGGACCGTCCAGGCACGCCGTGAACGCCTTCTCGTCGCCGCCGGCCGATTTCAGCCACTCCAACGCTTTAATGCGGAAATTGTCCGGCTTGATTTCCGCCTGTTTTTCAAAAATCCAGTCGTGATATTTCCAGAACAGATCCTCGCTCTGCCGGAACGCGCAGCGCCCCGCCACCGCCGCAGGCTTGGCCCACGGATGGATCTGCTCGATCGGCAGGTCCCGGAACACCAGCCGGAACTGCCCCGGATACGCCTTGGGCAGATTCTCGCGCAGCGACCACGCCTCCTCGCGGCAGAAACCGCACTGGAAATCGCTGAACACCACCAGCTGCAGCAGCGCCTCTTTGGGATTCTTCGCGCCCATCGCCGGATGCCCCTCGGTGCGGATCTTCGCCGCATCCGCAGCGTACGGCGCCTGATCCGCCCGGAACAGCGATCCCCGCAGCACGTGCCGCCCGTCGCCGCTGACGTAGAACACTTCTTCCACGCTCGCCTGCTGATACCGCCCCGTCACCTGCAGCTCGTACAGGCCTTCCACGCCCGACGGCCGCGGATCGGAAAGCGTCACTTCGATCTGCGGCCCCCACAGCATCAGATGCCGGATGAAGCTTTCCAGCCGGGCCTTGTCGATCCGGGCAGCCGGCGCCTGCCACAGCGCAAAGGCGACAGCCTGGACCGCCCCCGCAGCCGCCAGCCATGAAATCAACCGCCTCATTTCTTCATTGTACGGCCCCGCCGCCACCGCTCCCGCAAACCACCCGCATCACAGCATCCCCGCGCAAACAGAGCCGCGAGGGAGCAGCCCGCAGGGCTGCGACCAAGCGGTTCAAACAAAACCTCCCCAACCCTCCAACACCCTCCCCTCGCGCCGCAGGCGCGACCACCGCTCCACACAGCCCCGCAGGTTCCCCCCCCCCGTC
>FWPV01005743.1_pt1 | contig 24505 bp, 24 predicted proteins | sample 2228371 | NCBI WGS metagenome assembly FWPV01 (sample SAMEA103939776, study PRJEB20133) | metagenome | reverse complement strand
TGCCGCGACCAAGGCCCGGGCGCTTCTGGGAGAGGGCGGGGCGCGGGTCGACCGGCTGTCCTTGGGGCCGGCGTTGCAGCAGTGCTGCGGCGGGGCGGTGACTCTGGTGACCGAGGTGTTCGAGGTTGGCGACCTCGCCCGGATCGACGCCGGGGCGGCGATCTTCGCCCGGCCCCTCAAGGTCGGGGCGGAGCGGCCGCTGGCCATCGCACGGCTCTTGACGGAGGCGCGCGGCACCGGGGTCGAGGGGCCCATCCTGTTGACCGGGGGATGGCTGGCCGAGCCGCTGTCTCGGCCGGGCCGAAACCTCTGGGTCTGGGGCGCGGGGCACGTCGGACGGGCAATCATCGCGGTGCTGGCGCCCTTGCCGGACCTGGCGATCACGTGGATCGACACGGATGCCGCGCGGTTTCCGGACGCGATCCCTGCCGGGGTCGAGCAGGTGGTGGCGGCGGATCCGATCGCGCTCGTCCCCTTCGCCCCGCGCGAGGCCGAGCACCTGATCCTGACCTATTCGCATGCGATGGACCTGTCGCTGTGCCATGCGCTTCTGTCGCATGGTTTCGCGGGCTGCGGGTTGATCGGGTCGGCCAGCAAGTGGGCACGGTTCCGCAAGCGGCTTGGCGAACTCGGGCACCCGCCTGAACGGATCTCGCGCATCCGCTGCCCGATCGGCGACCCGGCCTTGGGCAAGCACCCGCAGGCCATTGCCATCTCGGTCGCGGCGGCGCACCTTGCGCGGCACACCGAACGATCCGCAAGGGACAGGACAGGGTGACGGGGACGGTCGAGACGCTGCTGTCGGTCGAGGGGCTGACGAAGGCCTATCCAGGGGTCGTGGCGAACGATCAAGTGTCCTTTCGCGTCGGCAAGGGCGAGGTGCACGCGCTTCTGGGCGAGAACGGCGCCGGCAAGTCCACCATGGTCAAGATGATCTATGGCCTCGTGCGTCCCGACGCCGGCCGCATGACCTTCGCCGGCCGTACCTATGAACCCGCAAGCCCGAGCGCCGCGCGGGCGGCGGGCGTCGCCGTGGTGTTCCAGCATTTCTCGCTGTTCGAGGCGTTGAGCGTCGCCGAGAACGTGGCGCTGGGGATGGAGACCCCGCCGCCGATGCGCGAACTTTCGCGGCGCATCCGCGAGGTCAGCGAGGCCTATGGCCTGCCGCTCGACCCGGACCGGCTGGTGGGCGACTTGTCGGCGGGCGAACGCCAGCGGGTCGAGATCGTGCGCTGCCTGCTCCAGGATCCACGGTTGCTGATCATGGACGAACCGACGAGCGTCCTGACCCCGCAGGAGGTGGAGATCCTGTTTCATACCCTGCGCAAGCTGAGCGGCGAGGGAACCTCGATCCTCTATATCAGCCACAAGCTGGAGGAGATCCGGGCGCTGTGCGACGGGGCGACGATCCTGAGGCACGGCAAGGTGGTTGCAAGCTGCGACCCACGCGAGAGATCGGCGCGGGAGCTGGCCGAGATGATGGTGGGCGCGAGCTTCGCGCCGCCGTCGCGGACGGACAGGCCAGTGGGGCCGCCGGTGATCGTGGTCGAGGGGCTGAGCGTCGCTTCGCCCAGCCCGTTCGGCACGTCGCTGAAGGACATCCGCTTCGGGGTGGCCGCGGGCGAGGTGCTGGGGATCGGCGGGGTCGCCGGGAACGGGCAGGACGAGCTTCTGGCTGCGCTGTCGGGCGAGGAGCTGTCGGCGCCGGGCGCCGTCGTTCTCAAGGGCAGTCCGGTGGGCGGGCTCGGCCCCGTCGAGCGGCGGCGGCTGGGCCTCTGCGCCGCGCCGGAGGAGCGGCTGGGCCATGCCGCCGCCCCCGACATGAGCCTGACGGAGAATGCCGCTCTGACGGGGGTCGTGCGACAGGGTCTGGCCCGGCGCGGATTCGTCGACTGGGGCAGGACGCGAGACTTCGCCGAAAGGATCATCCAGGCCTTCGACGTGCGCACGCCCGGGCCTGACAGCGCCGCGCGGTCGCTGTCGGGCGGCAACCTCCAGAGGTTCGTGATCGGGCGCGAGGTGCTTCAGAAGCCCGACGTGCTGGTTGTCAACCAGCCGACCTGGGGGGTCGATGCCGCGGCGGCGGCCGCAATCCGGCAGGCGCTCCTGGACCTTGCGACGGGTGGTGCGGCGGTCATCGTGATCAGCCAGGACCTCGACGAGCTTCTGGAGATATCGGATCGCTTCGCTGTGCTGAACGAGGGGCGGATGTCCGCGCCCCGACGGACGCAGGGGCTGACCCTCGACGAGATCGGGCTGATGATGGGGGGCGCACACGGCATGCACGAGGCGGACGTGCGTGCGGCGCAGGAGGCGGAAAGCCATGTGCATTGACGGCCGGCCCCACGGCGTCGCGACCGCAACGGGGGGCTTTCTGCCCCCCGGTCCGCCGTGGAGTATTTGCGGCAAGAGGAAGAGGGACCCCAGGGAATGATCCGGCTGGAGAAACGCCCCTCGCCCTCGCGCACCTGGACCTGGGCGACGCCGGTCCTGGCCGTCGCTCTGACGATGGTCGCGGGCGGGGTGATGTTCGCTCTTCTGGGCAAGGACCCGGTCGCGGCGATCCGGACGATCTTCTGGGACCCGCTGTTCGGCGAGTTCGCGTGGTACTTCCGGGGGCAGCTTCTGGTGAAGGGCGGGCCGCTGATCCTGATCGCCATCGGGCTGAGCCTGGGGTTCAGGGCCGGTATCTGGAACATCGGCGCCGAGGGGCAGTATATCCTGGGCGCGGTGATGGGGGCCGCCGCTGGGCTGGCGTTCTATCCAGCGGACACGCGGATGATCTTCGCGCTGATGGTGGTCTTCGGGGCCCTGGGCGGGTTTCTCTGGGCGATGATCCCGGCGATCCTGAAGGTCAGGTTCCAGACGAACGAGATCCTGGTGTCGCTGCTTCTGGTCTATGTCGCGCAGTTCCTGCTGGCCCGCGCGGCGACGGGGTGGCTGCGCAATCCCGAGGGCGCGGGCTTCCCGGGAAGCCGCAACCTGTCGCAGTGGCCGTCCTCGGCCAACCCCGAACTGATCGCCGGGACGGGCATGCACTGGGGCGTGGCGGCCGCCTTCCTGGCGGTGATCCTCGCCCATGTCCTGCTGAACAGGCACCTGTCGGGATACCACGTCAAGCTGGCGGGCCAGGCGCCGCGCGCGGCGCGGTTCGCGGGCGTGAACCCGTCGCGGCTGGTGATCTTCTGCATGGGCGTCTCGGGCGCGCTGGCGGGGCTGGCGGGGCTGTTCGAAGTGACGGGCCCAGCGGGGCAGATCTCGATCGACTTCGCCTCGGGCTACGGGTTCACGGCGATCATCGTGGCGTTCCTGGGGCGCTTGCATCCGGTCGGCATCCTGTTCGCCGGGCTCTTGATGGCGCTGACCTATGTCGGGGGCGACAATGCCTCGACCAACCTCGGGATTCCGGCGGCGGCGATCCAGCTGTTCCAGGGGATGCTCCTGTTCTTCCTGCTGGCGCTCGAGGTGCTGGTGAACTATCGGCCGCGGCTCGGCCGGCGCGAGGTGGCGTGATGGATGCGGTGGGCTCGATCAACTGGATCCTGCTTCTGGCCTCGCTGATGGTCGCGGCGACGCCGATCCTGCTGGCGGCGACGGGCGAGCTGGTGGTCGAGAAGGCGGGTGTCCTGAACCTGGGCGTCGAGGGGATGATGATCTTCGGCGCGATCGCGGGCTTCGCCGTGGCAGTAAACACGCAGACGCCGCTTCTGGGCTTCGCCGCCGCGGCGGTCGCCGGGGCGGTCCTGTCGCTTCTGTTCGGGGTCATGACACAGCTTCTGCTGTCGAACCAGGTGGCGACAGGGCTCGCGCTGACGCTCTTCGGGCTGGGTCTCTCGGCGCTTCTGGGACAGGGCTACGTCGGGATCAAGGCGCCGATCCTGGCCGACTGGAACCTGCCGCTTCTGTCCGACATCCCGGTGCTGGGGCCGGTGCTCTTCCGCCACGACCCGGTCCTTTATTTCTCGGTCGCGCTGGTCGCGGCGACCTGGGCGTTCCTGAAGTTCACGCGCGCCGGGCTGATCCTGCGGGCGGTCGGTGAAAGCCACGACGCGGCGCATGCGCTGGGCTACCGGGTGGTGCGCATCCGGCTTCTGGCCATCGCCTTCGGCGGGGCCTGCGCGGGGCTGGGCGGGGCCTACATCAGCCTGATCCGCGTGCCGCAGTGGACCGAAGGAATGACGGCGGGCGCGGGCTGGATCGCGCTGGCCATCGTCGTCTTCGCCTCGTGGAAGCCGTGGCGCGTTCTGCTGGGTGCCTATCTTTTCGGCGGGATTGCCGTGCTGCAACTGAACCTTCAGGCCGCGGGCGTGAAGGTTCCGGTCGAAATCTTGTCGATGTCCCCGTATCTGATAACGATCGTGGTGCTGGTCATCATGTCGGCCGACCGGTCGCGTGCGGCACTGAACGCGCCTGCGGCGCTTGGCCGGACCTTTCACGCCTCGAACTGAGGCGCTGCCAACCCCGGGCATGGCCCGGTTCGAACAGGGAGTAACGGACGTGAAAAGAAGAACCCTCCTCGCCACCGGCGCGGGCGCCGCAGCGGCGGCCGCACTTGGCTTGCCCGCCCGGGCGCAGGACAAGCTGAAGGTCGGCTTCGTCTACGTTGGCCCGATCGGCGACGGCGGCTGGACCTACCAGCACGATCAGGGCCGGCTTGCGGTCGAGGAAGCCTTCGGCGACCGGGTCGAGACGGTCTACCAGGAAAGCGTGCCGGAAGGCGCGGATGCTGAACGCGTGCTGACGCAGATGGCGCTGGGCGGCGCAGGCCTGATCTTCACGACCTCGTTCGGCTACATGGACGCGACGATCAACGTCGCCGCAAAGTTCCCGAACGTGAAGTTCGAGCATGCGACCGGCTACAAGCGCGCCGACAACGTTGCGACCTATGATGCGCGCTTCTACGAGGGCCGCGCCGTCATCGGCCATATCGCCGGCCGGATGACCAAGACCAACAAGATCGGCTACATCGCGTCCTTCCCGATTCCGGAAGTGATCCAGGGCATCAACAGCTCGTTCCTGCATGCCCGCAAGGCCAATCCGAATGTCGAGATGGTCGTGATCTGGGCCTACACCTGGTTCGACCCGGCCAAGGAAGCAGATGCCGCCAAAGCGATGATCGAACAGGGCGTCGACGTCATCCTGCAGCACACCGACTCGACCGCGCCGCTGGCCGAGGCCGCCAAGACGCCCGGCATCATCGGCTTCGGGCAGGCGTCGGACATGGCCGAATACAAGCCGTCGCCGCGGGTCGCGTCGATCATCGACAACTGGAGCCCCTACTACATCAAGCGCGTGCAGGCGGTTCTGGATGGCAGCTGGGCGTCTTCGCACACGTGGGGCGGCATCGCGGATGGCGAAGTCGTCATCGGCGAGATCACCGATGCCGTCCCGGCCGATGTGAAGGCCGAGGCCGAGGCGCTGATCGAGTCGATCCGCTCGGGCGCCTATCATCCGTTCACCGGCCCGATCAACAAGCAGGACGGCACGCCCTTCCTGGCCGAAGGCGAGGTTGCGACGGACGAGCAGCTGGTGTCGATGAACTTCTACGTCGAAGGCATGACCGGCGACATCCCGAGCTGAAGCCGGGAACCGGCAGACGAATTCCCGGGGACCCGCGTCTTTGGCGCGGGTCCCTTGGCATAAGGCTGGCCGATCTCAGAACGGCCGATGGCTTGCGCGATATTCCCAGACGGTGACCTGGCCGTCCCCATCCGCATCGGCGGCGGTAAAGTCGTTCTGCGCGGCCTGGACGAATTCAGCCCGACCGATCTGGCCGTTCGCGTCGCCGTCGAGCGAATCGAACCGGGCGCCCCGAACCTCGTTCCGGCGCGCGATCATGGGCATGGTCGCGGCGGAAGGGTCCATGGCGAAGGCGCCCATCGGTCCGGCGGCAAGGAACTCGTCCCGGGTCACGGTGTCATCGCCGTCAGCGTCAAGCGCGGCAAAGACAGCCTCGGCCCGGGCCGAGGCTTCATCCGCCGAAACCAGCCCGTCGCCATCGGCATCGACCGGCGCGCCGGCCATTGGCCCTGGCCCGCCCTGCCTCATCATCCCCTGACCCCATTGCGGCATCCAACCGCCGCCGGGCCCATTGGGCCAGCCCTGGCTCATCATCGGGCCGCTCCACCCTTGGCCCATCATCGGGCCGTTCCATCCGGGCTGGCCGCCCCAGCCCCCGTAACCGGGTCCGGCGCCGTACATCATTCCCTGTGACAACGCCGGCATTGCGACGCCCGACAGGGCGGCGACAAGGCCGAAGGCAATTATCCGTCCGTTCATCTTGAGACCCCTTCGGTTGACCACCCGAACGTCATGCTACGGCCGAAGGGGGACGGCCTTGACATTCGTCAATGCCACGGTCGAGGGTCGGGCGCGGAACGGAAGTCACGGCAGAGTATCGATGTACGATTTTCTTATCCTTGGCGGCGGAATCGCGGGCGTTTCGGCGTGTGCCAGGCTTGCGCCGCTGGGCAAGGTCCTCCTGCTCGAGGCCGAGGAGCATCTGGCCCATCATGCGTCGGGCCGGTCGGCGGCCATGTTCGAGGAAAGCTACGGCAAGCCCGCAACCATCGTCCTGAACCGGGCGAGCCGGGCCTTCCACGAAGAGGCACAGGTTCTTTCGCCGCGTGGCATGATGCTTGTCGCCCGGCCCGACCAGGCCGAGGCCTATGCGGCCGACGTCGCGGCCATGGGGCTGACCCCGATCACGGTCGACCAGGCGCGGGCCATGGTGCCCATCCTGTCGGGCGAGGCGGTGGCCTTCGCCGCCCATTCCGACGCGGCGCAGGACATCGACACGCACGAATTGTTGCAGGTCTACCTGCGCGCGGCGCGCGCGAATGGGGCCGAGATCGTCACGCGCGCCCGGGCCGAGCGGATCGTCCGCACGCGCACGGGCTGGGTGGTTTCGGCAGCGGGCAACGACCATGAGGCGCGGATCGTCGTCAATGCGGCAGGTGCCTGGGTGGATCAGGTGGCGCGGATGGCAGGCGTCGCACCTCTTGGGGTCACGCCGCTCCGCCGTTCGATGGCCCGGCTGCCTGCACCGGGCGGGCACGATGTGTCGCGCTGGCCGATGCTCTTCGGGGCGGGCGAAACCTGGTACGCCAAGCCCGATGCGGGTGCGCTGCTGGTTTCCCCCGCCGACGAGGATCCGGTCGAGCCGCACGACGCCTGGGCCGACGACCTGGTCCTGGCCGAGGGCCTGGCCCGATACGAGGAGATGGTTACGCAACCGGTGACGAGGCTGATCGCCTCCTGGGCGGGGCTCAGAACCTTCGCGCCGGACCGGACACTGGTGATCGGTTTTGCGCCGGATGAGCCGACCTTCTTCTGGCTGGCGGGACAGGGCGGCTACGGGATGCAGACCTCGCCGGCGGCCAGTCTTCTGGCGGCTGACCTGGTCGCCGGGCGCACGCCGGACCTGGACCCGGACATCGTGGCGGCCCTTTCGCCCGCGCGTTTCGCCTAGCGCCCGTCCTGTGCGGCCGGAGCGCGGATCATGTCCGCGGCTTCAAGCACCAGCGGCTTCAGCCCCGCGCCGCCCGACCGGATGTGGTCCAGCAACTGCTCGCGCATGCGCGGGTCCCAGTAGTCGTTGATGTGGGCGGCACAACCGGCGCGTCCTTCCGCACGGTCGGCCTTCGATTCCATGAAGGTCGCGATCTGGTTGGCCATGCGGACCAGCTTCTCAGCGGACATGGGACGCCTCCGTCGTCAGGCGGTCGGTGTGGGTGAAGACCTCGAACCCGTCGGGCCGGGCCTGCGCAACAAGGGTGATGCCGGCGGCATCGGCCAGGGTCACGGCGTCGGCGGTGGGCGACGATACGGCGATGACCACCCCTGCCCCCATCGCGGCGGCCTTCTGCACCAGGTCGATCGACACGCGGCTGGTCAGGACCAGCGCGCCTTCGGGCCGGGGGTGGCGCGCAAGGTGGCCCGCCAGCTTGTCGACGGCGTTGTGGCGGCCCACATCCTCGCGCGCGGCCAGAACGCCTTGCGGCGTCCACCAGGCGGCGCAGTGGACGGCGCGCGTCGCGTCGTGCAGGCGCTGCTGCCCGGGCAGGTCCGACACGGCGGCCATGACCTGCGCGGGGCTCAGGCGGAAGCCCGTATGGGGCACGGGGTCGAGGTCTCGCAGCGCCTGTTCCAGGCTGTCGATCCCGCAAAGCCCGCAGCCCACCGGCCCCGCCATGGTGCGGCGGCGGTCGGCCAGCCGGCGTGCCGCCGGTTCGGTGACCCAGACCTGAAGATCGAGGCCGCGCTCTGATTCCTCGACCGCGACGTTTTCGATCTCGTCCGGCGTGGCGAGCCCTTCGGTCAGCGCGAAGCCGTAGGCGAAATCGACCAGGTCTGCGGGCGTCGCCATCATCACGGCCTGCGTCGAGCCGTTGAAGGTCAGCGCGACGGCCGCCTCCTCGGGAAGGACGCGGACGCCCGGGCGGATCGCCGCGCCGAAGGCCAACCGGGGGACAGGACGCGCGCCCTTCATCATTCGGCCGCCGGGAGGATGCGCCGCGACCGCGCGGCGAGGTCGGCATACTCCCGCTGCCATTCGGACGGCCCGTTTGACGGCGAAACCTGCACGGCGGTGACCTTGTATTCCGGGCAGTTCGTGGCCCAGTCGGAATGGTCGGTCGTGACCACGTTGGCCTGTGTATCCGGGTGGTGGAAGGTCGTGTAGACGACGCCGGGGCTGACCCGGTCGGTCAGCTGCGCCCTTAACGTCGTCTCGCCGGACCGGCTGGCCAGCCGCACCCAGTCGCCTTCGCGAATGCCGCGCTGCTCGGCGTCGTGGGGGTGGATTTCCAGCAGGTCCTGGTCATGCCAGACGGTGTTCGCCGTGCGCCGGGTCTGCGCGCCCACGTTGTACTGCGAAAGGATACGCCCCGTCGTCAGCAGGAGCGGGAAGCGCGGGCCGGTGCGTTCGTCGGTCGGCACGTATTCGGTGCGGATGAACCGCCCCTTGCCGCGCACGAAGCCGTCCACATGCATCACTGGCGTACCGAGGGGTGCCTTTTCATTGCAGGGCCACTGGACCGAGCCCTCGCGCTCCAGCAGCTCGTAGCTGACGCCCGCGAAGCTTGGGGTGGTCGCGGCGATTTCGTCCATGATCTGCGCGGGATGGGTGTAGTGCCAATCGGCGCCCATGGCGCGGGCGAACATCTGGGTGATTTCCCAGTCGGCATAGCCGTTCCGCGGCGTCATCACCTTGCGGACGCGGTTGATACGGCGTTCGGCGTTGGTGAAGGTCCCGTCCTTTTCCAGGAAGGTCGAGCCGGGGAAGAAGACATGGGCGTAGTTTGCGGTTTCGTTCAGGAACAGGTCGTGGACGATCACGCAGTCCATCGCGGCAAGGCCGGCGGCCACGTGGTGGGTGTCGGGGTCGGATTGCAGGATATCCTCGCCCTGGATGTAGATGCCCTTGAAAGTGCCCTCGACCGCGGCGTCCAGCATGTTGGGGATGCGCAGGCCGGGCTCGGGGTCGATCTCGACGCCCCAGAGCGATTCATAGACGGCGCGCGCATCGGCGTTCTTCACGTGGCGGTAGCCCGGCAGTTCGTGCGGAAAGGACCCCATATCGCACGAGCCCTGGACGTTGTTCTGCCCGCGCAGCGGGCTCACACCCACGCCAGGCCGGCCGATGTTGCCGGTCAGCATGGCGAGGTTGGCGATGCCGATGACGGTCGTCGAGCCCTGGCTGTGTTCGGTCACGCCGAGGCCGTAGTAGATGGCCGCGTTTCGGGCCCGGGCGTAAAGACGCGCCGCCGCCCGCAGCTCGGCCGCCGGGACCCCGGTCAGCATTTCCACCGCCTCGGGCGCATGGCGGGGGTCGGCGATGAATTCGGCGTAGTCCTGGAATTCCTCCCAATCGCAGCGCGTGCGCACGAAATCCTCGTCGACGAGGCCCTCGGTCACGATCACATGGGCCATGGCCGAGACGACGGCGACGTTCGTGCCCGGACGCAGCGCCAGGTGGTGCTCCGCCTTCACATGCGGGCTTTCCACCGTCTCGGTCCGGCGCGGGTCGATCACGATCAGCTTCGCGCCCTGGCGCAGGCGTTTCTTCATGCGGCTGGCGAAGACCGGGTGTCCGGCGGCCGGGTTCGCGCCGATCACCATGATGACGTCCGAGTGTTCAACGCTGTCGAAGTCCTGGGTGCCGGCGCTGGTGCCGTAGGTCTGGCCGAGCCCGTAGCCGGTGGGCGAATGGCAGACCCGGGCGCAGGTGTCGGTGTTGTTGTTGCGGAAGACCGCGCGGGTCAGCTTCTGGACGAGATAGGTTTCCTCGTTCGTGCAGCGGCTGGAGGTGATGACGCCGACCGACTGGCGGCCGTGCCTGGACTGGATGCCCTTCATCCTGTTGGCGGCGAACTCCATCGCCTCGGCCCAGGAGACCACGCGCCAGGGATCCTCGATCCGCTCACGGATCATCGGCTTGAGGATACGGTCGGGGTGCGTGGCGTAGCCCCAGGCGAAGCGGCCCTTGACGCAGGAATGGCCGCGGTTGGCCTTGCCGTGCTTGTAGGGGACCATGCGCACCAGTTCGTCCCCGCGCAGCTCGGCCTTGAAGGAACAGCCGACGCCGCAATAGGCGCAGGTCGTGATGACCGAGCGTTCGGGCGTGCCGATCTCGATCACCGACTTTTCCTGAAGCGTTGCGGTCGGGCAGGCCTGCACACAGGCGCCGCAGGACACGCAGTCGGAGGTCAGGAAGGTGTCGTTCGGCCCGCCGGCCTTCACCCGGCTGTCCCAGCCGCGGCCCTCGATCGTGAGGGCAAAGGTGCCCTGCACTTCCTCGCAGGCGCGGACGCAGCGGTTGCAGACGATGCACTTGGCCGGGTCGTAGGTGAAATAGGGGTTGCTGTCGTCCCTGGGGGTGTAGCTCGGGTTCGCCTCGCCGTTCTGGCGGGGGCGGAAATGGGTCTTGACCGCCTCGTAGCGGACGTCGCGCAGCCCGACGGCGCCGGCCATGTCCTGCAACTCGCAATCGCCGTTGGCCGAACAGGTCAGGCAGTCCAGCGGGTGGTCCGAGATGTAGAGCTCCATCACACCGCGGCGGAGCTTCTTCAACGTGTCGGTCTGCGTGCGCACCCTCATGCCCGGAGCGACCGGCGTGGTGCAGGAGGCGGGAGTGCCCGCCCTGCCCTCGATCTCGACAAGGCACAGTCGGCACGAGCCGAACGCCTCCAGGCTGTCGGTCGCGCAGAGCTTCGGGACCTGGATGCCCGCCTCCGCCGCCGCGCGCATGACGGACGTGCCCTCGGGCACCGTCACCTCGAAGCCGTCGACGGTCAGGGTGACCATCACCTCCGAGCGCGAGGCCGGCGTGCCCATGTCGCGGTCGTCGGTCCAGGGGATGATGAAATCCTTCATTCCGCAGCTTCCTTCTGGCGCGCGAAGTCGTCGGGGAAATGGGTCAGGGCGCTCATGACCGGATAGGGCGTGAAGCCACCGAGCGCGCAGAGCGAGCCGGATTTCATCGTCTCGCAGAGGTCGGTCAGCAGCGGGATCGCCGAGGTGTCGCCCGCGGCGATTCGGTCCACCGTCTCGACACCGCGGACGGCGCCGATCCGGCAGGGCGTGCACTTGCCGCAGCTTTCGATGGCGCAGAACTCCATCGCGAAGCGGGCCTGCGCGACCATGTCGGCGCTGTCGTCGAAAACACAGACGCCCGCGTGGCCGATCAGGCCCTGCTGGCCGGCGAATTCCTCGTATCCGAACGGCGTGTCGAACAATGCGCGGGGGAAATAGGCGCCGAGCGGCCCGCCGACCTGCACCGCCTTGACCGGGCGGCCCGTCGCCGTGCCGCCGGCGATGTCATCGACGATCTGGCCCAGCGTCAGGCCGAAGGCGGTTTCGTAGAGGCCACCGTGGCGGACGTTCCCGGCGATCTGGAGCGGGATCGTCCCGCGCGACCGGCCCAGGCCGAAGTCGCGGTAGAATGCCGCGCCGCGCGACAGGATCACCGGAACCGAGGCCAGCGACATGACGTTGTTGACGACCGTGGGCTTGCCGAAGAGCCCCTCCAGCGCGGGCAGCGGCGGCTTGGCGCGGACTACGCCGCGCTTGCCTTCGAGGCTGTTGAGAAGCGACGTCTCCTCGCCACAGACATAGGCGCCGGCGCCCACGCGGATCTCGATGTCGAAGGCCGGGCCCTTGCCGAGCACGGACGGCCCCAGCAGACCCGCCTCGCGCGCGGCGCGCACGGCGGCGTCCATGATGCGGATCGCGATGGGGTATTCGCTGCGGATGTAGACGAAGCCCTTCGTCGCGCCGGTGGCAAGACCGGCGATCGCCATCCCCTCGATCAGGCAGAAAGGGTCGCCTTCCATCAGCATGCGGTCGGCGAAGGTGGCGCTGTCGCCTTCGTCGGCGTTGCAGACGATGTATTTCCGGTCGGCCTGCGCCCTGGCGACCGTGTTCCACTTGATGCCGGTGGGAAAGCCCGCTCCGCCCCGGCCGCGCAGGCCCGAGTCGGTCACCTCCTGAACGACCGCGGCCGCGTCCATGTCCAGCGCCCGGCGGAGGCCCGAAAGGCCCCCGTGCGCCTCGTATTCGGCCAGCGACAGCGGGTCGATGACGCCCACGCGGGCGAAGGTCAGCCGGGTCTGGCCGCGCATCCAGGGCAGGTCCTCGACGGGGCCCAACGCCTTTGGGTGATCCGCGGGATCGGCCAGAAGCGCCGGCACATCCGCCACGGACATCGGCCCGAAGCCGTGGCGGACGCCATCCACTTCGACCTCGACCAGAGGCTCCAGCCAGACCATGCCGCGGCTGCCGTTGCGGACGAGCGTCAGGTCGACATTCTGCCGCGCGGCCTCGGCGACGAGGGCGGCCATCACATCGTCAGCGCCCAGCGCGACGGCAGCGGAATCGAGCGGGACCCAGACCTTCATGCCCCGAGTTCCGAAACGAGCGCATCGAGCTTGTCTTCGTCCAGCCGCCCGATCAGCCGGTCGCCCACCATCGCGGCTGGCCCGCAGGCGCAGAGGCCAAGGCAGAACACGGGCTCCAGCGTGACGGCGCCGTTCTTCGTGGTGCCGTGCCACTCGACCCCGAGCCGCCGGCGCGCGCGGTCAGCCAGCAGGTCGGCGCCCATCGCCTGGCACGCCTCGGCCCGGCAGAGCTTCACCACCGTGCGTCCGGCCGGCTGGGAGCGGAAGTCGTGGTAGAAGGTTATCACGCCATGCGCCTCGGCGCGGCTGATGTTCAGGTCCTGCGCGATAAGGGACAACGCCTCGTCCGGCACATGGCCAAATTCGGCCTGGACCGCGTGGAGGATCGGCAGGAGTGCCCCCTCGATCCCGCGGTGCCGGCCAAGGATGCAATCCAGCCTTTGCCGCGTTTCCGCGCCAAGTCCGCTCGTTTCACTCATGCCCGCTCTCCTCGCGCCCGACGGTATACCGCCGTGCGCCGTCACTCAAATTGCGAGTTCCGTCAAACGATTGACCCGCTCTATCGACGGGACAGAGCCTGCATGAAAGCCGAGACGAGCAATGTGCGCCGTCCGACCGGAGGGACGATGAAGGCGACATTCGACCGCGGCGGAGGGGCCGACCGGCAGCCGATGGGGACGATCTTCAGCCCGGGCAGCTGGCCGAAGAACTCGGCGATCCGGGCGGGAAGAATGGTGGCGATGCCGCCGTCCCTGACGTGACTGACCAGCACGACGATCGAATTCGACTCGACGACAGGCACCACATCGACGCCCGCCAGGGAAAGGTTGCGGTCGATGATGCGCCGGTTCTGCATGTCCGGCGTCAGAAGCGCGAGGCGGAAAGCGCCAAGGCCCGACCAGTCCACCGGCTCGGTGGGCGCGTCGTCTTCCGCCAGGACAAGGACATAGTCCTCGTCGTAGAGGGGCACGATTTCGAAGCCGGCCAGCCGGTCCCGTGCCATGTCGGTGGTGGCATAGCTGATGCCGATGTCGATTACGGTGTCCGCCAGCGCCGCCACGATCTCGTGGCTGGACATGGACGAGACACGGAGCTGCACGCCTGGGTTGTCGGCCAGAAAGGCATGCGTCAGCCCGGCCGTCTCGGCCAGGGCCGTCGGGATCACGCCAAGCGTGAGCGTGCCGGTGAGGGTCTTGCCGGCGGCGCCGATGTCCGAGCGAAGCGCGCGGGCTTCCGCCACGATGATGCGGGCATGCTTCAGGACCAGCTCACCTTCGGGTGTCAGGCCCATGAACCGCGCCCCTCGATTGACCAGCGCGACGCCGAACAGTTCCTCGAGCGACTTGATGGCTGACGACAGCGTCGGCTGCGTCACATGGCACGCCTCGGCCGCGCGGCCGAAGTGGCGTTCCCGCGCCAGTGCAAGCAGCATTTCGAGCTTGTCGATCATGATGCGGTCGTTTCGCCTTCCGTCGTTCTGGATCGAAGTCTGCACCAGGCCGTTCGGCAGGTGAAGCATGAGGTGAGCCTTGAACAGGGAGTGATTCGCCCACAGCGTCGTGAGGCGTGTGGCAAAAGGGCCAGGATTGCTTCGCTTCTGCGAACAATGCGCCCCACAACAAATCCGTGTTTCGTAATTCTGCACACACCTGACCGAAAAGACATGTACCGAAATTCAACTCACAGTGGGGATCGGGGTGAGGTATCTACTTATTGTAGTCGCCGGCGACGTTACGAGTAATTCAGATTCAGGTATCCCCGGCGGAGTGACGGCGATGACTGCGGCGGCACCTGTGCCGCCGCAGCATCTGTTTGAGGACCCCAGGAAATGCGTCCGGCCGAGACGCTCGGACGGCGCTGTCCCGGTCCTAGGCTGAATGTTCGACCAGAACCGACATCGGCACGATCTCGAGCGCCCTTCTGTGCGTCGCGGCAAGGTTGACCTTGGGCGCGCATCCTTCCTCGTGGGCCTGAAGGAACCGCCCGGCGCAGAGGCACCAGCGGTCCCCCGGCTTCAGTCCCGGAAACATGAACGCCGGATTGGGGGTGGACAGGTCGTTGCCGACGTATTTCGAGAACGCGAGAAACTCGGCGGTCATGACCGCGCAGACGGTGTGGCTGCCGCGGTCCATCGGGCCAGTGTCGCAGCAGCCGTTTCGATAGAAGCCGGTCATCGGGTCAAGCGAACACGGTTCCAGAGGTTCACCGAAGACGTTGAGGGATTCTTCTCGTTCCATACTGCTTACGTTGGTCCTTCGCCGCGCCAGTCAACCCATCGGCCATGGAAGTCGATGCGTCCAAGCTGCACCCGGCGGCCTTCGGGCCAGAGGTCCAGCCAGATCGCCGCACCGGGTGCCTGTCCGTCCGCCTCCATCCCCAAGCGCGCCAACGGCGCATCGGAAGGCGTCCGCGTCCCTGCCTCCGCCAGAAGTCGCTCGCCCCTCTCCTGCGTCTCGACCGGGAAATACTGCCACGCGACCGTGTGGAAGACGAGGTGGAGTTGTCCCCTGACGGGGGCAAGCCGGCCGGCCAGCCAGTCGATCGCGTCGTCCTGGTCAACCTCTGCCGCGGCGATCGCGATGGCAGCGTCGGTCAGGGCGCGGCGATCCACCTGATCGGCCCAGAGATAGGCGCGCAGTCGCAGGCGGCCCTCGTCACTGAACGGGTCCACCGGATTGAGGTCGACGCCGCGCCGTTCGACAACCCTAAGGTCACCGCGCGGCGGCGCGGCGCCGTCCCACTGCGGGCTGAGGACGACCGACGCATCCTCCGGTCCAAGACGCACCTCGCCGGCCTGAAGGGCGAAATGGTCGAACATCAGGTTCAGCCCGGCACTGGCGCCGAGTTCGGACAGCCTGACCGGCAGACCATAGTGCGCTGCAAGCCAGTGCGCGCCGGCGATGAGCGCGGCGGAACGGCGGACTTCGTTTGTCTGCGGCGGGCTGTCGAGCCACCTCGTCAGCCGCGCGCCATGCCGGTCCAACGCCCGCTCGACGGCCGCCCAGAGGGTTTCGTCGTCAACGTCGTTCGGCGGATAGACGGCGCGCAGCCCGGCGTCACCGTCGAGAACCAGAGCATGCAGGGCGCCCGCAAGCCTCAGCGGCAGCGAGGCGCCCGTGGGCCCGACGTCCCCGGCCCAGGCATGCAGCCGGGCGCCCACCGCGCCGTCGGCCGCCAAGCGATCGGCCGACAGCGACATCAGCCGCGCCATGAACGGCGACCCGAGGCTCTCGCAAGCAGCGGACTGTCTCCGGAATGCCTCGGCCAGGGTCATCGAAACCGCTCCACGAGGCGCTGCAACGGCGAGCGGGTGTCCGGCTCGGGGTCCACGGGCTTGTCCGGCGCTGCCGCAGGCGCCTTGTCCCCGCCGCCGGAGCGCGGCGGTGCGGTGCGCAGGGCCACCGCGTTCTGGAAGCGGGCCGGGTCGCCTTCGGCAAGTGCAACGGCGCCGTCGGAAATCCCGCATAGCAGGTCGTCCAGCCAGTCCCGGTCTGCCTTGGCGAAATCGCTCAGCACGTAGCCCGACACCCTGTCCTTGTGACCGGGGTGCCCGATGCCCAGCCGCACGCGTCCGTAATCGGGCCCGATGTGCTGATGGATCGACCGCAGCCCGTTATGGCCCGCGTGCCCGCCGCCCTGCTTGACCCGGCACTTGCCCGGCGCGAGATCGAGCTCGTCGTGGAAGACGATCACATCCTGCGGCTCGATCTTGTAGAAATCGAGCGCCGCACGGACCGCCTCGCCTGAAAGGTTCATGAAGGTCTCGGGCTTGAGAAGCAGCACCTTGCGGCTGCCGAGACGGCCCTCGGCGACCAGCCCCTTGAACGCCTTGCGCCAGGGCGCGAAGGCATGGTCCGCGGCGATGCGGTCGACGGCCATGAATCCGATGTTGTGCCTGTTGCCCGCGTAGCGCGCCCCGGGGTTTCCCAGTCCGACGAAGAGTTTCATGCGGTGCCTCCGTTCCCCGCTTATGCCAGATCATCGGCGCGGAAGACCAGACGCCCCAAATGAAAACGGGGTCCCGAAGGACCCCGTCTGGACGCCCGGCGGTGCGCCGGCCGCGTCACTCTTCCGTTTCGGCTTCGTCCGCGGCATCGGACGAGCGCAGGCCCGATGGCGCCGAGATGTTGGCGATCACGAAGTTCCGCGCCACCGTGGGCTTGGCGCCCGACGGAAGCTCGATGTCGTTGATGTGGATGACGTCGCCGATGTTGCGGCCGGTCAGGTCGACAGTGATGTGATCGGGGATTTCGCCCGCTGTAACTTCCAGTTCGACTTCCGGACGCACGACGACCAGCGTGCCGCCGCGCTTGAGACCCGGGGCCTTGTCGTGGTTCACGAAGTCGACGTGGATGAACAGGTTGATCCGGCTCGTCCGGCGCAGGCGCATCAGGTCGACGTGCGTAGGCAGGTCCTTGACCACGTCGCGCTGCACGCCGCGGCAGATCACGCGGACGTCGTCGTGCCCATCGACCTTGAGGTTGAAGAGCGTCGACAGGAAGCGTCCCGCCTTCAGGCGCTTCAGCAGCACATTGTAATTGATGTTGATCGGAAGCGGATCAGCGCCGCCACCATACACAACGCCAGGTACGTCGCCGTTACGGCGAGATTGACGGGCGGCCCCCTTGCCTGTCCCCGTCCGTACCGTGGCGATCAGATCGGGGATCTCACCAGCCATGGGTCTTTCTCCAGATTGTAAGGGCGGACCTCCTCCAAGGGTGCAGGCCCGCATGAGCGCGTGCGTATAGTCGCAATCCACCGGCTTGCAAAGGGGATTCTCGCCACCGAAGGGGCTTGCGCAGGACAGGGCCCTGAGGCGAGATCATCATCATGTCGATCGTCCGGTCCATCGCCCTGTCGCGCGCGCCGCTGCCCGCCTTCGCGGTCGTCGGCATCTATTGGGGCGCCTTCGCTGCGCAGGCGCCCGACCTCAAGGCGCGGATCGGCGCGGATGACGGCACCTTCGGGCTGGCGCTGCTCTGCGGGGCGGTGGGCGCGGTCAGCGCGATGTGGCTTGCGCCGCGGTTCGACGCCCTTTTGGGCGCGCGGGCGATGCAGGCCGCAGCGGTTCTGGCCGCGGTGGCCTTCCTTGGGCCTGGGCTTGCGACCGATCCGGTCGCATTCGGTGCTGCGCTGTTCCTGTGCGGGGCCTACTCGGGCCTCCTGGATGTCGTGATGAACGCCCGCGTAAGCCAGATCGAAGCGCAGTCGGGCCGCGCGCTGATGAACCTCAACCACGCAGGCTTTTCCTTCGCCTATGCCGCCTCGGCGGTGTGCGCCGGTTTCGCGCGCGAGGCCGGCGTCGACGCATTCTGGGTGTTTGCGATGCTCGGGGGTGTCACGCTGGTGCTTGCGACGGGCATGCGGATGGCCCTTGAGGACGGCGGAGACGACACCGACGCCCCCCTCGCCGGCCGCGGGTTCCTGCGCATCGTGTTCTGGGCGGGTATCATCACGATGGCGGGCTTCATGACGGAGAATGCGACCGAGGCCTGGTCGGCCCTGCACATCGAACGCACGCTGGACGGACGCGCCGCGGAAGGGTCGCTCGGCCCCGCGATCCTGGGGCTGACGATGGGCGTGGGCCGGCTGCTCGGCCACCTCGTGACGCCGCGCGGGCGGGAAAAGGCGACGATCGTCGGTGCTGCGCTGGTGGCCGGGGCGGGCGCAGTGCTGGCCTCGCAGGCGGGCAGTCCGGCGCAGGCCTATGTCGGATTCGCGATCCTGGGCTTCGGCGTGTCGGTCATCGCGCCGCTTGCCTTCGCGCTGGTGGGTCAGCTCGCCCGGCCGAGGGACCGGGCGCTGGCGATTTCCCGTACGGCGGTGATCGGCTATTTCGGCTTCTTCGTCGGGCCGCCCGCCATGGGCTTCGTGTCCGAAGCCTTCGGCCTGCGCGCGTCCTTCGGGATGATTGCCGTTGTCATGTTTGCGGTGCCGCTGCTGCTCTTGCCCTTGCGCGGCGCGCGGGCGCCTTTGCCGCCGGTTTCGCCGGCGCCGCCTGCCAGCGCCCCGCAAAATCCTCCGGGATGAGGAGGATGTCGCGATCGAGCGTCTTCACGTCCTTGCGCCCGCACAGCGCCATCGTCGTGTCGAGCTCTTTCCGGATGACCTCCAGCGCCTTCGTCACTCCCGCCTGCCCCATCGCGCCCAGGCCGTAGATGTAGGCACGCCCGATCCAGGTGCCCTTCGCGCCCATCGCCAGCGCCTTCAGCACGTCTTGACCCGACCTGATGCCGCTGTCGATGTGGACCTCGACCTTGTCGCCCACCGCGTCGAGGATGGGTGCCAGCATGCGGATCGAAGACAGCGCACCGTCGAGCTGCCGCCCGCCGTGGTTCGACACGACGATGGCGTCCGCGCCGACCTTCGCGGCCATCACCGCGTCCTCGGGGTCGAGGATCCCCTTCAGGATCAGCTTGCCGCCCCACATCTCCTTGATCTGGGCGACCTTCTTCCAGTCGAGCTTCGGGTCGAACTGCTCGGCCGTCCAGGACATCAAACTGGAGGGGTCCTTCACCCCCTTCACATGACCGACGATGTTGCCGAACTGCCGGCGCTTCGTGCCAAGCATCTCCAGCCCCCAGCTCCACTTGGTGGCCAGGTTCAGCATCGTCGGGATGGTCAACTTCGGCGGAGCAGACAGCCCGTTCTTCAGGTCCTTGTGGCGCTGCCCGAGGATCTGGAGGTCCAGCGTCAGCACCAGCGCCGAGCACTTCGCCGCCTTCGCGCGCTCGATCAGCCGGCGCAGGTAGTCCTGGTCGCGCATCACGTAGAGCTGGAACCAGAAGGGTTCGGGCGAATAGGCGTGCACATCCTCGATCGAGCAGATCGACATCGTGGACAACGTGTAGGGCACCCCGAACTTCGCTGCGGCCTTGGCCGCCTTGATCTCGCCATCGGCCTCCTGCATGCCGGTCATGCCCACCGGGGCCAGCGCCACGGGCATCGCGACCTTCTGTCCGATCATCGTCGACTCGGTCGTGCGGCCCTCCACGTCCACGGCGACGCGCTGACGCAGGCGGATCTGGTCGAAGTCGGACACGTTGTCGCGGAAGGTCTGCTCGGTCCACGACCCGCTTTCGCAATAGTCGTAGAACATCTTCGGGACGCGCCGGCGGTAGATCCTCTTGAGGTCCTCGATCTCTGTGATGACGGGCATGGTCCTGCTCCTGTGAGGCGGTCAGGTTTCCTTACCGCCCCGGGCGTAACGAGGCAACGCGGGCGTTGGCTTGCCATAGTTCGATATCGCACCAGTGGAGAGCCCCATGACCCTGACCCGCCGCAAGACGCTTGCCCTTATCGGGGGCGGCACGATCCTGGCGGCCGGTGCCGTCGGAGGCTTTGCGATTAGCCGCAGCCCCGATGCGGCGTTGGCCCCATGGGGCCAGGCCGGCACCCATACCGATCCAAGGATGCGGGCCCTGAGCTACGCGATCCTCGCGCCCAATCCGCACAATCGTCAGCCCTGGATGGTGGACCTTTCATCGCCAGACATCGCGGTGCTTCACGTCGAAACCGAGCGGCTTCTGCCCCATACCGATCCGTTCAACCGCCAGATCACCATCGGGCTGGGCTGCTTCCTCGAAATCCTTCGGATCGCCGCGCTGGAAGACGGGCTCGATGCCACGTTTGACCTCTTCCCCGAGGGCTCGGACGCGGACGCGCTCGACGCGCGGCCCGTCGCCGTGATCCGTTTCGCGCCGACCACCGCACCGCGCGACCCTCTCTTCGCCCATGTCCTGAACCGCCGCACGCTGAAGCAGCCCCATGACACCGCGCGCCCCGTTCCGGCCGAGGCACTGGCCGCGCTCAGGGCCGCCGCCATGCACTTCCCCGTTCAGACAACGGACGCGGCCGATGAGGTTGCGGCGATGCGCGCACTTTCGGCCGCGGCGTTCTTCACCGAATTCCGCACCGAAAGGACCTATCGCGAAAGCGTCGACCTCTTCCGGATCGGCGCGCGCGAGGTAAATGCGAATCCCGACGGAATCGACTTCACGGGCCCGATGTTCGAGGCCCTGCGACTGACAGGGCTCTTCAGCCGCGAGGCGGCGATGGACCCCGAGGGCTTCAGCTACGCTTCTGCCGGAATGATGGTGGCCGGGAACATGTCGACCGGCATGGCCTATCTCTGGCAGGTGACCCCGGGCAACAGCCGCGAGGAACAGATCAGGGCAGGCCAGGACTGGGTGCGCATCAACCTCGTCGCGACCGGGCTAGGGCTCGACCTCCAGCCGCTCGGCCAGGCGCTCCAGGAATTTCCCGAGATGAGGCCGCACCATGAGCGCGCGCATGCGCTTATGGCGCCCTGGGGTGGAGCTGTGCAAATGTGGGCGCGGCTCGGCTACGGGCCAAAGGGTCCGGTCAGTCCGCGCTGGCCCCCGGAGGCAAAGATCCTGGATGCATGAAGACGAGGCCGGGCTGATCCAGATGCGGCAAAACCCTCGGGACGGGCGGTCGAAATGCGTTTGGCTGACCGAGGCGGGCCGCCAGTTTCGCCAGGACGCCATCGCGGTCCTGACGCCCGACATGGCCGGCATCGCCAAGGAAATGTCGCTCAGGCGGATCGCCGAGGCGCTGCCAGTTCTGACAGAAATCCGCGATTATCTGGACGGGGCGCGCGATTAGGTTCCGCAATCAGGACCTGTGCGCCCCGTCAGCGAGGCCCTTCACGAAGCTCAGGATCTCCGGGACGGGCCGCTTTTCCTCGATCATCTTCACGATGGCCGAACCGACCACGGCCCCGTCCGCGACGCGGGCGATCGCCTCGGCCGCCTCCGGCGTCCTGATGCCGAAGCCGACGATCACCGGCAGGTCCGTCGAGGCCTTGATGCGTGCGACTTCGGGGCCGACCTCGGCCGCCTGGGCGCTCGCAGCGCCGGTGATTCCGGTGATCGACACGTAATAGACGAAGCCGCTGGTGTTCTGCAGAACCTTCGGCAGCCGCTTTTCGTCGGTCGTCGGTGTCGCAAGGCGGATGAAGTTCAGCCCCGCCTTCTGCGCCGGGATGCAGAGTTCCTCGTCTTCCTCGGGCGGCAGGTCCACGACGATCAGCCCGTCGATCCCGGCGTCCTTCGCGTCGACGAGGAAGCGGTCCACCCCCCGGTTGAAGATCGGGTTGTAGTAGCCCATCATGACGATCGGCGTCGTCTGGTCGTCATTGCGGAACGAGCGCGCCATCTGGAGCGTCTTTTCAAGCGTCTGTCCGCCTTCCAGCGCCCGCTGGCCGGCCAACTGGATCGTCGGGCCGTCGGCCATCGGGTCGGTGAAGGGCATCCCCAGTTCGATCACGTCCACGCCCGCAGCAGGCAGGCCCTTCATGATGCTCAACGAGGTTTCCAGGTCTGGATCGCCCGCCATGATGTAGGCGACGAACGCCTTCTTCCCCTCGGCCTTCAGCCGGGCAAACCTGTCCTCGATCCGGGTCATCCGTCGCCCTCCCTCGCGTCCGGTTTCCTGTGCCGGACCGGGCGCGGGAAATCAAGCGGCCTCGGCTGGGACGTCGACGCCGACCATCCACTCCGTGCCATACCGGTCGCGACAGGCGCCGAAGCCCGGGCTCCAGAATGTGCGGGCAAAGGGCATCGTCACCTCGCCGCCCTTCGAAAGGCGTGCAAAGACACGCGAGGCCCTCTCGACATCCGCGAACCCCATGTAGAGGGAAACGCCGTGCCGTGCCTGCGCGCCGGGATGCAGGTTGTCGGACGCCATCAGAGTGCCATCGCCGACACGAAGCGTGGCGTTCATCACCATGCCTGCGCGACCCTCCGGCACCTCGGTCTCGCCCGGCGGCATGTCGGAATAGCGCACCACGTCCACGACAGTGCCGCCAAAGACCTCGGCGTAGAAGGCCAGCGCCTCCTCACAGGTGCCGTCGAAGAACAGGTAGGGTATGAAGCTCATCGCGCGGTCCTCCTGCGCCGAGCCTACACGCGATGCGGCGGGTGGCGAAGCGGCAAGACCTGGTTCGGGCGGTTGCCCGCGCAAAACGGCCGAAGACGCTCTGGAAGCGCCGGCCGCTGGCCCCTATCTGGCGAGCATGAACTACCTGCTCGCCATCCTCCTTCCGCCGTTGTCCATCGTCCTGACCGGGCGACCCATCGTTGGCATCCTGACCTTCCTGATCTGGGTGCCGGCCATCATTTTCTCGGGCGGGCTGACCCACCCGATGTTCATCCTCCTGGCCTGGCTCCTGATCTTCCAGTCCCGCGAACGGCGCCTGCCGCCGGGATGATCCGCGACCGGCTTGCGCCCTGCCCCGGGCCGCCCTAGACACGGCCGCGGTTCAGGAGGGACAAACATGGGCTTCAAGACCGGGATCGTGGGGCTGCCGAACGTCGGCAAGTCGACGCTGTTCAACGCGCTGACGCGGACGGCGGCGGCGCAGGCCGCGAACTTCCCCTTCTGCACGATCGAGCCCAACGTGGGCGAGGTCGCGGTGCCCGACCCGCGGCTGACGAAGCTGGCCGAGATCGCGAAATCCAGGCAGATCATCCCCGCACGCATGACGTTCGTGGACATCGCGGGCCTCGTGAAGGGCGCCTCGAAGGGCGAGGGGCTCGGCAACCAGTTCCTGGCCAACATTCGCGAATGCGACGCCATCGCCCATGTCGTGCGCTGCTTCGAGGACCCTGACGTCACCCATGTCGAAGGCCGTGTGGATCCACTGGCCGACATCGAGACGATAGAGACCGAGCTGATGATCGCGGATCTCGAGTCGATCGAACGGCGGCTCCAGAACCTCGCCCGCAAGGTCAAGGGCGGCGACAAGGAGGCGATCGCGCAGGAACGGCTGCTCAAGGTTGCCGCCGCCGCGCTCGAAGCCGGCCGCCCCGCCCGCACCATGACGGTGGCCGAGGACGACAGGAAGGCCTGGGACAGCCTGCAGCTTCTGACACAAAAGCCCGTCCTCTACGTCTGTAACGTGAACGAGGACGAGGCCGCGACCGGGAATGCCCTGACCGAGACCGTCCGCGCGAAGGCCGAGGCCGAGGGCGCGGGCATCGTCGTCATCTCGGCCAAGATCGAGGAAGAGATCAGCCAGCTCGACCCCGAGGAGGCACGCGAGTTTCTCGAGACGCTGGGGCTTGAGGAGGCCGGCCTCGACCGCCTGATCCGGGCAGGCTACGCGCTTCTCGGCTTGCAGACCTACTTCACCGCCGGCCCGAAGGAGACGCGCGCCTGGACGATCGCGAAAGGCACCCTCGCCCCGCAGGCCGCCGGGGTGATCCACGGCGACTTCGAACGCGGCTTCATCCGCGCCGAGACCATCGCCTACGACGACTACGTCGCTCATGGCGGCGAGGCCGGCGCCCGCGAGGCCGGCAAGCTGCGCGTCGAGGGCAAGACCTATGAGGTCAAGGACGGCGACGTCCTGCATTTCCTGTTCAACGCCTGACACCCCCGCAGCGCCATTTGCCCTTGTGGCGTACAAGGGCTGACGCTAAACGGATCGGCGGAGACGTGGCCGAGTGGTCGAAGGCACACCCCTGCTAAGGGTGCAGACGGGAAACCGTCTCGAGGGTTCGAATCCCTTCGTCTCCGCCACTTGCCCCCGCGAAAGCGTTCTCCCGATCCGGCTGCGGGGGAAACCGTCTCGAGGGTTC
>FWPV01004785.1_pt1 | contig 24510 bp, 21 predicted proteins | sample 2228371 | NCBI WGS metagenome assembly FWPV01 (sample SAMEA103939776, study PRJEB20133) | metagenome | reverse complement strand
GATTTCAAAATTTTCAGAAATGTAATTAAAGACATCTTCTGGCATTCCATAAAATATTGCCAAGTCCAGATTTTTTTCTTTTAATTTATTCTTTAAATTTAATACATTTTTAAAGATAAAATTTACCCTTTTATCATCTTTTGGCAAATCCTTTAAAATATTTTTATCAAAAATAAATATTGGAAGGACTTTTAAATTGGCAAAAGAAATTATTGGATTATCTTCTACCCTTAAGTCCCTTTTAAACCAAAGGACTTCAATTTTTTCTTTTTCCATTAAATTATTTTAACATTTCTTTATAAAAAGAATATCCATATTTTGAAAGTTCTTCTAAACTTATAAATTTTAATGAGGCAGAGTTTATGCAATATCTTTTATTTTCAGGTGGAGGACCATCATAAAATAAATGTCCAAGGTGTGAATTTGCAAATTTAGAACGGACTTCAATTCTTTCCATACCAAAAGATAAATCCATTTTTTCAATTATAAATTTTGGATCAATTGGTTTTGAAAAACTTGGCCAGCCAGAGCCAGAGTCAAATTTATCCTTTGAAGAAAAAAGGGGTTCACCTGAAACAATATCTACATAAATTCCTTTTCTTTCATTTTTATAATATTCATTTTCAAAGGGTTGTTCTGTTGCATTTTCCTGTGTTACTTTAAATTGAAGGAGAGTTAATATTTTTTTTAATTCATCAATAGGTGGCTTTTTAAAATTTTTCCAGTATTCTTTCCTTTCTGGAAATAATTTAAAATTTTGAAATTTTATCTTTAAATTTTCAAAATAAATTTCCCTTCCAGAACCTTTGTGATAATTTTCAAATTGGACTTTGCACTTTTTAAAATAATTTTGGTGAGATCTTTCAGCAGGGTAAAAATTTTTAAAGGGCAAAATTTCTACATAAATTTTCCCATTAAAAATCTTTGATTCCTCAATTCTTTTTTTTGATTCTACTGCAAGATATCTTTGATCTTTATTTAAATAATAAATTGCTGTTTTATACTGCTCACCTTTGTCATAAAATTGACCATAAGGATCTGTAGGGTCTATGCTTTTCCAAAAAATTTCAAGCAAATTTTCATAAGAAATTTTTTCTGGGCTATATTTTATAAGAACCCCTTCCCTATGACCTGTTTTACCTAAACAGACCTCCTCATAACTTGGATTTTCCTTTTTCCCTCCTGTATATCCAGAAATCACCTCAACAATTCCTTCCCTTTGAAAAGAATATTCTGTGCACCAAAAACACCCTCCAGCAAAGACAGCTTCTTTTAAATTATCTTTTCCCACAATTTTCTCCTTTAAAAAATTTGATTTTTCAAATAAAAGCATTAAAAAAATTAATATTTTTATAAAATCCATTATAAATAAAATAAAATTTTCTTCAAAATTATTTCTTTTATCAAAAAAATTAAAAATTTTTTAGTGCCTTGTGTGAACCATAAATTTTATGCTTTTTATTTTTTTAATTTTGTATTAAAATTTAAATCAAAGGAGTTTTTATGAAAATTTTTAAATTTTTGATTTTAAAGGATCTTTATGAAACCATATAAAATAGCATTTATAGCTCTTAGTTCTATATGTTTTTGGATGATAATAATAATGAATGCATGTTTTTTAAGGATTCCAAAAATAAAAGGTGTTGTGCTGGATGAAGAAACAGGAAAGCCAGTAAAGGAGGCAGGGGTAAATGAATATGCTGGAATAGAGCATATATCACCACAAGGAGATGTTGGTGGAGATTGGCCTATTTCAAAGCCCCATACGAGGACAGGTGAAGATGGAGAATTTGTAATATCAAAGATAAGCTGGTCTCCTTTAAGATGGCTATTTTTAATAAAAGTAAAAAGCATAAAAATTTATGTAGAAACAATAAATAAAGAAGGAGAAATAGTCTTTAAAGCACCAAAATTAAGAAAAAAATAAAAGAAGCAAAGGATGAAAAGGGGAGGGTAAGAATTTATGTAAAACCGATAGAAGAAAATTGTAGGATTAGAATAATAAAAAATTTAGAAATTACAGATGAAAAAAAATAAAAAAAGAAATTGAGGATTGCCTTTATGATTATGTAGAAAGAAAGTATTTTTGTTATTATATAAATGGAAATAAGCCCGATGATTGGGAGCTAAACTTTATGAAAAAGAGATGTGAAAATTATTTAAAAAGGTATAATCCTAAATCTGAAGAATTTAATTTAGATCATTATCAAGAAGTTCATGCAATTTTAGGAAGAATATATGAAAAGAAAGGGAATATGAAAAAGCAATATTTTATTATAAGAAGTCATTTGAACTTTCACCATACAAAAGCCATACATCATGGGAGCTTGATAAAATAAAGGAATTAGAGCAAATTATAAAGAAAAAAAATAAAGATAGGAGGTAAATATGAAAAGATTTTTATTTTTGGTTTTTTTCTTATTATCAGTAAATGTATTTGCATGGAAAAACGATATACATTGCGACCCTAAAAATGAGCAATCATGTGCTCCAAGCAAATATGATAGATCTGGGAATTATGTAGGCAGTCACGATACATTAACTTGTAAAGGATTGAATTTAAAATTATTGGTAAACCAAGGAAATCAAGATTTTACAAGTTGGGCAAGTAAAGATTTTTTATGGGCTTGGCTTCGTGCAGGTGCCCATGATGAGGATGTTCAGCCATTAAAAATTTAGAGGTTAATGAAATTGGAGCATTAGAAATTATTATAATAAGCAAAAATTTTAAAAACTATTTTATAAATGTTAAAATATAATTATGAAAAGAGAAAAGGATATTAAAAAATTTGTAAAGGATGGATATGGGAAAATTGCAAAAAATTTTATAGGTTGTTGTGGTTCTACAAAGTCCTGCTGTTCTAAAGAAGACCAAGGAATATTGATAAGCAAAAAGATTGGATACAGTGAAGAAGAATTAAAAATTGCACCCCAAGGTTCAAATCTTGGGCTTGGCTGTGGAAATCCCCTTGCCTTTGTTAATTTAAAAGAAGGGGACTTTGTATTAGACCTTGGGTCTGGTGCTGGTTTTGATTCATTCCTTGCCTCTAAAAAAGTTGGGGTGGGGGGGAAGGTTTTTGGGATTGATATGACAAAAGAAATGGTTGAAAGGGCAAGGGAAAATGCAAAAAAAGGTGGTTTTGAAAATGTGGAATTTAAGCTTGGTGAAATTGAAAATCTTCCCTTTGAAGATAACTTTTTTGATTTAATCATTTCAAATTGTGTTATAAATTTATCTCCTGAAAAAGAAAAGGTTTTCAAAGAAGCATACAGGGTTTTAAAAAAGGGTGGAAGATTGGTTGTTTCTGATATGGTCCTTTTAAAAGATTTGCCTGAATTTGTAAAAAAATCAAAAGAGGCATATATATCTTGCATCTCTGGAGCAGTAAAAAAGGATGAATATATAAAAATAATTAAAGATGCGGGTTTTAAAAATGTAGAAATTCTTGAGGAAAAAGATTTTTCCCTTGATTGTATAATAAGTGATCCAAATATAAAAAATTTAAAAGAGTATGAAAAAGAAATTAAAATTTTAAGTATTAAGGTTTCTGCTTATAAAAAATAGACAAAGGGTCAAATTTGTTTTAATTTTTATGAGATTTTTAGTGCATTTAGTTTAAATTTATGTTAAAATTAAGAAAATGGTTATATTTAATTATGCCACCAAAGAGGTGACTATAAAAATTGTATATTATGGACCAGGTCTTTGTGGAAAAACTACAAATTTAAGGTTTATTTATGATTCCCTTCCATCAAATGCAAAAGGTAAAATGATATCCTTAGCTACAAATGAAGATAGGACTTTATTTTTTGATTTCTTACCCTTAGAATTAGGCACAATTAAAGGGATGAAAGTTCGCCTTCAATTATATACAGTTCCAGGTCAAGTATTTTATAACAGCACAAGGCAGTTGGTTTTAAAGGGTGCAGATGGGGTTATTTTTGTTGCTGATTCTCAGGACTTTATGGAAGATGCAAACATAGAGTCCTGGAATAATTTAAAAGAAAATTTGATGTTTCATGGGATTTTTTTAAAAAAATTTCCCCATATAGTTCAATTTAATAAAAGAGATTTGCCAAACATTTTGCCTGTTGAAAAGCTAAATGAACAATTGAATGAGTTTAAAGTTCCCTATTTTGAAGCTATTGCAACAACGGGTTATAATGTAGAAAAAACACTTAAAGAATTGACAAAAATTATTTTACAAGAATTAGTGGAAAAGTATGGAACATCTCCGGGGGATACAATTTTATCAGAAGAAATTGTTTTAATTCCTCAAGAAGTTCCAAAAAAAGCAACAGTTACAGTAGGAGGTTCAGTTATGGGTATAGAAGATGAAACCTTAAACTCCCTTTGGGAGTCACAGGAAGAAAAGGACTCTTTAACCTTTGAAGGCGAACAATATGAGTTTAAAGAAATTAAACCCTCAGGTGAAATTTTAAATGAAAAGGAGCCCTTAGGTCAAATCTTTGAAGAAGAAAGGGTAGAAGAAAAGGAAACAGTTTTAGAACCAGCTCTTCTTGAAGAACCACTGCCCCTTTCTGCTGAAAAGATTGAAAAACAATTACACATTCCAAAGGAAACAAAGAAGACAAAAGAGATAAATTTAACTTTAAATTTATCTAGGGAAGAAATTGAAAATTTGGAAAATTTAGAAATTTTAATTAAGATTGAGTTAAAAAAGGAATAAATATGGGTGCAAGGATTCAGGGAAGTGGGATTTACATTCCAGAAAACTCTGTTGATAATTTTAAAATTTCAAGATATATGGATACATCAGATGAATGGATAAGGGAAAGGACTGGAATTTTAAAAAGACATTTTGCAAAACCAAATGAATCAACTTCAGATTTAGCATACAAGGCAGTTTTAAATCTTTCAAAGGAAAATGGTTTTGATATAAATTCTATTGATTGTATTGTCTTTGCAACTATGACCCCAGATACTTATATCCCTGGTTCTGCCCCTTATCTTCAAAAAAAATTAAACCTTTCCAAAATTCCTTGCATTGAAGTTAAGGGTCAATGTGCTGGTTTTTTGTATGGAATGCAAATTTCAAATAGCTTAATTTTAACAGGTATCTATAAAAAAATATTATTAATAGGTGCTGAAGTTCATACTTGTCTTTTTCCTTATGAACCATTAAAACCAATTCTTGAAGGAACTAATGAAGAAATTTCAAGGGAAAATTATGAATTTAATACAAAATTTAGAGATAGAATGGTTTTATTTGGAGATGGAGCAGGTGCTTTTTTAATGGAAAAGGGCTCTGATGGGGAAGGGATTTTAGATTCCCTCCTTTACACAGATGGTAATTTTATTGAAAAATTATACATAAAGGCAGGGGGAAGCAAGTCCAGACCCTATTTTAGTAAAAAGGACTATGAAGATGGAAATATAATTCCCATTTTGGAAGGGAGGGAAGTTTACAAACTTGCAGTTACATTGATGACAGAGGTTGTTTTAGAAATATTAGAAAAAAATGGCTTGAAGATTTCTGATATAGACCTTTTACTTATGCACCAAGCAAATTTAAGGATAAATGAAGCAGTTCAAAAGAGGTTGGGACTTCCCAATGAAAAGGTTTATAATAATATTCAAAAATATGGAAATACTACAGCAGCAACCCTTCCCTTAGTTTATTATGAAGCAAAAAAAGAAGGGAAAATAAAAAAAGGTGACCTTGTGTGTTTTGTTGCCTTAGGAAGTGGTTTGCATTGGGGAGCATTGCTTTATAAAGAATAAAATTTTTCTTTTGGGAATTTGTGGTCCTACTTGTTCTGGAAAAAGCACAATTTCTAAGGCAATTGCAAAAAATTATAAGGTTTTAAAACCCTACATTTTTTCAATGGATATGTATTATAAAAGTTTACCTGAAGGTATAGACCCTTTAAATTACAATTTTGATGAACCAAAAGCAATTGATATAAAAGGAATTCTTAAAGATTTAAAAAGTATAATGAAATATGAAAAATTTTATTCCCCCCAATATGACTTCAAATTACATAAAAGTTTAAAAAAAGTTGAAAGGAAAATAAGAACAAATTTAATTATATTTGAAGGGATATTTTTATTTTATTTTAAGGAATTAAGGGAGAAATTAAACTACAAAATTTATTTGGAAGCCACGGATGAAGAAATCTTTAAAAGGAGATTAAAAAGGGATTTAAAAAAGAGGGGTTCAAAGCTTGAATTTGTAAAAAATCAATTGGAAAGATTTGTTTTTCTTGGAAATTATAAATATGTAGAAAGGTATAAAAAATACTCTGATTTAATTGTCCCTGCAAATTTATCCATAAAAGAAAAAAAGAAGATAATCCTGGATGAACTCAAAAAAATTTTGTTAAAATATTTAAATGAAGATTAAAGAAAAGATACCCTTTTTTCTGCCTTTGATTTTTTCCCTTTTGGTTATTTATTATCCAGCAATTTTTGGATTTTTTATATCCCCAAATGACATCTATTTTCTCTATGATCCTTGGAGATATGGTTCTTTTTCTTATGGTGCCCTAAACCCCTTACTTAATGATCCTGCCACTGCTTATTGGACAAAGGCATATTTGTTTAAAACAGAACCAAAGAGTTTATTTTACAATCCTTATATTGGAAGTGGAATGCCTGGGATGATGGATTTGCTCTCTGGAATATTAAATCCCTTTGTTTTAATTTCCCTTTTGTTTCCCGTGGAACTCTTTTTTTCCGTGATGTTCTTTTTAAAGGTTTTTGTGGCTTATTTGGGGATGTATTTGTTTTTAAAAACCTTTAACTTAAACCCTTGGGCTTTATCCATAGGAAGTATATCTTATGCTTTATTTGGACAACAAGTAGTATGGGGGCTTTGGCCTCAAACAAATATTTCTTCACTCTTTCCTTGGTTTTTTTATTTTTTGACAATAAAAAATAAGGGGTATAAATTTTTAGGTTTCTTTTTTCTTTTTTTATTTTCTGCTTTTGGAGGTTATCCTCCTTATATTATAATTTTTTCCATATTTTTCTTTTTTTATATTTTATTTGTAAATCATAAAGAATTTTTATCTAAAATTAAATCCTTAATTTTGCCATTTCTTTTTGCTTTTTTCTTTTTATTTCCCTTTTTTTATATTTCATATTTTGATTTAAGGGAAATGGGTAGGTTGGAATTAAGAAAAGAATTGGCTGAAAAGACAAGTGTTTTCCCCTTAAAGAGCTTATATTTATTTATATCCCCTTACCATTATGGTTTGCCACAGGATTTTAACTTAACTTTAAGGGAAGATGAGACCTTTAATGATTATTCAATTTATATGGGTGTCTCTTTACCCCTTCTTTTACTCTTAGGATTCTTTTTTTTGAAGGATTCAAGGAAAAGGTTTTTTTTAATTTCTATTTTGGTCTTATTTTTTATTTTATTTTTTAATACTCCTTTAAGGTTTATTATTTCAAAAATTCCTGGTATTTCCCATACTTCCCTTTCAAGATTTACAATCCTTTTAGGTTTTTCAATTTCAATTGTTTGTGCTTTTGGATATGATTTTATATTAAATATATTAAAAAATAATAAATTAAATTTTCTTTTACCTTTAATAATTTCTATAGATTTAGGATTTTTTGCTGCCCAATATTTTCCTTACCAAAAATATGAGGAGATTAAACCAAAAACAACAGAAGCAATTTCTTTTCTAAAAGAAAGATTAAAGGAAAAGCCCCATAGGGTTTTGGGACTTTATGATTCCCTATGGCCCAATAGTTCAGAATACACAAAGATTCCTGATATTAGGTCTCATTTTTCTTCTGAAAGTTGGTATAGGGAATTTTTATCTAAGGCAGATGAAAGTGTTTCAAAAAGAATGGGTACTTTTTTGCTCTTTTGGGATGCAAAAAAAATTCATTCTCCAAACTTTTCTGCTCTTTTTGTAAAATACATTACAGAACCACCCTTTATTAATACAATAAAGCCAGAAATTGATTTAAGAACTAAAAAAGAAATCCCAGAAAAATTTATAGAAATTCCAAAATATGGAATTAAAAGAAAGGTTCATTTTGAAGGAACTCCTTATAAAATTAGTTTTTATATAAAGGAAAAGGAAGGAAGGGTCACATTAAACCTTTATGAAGAATTTACCTATGCACTCTTGGCTTCATATGAGGTCTTAGAAAGGGATGGAGAATATTTTGTAGTTTTGGAAAGCCCTTGGGAATACAATCTTTCAAGGGTTTACTTGGAATTGGTCCCTGAAAAGTACTTAAAATTAGGGGTAAGGGGTGAGGATTTTTCAATGAATGTTCAATATAGCCCCTATTTATTAATTTATGAAGGTAAGGACTTAAGAATCTTTGAAAACAGGTGTGTAGAAGAACCAGTTATTTTAACCTTTGATGCTTCTTCTAATTTTCCAATGGAACCAGAAAGATTTCACTACTTTTCCTTTTTTGAAGAAAAGGATTTAAGGGAAGTGGAAACTTTTTTAAAAGAAAAAGGGGGAAATTTTAAAATTGGAAAAGTTTTTATAGAAAACTTAAATTTATATGGGGGGGATTTTAAAATTTCTACAAAATCTAATTCAATTTTGGTGCTTCATTTTAAATACAATCCCCTTTGGTCTTCTTGTTTTTTGGATGGTGAAAAAGTAAAGATTTATAAAGTAAATGGTGCTTTATCTGGTATTTTAGTTCCAGAAGGTGAACACTTTTTGCATTTTAATTTTGGGATAAAGTTTTTCCCTTACCTTTTAATTTCTTTAACAATTTTTTCCTTAGGAATTATACTTTTTATATTTTTGCTTTAAATTACTTTACCACCGGTACTGGTTCTGTGCCAAATACATATTTTTCAAAGAGAGGTCTTAAGTCCTTCTTAGAAATTGCATTTACAAATTGGATGAAATCTTCTGTAGTTGCCTTTATTCTTTTTTTCTGAGATGCCTCTGTAAATTTCTTTAATATTGTAAAGAAAATTTGATCCCCTAACTCTTTTCTTAAATAATGTAAAAATAATGGACCTTTATTATAGACATGATAAACATAGTCAGCATAATCTGTATGAAGGTATGGGGCAGTAAATATGGAACCCCTTTGTTTTAATTCATTTTGTGAAACAACCCATCCATTAAACTGCTCCTTTGCTTTCTTTTTATCTGTGGATTCCATAAATAAATAGGATAAATATTCTGCAAAGGACTCAGAAAGCCATGTATCTGGATCTGATGCCCAAGAGACCAAATTTCCAAACCATTGATGTCCAATTTCATGGGCATATCTTGCATTTACACCCAAAGAAACCCATCTTCTCAATAAAGTATCTATATCTTCTTCATCTCCAGAACCAATGGGATTTAAGCCCTCTGATGTAATTTCAACTATCCCTGCAGGTGCCTGCCAAAAAAAGTGTCTGAAATAAGGAATTTCTACAACATCCAATTCTTCATAAGGAAAAGGAACAAGGCCATTTGAATAAAAATCTAAAATTGCAATTCCATTTTTTCCCAATTTTTTTGCCCCACTTTCTTTTAAATTTACATAAGAATGAACCCTAACCAAATAATTTCCTTCTTTAAATTCTTGTGTCTTAAACTCACCCAAAATTATAAAGGGAAATGAATGGGGTTCATCACTTTGAGATTCAAGGCAGTTTAATTCCCCTTCTTTCCATTCCTTTATTGTTTTTCCACAATTTATTGGTTTCCAGGGATCTTTTACCTTTGCAACAAAATGTATTTTTGCTTGGGTTGCATAAAAGTTTAATTCAGGATGCCATACCATATTCCCAAGGATAAAATAAGAATCCCCATTAAAGTTTTTCAAAATTGGACCTGAGGACTCAAAGGTTAAGTTAAAGGGTTTTTCCCTTTTTGTTGGTTCATTTAACTGAAGTAAGATTGTGTCGTATTTGTGGATGAATTTTATTTCATCACCCTTTTCATCTTTTATTAAATTACAGTTAAAGGGATTTGACCTCTTATCCCACTCTTTTCTATATTCTTCTTTTGAAGTTCCATTTGTAAGAGAAAGGGTCATAACAGAAATCCCATCTTTTAATGGTGTAAATTCAATTTTTGCCTTTTCATATAAATTTAAATTATCCTTTGATAAAACTTCTATATCTAAATTTGTTATATAAATTGGATAAATTTTTCTCCTTGTCCAATCATGAAGATAGGGTTGGAAGGCAAGAAGGGTTGTATCCATAAGGGAAGATTCCCATCTGGAGACCTTGTAATTTAATAAGTACTCCATATTTTCTTCATTTCCATCTACTATAAAAATTAAATTTTTTTCCCTTTTTCCTTTAAAAAAACAAAGGGCAGATTGATTTTTATAATTGTTAAAGATAGGGGGAAGGAAAATAAATTCGTAGGAAGGGAACCTCAATTTTTTCAATATTTTTTCGTAGTCCTTTAATTTTTCATTTTCTTTAACTTCACCTTCTTCAAAAATTTTTTTGTCTAAGAAAGGGTATAAGAGAATAAATGCCTCTGTAAAACTTTCAATTATTTGATTTTTTTCATTTAATTCATAACTTTTATTTTCCTTTAAATTTGTTTTAACTCCTACAAGAGCATACTTGTCTTTTATTGTAAAAGTAAAATTTCCTTCTCCTTCAAATAAAAACCCTACTGTAAATTCATTGGCTACAACTTCTTCTACTTTTCCAGAAAAGACCAAGTCCATATCTCCAATTTTTAATTCTTTATCTTTCCATTCAACTTTGCCTTTAACTTTTAAACTTTCAAATGCCCTAATTCCTTCTTCAAAGGTTAAGGAAAAGGAAAATGAAGAAATAAAGAAAAAAATTCCCACAAACCTTAAAATATTCATAATTTTCCTCCTTCTTTTAATTCTTTTCTAATTTTTTCTGCTATCTTAGTATCATACGCATTTTCTAAAATTTTGTTATAAATATCAAGGGTTGCTTGATAGTTTCCAACACTTTTAAAAGCTCTACCCTTTATATATGCTTTATTTGCAAGTTCTTCTAATTTTTCAAAGACAAATCTATAAAATGGAGAGTCAGGATAATTATCCAAAAATTTTCTTAGTTCCAAAAGGGATTCATTTCTTTTTAGATTTTCTAAGAAGAGATTTTCAAAGTTTTTTTTGACAAACTCCTCTTTAAAATTACTTGAGGCCTCATATAGGGCATTTAAATCTTTCATATTTTTACTAAAAATAGATATTTCTTCTAAGACCTTTTCTTTTACTTCAATTCCAAATTTATTATAAATCTCAACCAATATTTTTACTCCCTTTTCTTCATTTCCTAACCTTAATAAATTTGTTCCATAAAAAATTAAGGGAAAGGGATTTTCTGTGGTATCTTTATAATTTTCATAATATGCCTCTAAGTAATTTGTAGAAGGAAAACTTTCATAAAAGTGTTTTTCAAAGATTACAAAACAATCCTTTTTTTCCTCTTCAATTTTTTCATAGCGATCCTTTAATTTTTTTAAACTAAAAGCAACTTCATTATCTTCTTCAAAATTTTTTATAATTTTTCTATACATTTTTAAGACCTTTTCATAATTTCTTTCAATTTGATTTGATATGAGATATTTTTTTTCCAATTCTGATAATTCCCTTAAATTTAGTTCAAAACTTAAAACACCTTTAGGACAGGAGTTTTTTGCAATTTTAAAAAGAATTTTTTTCCTATCTTCTTTTTTTTCTTGTAAATATAAGAGATAAAATTTTTCTTGAATTTTTTTTTGAAAATTTAAGGGATTTTTCTTTTCTTGAGCTTCCTTTAATTGTTGTACCCTAACACTTGCCATCTCTACTCTATCTTCTAAATAGGGATGGGATCTCCAGTAGCCCAAGTCAGGGGTTTCATAATAGCGAGATTTTAACTTATCCAAAAGTTCCACAACCCCTTGAGGTTTATAGCCAGCTTGTGCCATTAAAAAGGTTCCTTCCCTATCTGATTCCATTTCAAATTCCCTTGAGTAGCCCTGCATTAAAAGTTCTTGAAAGACAACAGAAAAAGCAATTGTTCCTTCTATTATATTTTCTTTTTTTGTTTCATAACCATAGAGATCACCCCATTTGGAATCGGGAACTGTATACCAAGGGGGAGCAGTACTTTTGGGTGCTTCATCTTTTATTCCAAAGAGGGCTCCCAAAATTAAGACATTAGAAAGGGCAGATAAGAGGGTTTGCCTCTTTTCCATCCGTAGAGAGTGTTCATTTTTTATGTGAATTATTTCATGGGCTAAAAGGGCAGATAAACCATCTTCAGATAATTTTAAATCCAACATACCACTTGTTATAAAAATAAAACCACCTGGGAGGGCAAAGGCGTTGGCTTCTTTCATCTTAACAATTTGAAAGGAGTATAAGTTTTTATCTTCTAAATTTTGAGCTAAGGAATATCCAATTCTATTTATCTTTTCTAAATCAGGGTGTTCATCCATTATTTCATAATATTTTGAAAGTTCCACAACCCAATCCAAACTCTTATTGAAGACATCTTCATTATAAGAAAATGCATTTAAAGAAATCAAAAATATTAAAACAAAGACCATCTTTTTATTTTACTATTATTAATTTTTAAAAACAAATAGAAAATTTTTTTAGAAATATTTAATCTATTTGCATATTTAAAAGAATATAAAGGGGGTTGAAGGGAAATTGTTCATAGGGCACATAGGATTCCCCTTTCCCTTCTTTTAAAAGAAATTTGTTTTCAAAGTAAAGAGCAATGTATTTTTTAGAAATTATAAGACAGGGTTCACAATCAGAAGTCAAAGCAGGGCTTGAAGGAGGAAAGGGGGAAAGGACTTTTATAAGATAACTTTTTAATTCTTCAGAAATTTCTTCTAAATTGTATATTTTATTTAAAATTTCTGCAGGATGGGGAGTGGTTTTTTTTGAAAAATATTCTTTTATATAAAAATGGGAAAGGTAAAAAAGGGAAAATAAAAAACTTGGGTGGTTGCATGCAGAAAGAAAAGATAAGAAGCCCCCATTGGAAAAATTTTTGGATTGAATTATGCAAGCCCACCTCTTTTTTTCTTCTAAATCATAAAAAAGGGATGAAAACAATATATCTTCTAAGATTTCCTTTGAAAAATTTAAAGGTTCTAACAAAACAAATAAAAAAATTAAAAGAGCAATTTCTCTTTCTTCTCTTTTCCAAAAAAAGGGCAAGAGACAAAGGGAGGTTTCTTTTAAAAAAGATAGGGGTTTTATAAGATCTTGAATTTTTTCTCTTAAAGAAATAAAGGAAACAATTTCCCCCTTTTTGAATTTTTCTTCCATCTTTTCCTTTATGGAAATCAATAGGGAAATTTCCTTTAGGGCTTTTAAAATATTAAATTTTAAATTAAAACAATCATTTTTTTCTCTTAAGAAAAATAATTTAATCCATTGATTTGAATAAATATTACCCTTTTGAAAATCTTGAATCCAAAAAATTAAATTTTCTTCCTTTGTATTTCTTTTAAAGGAAATTCCAAAGATATTTAATTTTTGAAAAAATAAATAGGTTTGGAGAAATTTTTCTATATTATTTTCATCAAAAAAGTAAGGATAAAAATTAAAATAAATTTCAAAGTTATCAAAAAATACTTCAAAATTTTCAATTTTTGGAGGTAAATCTTCTTCTATTGTTTTTAAAAAATTTTTAGAACTTTCCTTTAAAAAATCAAGGGTTTGAGGTCCTAAATAAAAGGAATGAAAAAATTCTAAGAAGGAATTAATTGTCTTTTCCATCTTCTTTTTTTTCTCCAATTATGGAACTTGCCCTTTTACATGCCTCTTTAACAAGGGAGGAATTTGAAATATTTTTTGACTCCCTTAAAAAGATTTCCTTAAATTTTGGATCCTTTGTAGATGCCAAAGCAAGGGCAGCCATTGCTCTTAACTCTTCCCTTTTTTGTGAAGAAAAGAGTTTATGTTCCGTGAGGAAATCCTTTAAAAAATTTATGGCTTCATTATTTTTAATTTTAGCTAAGACATCAAAATATTTTTCCTTTTCTATCCTTTCTTTTTCATAAAAACTTTCCTTTTTAATTCTGGAAATTAAGATAGGCACAAATGCTTCCTTCCTAAACCTTTCAATATAAGAAAGAGCTTGCAGTCGCATTTCTAAATTTGAGGAGTCCAAAAATTCAAAAAGGTTTTTATCAGAAACTTTTTTGCAAATTTTTAAGATTTGTGCTTTTACATTTAAATTTTTATGGGAAAGGAGCTCCTCTTCTTTTATCATATCCATAGGAAGTTTTTGGATAAGGTAGAGGAAATTTTGAATTTCCCCTATATCCATTTCATAGTAAATTTCCCAAAATAAATTTATATCCCTTTGAAATTTAAAATTTAAAAATTCATATATCTCTTCTTTAAACTTTGTAATTTTTTCTTCAAAAATTTTATGAAAAAAGATTTTTTGAGAAGAAGGATTTAAATTTTCAAGAAAATAATTCAGCTCCTCTATTTTAAAAATTTCAACTATTTCAAAACTCTTTATTAAATTTTTAAATATTTCTTCTCCTTGAAATTCTAAGAAGAGATCCTTTAAATTTTTGTCTTCTGAAAGTTTTAAATTTCTTAAAATGAAATTCACTTCCCTTAAATTTCCAAAATTTACTGCTTCTTGAAATAAGTATCTTAAGGACTGCAAAAGTAAAATTTTATAATCATTGTTTGTTTCCTTTTCATATTGAGAAAGAATAGATAAAATTGTCTCTTCAAAGATAAAATTTAAGGATTTTTTAATGGGGTTTGAAATTATATCATTGGGGATATCTTTTTCAATAAAATCAAAAGCAAGGATTTTTTTATCCTTTGTCAATAGGAGATTTTCATTTTGTAAGTTTTTTGAAAGATTTATAAAGAAAGAAAAATTTTCTCTTCCTTCTTTTAAATTTTCCTCCTCTTCTTTATAAAATAGTTTAATATTTTCAAAATTTTCCCTTTCAAAAAATGTTTTTAAGGACTGATCTTTGTATTGCAACTTTGAAAAAGGTATTAATGTAATTTCGAGAAAGTTTTCCAGTTCCTCCTTCTTTAAGTCCTTTTGAAATAAAATTATTCTTATTTTGTTTTCATAAAGGATTTTATGCAAATTAAAGGGGGATTTGGGAAAAAAGGGCTCATTTTTATATAAAAACTTATCTTTTTCAAGGATATAATAAAGTTCATCAAATTCTTGAAAATATTTTTTAAAATACTCAAAAATTTCATCCCACAAGACCTTTAAACTTCCTTCATTTTTTAAATTTTTAATATAATAGGGATAAATTTCATAAATTTTTTTTAAAATTTCTATGGGCAAATTTAAAGAAATTTCCATAATTTAAAAGGAAAACCTTATGGAAATTTGCGCTTGTCTTGGAGAACCAGCCAGATTTGGAACTCCAAAATCATCCCTTAAGGTCTTTTCTCCCGTTTTAGTATCTGTTATATAATAAGTAAAATTATCTGTGGTTCTATTTGAACTGTTAAATAAATTATAAATTAAAAGAGAAAATTCTGCTGTGCTTTTGGAAAAGGGGAATTTTTTTGAAAATTTCAAATCAAAGGTTTTAAAGTAAGGTTGTCTAAAACTATTTCTTGGGAAATGGTTCCCATTATAATTTGCCCTATCCGTATAATATCCATCTCCATTTTCATCAAGATCAGAGTAAGCAGTGAAGGGAATTCCTGATCTTATTATCCCTATTCCAGAAAGGGAAAAACCCTTTGGCAATTGCCAAATAAAGTAAGATATCCATTTATGTCTTATATCATAATTGGAAGGACCCCAATCATTTTGAAGGAAATATTGATCTTCAGGAAAATCTCCACTTGTAGAAACGGATCTTTCATTACTATCATTATCTTTTGAGTTAGACCAAGTATAAGAAGTTTCAAAGGTTAAATTTGAGGTCTTATATTTTAAAGAAAAACTTAAGGACTTATATTTTCCTTCTGCATCTGTTACAAATTCTATAATCCTTCCAAAATTTGGATTTGGTCTATTTTTTGTAGAATATTTATGGGTTCCATCGGGATTTGTTCCTATAATATTTAAATTTTTATCCCTTTTTCTTTCAAGGTTTGAAAATTTTCCATAACTTGCTTCTAAGTTAAAAGAAAGCCCCTTTAATATTTCCCTTTCATAACCCAAATAGGTTCTTAAAACTTCTGGTTGTTCATAATTTTTTGAAAATACATAAATATCTGGAATTAAAGAGGGGAGTCCTTCAGGGGAAGGGATTATGTTTGGAAATTCTGGAAAGCCAGGATCAGAGGGTTTTAACCTAACTCTTATAACCCTTATACCATTTCCTAAGAAAGCATTTGCAAGTAAAAGTGCTGGAGTTGTACCATAAAACTTTCCTATACCACCCCTTAATACACTTTTTCCATTGCCTTTGGGGTCAAAGGCAAAGGAAAAGCGAGGAGCCCAATTATCTTTATCCTTTGGAACATATCCCGTTTGGGGTTCTTTATCATTTATTTCCATTGGTTTTGGATTTTCTTGGTATTCATATCTTAATCCAAATTTTAAAGTCAAATTTGGAAAAACTTTCCATTCATCTTGTAAATAAAAATTATAATAATTAATTTTAAAGGAAACAAAACCCTTAGTTGAAGAAAAAGCTTGGGTATAATCCCTTGGTTTTCCAGCAAAGAAATCATCCCAAGATGCATAGCGATAAGAACCAGATCCATATCTAAAAAAGGAGTTATCATAATTTACAGAAGAAAAATCAATTCCTAAACGAAGGTTATGATTTTTATAAAAATAATTTAAATTGTCAATTATTTGCCATCTTTCTTCTATGGTATTATTTGGTAAGTAATTTTTTTGTCCAAAGGAAGCATCGTAGTTTCCAATTATTACTTCTGGAATATTTGTACTATTTGGCTCTCTTGGCCTTTCTTCTTTTGCCCATTGAATGATTAATTCATTTGATAAAGAATAAGATAAAAGGGAAGTTAAATTTCCTACAACTGTATGAAATCTATTTTTTTCAATTCCATTATTACTCCAGCCCGTAGTCCTATAATTATCTGTAGTATTTTCCCCTTTATTATCAGAAAAATTATACCTTAAAGAAAATCTATTATTTAAATTTAATTGATTATCTATCTTTCCTAAGAGGACAACTTGATCATTTGTTTGGTTTATTGTCCCCAATTCTTTATCTAAATCAATAAATTGTGAAAGATAAGCCCTATTTTCCTCCTTTTCAAGGGCTCCAGTTGGGTCATTAAATTCTCTATAGGTGGGTTTTGAAAGTAATTGCCCATCATAAGATAAAAAATAATGCATCTTATCCATAAAAACAGGTCCACCCAAAGAACCTCCAAATTGGTGTTCTTTAAAATCTTCTGCTTCCATTCCATTGGCATCTTTTTGAACAAAATTTTTATCTCTAAAAAACCAAAAAGCTTCTCCCCTTGTTTCATTAGTACCTGATTTTGTTATGGCATTTATAAGCCCTCCTGTAGCTTGCCCAAATTGGGCTGAAAAGGTATCCCTTGTCACTTGAAAACTTTCAATTGCAGAAGCAGAAAAGGTAAAAGGTGGTCTTACTCCTCCCCTCTCTTCTCCAAAGAATGAACTGTTATTATCTGCACCATCTACTTGAAAAGAGTTAGAAATTCCCCTTGCTCCTACAATATGAATTCTTTCATTTGAATCTATGAAGACCTGAGGGGCTAAAATTACGAGATCAGAAAAATCCCTTCCACTAAAAGGTAAACTTGTAATTTCTTCTTTCCCAATAACACTTTTTGAATCACTTGAAGAGGTTTCAACTGGATTTTTTTCTGCTTTTGCTTCTATAACTTCCCCAAACCTTTGAAGAGTAAAAAGAAAGGTATTTTCGGAGCCAAGTTTTAGTTCAAAATCTATTTCTGCAAAATTATATCCTTCTGCAATTGCAATTATTTTATAATTTCCCACGGGGAGGAAATCCAATAAAAAATATCCCTTTTTATTTGTTTTTGTTTCATAAGAGGTTCCTCTTTCTAAATCTTTTGCCTCAATTTTTGCATTGTATAAGGGATTTTTTTCCATATCTTGAACAATTCCTTTTATTCGGCCCCCAGAAAAATTTGATTGGGGAAATAAATTTAAAGAGAAAATTAATAAAGCAAATACCTTAAAAATTTTCATATATACCTCCACCTTTAGTTTACCAAAATTAAGGTATACTTTTCAACCCCTTTTTTTAAATTTTTTCCCAATTTTATAAATGTTCAAAGAGGAAGTTTTTTTGATCTCTTTTAGGACTTGGGGTTTTTATAAGAAAAAAAGGTTTAATTTAAGGAAACTATTTTATCTTTAAAATTGATAAAAATTTCTCTTAAAATTTTACATATTTAAAAATTTTTTTTAGTTTATTTTTTGTTTTGAAATAAAGAATAAAGGAAAGGAAAGTTAAGAAAAATAAAAGGAGGTGTTTTACTATTAAGGCAGGGATTTGGGATTTTTCAAGCATGGGTTTCCATTCAAAGGTTTTGAAAAAATAAAACCTTGGAATCCCAGCAATAATTATCCAAAAAAAAGATATAAAAAAAATTTTATTAAAATATCTTTGAAGTTTAGCTAAATTTTCCAATAACTCCTTTGAGGTATTTTGAGAGACATTTTTAAAGATGAAATAAAAATAAAGAGATGTTGTAAAAAAAACTGCTACTGCCAAGTCATGGAAATAGTTTGATAGCATTAAAAAAACCCCAAAAGTACTACTCATACTTTACATATAGGGTTTATAATAGGGAACATAGGTTTTTAAAACTTCTTTTATTTTATTACTTTTTTGATTTAAATTTGCTCTTAATTCTTTTAAAATTTCTTCAATTTTTTCAGGTTCAAATTGGCTTTCATTTTTTGCCCTAAATATTTTTTGATGGGTTGTTTGGGTAGTTCCTTCTTCAGCTGTTAAAAGTTCTTCAAATAACTTTTCACCAGGCCTAAGTCCAGAAAATTCAATTTTTATATCTTCATAGGGTTTTAAATGGTTTAATCTTATCAAGTCCTCTGCAAGTTTTAAAATTGAAATGGGATTTCCCATATCCAAAACAAAGACCTCCCCCCCTTCCCCCATTGAAGCAGCTTGAAAGACCAACATCACTGCTTCAGGAATTGTCATAAAATATCTTTTTATATCCTTATGGGTTACTGTGACAGGTCCTCCATTTTTTATTTGTTCTAAAAAAACAGGAACTACAGAGCCCCTTGAGCCAAGGACATTTCCAAACCTTACAGAAATAAATTTTGTAGAATTTATTTTATTTAAACTTGTGCAAAACATTTCTGCAAGGCGTTTTGAGGCACCCATAACAGATGTGGGATTTACTGCTTTATCTGTGGAGATATTTATAAATTTTTCTACTTTATATTTGACTGCCAATTTTCCCAAATTATAGGTTCCAAAGATATTTGTCTTTATTGCCTCCTGTGGAAAATATTCCATCATAGGTACATGTTTGTACGCTGCAGAATGGAAGATAACCTCTAGATTATGGATAGAGAAGAGCTTTTCCATTTCATTTTCATCCCTTATATCTGCAATGTATGGCAAGATAAGAGTGCTAAAATTTTTGTTATTTAAAGAATTTAATAAATTAAAGATTTCTGTTTCATCAATATCAAGACAAACTATCTTTTCAGGGCTAAACTTTAATGCTTGTTTTACAATTTCAGAACCAATGGAACCCCCTGCACCAGTAACTAATACATTTTTTTCCATTAAAAAATCTTGAATTTTTGTCTCATCAATTACAACAGGTTCCCTATAAAGCAAATCCTCAATTTTTATATCTTGTATATCCTTTACAGAAACAAAATGTTCTGGAAGTTTTGTTATATGTGGTACAACCTTTATCTCTTCAATACCTGCTCCAGAAAGCAAATCAAAGATTTCCTTTAATTTTATGTGATTTATTGTAGTTATTGCAATTATAGCTGTTTTGACGGAAACCTCTTCCAAGATCTTTTTTAAATCATTTATTTTCCCCAAAACAGGAATTCCATGGATTTTTGTTCCCACTTTTCCTTCTGAATCATCAAGAAAACCAATGGGATAATAATGTTTTTCTCCTGACCTTATGAATTCCCTTGCCAATCTTTCCCCCGTTGACCCAGCACCAATTATCAATGTGGGTTTTCCTTGGGGACTGCTTTTTAATATTTCAAAGTAAAACCTTTTTGATATTCTAAAAAAGGAAATAAATAAAATTGAAAGGAAAAAATCCATAAGTAAGACAGATCTGGGAATAACTATGTTAGAAATCAATAATTTTAAATATAAATTTAAAAAATAAACAATAAAGGAAGAAAAAATCATTGCCTTTAAAATATTTGCAAGTTCCCTTATCCCCACAAAGATCCAAGTTATATTATAAAGTCCAAAGATATTTAAAAAGAAAATTTTTATTAAAATAAATATGGGAAGCCATACCAAAAAAGAAGGTTCCCAATTTTTATTTATTTGAAATTCAAAGCGAACAGTGTAAGATAAAAGTAAAGATAAAAATATTAAAAAAATATCTGTAAATGTAAAAAATAAATATTTTTTTACCTTTGTCTTTTTAAAAATATCTTTAATAACTTTCATTTTTCAAAAAACCCTTTATTTCTTCTAAAAATCTTATTAAAATATTAGGAACTTCTTTAAACTTTTCATAAACAATTTCTTTGTTTATGCTTAAATATTCATGAACTAAAACATTTCTGAACCTTGCAAGATCTTGTAGCAAAAAATTTAAATCATAGGATAAAATTCCTTTTTCAAATAATATATTTGGAATATCTGAATAGGAATCGGGTTTTCTTAGGGACAATTCACTAATTAGCATATTTCCCAAAGCTAAAAAGGTTTCCAAAGATAAATGTAAGCACCTCTCTACTAAATGGTATATTTTCCAATCTTTCAAATATTCTTCTTTTTTTATATTTTCCAACTCCTTTAATTGATTTATATATTTTTCCATTTCCCATATGTATCTTGCAACTTTTTCTTTATCTACCATATATTGTTTCCTTAGTATACTTTTCTAAAAAAGGTTTAAAGTCCAAGTATCGAGCAACTGCTTTAACTTCATAATCAATTCTTTTTTTTTCATCAATTGAAAATATCTTTTTCCCTTCTTTTATAATCCTATGCTCAAGAAGGGGATATGCCTCATTTAAAATTACTAAATCAATATTTTTACCTTTAAAAAGCAAGGATATTTTTTCCTGAATAATTAGTTTCTTTTTAAACCTCTCATTCTCTTTTAACTTTTCATCAAAGTATACACCAAAGTCAATATCACTTAATTTCCCTCTTTTCCCCTTTAATATAGAACCAAAAATATAACCAAATAATACCCCATTTTCCTTAAATATTTCCTTAATTTTATTTAAGTTTTTTTCTAAAATTTTCATATCCGTATTATACCTTTAAAACTTCTTTAAAATCAAAATTATCCAAAAAAGTTTAAAAAACATTTTTTCATAACATTAGATTAAAAAACAATTTCTTGAGAAAAAATATTTTCAATGGAATTAAATTGAAAATTCTTTAAAAGGTATAAAAAAATATTTTTCACTTTTCCTCTACCATTTTTTTCAAAATATTTTCTTATAAAACTTAAATTTATATTTAAATTTCTAAAATTTATTTCTTCAAATTCGTGGGGATGGATATAAAAAACTATCCTTCTATTTTTTTTATTTATTTTTTTAAAAAAAATTTTAGTCAATAAAAAGGGATAATTTCTCAAAAAAGCTCCACCACAACAAGGAATTTTTATACCAAAAAGATTGTAAACAGTTAAAGGAATTTCAAAGATTTTTCTCTTATTTTTTGTCTCAAGCCAAAAGGGTTTTAAAGGTACTGCCATTCCATTATATTTTTTATAAGGGAAAATACTTGAATCATATTTAAATCCTAAATCTAAAAGTAAATCCAAAACCTCCACTGGAACTTTCATCAAACTAAAATTTGGTGCCCTAAAGCCAATTATTTTCTTTCCAATTATTTGCTCTAAAATATCCTTGCTTTTTTTTAAATCCTCTCTTAATTCAATTAAATTAAGATAATGCAGTTCCCTATGATAAAAACAATGGGAAGCAACTTCATTTCCCCTTTCAAAGATATCTTTTATTAGTTTTGGATATTTTTCTGCTACATCTCCCAAAATAAAAAAAGTTCCTTTTGCATTATATTTTTCAAGCAATTCTAAGATTTCAATTGTTTTTTTATAAACCTTTTCAGAGGAAGGATAAATTTTGCCGTAAGAACCTGAAATCCCACTTTCCCAATCCTCCACATCAATTGTTAAAACATTTATCATTTATAAGAAAGGGTTACTATTTCTTTTAACTCTTTATTACTTAACTGGCCTATCCATTTTTCTCCTTGTGCAACAGAAATTTCTGCAAGTTCCTTTTGCTCTTAATCATTTCATTTATTTTTTCTTCTAAAGTTCCCCTACAAATTAGTCTATAGACAAAAACATCTTTCCTTTGACCAATCCTGTAAGCCCTATCTGTTGCTTGTGCTTCTACTGCTGGGTTCCACCACAAATCATAATGTATTACATTTTTAGCTGAAGTGAGGTTTAAACCAAAACCACCTGCCTTAAGGGATAATATAAAAATTCTATGGTGACGGTAATTTTGAAAATTGTAAACCATTTCATCCCTTTCCTTTCTATTTAAAGAACCATGCAAAAATAGGACATCCTCCTCAAACCTTTCCTTTAATAACTTCAAAAGCAAATCCCCCATTTCTTTATATTGGGTAAAAATAAGCAATTTTTCATCATTTTTTAAAATTGATTCAATTAAATCAAAGAGCAAAAGCATTTTACTTGATTGTTTTGGTTCAATTGGACCTGTTTTTAAATATTGGAAAGGATGGTTACAAATTTGTTTTAATGCTGTAAGCATTTTTAAAATAAGTCCCTTTCTTTCATCACCATCACTTTTTTCTATTAAGTCCATCATTTCTTTTGAAAAACCTTCATAAAGACCTATTTGTTCCTTTGCTAAGGAGCAGTAAAGATTATTTTCAAATTTTTCTGGAAGGTCCCTTATAATTCTTTTATCTGTTTTTAACCTCCTTGAAATAAAAACTGATGTAATCCTTTTAAATTTATCTAATTTACTCTCATCTCTATCAAATTGAATTGGATAAGCATACTCTTTCTTGCAAGCCCATAAGATGTGAGCATTATATCTTCCTTAAAATTTTTTAAATCCCTTTGCAAACCATGATAAATGTGATAAGATAACTTAGGTGCAAACTTATCCAGTTCATAACTCCAATTTGTAATAAGGGTTGTGGGTGCAATAATTATTATCTTTCAATCCTTTAATTGGTCTTCTTCCTTTAATTTTAAAAGAAAAGTTATCACTTGAATTGTTTTTCCTAAGCCCATATCATCAGCCAATATGGAGCCAAATCCAATCTTATAATTTTTATAAAGCCACCCAAACCCCCTTTTTTGATGTTCCCTTAAATTTCCTTTCAAACTATTTGGAATTTTTATTTCCTCACTTGATTTCCATTCTTCTATTATTTTCAATAAATCTTCAGAAAATAAGACAGGTGCATCATTATATTCCCCAGAAAACAAAATTTGAAGCTTTTGAGAAGAATGAAGCTTTGGTTTAGCTTTAAATTCTTCAAATAATTTTACTAATTCCTCTTCTTTAATGTAAACAAATTGATCCTTTACTTTAACAAGTCCCCTCATATTTGAAACTAAATTTAAAAACTCCTCTACATCAAGCAAATTTTCTCCTAAGGCAATTTGCCATTCAAAGTCCAAAAGGGTTTCCAAATCAAGCCAAGTCCTTATATTTTTCTTTGAACCAATCTTTAGTTTTAAAGATTTTTTTGGTTTTAAAACATTTGCTAATTCCTTTGGAATTAATAAACTTATTCCAAGTAATTTAATTGGGGGAAATCTTTCAAATAAAAAAGGGGCAAAATCTTCTGCTTTTATTTCTACTTCATCTTTTCCCTCTTCATTAAATAACTTTGAAACTTCAGGAAGGAAATCATCAAAGATTAAAAGATCCTTCATTATTTCTATTTTTTCTTTTTTCTTTTCTTTTACAAAAAAATAAAAGGGGATTGGTGGCTTATATTCCTTTGAATACCTTATAAGTAAAGATAAATAAAATTTTGGGAAGTCCTCTTCAATTTGTAAAACAGGAACATATCTCCTTTCCCTTATATACAATTTAAGCCACAACACTACAGAATTATAAAAATCAAAACTCCTCTCATCGCTATAACTTCCCAGGGAAAAGAATAATTTTAAGGGGTAATCTTCATATTTTATATCATCTTTAAATATGTATTTTATAATATATGTTATAAAAAAAGAAATAATAAAATTCCCCCTATTATTTTCTTTAAAAGAAAATTTTTTCCCCATCAATGAACAAAACCAAGCCATTACTTGAAATTGAAGAATAATAGGACAAAATATTTTCTATATTTGTATCTTGGCTTAAGGGCATCCACAAAATAAAAAAAGAATTTTTAAATTTAAAGAGTTATGGAAGGATTAAGCCCTTTTCTATAAGATTTAAAAAA
>FWPV01005742.1_pt1 | contig 24512 bp, 20 predicted proteins | sample 2228371 | NCBI WGS metagenome assembly FWPV01 (sample SAMEA103939776, study PRJEB20133) | metagenome | reverse complement strand
TCGCCTGTTGAGTATGCAAAGCAGGCAGCATAAGGTGGAAAATCTCATCACGGGATTGGTACTAATTCCGGGGATAGGTCAGAGTCACTTTAGTCGCTACAATCACCTGATTTTAGTTCTGCACTAAGTTTTAGCAGACGTATTTTTACTAAGTCTACATTGATCGCCATCATTTCATTCATGGTTAAATACCGTTTAGACGGGTCTTGAGTGGTCTTGAGGACGAGCTGAAGCTGAGAGAAGCGGGCTCTGAGTTTATCTTCTGCAAAGTCCTGAAGTGAAAGGGGACTAGTCTCTTCTCTCTTTTGTTGTGCTGTTTTTATGGCGTACTTCATGATGGGTTGCCTGTGTAGTACTAAATTTTCTCATTCTGAGTTGTTTAAAGTAAAACTGGCTATACACCAAACTAGGTAGCCAAACAGAATAAAGGAGTGAGGCATTTATTTTCATGCCTCACTGTTCCATCACTATTGGCTTCTACCAGAGTTTGAGCCGCAGCTTCTAGTTATTGGCAACTGCCGCAGCACATGTGTTTTTCGGCTGGTTGAGCAGGGGTATTCCACTCAACAAATAAAATTTCATTTTCCAGCAAGATATGATTCATCAGATCTTCTTTTAATTCTTTTAAACCCAAGTACAAAGCGGTCCAGGTATTACATGCTCCGTCTGGTAGCGTTATATTGTTGGTGAGTGCATCAAGCTTTTGCAATGCGTCGCCATGTTGAATATGCTCTTCTTCCATAACGGAAATCGGACCTGAAGGGTAGATACCTCTGGCAAGCATAGGAAACAAAATCTGTTCCTCTTTCATCATGTGGCTTTCTAATTCTTGATACATATCTTCCAGATGATCTGCCAATCCTGTCGGGCAGTCATTGGCTGCGGCATGCACATGTTCAACACGGCGAGCTAAGCGGCACAACTCTGGCAGTTGTTGGCGATGACGTTGATGGTAACGTTCCAGGATATGCTCAATCAGCTGTTTCACGGGAACGCTTCTCCAATCCATCATTGTTTCTCCCGAATTGAGAAGTTTCTGCAATTGCTCAACAACTTGAGTGGGGGACAGTTGTTTTTTCGCCAGAGCTTCGCCTAGGCTTTGATGACCTCCACAACAAAAATCAAGTTTGTATTGATGAAATACTGAAGTGGCTCCAGGGATTGTGGTTGCAATTTCCCCTAACGATTTATCTAGTAATGACATAAGAGCTCCTGAGATTGACTGAGTTTGATATGGACGAGTTGTTTCTCCATGCTTAAACATCGCAATACTCAGGCCAGATATACCACCTTTGATTTATATGGCTTTTTTTTTTAGCGTGGTAAATTAGACCCAATTGATGTTGGGTTTAATACACCACGAAGGTGAAAAGTACCATGCTGGAAGAAAGCCTTATTGCTGATTTGGTGACTGACTTGCCTGCTGCCGTGCGTTTGCAGCGGCTTGTAAGCACATTACGCAGTCATTTTGCATGTGGAGCTGTCGCTATACTTCGGCTTGAAAATGATGTGCTCAAACCTGTGGCTTTGCACGGGCTTGTCCGCGAGGCTTTAGGCAGGCGGTTTGTGGTGTCGCAACACCCCCGGCTTGCTGCAATTCTTGCAAGCCGTAACCCCGTTAGATTTGAACCAGGTTCAGAGCTGCCCGATCCCTATGATGGCTTGTTGGCTGATCAACCTGGGCAAGCGTTGCCAGTGCATGATTGTATGGGGACTAGCTTGTATGTCGAAGGCCGGTGCTGGGGGGTATTAACTCTTGATGCACTTGAGGAAGGCCGTTTTACTGAGGTTGCAGTGTACCAGTTACAGCGATATAGCTTATTGGTCGAAGCTTCTGTCCGTATGACTGAACTGGAACAGGCAAATCGTGCTCTGCGTTTGAATCATCAGCATGAGAGTGAGCAAGGTAAAGAATTACCTGAGCGCTACGAACTGATAGGGCAAAGTTCAGGTTTACAGCAAATATTGCAGGAACTTACCGTAGTGGCAAGTTCAGACCTTCCGGTATTACTGTTGGGCGAAACCGGCGTTGGCAAGGAGCTCTTTGCCAGACATTTGCATCGATGCTCGCCCAGAAGAAATAAGCCGATGATTTACGTCAATTGCGCAGCTTTGCCCGAAAGTCTGGCGGAAACTGAATTGTTTGGCCATGTCAGAGGCGCATTTTCCGGCGCTCATGGTGAGCGGATGGGACGGTTTGAAGCTGCGGATGAGGGCACTTTATTTCTCGATGAGGTAGGTGAATTACCACTGTCTATACAGGCAAAGTTATTAAGGGTTTTACAAAATGGTGAGATCCAACGTTTAGGCAGTGACAAGCAACGTCAGGTCAATGTGCGTATTGTGGCTGCGACGAACAGGGATTTGCATCAACAAGTAAAAATAGGCGAGTTCAGAGCTGACTTGTACCATAGATTGTCGGTCTATCCTTTGCCTATTCCTCCGCTGAGGGAGCGACAGGACGACATTCCATTACTTGCCGGTCATTTTCTTGAACTCAACCGAAGCCGATTAGGCATGAGGGCTCTGCGCTTGTCTGCATCGGCAGAGCTCGGGCTTATCAATTACAGCTGGCCCGGAAACATCAGAGAGCTTGAACACGTCATTAGCAGAGCGGCGATCAAGGCGTTAAGCCGCGGCGCCCAACGTTCAGACATTGTTACTATAGAACCAGACCTGTTGGATATTTTTGACGGTATGCAGAATATTCCCGACTCTGAGCACTATAGAGTGGACGAGTTAAGTCATGTCACGTTGAGGCAAGGCGTAGAGCAACTGCAGAAATCGCTGATCCGCCAAGCTGTGGATAAAAATAATGGCAGTTGGTCTCAGGCGGCCCGCCAGCTGGATTTAGATCCCAGCAATTTACATAAATTAGCTCAACGACTCGGGTTGAAATAATCAACCTGAATTCGGGATAAGCAACGCCACTGAAGACGCAGATTAAATGGTAACCACATGACAAAAAAATCCCGCGACACGACTGAATTAAGTACAGCTGAAGCCTTACGCTACAGCAGGCATTTGATGCTGCCCGCCATGGACTTTCGTGGTCAGGAGGCTTTACTCTCATCAAGAGTGTTAGTGGTGGGCATGGGAGGGCTTGGCTGCGCTGCCGCGCCTTATCTTGTCGCCAGTGGTATAGGGCACATCACTCTGGTCGATGATGATCTGATCGACAGAACGAATTTACAAAGACAGATCCTGTATCGGGAAAGTGATATTGGCTCGCTCAAAGCGCAACGTGCCTGCATGGCTTTGCGTGAGCTCAATTCTGAAATAGAAATTGAGGCGCTGTGCAAAAGACTGGATGCAGAAGAGCTTGCTAAATCTGTGGCTGACTATTCGTTGGTGCTGGACTGTACTGATAATGTAGTAACAAGAAATGCGATAAACGAAGCTTGTTTTAAGGCTCGGGTGCCGCTGGTTTCTGGGGCCGCTATCCGTTTTGAAGGCCAGGTGGTGTGCTTTAATATGCAAGAGGATATGCCTTGTTACCACTGTTTGAGTCTTCAGTTTACAGAACAGCAACTGACGTGCATGGAAGCAGGTATCCTGAGCCCGGTTGTGGGTGTTATAGGTGCAACTCAGGCGTTGGAGGTGGTAAAAATATTGGCTTCTGTCGGATCGCCATCATTTGGGATTCTTCAGCTTTTTGACGCCTTTCACGGCCAGTGGCGTCAGTTTAAGTTGGCTAAGGATCCAAATTGTCCTGTGTGTGGCTCTAATTGATGACGCCAATGTCTTCAGTCACAATCTCGCGTGGTAACAATTCAAGTATGTCGTATGCGTCTTTTACAGGATAGTCCTCATGGGCACGCTTTTTTAAGCCAAACATAGTTAATTCGATATGCCAGGTTGGAACTACATTTATTGTCGCAAGACATTGTTTGACGCAATTGAGCGGGCAGCCATCGATAGCTAATATAGACCTTCCCGATTGTGCTGTTTTTATTAACTCTGTGATATTGCCTCCAATACCAGCAATAGAAGACATTTCTGCCAGATTTTTTCTGTTTAGTATCAAGGCTAAATCATTAGCAAGTTGCGCAACGTTTGAACAACCAGAACAAGCATAGACCAGAGGCTTGTTGTCACTATGATGTTTCATAATTCATTCCAGCGAGCAAGATGAAGTATTGAGTCTAATACTTGTTGCCAGCAGAAAATTGATTCAAATCAACTCGTTGTCCTTACTACCACTTTATGGGTAATGGGTATGTTACACAGCTTGCTGCAGAGGTTGTTGTTGAACCAATGTGGCCAGTAAATCAGATTGGGTAATAATGCCACAGAGTTGCTGAGCGGCATTGAGCACAGGTACCTGATGCAGGCCGTTATGTGCAAGCAAAGGAATAAGTGCTGCGATATGGTCTGTATCTTTAACTGTGACCAGTTTACGATTCATCCAGTCTCCAACTGTAGCTCGCGCAGAATCAGACTGTGGTTTGAACCAACTCAGTATCTGGGTTCTGAACGAGAACAGATCAGATTCGGTTAGGTCTTTCACTACATCCACGAGAGTAAATATACCTACTAGTTGCCGCTGTTGATCGATTACAGGCAGCATACTAACCTTGTGGCGACGCAGCAGTTGCCAGGCTGTTTGCAATGGTGTTTCTGATGTAATGGTCAATAAATCTTTGGCCATAATATCGCGACATAACAGTTGCGAGTGGCGACTAAAGGCATGCTGCTGCGCTCTATGGTACAACTGTAATAAATCCGTTTCGCTGATATCCAGTACCCTATCCAGACTCTCTATTGCTGCGGCTAAGTCACTGTGCTGCAACTGCAATCTGTCGAGTGGTTTGGCATCTTCTGTTGCTGGAGTGCCAGGTCCCTCAGATGTTGCTTTTGCTTTAAGCCAGTAACGCTGTAGCAATAGCGCACAACTTAACATCACCAATAGATTAAGACCCACAGGATAAAGCAGGAATTCCAATCCAGGCGCTGGCCCTGCTGTAGTTGCTATCACTGGGACCAGAGCTGTAGCACCTCCTGGGGGGTGCATGCACTCGAGCAAGTACATAACAAATAACACTACTGCGATGGTGGTCGCGGCCATCAGCGGAAAATTGTTAAACAGATGACTACATGCAAGGCCAATGGTTGCCGGGAACAGATGACCAGCCAGAAATACCCAGGGTCTTGCTAGCGGACTATTTGGTATACCGAATAGCAGTACGGCTGAAGCTCCCATTGACGCGAGCAATAGAATATAGCTGCTGCCAGCGAGCAGCGTACTGCTGACCTGAGCCACCAGACCAAGCGCAATAAATGCGGCGCACACTACTTTTAAACGTTGTTGCAAGGTAATAGCCGACAATCGCTGTTCGTGAGGGTGGTATAACCCGAGTTGACTCAGCAATCGTTGCAGTAGGGTGTCTGGAGTCATAGGTCGATCTGGCCTGTTAGATGTATATATGTCTATGATAAACCGCACCAAAACAAAGCGTACAGAGTTTTTGTGAACTAAATTGGTGCAGCCCTGTGAATTTTCTGCAGATAGAGAACGAAAAGCCAAAGTAGAGGCCTGTATCAAGTAGGTGCAAAAGAGTCCAGCCTGTGCTCTTTTTCGTCAGTGATAAGCGCCGATTTAAACCTGTTTATACCACCAATGTTATAGGATGCTACCCGCAATGATTCTGAAGCCCATCAGGTTTGATTGTTAACATAAGCGATAAAGTCGTTTTTTCCAGTGGTTGCGGTGTACTGCGTCACTGAAAACCTTCCTGGGCCGAGGTAAGCATGAATACGTTGTTATGGGATCCTGAGTTAATCGCTAAATACAATATTAATGGTCCGCGCTATACCTCCTATCCAACAGCTCTTTCGATGGATAAAAGTTTTCCGCACCAGATGATTCATAAAACGTTGTCAGCCAGTTCTGCAGAATTGAGTTTGTACATTCATCTGCCGTTTTGTCACAAGCTCTGTTATTACTGTGGTTGTAATAAAGTCATCACCCGTCATCAAAATAAAGCGGATGATTATCTTGATGCGCTTGAGAGAGAAATGGAAATATATTCACCTCTGCTTAAGGGGAGATTGATCAATCAGGTCCATTTGGGCGGCGGTACACCTACTTTTCTCACTGAACAGCAATTGAGTCGCTTGATGCGTCTTACCCATCGTCATTTTGTGTTAAACCAAGACGCAGAAATCAGTATCGAAATAGATCCTCGTAGCTGTAGTGATGAAAAACTTGCTCATCTGAAAGCCTTAGGTTTTAACCGTGTAAGTTTTGGTGTCCAGGATCTGGATGAAAAAGTGCAGATTGCCATCAACAGAGTACAGGATATTCATCTGATACGTCGTCAGGTGAAATTAAGTAAAGAGCTTGGGTTTGAGTCGGTAAATCTCGACATTATCTATGGTCTCCCTCATCAGCAGACCAACAGCTTCGCAGAAACTGTTGAGGAAATAGTGCGTCTGGATCCTGACCGTATTTCCTTGTTCAGTTACGCTCATCTTCCTGAGCGCTTTGCATCACAGCGTAAAATCCCACAAAGCAGTTTGCCAGACGCTCCATTGAAGCTTGAACTGATGCAAATCGCTATCAATAGATTTGTCGAAGCTGGTTATCAGTTTATAGGAATGGACCATTTCGCTAAATCTCACGATAGTTTGGCTCAAGCTCAAAAGTCTGGTCAGCTACAGCGTAATTTTCAGGGATACACCACCTCTGGACAGGATGCCTTGGTTGGTTTAGGTGTATCTAGCATTAGTCAGGTGAACGGTGTGCTTTGGCAAAATACCAAAGAATTGCCTGAGTATTATGCAGCTATTGCATCCAATGCTATTCCGGTCGAAAAAGGATTTTGCTTAAATCTTGATGACAAGATCCGTGCTGAGTTGATCAGCCAGCTGATTTGTCATTTTGAACTGGATCTGAAAGCGTTTTGTACTAAATGGCCCGTCAAAGATTTTATGCTGTATTTTGCCGATGCGATGAAAAAACTCCAGCCCTTCATCAGTGATGGGCTTGTTGAAGTCAGTATGGGTCATCTGCGAGTGACCGGGAAAGGTCGTCTTTGGGTCCGCAGTATATGCGCTTGCTTTGATTTTTATCTTGCCCAAGGGCAGCAGAGTTATTCAAAAGTAGTCTAGAGCGTGTGGATGTGAGTCATGTTTTGTTGATAAATAAAAGGGAGCAAAAGAAGTAGTCATTAATCTTGGAGAGGTAGGCCTTTTATTTTCTGGGGGTTCTGGTGATTTTTACCTAAAATAGCGGTAGTTCCTACCAAGAGGTATACCCTATGGCTTCCTTTATTCGTGATTTGACTCTACGTCAAAAGCTCAATTTATTATTAGTATTCCCAGTATGCGCTGTGCTTTGGTTGCTGGGCGAGCGTCTTGTTGCGAGTTGGTCACAGCAGCAGATGGCTGGTTATGTGTCATCGGCTATAACCACTTCGGTCAGGATGAACTCTTTAATCAGTGCGTTACAAGCTGAACGCGGGGCCAGCGGTGTTTATCTGGCAAGCAAAGGTCAGCGTTTTGCCGACAGGTTGAAGCAATTGCGTGTTCAATCTGATGAGAAACTACAGATAGTGGCTGCATTAAACCAAGCAGAATTGCTCTCTTTGAAGCAGCAATTAGATAGTGTGCCTGAGTTACGTCGTCTGATTGACTCACTGAGCATCAGCAATACTGAATCTGCTGAGCGTTATACCAAGCTTATAAAGTCGATGATTGCCGTCAATCACCAATTAGAATCTGATGTACCTCATCGTCAGATGGCCAGAGAGCTTGCTACTTTAAATCAGTTTATTGAGATGAAAGAGCGCGCAGGCAGGGATAGGGCGCTATTAGGCTTAGTATTTAGCAGAGGAAGTTTTAACAGTGATTTGTTAACAAAATACAGTGATAACTTTGGCGCCTACAATGCATTAATGGAAAACTTTACCCGACTATTGTCTGCCGAACGCCTTGATGACTGGAAAGAACTTGTGTTGCAGCAGAGTTTTTCGGAGGTCGAAAAACTACAGCAGTTGGCTTTTACTGCTCCTCTGGAAGCGCCTTTGAATGTGGACGATGGTGTATGGTTTGACATCGCAACCAAAAGACTCACGGACATGGCAGAGTTTGAAAAACTGCTCAACGCCGATATTACAGAGAGAGCCGATATGCTGAAACAGCAAGCACTCACTCATCTGTGGGGCTTGTCTATTCTAACTTTAGTCATAGCTGCGGTGGTGTTTGTTATCGCCCTGGTGTCAGTACGTAATATAACCTTTGCGGTAAAAAGTGTGGATGGAACCATTCGGGCTCTAGCTGAGCGTAATCTTACGTCTCGCTGTCTTTACAGCTCAAAAGATGAATTTGGGCAAATCGCACTAAGTACAAACGCTATGGCTGCAGAGCTACAGAAAGTCATCAGTGAGATTGGTGAGGCGACCGCTCAGGTTGCAACTGCTGCAGAGCAATCATCAGCTGTGACTAGAGAGACGAGCAAAGGCGTGCAGCGGCAACAGTTAGACACTGAACTGGTGGCAACAGCTATGCACGAAATGACTGCGACAGTGCGGGATGTTGCAAGTAGTACCGCTGAAGCTGTGTCGTTATCTGAGGTTGTGCAATCCGGTGCTGCCAGTGGCCAGTCGAAGCTTGAAGAAACAATAAGCCTGATCCAGCAGTTAACCACTCAGGTCGAAGAGACCTCTGGTGTGATTGAAAGTGTAAAGCGCGATAGTACTTCTATCACGTCAGTACTTGATGTGATCCGTGGTATCGCTGAACAAACCAACTTGTTGGCCCTCAATGCGGCCATTGAAGCCGCCAGAGCGGGTGATCAGGGCCGTGGTTTTGCGGTGGTGGCTGATGAAGTACGCACTTTAGCTCAGCGCACGGCACAGTCGACAGGTGACATACAACAAATGATTGAGGCTTTGCAGAATAATGCGTTGAATGCATCAAATGCCATGCATTTGAGCCTCACTTTGGCTCATAGCGGGCGCGAGAAAGTGGCTGAGACCGGCACTATCTTGTCAGGGGTACTGGAAGGGATATATGGTATGAATGATAAAAATATGCAGATAGCGTCGGCGACTGAAGAACAAGCTGCGGTGGCTGAAGATATCAACCAGAAGATTGTAAGTATCAGTGATATAGCGACTCAAACAAGTTCAGGTGCAGAACAAACAGCAGCAACCAGTCATCAGTTGGCAAAATTGGCAGAGCAACTTCAGGACCTCGTAAACAGATTTCAACTGAGAGTCTCTTAGACTTGGCGCTCATCATCACAGCTAAAGAGTTTGGGTCAATTAAAGTGAACATGAAAGTATGGGAACTGGTTTTGCTTTATTTTGACTATTTAGGTTAAGTAATCCCCAGAAAAACCAGAGCACATAATACGCTGCTCTGGTTTTGTATAACTAACGTCGAAATGACTTAAACATCATTAGATTATCAGAAACTGTAGGTCGCCGAGGCTCCCACAGTGCGTGGGTTCACCATAGCAACATAACCATTTGGATAGGTGGTGCTTGCAGGATCCCGGGTTGTCAAACCATGTTCGTCAAAAGCATTGTTCACAAAAGCACTGACCATCCAAGCCTCTGAACTGTAATTTACTGAGGCACGAGTCAGCACATAATCACCGGCGGTGCGTTCTTGGGTATTGTTTAAATCACCATAAAATTCACCAACATAATTGCTGCTAACGTCCAGTTTCCACTGTTCGTTCAGCCAGTAACTGAGTCCGAGGCTACCGTTAAAAGACGGTGCAGAATTAAGCTCATTACCAACTGCTTGTTCAAAACCCGTTGGTGCTTGGTCGATTTTCGAATGCAAGAATCCAAGGCTGCTATGTACTTGCCAGTTGTTGCCGAACATAGTGTAGGCTTCCAGTTCCAAACCATAACTGTGCGCCTGATCAATATTTGTAATAGTGCGGGTGCTACTAAGCGCCTGATAATCACTGAAATCATTATAAAACAGGTTGGCACTAATACTGGTGTTACCGCCATTTAGTACACTGCGAGAACTCAGTTCATAGGTGTCTACACTTTCTGAATCATAGTAATAGTAAGCACTAGTTACACTGTTGAATGCTCCGCCACCTGCATTATAGCCTTGTCTGGCACTGGCAGATAATGTGGTATGTTCAGCCAGTTTGTATTGCAACACCAGTTTTGGCAGAGTAAAAGTTTTGCTTTGATCTAACACAGCATTTACCCATGCACCTCGCATCAGCAGACTAAAATCACGTTGCTGCTGTTCGCGTTCAACCCGTACTCCTGAAATTAAGCTCCAGACGTCATTTAAACGCACTGTAGCCTCTCCATAAGCAGCTTTGGAATTGCTTTCGTCATCGCCGAAATAGTTAGTAGCACCCACACTCTTAAAATCTTGCTCACGTTTAAAGTAAGCCACGCCGAAGAAACCTGAATACTGTGACGAAGCTGAGCCATAGTCTAGCTTCGTATCAAACGTCAGTTCAGTTTGATCCATCAATACGTCAGATTCAGCTGCTTGCGTTGCTTCATATCCTTCAGCTCCCCACTGATAGTCCATAAAGGCAACCAAAGTCTGTAATGAAAATAACTCCGATAGCTTATAGTCAAGTTTCAGACTGCTTGTATCAGACTCAGTAGTAAGATATCGCTGGAATAAGGGCTCATGTGCTTCAGGGTCTTTTGCATTAAAGTACAAACGGCCTGCGTTACCTTCTTCCTGATAATGTTGGTAGCTGAACAAGGCTTTGAAATCTGTTAGCTGTTTCGGGGTCCATAGTAATTTCGCTCTGGTGTTACTGGTATCCAGTGTGTCGTAACTTTTTTGTGTAGGATTTGTTGAATAACTCTTTGGGTTGGAGTAGGTTTCGCCATCAATCCATTGACTGGCAATACGAAAAGCCAGTTCATCGTCTATCACCGGACCAGTCATGACCGCGGCACTGTCAAAGAAATTTTCCTGGTTTCGGTATCCTAAACGAACGGCACCTTCCCAATCCATTGTCGGATCTTTGGTATTTACATACACAGCACCGCCAATACTGTTACGACCATTGCTGGTAGATTGTGGACCGCGAAATACTTCGACCTGTTCTATATCCCACAAGCCAGTGTCGCCGGTTAAATCAGCCACAAAAGGTTGAGTTACACCATCAACAAGTGTACTAACCCTGGCTCTGGCTCCACCGGTAAAAGAATTAAAGCCAGTTGCAGAACCATTACCAGAAACCCCTCGGATATCTGGTACTGCACCAGTTAATACTACAACGTTGGATACATCAGTTAACGCATCAGACATTGATACCAATTGACCGCTATCTAATAGTGCTTGGTTGATTACAGATACTGACGATGCAGTATCTTTTACTGACCGCTCAGTTTTTTCACCAGTAACTACGATCACTTCAATTGATTTACGCGCGTTTTCTTCTTTTTTTTCTTCCGCGTGTATATGAAGTGAAGTACTAGAAAAGGCAATCAGTAAACACTGGGCCAGCAGTGTTCTTTTTATTGCGGCATTACCCATTATGTTAATTCCTATTTTGAATGTTTGTAATTCTACGATTCATCCACCGCTATAAAGCCAATAGAAATTATCATACAATCCACTCAAATACAATTGAAAATGATTATCATTAGTGGTAATGTTGTGTCCCGTATAGGTAGGGATAGAGTGAAAATGTATTTGTTACTTACTATCTTTTTATTGATGTTGGCTATCGCTGTTAGTTATGCAACTAACAAACATCAGCGAATGTTTAGAAAGCCAATCTCAAAAAAGTGGCGCATAACATCTGTTTTGTTTTTTGTGGCTGGCATTGCTGTGGCAGCCATTCAATTGTCGCTGTCCGCCACAGTATTTTTTTGCACAATGTTGTTGATGCTTTGCTGCATCTTACTGCCGTTAGCCACACTGCTAAAAAAGGAGCGCTCAGACTATGGCGAACCACGCTAAAGGGATCCAGCCAGACTGGCTTGGAAAATCACTTGCAGGTTTGCTACCAGGTTTAGCGCTTGCTTTTGTTTGTGTAGGTTTTTACGCCTGGTACGGACCAGGCAGCATAAGTTCTGCGGATAAAACTCAGTTTAATATGTGGCTTGTTACACCAGTGTGGTTTTGCATACTGAGTGTTGTGTTTTTGTTTCAAAATGCTCGTCAAGCCTGGTTGGTTTTAACAAGCATTTCGGTGCTCTTGTATAGCTGTTTCTTTTCGCTTCGGAGTTTGGGATGAGAGTCAGGGCAGACATTTTACGTATCTATCAAAGTCTACATACTTGGACAGGTATTACTGCTGGTTTGTTACTGTTTATTGGCTTTTATGCAGGTAGCTTGACTATGTTTAAGCATGAGTTACAGCAGTGGATTGCCCCCCGCACTGTGCATGCAATAGATAAACCAACATCATCACATTCTGACTGGCAGGCGTTGGTTGATAAAGCTCTAGATCGCTATTCGACTGAGCTTGGCAAGGGATTTGATTTGGACTTAACCAATACGACTCCAGTATTGAGTTGGTATAGTCAGGGCAGTGCCAGAGACCTGCATATGGACAACAAACTAGTAGAAGTAAGACTAGATCCGCAAGGTCAACTCACTGTCACTGAGAGTTACGAGAATAAGTTTGGCGATCTGATTGATTATCTGCACCGAAGCGCTGGAATTGGCGGAGAGATTGGGCATGATCAGGCTGGTGTCTATGTGCTTGGTATTGCAGCAGTGCTTTATTTTCTGGCACTAGTGTCCGGTATAGTTGTTTTGCTACCTACGTTGGTCAAGAGCTTTTTTGCTCTACGAAGAGACAAAGGCCCAAGCCGTTTCTGGTTGGACAGCCACAATCTGGTTGGGGTAGCAAGCCTGCCTTTCCATTTTATTATTGCCTGGACAGTGGTGAGTTTTGCTTTTCACGATCAGATTTATGGGGGCCTTACGATGTTTTACGGCGAGCGACCTTTGTTCCAGCGCCAAGCGTCCACGACAAAAAAATTTGAACTCAGTCAACTACCTCCAATAGAGCAGCACATTGCAACTGCCATTGACTATAGTCCCGCTCATCAGCCTGTAAAACTTAGTTTTATGCGCCTTGATACCACGGCTCCTGCGCTATCTGTAAAAATGCTTAACCCCAATGGCATGATGCGTGGTCCTGATACAGATTATTTGTCTATGCATCCCTACACTCTTGAGATCCAACCTTTTAGTTTTAGCACTGAAGATGGGGCTAGCTATAGCAAGTTTGTCATTGGGTTGTTTTCACTGCATTTTGGTACTTACGCTGGTAACTTTGGTCGATGGAGTTATTTTATCATGGGGTTTTTAGGGGCGTTTTTATTCTACAGCGGTAATCTGTTGTGGCTTGATAAACGCATGAAAAATAACTCGGGGCAAAGGCGTAGTTGTAGGATCATGGCCGCTTTAACTATAGGTATTTGTCTGGGTTCAATGTTGGCAGTTGCACTGACTATGCTGTTTGGGAAGTTACTTGGCCCTGTATTGATGAATATAAACTACGCCTATTTATATTGTTATTATTTAGGTTTCATCACCTTTATCGGCTATAGCTTTTGGCGTGGAGCCGCAGTAGCGGCTTACCATGGTTTAGGAGCGTTGGCTCTATGTTGCGCTGCCTTGCCTCTTACTACTTTATATCTAAACTGGCAACAAACCTCTTGGCATGAAATTATCCCAAGCATAGGCGTCGATATAATGGCACTGGTATTTGCGTTTATATTTTTGTACGCGGCTCACAAAAGCAAAGTGCGAATGTCAAATTCGACTGTTGATGGAGTGTGGTGTCTACAACATAAGAATTGAGTAGTCTGTCGGAATGAAACGACATGCATATGCTTTGTTATAATCGCGTGAGTGAATGTGATTTCATTATTGAACAAAGCTACAGAGAAGCGCTCTATTCGCTCAGGGCTTTAGGGTCTGGAATGATATTGTTTCGGACTAAGCTACGGCGTACGCTCTGACATAGTTTCCCGAAACGTCTTAATTCATCAAACTTAGGAGTAATACCTCTTTTCATCGCGCTTTCCCAATACGAAAGTTCTGAGTCAACCATCTCCAGCATTTTCTTCGGGCAACCGACACAATCTGTGTTGGTGCCACAAACAAAAGTGGATGGCTCATAGAGTGGAAGGGTTTGTTTGACCTCCGCAATAAGCTGGAGCATTGCTGTTTTCAAATCCGGTTTTTTGCTTATCACCTTATTTGCACCTCGTTGTACGCAATGTGCCCTTATGCTATCAGGCATAACAGAATCAGAATATTCCCCATAAGGGTTAGTTGTTGTTGAAATGACGCTTTCGTGTTGTTGATTTGAGTACGCGGGTTCGTTGGTTAAACCGCTGCAGTATTCGTCATACCGCAGCGGGTTGTCAGGCTGTCAATTTAACTTTGTTTGCGTTCTTTGGCAGGGGTGCTGGAAAACACACCTTTGACGACTTGCCAGCTAACAGCCAGAGCGCCGACGATGAATATCACGTCACCGAAAGTCCGAACCCAGCGTAGAGTCACCAGAATGTCGCTTTGCATCACTGCCTCGCTACGCGCATACCACAGTCCTTCTGTTGCACTTGCGTAAAACTGAATAAAACCAATGGGCAATAAGCTGGTTGCCAGCATTAATGCTAAGCCGATATTCATCCACCAGAAGGCGGTTTTCATCAGTTTTTCATCAAACACCAGATGTGGGCGGATATAACGCAGGATCAGCAAACAGAAACCCAGCGCTAGGAAACCATAGACCCCAAAGAGTGCAGCATGGGCATGGGTTGGCGTGGTATTTAAGCCTTGCAGGTAGTACAGCGCGATAGGCGGGTTAATCATAAAACCAAACACACCGGCTCCAAGCATATTCCAAAAAGCTACTGCAACGAAAAACATCAAGGGCCACTTAATATCTCCCATCCAAGGGGCTTTATTTTTTAAGCGCCAGTTTTCCCAGGCTTCGTAACCCAGCACCACCAATGGCACTACTTCCAGTGCACTAAAAGTGGCGCCTACAGCCATCACAGGCGTGGTGGTACCGGCGAAATACAGGTGGTGGAAAGTACCAGGTATACCGCCCAGCATAAAGAGTGATGCTGAGGCCAAACTGGCACTGGTCGCAACTGTACGTGACACCAGCCCCATGCTGTGGAAGATAAAGGCCAGCGACACAGTGGCAAATACTTCAAAGAAGCCTTCTACCCACAGGTGAACAACCCACCAGCGCCAGTATTCCATCACTGATAAGTGTGTACGCTCGCCATAGAACAGGCCTGCGCCGTAGAATAAACCGACGCAAATCACTGAGGCAGCAAATAAAGCCAACAGGTTTTTATCGCCAGGAGCTTTAAAGGCCGGTATCACAGCGCGCAGCATCAGCACTAACCAGAACAAGACGCCAACGTACTTAATAATTTGCCAGAAACGGCCAATATCGATGTACTCGTAGCCCTGATGGCCAAACCAGAAGCTGTATTGCTCTGGCATAATTTGCATAATGGCAAAGTAGTTACCGGCAAAAGAGCCAGCCACTAACACCACTAAAGCCCAAAATAGCAGGTCGACCCCTAGTTTTTGAAACTTTGGATCTTTACCACCGTTAATGATCGGGGCTAAAAATAGCCCTGCCGCTAAAAAGCCAGTCGCAATCCAGAACATGGCGGCTTGAATATGCCAGGTTCTGGCCAGGCTATACGGCAGCCATTCAGTGGTATTTAACCCATAAAAACCATCACCTTCTACCGTGTAGTGTGCAGTAAAACCACCCAGCATCACCTGCAGGGTAAAGAGAGCCACCACCACCAGAATATATTTGCCCAAGGCCTTTTGTGACGGTGTCAGTTTAAGTTGTGCAATAGGATCCTGTTTTGGTACTGTGGGCTCTTCTTCATCCTGTTTACGTAAAAATGCCCAACCCCAAATCAGACCACCTACACCGGCGATCAGTAAAATAATACTGACTAATGACCAAATCAGGTTTTCCGCCGTAGGTCTGTTGTCAATCAGTGGCTCGTGCGGCCAGTTATTGGTATAGGTTGCACCATCCGGGGTACGCTCTGTGCTGGCGGCCCAGGCGGTCCAGAAGAAAAACTGCGTCATTTCCTGACGACGGCTTAACGAGGGCAGGGTATTGGTTTTCATCGCATAGTTAGCGCGGGTTTGGCTAAGCGATGCATCATCACCAAATAAGGCAATATAGTGCTCAGCGGTTTGTGTTATCGCTTGTATCCGGCGATCGCTAAGCTCTAAGGTATCTGTCGCTTTATTATAGCTATTGGTGCGATAGGCCTGCTTTAATGAAAACTGCAACGCATTTTGCTGTGCAGCGTCAAGCTCAGTGTAGCTTTGGCCAAACTCATCCCGGGCCGCAAGTTCCAGCCAGGCCATCAACTCACGATGCAGCCAGTCGGCGGTCCAATCTGGTGCCTGATAAGCACCATGGCCCCAGATAGAGCCCAATTGCATACCACCAACAGATTGCCAGGCGGTCTGGCCGTTTAAGATGGTCTCGTTGGTCATAATGACCTGGCCTTGTGCATTCACTACTTTGGCCGGAATAGGCGGTGCCGAGCGGTACACTTCTGCTCCGAAATAACCGAGCACGCTAAAGGTAATAGCCAGAATGGCAATTAACAGCCACCATAATTTACGATATCCAGCCATGAGGCCCCCTCATTAGGTTGATGATGGTTCCAAATCTCATTTTTTAACTCCTGTTGTACTATTACGGACGGTTCTCCCGTCGGTCACAGTGTGATATCAATAAACGGGCCACATTTTAAGTGATTGTTTTTATTTGGTTTTTATTTAAAATGGTTAAATTAACCATGCAGATTTGGGTTATAAATACCTTATTTGGTTAAATGTACCTGCCATGGTGAAAAAGAAGTATGAAGCCTTACCTCTTTAGCTATATAGGCAAGGCTTTATCAATTGTTTTAAGGTGGCCGCAGTATTTTTGGAAGGCTGGTTTTGAGGAGCTGGTTATGGAGTTTTATCCAGATGTGAAGCTACTGCACATGTTTTGCGCCTATCTGAGCGCCGCGCTGTTTATGGTTCGTTTGTTGTTGGATCTGACAGGCATATTTGACTGGCGTAAAAGTACTCTGCGTTATCTGCCGCATTTGAATGATTCGATATTATTAACCCTGGCTTTAGTTTTGTTGGCGATAGGCCCCTGGAAGCCATTTCTACATCAATGGTTGGGTATTAAAATATTAGCTATTGTTTGTTATGTAGTTTTTGGCTTTTTTGCCATGAAGGAAAAGTTCAGATGGCCTATCCGTTTGATATTTTCTGTGCTGTCCATTGCATCTTTGTTTTTGGTGTTTTATCTGGCGAAGTTTAAGCCTGTCCTATTTTAAACCACTGTTGAAGCTGCAAGCCTGCATCAGGTGAGTGAGATTTCGAGCTTTGATCAGAAGATTCGGGTGGGCTAACTCACCGGTTTCAGGCTTTATCTGTCGTTGTCTTCAGGCCCTTTTTGCCTCTGTTGCTGCATGTCGCTGCAACAGAATGGCGCGTTGAGCCGGTGTGCCCATGGCAAGTAACCAGGGCTGCTGTTGCTGCTGATCAATAAAATCTTGTTTGCTGCCTAATCCTTGCCAGTTCAGTGCAATCAAGGCCTGGATCACCGCTCCCGCTAAGCCATTACCTGGTCCCAGAAGCACTATACGTTGAGGACAGAATTCTTTTACCGCGACCTGAATAGATGCGGTGAAATTATAGGTTTCTGTCACTTGCTGTCGCAAAGTGTAGTCACGCAGCTTGTTCAGATCGCTGCAATCAGGCTGCCAGATCCGGCCGCAGCCATCAACCAAAGGCACTGCAGGGGCCTGAAAGGATGATTGATCTATGTTCTGAAGTGCCTGCTCTGAGGCGTGCGCCATAAAGGGAGAATGAAAGGCTGAGTGGCCAGGCAACAGCAGTGGAAAACGTTCGTCAATCTTAGGTAAAGTCTGCATAGCTATACTGATAGCCTCACTGCTGCCTGCCAATACCGCATAACCTCCATAGAGAATGGACATATACAGCTGACCAGTAAAGTCGGCTAATAACGCGTTAACCTGTTGTTGGTACTCCAATTTGGGGCGCCAGTGCTGATCCACTAATGGATAAATAAGCTGACCGCCATTATCGTCTTTACAGTGACTTTGGGATGTATACTGAGCCATCAGGCTGGCTATCCGCATAGCCTCTGCGCTCTGCCAGACTCCGGAACAGGCCAGCGCTGTGTACCATCCCATCGAATTCCCTGTGATCACAGCGGGTTGATAACAGCTTTGCTGCAAGGCTTGATAATCAATCAGGCCACTGGCCAAAATAAGTGCAGCGGCATTGTCCGCTTGCTGATAACGCCTGAAATTAAATTGTGGAGCCTGATCCAGGCTACTGACAGTGCTTAATCCAAGCTTTATTCTGCTCTGATCAAAGCCCGCTAATAATTCAGCTCCCGCCGCTGAGTCGCTCAGGTTTTGGCTGATATAGCCCAATTCTTGTTTCTGATAACTGCCCCGTCCCGGAGCTACCACTAAGGTTGAGTAATTCATACAGACTCCGCTAAGGATGAAGCGTGAACTGACAGATGAGAAAAAACGGCTTGCACTATGTCGTCGACACTAGGTAAAACGTCATAGGCGGCTTTGCCCAGCGGGATAAAACTATCAACAGCGCAGAGTCGTTGAATTCTAAAGTGCTCAGGTTTAGCTTCATGCAACAAGGTATAGAGTTCCTCGCTTAACGAACCACGACGTCTGCATTCATCGACTATCACTATGTTCTGACATCCCTCCAGATGCTGCACTATGGCATTGATGTCTAAAGGAACCAGATAGCGGATATCAATAATACGAACGGCAATATGGCGGCAAGCCAGATGTTTCGACGCCTGCTGACACAAATAATGGCCGTTGCCATAACTGAGCAGCGCAATATCGTTGCCTGTGCCATAACTGCGGGGGGCGCCCAATTCAGGTAAGGCCGCATTGATGTCCGGCATCTGGTTCAGCCATAAGCTGTCTTTGCTTTGATGTAAATCCCGCACCATATACAGTGCTATAGGCTCCAGAAAAATCACGACCCGTTTTTGCTCACAGGCTAACCGGACGGCCTGACGTAGCATCAAAACTGCATCTTCTCCGGTCGAAGGACAAAATACCAAAAGGCCAGGTATATCGCGAAACACCGCAAATGAATTGTCGTTATGGAAATGGCCACCAAAACCTTTTTGATAGCCCAAACCAGCAATACGGATCACCATGCCGTTGTGGAGTTGTCCGTTGGAGAAGAAAGGTAATGTTGCAGCTTCTCCTCTGATTTGGTCTTCCGCGTTATGCACATAAGCTAAGAACTGGATCTCTGGCATAGCGATGAAGCCCTGTTGCGCCAGGCCTATTGCCAGGCCCAGAATACTTTGCTCATCCAGCAGAGTGTTGATCACTCTTTTATAGCCAAAATCCTGGACTAAGTGCTGTGTGATGCCATAGACGCCGCCTTTTTTTGCAATATCCTCGCCGCATAAAATAAGCTCAGGGTATTGCTTCATCAATTGATGCAGAGTCCAGTTCAGTAATTTAGCGATGTGTTGCGGCTTTTCTAAATTATGTTTGTCAAACTGCAGGGCGAGTTGGCTGTCAACTGCGGTCAGAGTTGTGGCCTTTATCGGATGAACTTTAGCAATAATACTGTCGGTAATGGCCTCTGCGCCTTGTAGTTTGGGTTGTCTGATCACACTTTGGCTGACCCGGACTATTTGTTGCTCTAAATTATGTAACCAGCGCAGCAGTTGTGCGGTACTTAGCCAGCCTTTGGATAAAATGTAAGCTGCGCCAAACCACAGCGGATCATTGGCGTGGTTCCGGGCGATTTGGCTTTGGCTTAAGTAGGTTGCTTCGGCATCAGCACCGGCATGACCGAACAAACGTATTGTTTTTAAATGTAAAAATGCTGGTTTTCGGTGAAGCCTGACATAGTCGGCAGCTGATTTTGCGGCATGATAGCTGGCGGACAGATCCCTGCCATCTGCAGTAAAATAGGCGATATCAGCGTAACTCTGTAAGCGTTTTGCTATCCATCCGGCAGGAGTGGGTGTTGAAATCCCTATCTGATTGTCTTCACAAACCATCAGCAGAGGAAGTGCAAGCCCTTGATAACTGGTCCAGGCCGCTGAATTAAAAGCCGCCTGAGCGCTGGCATGGTTGGCTGATGCATCACCAAAACTGCAGATGACGATGGGATCTGCTGTTTTGGCATCTGGCAAAGGTACAGAGGTGTCTGTCTGGTTTTTTTCAAGACGCTTTTTCAATTCAATGGCGAAAGCTGCCCCCAAAGCTTTTGGTAAATGAGAGGCAATGGTGCTGGTTTGCGGCCATATATTTAATGGAACGCTGCCCAACACCTTATGGCGTCCACCGGAGATTGGATCCAGACGACTGGCAGTGAAAGACAAAAGTAAGTCATACAGAGGTGTTTGTCCCGGCTCTTGCTTGCTGCGTTCTATAAAAAAAGCGCCACTACGGTAGTGAAGTAAAGCCGGGTCTTGTGGTGTCAAAGCTGCTGCTATGGCAGCATTTGCTTCATGACCGCTGCTGCCTATAGTGTAAAAACTCTGTCCCTGACGTTGCAACGTGCGTGAGCGTAAATCCAGCAGGCGACTTTGCCACTGGCTTTGATACATCTGTATAAACTGTGTCTGGTCCAATGCCGCTTGCGGTTCTTGACCAGGGAGTTGATAGTTTTGCCAGAATGCCTGGTCTGCCTGTTGCAGTTGTACGCAAAAATCGATGAACCATGGATGACTATGAGACTCTGCTGAATGATCAGCAGAGTCTTCTGTGAATGACGCCCAGGGCCAGGGAGAGTACTTCATGTTCTGACCTCAACTAGTTGGCAAATGCTGCAAGGCCAGTTTGCGCGCGCCCCAGTATTAACGCATGCACGTCATGTGTCCCCTCGTAGGTATTGACGGCTTCCAAATTCATCAGATGACGAATGACATGAAACTCGTCTGCAATACCATTGCCGCCATGCATATCGCGAGCGTTACGCGCTATTTCTAATGCTTTGCCACAGGAGTTTCGTTTGATCAGTGAAATAGTTTCAGGAGCGAGTACGTCTTGATCCATTAATCGTCCAGCCTGCAGACAAGCCAGCAGACCAATACTAATTTCTGTTTGCATGTCTGCCAGTTTCTTTTGGATCAATTGATTGGCCGCTAAAGGCCTGCCAAACTGACTACGGTCGAGGCAGTATTGGCGGGCTGCATGCCAACAAAATTCTGCAGCCCCCAATGAGCCCCAGGCAATTCCGTAGCGAGCTTTGTTTAAGCAACTGAAAGGACCTTTTAGACCTGTCACATCAGGCAATAACGCAGATTCAGGCACATGAACATCCTCCATCACAATTTCACCAGTCACAGAGGCTCGTAGCGAAAACTTACCCTCTATTTTTGGAGTGCTCAGACCTGGCATGCCTTTTTCCAGGATAAAACCACGAATTTCACCCTCGAGTTTGGCCCAAACGATAAACACATCTGCAATAGGAGAGTTTGTTATCCACATTTTATTGCCATTGATGGTAAACCCATCTTGGTTGCGTGTGGCTACTGTGCGCATGCTCGCCGGATCTGAACCTGAATCTGGTTCTGTTAATCCAAAGCAGCCAACCCATTCGCCTGACGCGAGTTTCGGCAGGTAGCGCAGCTTCTGTGCTTCGCTACCATAAGTGTAAATCGGGTACATTACCAAACTGGACTGCACACTCATTGCACTTCGATAGCCGCTATCCACACGTTCTATTTCGCGCGCAATCAGGCCATAGCTGACATGATTGACGCCAGCGCAACCATAACGCTCGGGCAAGGTGGCGCCTAACAGGCCTAACTCACCCAGTTCGTTCATAATGTCCCGGTCAAAATATTCTTTACGATTGGCTTCCAGAATTCGGGGTTGTAATCGACCCTGACAAAAACTATGCGCCATATCGCAGATCATTCGCTCGTCTTCAGACAGTAATTGTTTTAATAAAAATGGGTCTTGCCAATCAAAAGCTGCACGCATCATAGACTCCAGATAGAAAACACAAAAAGTGCTGGGAGCTTAGCTTGAGACCATGTAAAGTTAAATTAGATGTATCCTTTGGTATCTATAGTTTTTATCTATGGACTTTAGACAATTAAATTATTTTATTGCCGTTTATGAATCAGGCTCTGTGAGCGCTGGCGCGCGACGGCTGGGTATTAGCCAACCCACCTTATCTGCCGCCATCATGCAATTGGAAACGCAATTGCAGGTTTGTCTCTTCAGGCGTATTCCTAAAGGGGTAGTGGCTTCAGAGGACGCTGAGCGTCTTTATGGGCATGCCTGCAATTTGTTAAATCAACTACAAGCCGTACAAAATACTTTTTCACCAGCACCGGCAAGAGTGCAGTTCAAATTGGGGTTGGCAAAGGCACTTGGCGTGGAACGAATGAGCCAGCTGTTAAAGGAGTTTCAACAGCAGGCCACGAATCTTTCAGTCCAACTGGAGTTGGTGCTTGTAGAGCCGGATGAGCCCTGTGATGCCAGAATTATCAATATTAAACATTTGCGTGCCGGAGAGGATTTTACACCTCTTTGGAAAGATCTCTATCAATTAGCACTGCCTGCCCAACATCCTTTGGTGTTAAAGCCTCAGTTAACATTAAGTGATTTCCATAAGTTACCTATGATTAAACGCACCCCCTGCGAAGCCTGGTCTGTTTTATATCCGCAATTGTTGAGGCAAGGTATCAAGCCTGACATTCGTGCAGATATTCATACCATAGAGTATGCGGTTGGATTGGTAACAGCCGGAGTTGGAGCTGCTCTCGTTCCTAACTTTGACGCATTTACTCAGCGTACTGATATTGTTTTGAAAAGCTTTAATGAGCTGACTCTCCCCAGGGAGTTGGGGTTGGCGAGCCCACGCTTAAGCAGCAGTCCATTGTTAAATTGTTTACGACAGTTATGCAAACAGATTGGTGAATAGGTCTAGTTGTTGAACTCTTTGTCTTATATGACTTAATGCTTACCTTTTGGAGGTATAACCCCATTGGGTAAGATATTTTTTCTCTTCAGAATGTTAATGTTGTCCGCTTTTCTCTGACTTTCACTTTTTGAAGGTTAATTGAGCCACCAAAAGAGAATTTGGGTAATCGATAATGAAGACTACACCCCGGCACAACAATTCAGATGCCTCTGTATTATCAAGATATGAAGGGATTATTCAGAGTATGGAGCAGAGTGTTGCAAGCAATAGCGAAAATTACCGAGCCTGGTGCGTTACTGTCGTAGCTGCGATTTTGCTCGGTGCAGTTTACAACAATCAACTAACTTGTACTTTTGTTGCAGTCCTGCCTGTTTTTTTAAGCGCTTTAATGGATGGTTACTATGTTTCACTGAGAGTGATACTTAAGCAGTACCAGAAATCCAGAGCAACTCCTGATGAGTGGGAGCTCAAAGATGTTGCCAATGAGCTAAGTAGTGCCATGTCCAGGGTCAAAATTCTGCAACTAGACAATTTGGCGGCACCCGCAATAAGACGATTTTATTCCCCAATACTCGTACTTCTGGTGCTCTGTCAGATAACAGCTTTCTTTAATGGTAAATGAGACAGCTGGGTTATTACGCTTTACAGCCTGAATTAACACCTTTTAAAAACATGGTTTCCATACTGCAGAGTATTTCGGATTCTGCTATCCGACCGACTCGTGCTGAATTTATGAGAGCCAGCAACATACCGATAAATACCTCACTCATGGCGGCTGCACTTACGTCGTTGCGGAGCGCGCCTTCGAATTTTCCTCTCAGAAAAAAACGATCAATTTTAGTTTGAAATTCTTGCCAGGAAGCTTTTCGGGTGCTCAACACTTCTTCATTTAATTCGAATCTGTGCGTTAGAAAAATAAGGAGCTCTTTATTTCTCAATAAACCCTCCGTAAGAGATTTAAAAGATTCGTGTATTACTCCGGAATCCAGATGTGCTAGTTCAATAGTCATATTGAGTTGCTCTAAAGATCTGCCATACAGCAGTTCAATTAAATTATCCCGGTCTGAGCAAAAACCACACAAAATGGCTTCGCTAACACCAGTTGACTTAGCAAGTTCCTGTAGTGAGGCGAAAGGTTTATCAACCAGTGCTGATGCAGTTGCACGCAGAAGCTGATCGGGTAAGCTACCGCAGCTTGATACCGCGGATAAGAGTACATGTTTCATGTTGCCTCACAGTCAGCGTCTGCTTGAAAAGTGAGGCTCTGTTTATATATTCAGAATACATGGTCATTTCGGCCCCAGCACCAGAGGTAAGGATAATGAAAGTAAATAAAAAAAGTGGTCTCTCAAGGTGGTAGGTTTTAAGTATATAAGGGGTATTTGAAGGTCATACTGAAGCAGGCTAGAGCCCGGTATATATTCAGGCTTCTTTGTCATAACATAACTTAAAGTCTTAAGTTTCAGGCTGTCTGACGGCCGCAGTTCAGCCGGTTGCTTTCTGTACCCTATACACTTCTGCTTTTTCTGACTTTTTTGCCCTTTAGCTGTGTT
>FWPV01005741.1_pt1 | contig 24513 bp, 21 predicted proteins | sample 2228371 | NCBI WGS metagenome assembly FWPV01 (sample SAMEA103939776, study PRJEB20133) | metagenome | reverse complement strand
TAATTTGGTTTCCTATCTTAGCAAACATTTTTAAACCCCAAAAAAAAAGGCTCCCTAAGGAGCCTTTTTTTCTTTGATCAGATCAAAGATAACGCATATTCAACACTAATTAGTTCTTAGTGTTAGAAGTACCGTTAGTGTCAGCGCCGAACTGAGCCGCATCACCTGAGTAGGTGGTAGAGGTCATGTTAACCAGCGGACCGTTACCAGAACGTACCAAGCCGAGAGCTTCACACGCTGGGAAAGCACCAGTCAGGATGATACGAGCACGACCAGAAGTCAGAGCACCGAAGCCTGGCAACTTGCTACCCAAGTAAACACCAGTACCTTGATCCGCAGCAGTGTGGAACACGAGTGTGCCGTGTGCAGGGATAGTAGATGCTACTTCTACGTCAACATCAGAGGTAGTACCGTCTTCTTTCCACACAGAAGCGCGAACTGAACCAGCGATGTTAGAAACGTTGGTGAAGCGGATGAAACCATCATCAGCTGCATTTACGTTTGGCAGGTTGAACAGGCTGATTGAACAACCGTTACGACGAATTACACCGTACTCTTTAGTTGCTTCATCGTTCATGTAACGAGAGTTAAAGAAGTCAGCAGTTGCAGTTGCAGTAATGCTGTTGGTCTCTGGGATAACAGCAGTGGTTTTAGCAACAGCACACAGGGTGTAACCAGTTTCAAGCTGTGCAGTGGTCTGACCGGTCAGGTTGATTGTCAGATCGTTACCAGCAGAAGAACCGTTCAAGCCAGCAGGTGCAGCATTACAAGCACCAGCAGTCAGGTACACCTTGTCGTAAGCTGCCCAGCCGGTAGCTGAAGTCAGTTTAACAGCAATGGTATCTGAACCTTGGTAGTCAAATGCCAAACCGTTTTCTTTATTCACTGGTGCGTCATCGACATTGTCGCCATCAGTATCGTACTGAGCACGAGCAACAGTCAAAGTACCCAAATTAATGAAAGCAACAGCAGTGTCCGCATCATAATCAGACTTGGCAGCATTACCTACTGAACCAGTGAACTTCTTCTCAGCAGAGGCAACTTGGATCAATGGACGCTGAGCGTCGGTAGTTGCAGTACCGCCAACAACCAACACGGGCTTAGAAGCCAACAAGTCTTTTGCAACTGCAGTATCAGTAACTCCAATGCTTGCACCAGAGAGAACTTGGAATTCAGCACCAAGAGCCACTTTTGAGCTTGCATTTTTAACAGAGCCAGCACCCAAAGTTGCGGCCAAGTTTTTCACTTTTACCTGGGTCAACACTACGTTCTTCAGAGCAACGTTAGCGCCTGGGTTTACTGCAGTTACTTTGAAAACTACAGTGTTGTCACCGATGGCACCACCAGAGTCAACTACTACAGTGTAAGTAAGGCCGGTATCATCGGTAACGGTGTCGCCCACAACACCAGCAACGGTAGGAGCAAACTCAAAGGATACGTTAGCAGTGGATGTGCCCCACTTGGCAATGTCAGACAAGTCTTCGCCGAATACAGCAGAGCCGCCCAAAGTAAACTTAACAGTAAACTCGTTGCCAGCAGCAAAGGTGTGAGCGTTAGCTACATCGATAGAGTATGTAGCAGTTGGGGTAGCGATCAGAGTGTCGTTTGATGACAGAGTACTGCCGTTCACAGCTGAGTTACCGTCACCGAAGATGTTTTGAGCGAAATATTTAGTTACCGCAGTAGTAGTACCGGCAAATGCTCCGGTAGAAATTGCTGCGATTGTCAGCGCTAATGCTGATTTAGCAATGATTTTTTTCATGTTGCTTTTTCCTTCATATGAACTTACGTAAGGTTGTTTAACTTATTGCCAAAACTCATCTACGACGAAGAACGGACAATAACGAGGTCAGGCGAAGCGCTCCGCCTGCCATCCGTGAGGGATTCTATGAGACATACTCAGGTTAATGCAAGCATTTGGAAACATTATTTTCAGCACAGTTCTTGTGGATTTATGTAATTGTACCTATTTGGCACTTTTGCACCCCAAATAGTCACTTGTGCCCCAAATGGTCACTCAGCTCGAGGCAATTCTGCATCAGGGCCGGGCATTTCCGTTTCACTCCACTGCGTCAATTGTTTTTTAAATGATCGGGTTAGCCTTTCCGCCTGCGCAGAGTCTTTAACCAAGTAAGGTACTATTAATACCATTAACTCTGTTGTATCAGCCTTTTTACTATCCCGCTTAAATAGATGCCCCAACAGCGGAAGCTCGCTCAATATTGGCACTCCGCTGTTTTCTTTGTTGTAGCTTTTACCTATAAGGCCCGCTAACAATACTGAGCCGCCATCGTTGAGGATGAGGCTTGTTTCTATGTTGCGAGAAGTAATAGTTGTGCTGTCTTCACCCGCCGCATTACTCACTTCCTGAGACACCCTCATATCAATACGACCGTCGGAGAATACTGTTGGCATTACGCTGAGAATAATACCGGTTGAGCGGGTTCTGAATTGGGTCAGAGGTATTGAACTTCCTCCCGATGTTTGGCCCGAATCGACCAAACCTGTGGGTATTTGAATTTCGTCTGCCACACTGACTGTGGCAGTCTCACCACTGCGCACCAGAACTTTCGGTGTTTGCAGCACGTTCAAACTTTTTGCATTCGCTAATGCACTGATTGCCAGCCGTGTACTGCCTGAGCTATTCAAGGATTGCCACAGGAAGCCTCCGGTTTCAGCTCCCCAGTCCAAGCGCTTTCCGCCTCTGGGTACTGCAGATGCTTGAGGTGTAACACCCGGATCTGACCAATTCCATGTAGTGCCAATATCCAACCCCTCACTACGAGAGACTTCTGCAATGATAACCTCTACCAATACCTGCGGGGGCGACTGATCCAACTCCCTGATTAACGGGACAATTTCTTGCCATTTAGTGGCCTCTCCACGAAATAACAACATGTTGCGCGCACTATCCACCACGAAGCTACCTATGGTTTTAGTGCCTGTTGCGGGTGCTGCCGTTGCAGACGTTGCACTTGCAGCTCCAGCTCCAGCTCCAGCTCCAGCTCCAGCTCCAGTAAACGCAGAGCTTTGTCCAGACTGCTGACTAGTACCAGTCATTACTGCATTTAGCGTATCAGCCAACTGTGCAGCACCGGTATTGCGCACCTGATACCAATAGAAGCCTTCGTTTGAACTAGACTGCTCAAGCACCCTATCTAGCTGCTCTGTCCACTGCTTAACAAGGTTGATTCCCGTCTGATCTGAAGCAAAAACGAATAGCGCATTCAGTTCTTTTATTGGCACTAGCGTAATGTTGTTATTCGTACCGCCAATGTCAAACCCTTGCGCGCCCATGGTTGCGGTCAAGCGTTTTGATAATGACTCTGCGTCTGTAAATAAAGGATCGATTCGCATATTGAATCTGCCCTTCATCTGAGGACGATCCAGCAGACTGAGCATTTCAGCTGCACTTTGAACAACATCGGGAGCGCCCTGTAAAGTAACTGCGTTACGCGCATTGTCGCGTTGAATTTTTAGCCGCTGACCTTCAAATACCATACTTAACATGCTGTAGGCATCGGCATTGCTAATCACTTTTAGATTACGAATTAAAAACACAGGCCTGTGCGTACTAGGAACTGTGGGCAATGCAGACCCCGTGACAATTAACGGCAGCTCTGCCGCACCAGCAGTGCTTGCACTGAGCGCAAAACGCAGCAAATCACCCTCCTGGATAATACTTACGCCATAATTGTTTAGCACTTGCTGAGCAAGCTCAAAAATTCCTTGCCGGTTACGAGGATCCGTTACTCTTAGGGTGACAAGATCCTCTTTGTTCGCAACATCGGGCGCCATTTGAAAGTCAAGGTTCAGCTGGTTGGCGAATACCTGGTTGATAAAGGCCGGTATAGGCAAGCCATCTATACTTAACGTAATTGAGTTAGGCTCTTCTGCCGGGAACAGCTGTACATTTTCCAGAGCCTTTGTGGTTGCGGCTGGCGCAGCAGCTAACGGCAGGCCGCTAAAACGAGTCTGATCGGTTTTTGGTGCGTCTTCACGGTTAGATGATGAGCCCGCGGTCACCTGACTTTTTTCAACCAGCAACGGAGGAGGCTGGAGTTGTTTTTCTGTCATCAATGTACAAGATGAAAGCATCGAACCCACTATGGCCCAACCGCCACAATTCAATAAAAATTTAATAGACTGATGTCGCATCAATTAAAGCTCCAGACGTCTGTGCGCGTCATTGTTTGTGTAATTATGATCCTACCTGCCATACAGCACCGCCGGGCGATACACTTGTGTATGGGGAGTTAGTTTTGCTGCCTTGAAAACAATTCGAACCGCTCGGTTTCTGTTTCGCTTCCGCGACGAGACAGTATTAACCAATCCTCACCGACATCCTGCAGAATAAGGCCGGTCTCCGGTAACTCATCCCCTATCGCAACACGATGGTATTGAGTTCCTACCATAAAAATAACGTGCTTGTTGTTTGCTGTGTTAATAATGGCCTTGACTTGAGTGCGTATGCGTTTTGCCTCTTGCTCTGCAATTTTTTCTGGATCTGTCATTTCTGTAGCATCAACTGTATTACTTAGCTGACCCCACAAACCACTCTTCAATAAATCTTTGATATTAGTCTCCGTCTGTGCGGGAAACTCAGGAAGGCTCCAGTTATCTGAGGCTTGAGCGGACGATAAATCTGATTCAATGCCTGAAAACGTCAAAAGCACAAATGCGTTTACTAAAAACAACGCAAGGATATAAGAACGTACAATCTGTGCATCAGTCATGTTACTCAGCCTCCTGAGTGGAACCTATCAGGAACCAACTCGTTAGATTTAGGCGATAAAAGGGACTCTGAGAGTTAGCAAGGTTGAGCTGCTCAAAATCAACACTCACTGCCTTATCACCATTTTCGATCATCTCCAACATTTTTTGCCAATTACCAACAATATACTTTCCTTGAAAATCGGCATGAACTGGCACCCACAGCGAACCTCTCGGGGTAACGCCAACCTCTACAGTTATTCGTTCGACGGGTATTCCGGCTTCTCCAGCTTGCTGTTGAAGCCAGTCTCTAAAACGAGCCTCTGCTTCGCCCTCAGAAGCTGCCGTCCAGAGCTGGGATTTGTATTGACGCAGCTGTTGATTAACCTGCTCAGCTCTTTGAGGCCAATCTCTTTGATTGGCAACGGCCAATGTGTCTTCATATTTGGCAAAGCCCGCGATGGCTACTGCTTTGACGCGGTTATGCCACGCATTGAGTTGTACATGAATCCACATTATTAACAACAAGAGTGCGATTAGACTGATTGCTTGAAGACGCTTATTTGTGCGCAGCTCATCTGCAATTTTGATAGCCTGCTGTTTTATAGCCGATCTCATAGCGAACGCTCCGAATCAAGGCCTGATATACCCTCGTGACTCAATCTGAGTCTAATGCGATATTGGCCATTAATTGCTGTTGGCTCCACACGAACCTCTTTGAAGCCAGCGGACTCCAAAGAACGAACCACACTTAAAGTGTCTGCAATCTGCCCCTTTGCTGATATATCTACTTGATCTATGTTTCGCTCCCACGTCTGTAACTCAATAGTGAGCGCGCTTGGGAGGGCTTTTTGTACGGCGATTTGACTAGCCAGAGCGGGAAATGGTTGAAGTATTTGTTGGATTTGCTCTAGCTCTTGTCTAGCAGCACGGGCCTGACTTCGTGCACTCAATAAAGGTTCGACAGACTCTGCCAGCTGTGCCGTTTTTCGATCCCAATTTGCTGACTCCCAATACCAACGTGCGACTAGTGTCATTTGGGCGGTTGCTATCAGAAAACTCACCGCTAAACCCACGGCGATAATTTGTGTACGTCGATCAACCAAGTGGATCCATACTGACGATGTTGTCCCTTGCCATGGGCCAACTGAAAAATTAGGGAGTTTAACCGTCAGGTTTTCAATGTCCGGAGCCGCACCATTAGAGCGGGAAAAACGCTGAATTTGTTGTTTTGATGGCTCGTGATTGAACCATTGACTCCCGCGCAATATGCCGCTGCGCCATAACTGAAGGTCGAAACCTGTGTTTGCTTTGTATAAGTAGATTCCATCTTCTGCAGGACGCTCCCAAAACAGCACCTCTGAAAAAAAGTCAGGTCTGTAAAGGCTTTTAGCCGTTATTGCCGAACCTAATAGATCGTGAATCTCTTTCCTGGACCAGAACCATACCTGAGCCGCACCGTCCGACCAAGCTACAGAAAAGTCGGTATCATCCCAAGGACTGAGCAATTTTATTTGGTGTGTTAAAGCCTGAACACGATTTGCGCGTGTAACATGACCAAGCTCGATAAGAGCGTAACGAGATAAATCTCGACCAATCAGGAACTGAGGTGTATAGGCCTTGCGATCAAGCGATGCGACTTCTGCAGCTGAAATAATTTTTTGATTAATCGAAAAACGGGTGATCAATCTTGAGCGGAGTGATTGTAGCCAATTCATCAGGCAGGTTTACTCTTGCTGACCAGTTGAAATACCAAGCTCTAGTGCCTGATTCTAAAGGCGCAAATTGTACATCATAAACATTAGCTACTGCGTCTCCTTGGTGCCACCACCAAAAACGGAAACCAGACTCAGGCATTACTGATAGGTAGGTTTCTTCACTTCCGCCAACATAGGGCGTCAACTGGCTGACCCTATCGAAGCGCTTTTGCTCTCTAGTGTTAATTATTGCTTCAGCAGATTCTGCCCCCCCCACAACAAGCTCTAGAACATGTTTAGAAGCTGTATTTGCATTTACTACACCAGCACCCTCAACTTTGAATACTTGCAAAATATAGGCATCACTACTTGTATTTAGTAAATTGCTCCACCCCATAATATGACGGAGCTGCATGGGCCACCTCAGTGCACCATTAGCAGGAGCATACATTCCTTGTTGCAAGTAATTTTGCCTCTCCGCACCTTGAAGCAATCGAATACTGTCTGAGTCTTGATAGTCAAACAATGCATCAGCCAATTGATCCGGGCTAATTTTACCTAGACTATGAATTGACGACATGGCTGTGAATATTCGAGGGTCTGACAGAAAAGACAGGCCTATGAGCCCCGCCCTGTCCTGAATCATGACTCGCACACCACCGCCTGCATCGATGACAGCCCCGTCCATCCTCATAAAGCCTGATGCAGATGGAGTCACAACTGGCATTGCTCCACTCATGAAATCATCAAGACTCTGGAATTGAGGTGTCAAATCATCCTGGCGGCCGTCAGGCCATGCAATTCCCTCGGATGTTTTTAGGCCTGTCATATGTGAATAGGTGACTTTGGCAAGAGTATCTGTTGCTCTTCTGTATGCTTCAACCGACTGCTGCCGTAAAAAAGCCTGCTCCCTGACTTTATCTACCCATAAAGAAAAAGAACTGGCAGCGAGCACCATGATAACCAGAACCCATAAGACGGATATAAGTACAAAGCCGCCGTGATGAGAATTCCTCATAGAACACCATTTATGGTGGGAGGTCTGTATTCGAGCGAGGACGCCCTCACAGCCACAAGGATTTCAAGGGGATAAGGAGTAGAGTTCACTATTAAACCAATTGCTCGAGGCAATGCATGCTTATGATTTCGACTGAACACAGATGATTGTTCAGGATAATTATTTTTCCACCCCCCATCACTCCAGTAAACCCAACGAGCATCCAAGCTGGGATTTGACCACTCGCGTATTACATAGGACTCCTCTACTCCACCGTACAGAGGAGACTCTCTGTAGACAAGCCGAGTGCTGTCGCTAGACCTTTCAATTTGCCAGAACGTTTGCACAGGTAACCCTTGATAACGCCCAGAAAGACTGACCAACCCTATTCCACTAAACCCTGAAGAGTCGCCGGTGAAAACTATTTTTGTTGATTCGCTGCCATCAACGCCATTTACCAAACCGCCAATAGAATCGCGCAACCAACCACTTAGGAGAGCATCTCTCTGGTCACGCTCTTGCCTGCGCTCAACCGCTTGATGTACACCCGATAAATAAATGAAGCCCTGCATCAACAAGCTGGATAAAAGTGCAACCAGCAGAAGAACCACTAGCATTTCTAACAAAGTAAAACCACACGGTTTTAACTGCGTCGTTCTAGTTGAAGATAACTTCATCTATCTCCCTTACTTTTTTCACTCCAAGCAAAGACATTTCGAAGGTGTAGAGCCACTTTCCATCACGCTTTAGAGTAATTTCTGCTGGATACAAGGCTGCGCGATTGATTGTTTTCTGATTCTGATCATCATAAACATCACCGCTGTACGCAGGCTGGGAAATACTCCAACTAATATGGAGCGTACCTATGTATGCCTCTCCCTTGGGATCTGCCTCAGGATCAACAGAGAGCATAAAATCGATTGCGTTCTCTACAGAGATAGATCGTTGAGTTATTTGATCTGCACGCGAGAGTGCGATTAAGTTTGTATTGACCCACCCGTAAAGAGCAGCAGCTCCCATCGCGAAGATAGCCATTGCTATTACTGCCTCCAACAAAGTGAAACCACTGGCTAGACGCTTCACTCTCGCATTATCCTGCAGTCTGGGCTTCTCACATACAAACGGTATTTGAGCGAAGACTTGGTAACAGTCAGCGATCCGGCAGAGGAGCAAAATCCAGAGGGCGATATATTGAGCGGCTCGTCGAATTCCAACGAGACACTCAATTGGGAGAGTGTTTTCGTGAAACTTTTGGGTAGGATAAGCTCGTCATCAGGATAGTTTTTAAATATCAACGGTTTTCCGCTATTACGCACTTCAACAACCAGTCGCTCTAGTGCCGCCTCAATCTCATTACGAGCCAGAGAGGCTTCCATACTGTCATACATTCGCTGAAGTCGCGGAGCCACGAGTGTGGTAATGATGCCCATGATGACAAGGACAACAACCATCTCCAGCAATGTAAATCCTCGGTTGGCACAGGCTATCATTTCAACGGAACATACCCTATATCGGCATTATCACCCTCTCCACCCTCTTGTCCATCCGCCCCAAGAGAAAAGAGACTAAATGCTTCAAACTCGCTGGAGCTGGATGAATATACATACTCTCTATTCCAAGGATCCAAAGGCACACCACCATCAACATAAGGCCCCTCCCAAAACTGTGCAACCTTTTCATCCTGCGGACGCTGTACTAATAACTTCAAGCCCTCCTCTTGTGTAGGAAGGCGCCCTATATCCAAGCGTAAAGTGTGTAGTGCCCCACGGATCATTTTGACCTGTGTTTCAGCTGTTTGAACTTTGGCCCTGTCGGCTTGGCGGAAAAGATTAGGCCCCACCAGACCTGCAATCAGGCCGATAATTACCAGAACTACGATCATTTCCAATAGCGTAAAACCGCGTTCAGTGGTCTTGCTTTTTCTTTGCATATGTCTGCTCATCATTTTTAAGATTGAAACTGGATTACAGAGGAATATCGTTCGCACTGGTTATCGCCAAAATAATACCGATAATAATGGTTCCCATAACCAGCCCGATCAAGAGAATTGCCAAGGGCTCTATCAATATCAGCACCTTTTTCATACGCTGCTGGCCTTGCATTGTATAGAGATTCGCCAGCGCATTTAACATTTCCTCAAGCTTTCCTGCCTTCTCACCAACCCGCACCAGATTGTACCCCGTTGCAGTGAGGCATTGATTGGATTCAAGCGCTACCGATAGCGACTCTCCCGCACGTACCGCATTTTTAACTTTTTTCAACCGACGCCTACGCGAAGGCATGCGCACCGATTCAGCCGCTAATTCCAACGCCTGGATAAGATCAACTCTATTGCGTATGAGTGAAGAAAGCACTTTGGACCAAACACCGACATCTGATTGTGATATCCAATCACCTACGACAGGCAGTTTCTCAACCTGTTCAAGTAATCGCACTTTAAATACAGGGGTAACCCAAAGGTAAAAGAGAATAAGCGGTGGTGAGACAAGAATGAGTAAAAGTAGAATAAAGTTTTCATTCGCCCATTTACCGGCAGATAAAACTGCCCAGGCCAAAAAGGGCAAACGATCTGCCTGTTCGAGCAGGTTGGTGAAGCTAGGCACAACATATACGAACATCATTAATACGGCTGCAATACCTGACAATACTAAAATCGATGGGTATATAAGTGCGTTTCGGGTCTCGTTGCGCACCTCCATTTCATATTGCATTTGGGCGCAAGCATCACTTAGTGAAGGCCCCAATTGACCGGTTAGCTCACCCGCGCGAACCAAATGGTGCACATAGGCAGGCAAAGGTAAGCCTGATGCCAATACTGCCTGCTCAAAACTTCCCCCATGACGAAGCGTTTTTGAGGCTAACTTAAAAGCCCAGCGCAATTTTGGGTGTGCCGCCGCCACCGCTTGTGAGCCCACCGCCTCTGCGGCGCTCACACCTGAATTTAGCATGGCAGCCAATTCATAGAGTGCGGTGATTATGTCTTGTGTGGAAAGCTTTTGTTTGCTCTGCTGGTCTTTATCAACCACAAAACCGACTGGCTCAATTTCAATAACAGTGTATTGCTGAGCAGTTAAACTCGATAGTGCCTCTCTTTCAGACGCTGCCCCCAACTCTCCGCTGAGCTCCTTCCCATTCAGATCAACGGCGCGATATTTGAATTGCTGTGTCATGTGTGCATACTCGTCACTCTGTGCACTTCCTCAGCGGTCGTTATACCTAACCATGCTTTGATCAAGCCATCGGTCGCCAAGTCCCTGAAGCCCTCCGCTCTTGCCTGCTGCTGCAGAAGCGAGAGCGAAGCACGATCCAGTACCGAGTTGCGAATATTTTCGGTAACACCAACCAGCTCATAAATACCTATACGCCCACGGTAACCAGTGTGTTGGCAGTCTTTGCAGCCCACAGGCTTACGCCAATTAGCAACCTGGCCTGGAAATAATGCGGACACAAAGGGAGCTACTTTATGGTCAATCTGTACAGGAACATTCGATGGCTGGCTACAGCTACAGAGTTTACGCACCAAGCGCTGCGCTTGAACTGCAATTATCGGTGTGGCGGCCAAAAACGGCTCTATACCCATGTCTATGAGACGCGTGAATGCACTCATTGCGTCATTGGTATGCAGCGTCGATAAAACCAAATGACCAGTAAGAGCAGACTGAACCGCAATTTCCGCAGTTTCCAAATCGCGGATTTCACCGATCATAATAACATCCGGGTCTTGCCGCAGAATGGAGCGCAGCGCGGCGGCAAAGGTTAAACCTATATCGCTATGCACCTGAACTTGCGTAACGTGCGGAAGCCTGAACTCAACCGGATCTTCTACCGTGATGATTTTGCGCACACCATCATTTGATTCATCAAGAGCGGAATAAAGTGTTGTCGATTTACCAGAACCTGTGGGTCCAGTTACCAAAACAATACCATGAGGTTGACTCACCCAGTCGCGCAAAAGACGCAAGTGATCATCCAGGTAACCGAGCTTTTCAAGCATCAGATCCTGACGTTCTTTGGGCAGCAAACGCATCACAATGGATTCGCCATTCACCCCGGGAAGTGACGAAACACGGATATCCAGCTCCTGACCATTGATGCGCATACCAATGCGCCCATCCTGCGGCAAACGACGCTCGGCGATATCAATTCCAGACACTAATTTTAGTCGTGATGCAACGGCGTGGTATCTGGGCTTGGGAAGTGTTCTCCGCGTAAACATGATGCCATCTATTCGATAGCGGACATCAAAGGTATCAGCCTCAGGTTCGATATGAATATCGGAGGCTCGCTCCTCCATTGCCTGGGATATGATGTTATTGACCAACTCAATAACCGGCGCCTCCTCAGCCATTTCCCTCAAATGCTGTATATCGGTATCCAGGGTCACGTCCAGACCTTGTTCACGCTGATGGTTACGCAACTGATTCAGTAAAGTGTCCAGAACCTGGGAACGCGCCAGACAATATTCAACCGGCTGTGGGCATTTGCGACTAAGGGTCTCGTCTAGCAGGCTAGAAAGAGGATCACGCGACAAACAGTATATTGTGGCATCGCTGCGCCAAACTACAGCCTCGTGTTGCAACAACCAAAGAATATTGAGCTGCAGCGTATCGACCGCCTCAAGAAGTTGCTCAGCAGTAGGAATATCCAGGTCTCGCCCCAGCATTTTAAAGCCCAATTGGAGCGTCAATGCCTCCAGTAGATTAGCTTCGGAAAGACTGCCTGCCCTCATCAAGATGGCGCCAATTCTGCCGCCAACCTGCTGCTGGACTACGAGTGCCTTTTCCAAGTCGCGAGCTTGGATATAGTTTAGATGCACCAGAATCTGCCCGAGCAACATAGCGCTAAAGTCGTCTGAGGAATGACCGGATGATTGATTGTGACTTGGGTTAACCACTAAGCCTCCGGTCAGAGCACATCGGCAAAAGCCGATTTGCTCCGCATGAAAAAATAGTATCCGATGAGAAAAATCATTAGCGATGCGGCACTGTAACCACCCATGACAATCCAGTCGGGCGGAACACCTTGGAATATGACCATTCTGGTTTGCTCTATAGCAATAATTAAAGGATTCACATAAGTCAAAAATTGCAGCTGTTCAGGCAGCCTGTCCATCGGATAGAAAACCGGACTCATAAACAGGGTAAGCGTGGAAACAAACTGCATAACCTGGCGCAGATCACGCAAAAATACACCTAAAGCAGCAAATATCCATACAAGACCGATCGTCAGTAAGAACAACGGCAGGCACACAAACGGAAAGAACAACCAGGAATAACTGATAACCTGGTTCTTGATGGAAAAAACCAGCAACAATATAAGCGACCCGATAAACAACTGAATTACTGCTGACAATAGGGTCACCACGGCTAATATTTCCAGTGGAAATATGACCTTTTTTACATAATTTGGATTTGAAAGAACCAAATCAGGCGCCTTAATAAGACATTCAGAAAAGAATTGATGGATGATGAGGCCAGAAAAAATCAACATCGCAAAACTTGTCAGGCTGTTCTCTCCATCACCGATACTCCATTTTGCCTGCAGTATCTCACCGAAAAAGTAGGCATACATACCTAACATCACCAATGGTGCGATAAATAACCAAAGGCGACCAAACAAAGCGCCAGCAAAGCGGGAACCCAGCTCCCTGACTGTTAGCAAGAGGATTAAACGCCTGTTATGCCATAAGACAAACAGGGGGGAAGGTATTGTTTTCAATAGATACTCGTTAAGCAAGCAGAGGGAATTCACCCTTGTTGAGGACTTAAAAGGAAAAGGATTCTATCTCACTATGAGATAGGGCAACAAATGGCACGGTTAAGTTCATGGCCACGGCACCAGATGGTACCCTCAATAGTCATCGACGCCGGTGAATGGGCCGACGCGGCACATTTTCGATGTCGTAAGACAGGAAGGACAACAGTAGCTGCACCCCAATAACAATAGGCAAAACCGCCAGCATCACTGTGCCTGTCGGGGTTGTAGTACCGGCTTGCGCCGAGGCGATCCAGTGGTACCCGCCATAAATTGCGCCAAATAGTAACAAAACAAAACCCAGTACCAATTCAATCGAGGCAACAGACATATCGCGTAAAAAATAATTGTAGAAAATTCGCTTGCAGGTATTCCTAATATTTTTTTTAGTGAAATCGCCAATGATTTTGCCGATTTTTAATTGGCTTTCTTCATCGCCATAGTGTGCGTCCATAGGGATATCGACTACTTTGGCACGCAAAGTATTCAGTCGAAACAGCATGTCTGACTCAAAAAAGTAGCGCTCACTTATTTTGGCAAAGGACATTTTTTTTAATACATCGACATGAATCGCTGTATAACCATTGGTAGGATCAAAAATATCCCAATAGCCGGAAGACAATTTATTTAACAGCGACAATACCGCATTGCCAAAAACACGGACTTTGGGCATCTGATGAATTTCTTCGAGATTGAAAAAGCGGTTCCCTTTGGTGTAGTCAGCCTCACCGTGCAAAATGGGCTCGATAAATTCCGGGATTAACGCAGGATCCATTTGTCCATCGCCATCAACCTTAACCGCGATCAACATTTGATCTGCAATAGCCGCACGGTAGCCGGTCATTACCGCGCCGCCAACACCTTTATTTTTTTCATTAAACAGTACAACCACACGTGGATCGCGATTATTCTCTTTAACAAATTCCCCTGACTTATCAGGGCAACAATCATCTACTACATAAATACGTGAAACCAGCGGCGGCATAGCCGCTATAACATCCATAATATGACGCGTCACCTTGTAACAGGGGATGACTACAGCAATCGCTTTATTGTGCTCGCTCATTGATTTGTTTCACTTGAGAATTATTAAACATACAAATTATTTATCGGTCGAGTTATGGCAGCACCGAAGATAAATTCCAGAATTATTTTAAAAAAACTTTATTAAAAATTTGACATAGGATGCCAAAAATAAACGCGTGTGGCCGCCACCTTTTTTTGCAGCTTCGCCACCAAAATGAACAATTTTTACTTCAGGGTGATGCACTACACGCCCAATGCTGGCAAGGCGGCGACTCAAATCGAAATCTTCAAAATACATAAAAAAAACTGGATCAAATCCACCAACTTGACGCGCCATTGCTGTGCGCAACAGCATGTAGCAACCACTTGCCAACTCTATATCCAGCGGTTGCATGGCGGGAATCAAGTCGCGATATTCATAAGCATCCATTTGTGCTTTGATTTTTTTACACAGCCATGGGTGACGGGTTGCACGCGCCAGCAACACTAAAAAAGAAGGATTGCGTTTAGCCAAGAATTGGCGCTCTCCCTGCTCACCAATACCATCAGGCGCAAGGAGCGCAACATCTGTATGTTGCTGCATATAAGCGAGAGCAATGTTCAAATTATCGCGCGCCAGTAGAACATCGGGATTGAGAACCAAATGATAGTCGCAATCAGTCTGTAACAGCGCGAGGTTGTTACCGCGGCCGTACCCCAGATTGCCATGGCCACTGAGTAAAGTGATGTAGTCAAACTGATGAGCAAAGGTCTGTTGAATTACTTGCAATGTATTTTTATTGTTTTGATCGGAACCGTTATCGATAAGAAAAAGCCGCGCCTCAGTTAACAGGCCTTCTTGCTTTGCAAAGACGCAGGCTTGCACGAGAGATTCAAGGGTAGCAATGAGCACAGGGGCATCAAGCGCATAGCTAACACAAGAAATGCTAAGCCGTACCGGCGAGCGGGCGGGGATGTCCATACTGTCCACTTGCTACTCCAGCATGGCTTTTTTATCTGTTTTGTCCAGAGCACCAGGAATTACCAATAATTTGGCATTTTCTTTTTTGGTTTTATACATGAGGTCACTGATTTCATAGAGCGGATCAAAATCAGCTTCTGAATCCACAATCAGACTGAACAATTCCTGATAGCGGTAACCTTCGCAAAATATTTTTGCTTGAGTGAGCAATGCGTCCAAATCACTGGCCGACATTTTCTTTTCCTTGGCACGCATGATGCGTGGATGAACTGTGCCTTCACAATTTTCGCCGCAAAGTAATTCCTCGTACAACTTCTCCCCTGCACGTAAACCGGTAAATTTAATTTCAATATCGCCATGAGGGTTGTGTTCATCCTTGATGCTATAACCGGACAAGAGCGCCATTTCGCGTGCGAGATCGAGAATTTTTACAGGCTCGCCCATATCCAATACAAATACATCGCCACCTTCGGCAATGGACGCGGATTGAATAACTAATTGAGCCGCTTCACTGATAGTCATGAAGTAGCGAACTATATCTTTGTGGGTGACGGTGATGGGCCCGCCTTTATTGATTTGCTCGCGAAAACGCGGTACGACAGAACCGGATGAGTCCAATACATTGCCAAAACGCACCATACTGAAAATCGTTTTGGACGGGCGCGAGGCCAAATCCTGCAAAACCAACTCGGCCAAACGTTTTGAGGCACCCATGATATTGGTGGGGCGCACCGCTTTGTCTGTAGAGATAAGTACAAAATTCTTAACATTATTGCGCAGCGCCGCTTCAGCAGCATTGCGGGTACCAAAGAGGTTATTTTTTACACCCTCAATTATATTCTGCTCCACCATGGGTACATGTTTGTAGGCTGCGGCGTGATACACACTGTGCACATCGAATTGGCGCATCACTAAATCCAGCAGCGCAAAATTTTGCACAGAGCCCAGCAACGCAACTAACTCCACGGGTGGAACTACGCCAGCCTGCAGGGCGGTCAACTCTTTTTCTATGCGATACAAATTAAATTCATTTTGCTCAAACAAGATAATTTTGAGCGGTTTAAGTTTGATTAACTGGCGACAAAGCTCAGAGCCAATTGAGCCACCTGCACCAGTGACCATAACAATTTTGCCGCTGGTGTTTTTGCTCATGAGCACTGGATCCGGTTCAACCGGATCGCGCCCGAGCAGGTCTTCGATCTGGATGTTGCGCAACTCATTAATGCGGGCAACACCTTTAACTATATCGGTAACCGGGGGGATGGTTTGTACCTGTACCAGCAGCGGTTCCAGATAGCGAATAATACGCACCCGATCCTGCCGACTGATATTACCCAGCGCCAGTAAAATGCGAGTGACCGAATGCTGTTCAATAATCGACGCCAGTTTGTGCGGCGGGTATACCGTGAGACCACTGAGCACACTGCCATGCAGACGCTTTTCATCGTCCACAAAGGCAACGGGATTAAATTCCCCACTCAGGCGCAACTGATTGGCAAGGTTGTTCCCTGTCTCGCCGGCGCCGTAAATCACCACACTGATATTACCCCTGGGGGTAACCATTTTGACCACATTGCGGAAGACCAGGCGCGGCAGCCCAATCAAAATCAACGTGGTAAAAACGTAAATAATTGGGACTGAACGCGGCAAAAACGCCTGAAAGAAGAAAGCGCTGAGGGTCATCGCCAAACTGGAGATCAGGATTCCAGTGAAAATAGTGACCATTGCATGTTGGGTCATGTAACGCAGTATCGCGCGATAAAGCCCCATTCGAACGAAGGTAAGAATCGATACTACAAGGGTAAACGCGAGGCAGAGCACCAAAGGCTGCTCAATCGGAACCGACAAATTCCCAAGGCGCAGCGCGTAGGCCAGGTAAAACGAAATGACAATCGCACAGGAGTCATAGGCGATGGAAATAAGCCGTTTTATCGGGCGGGAAGCGTTTAGAAATTTGAGGATAAGGGAGATTTTCATTCGTTCGTTCAGACCTGAATCAATCCGGTCAGGGATGGTATCAAGTGCATCATGGCTTTGATAGTTAGCGGCCGTAACAATTTGTTAGCTTTTTACACGACCGGATGACGGAGCTGGCATCCACCCCAAACGCTCGCAGGTAGGGGTTATATCCACCTCCAAATTGTCAGTCAGTTTTTTCAGGCGCTTACCAACAACCGGCATATAGGTGAATAAGCTAAAGAGCCACGCCGGACAGGGAATAATCCATGCTGGCGCGGAGTCGGCGGGGCTAACCAAGCGGACAATATCCGCGGTACTGCGCGCTACACCATCACTGACTAACAGAGTCTGGCCGGCAGCCTGTGGATGGCTCAGCACCAGCCGGATCAAACTGCACAGATTGTCGAGCGAAACCAGGTCACGTCGATTTTGAATGCTGCCAAACGGCAATGGCAGACGCCAACGCACCCATCGCTGCAATAGTGCGAGATTGCCTTTCATTTCCCCGCCCCATATCAACGGCGGGCGAATAATTACCAGCTCAGTTGTTGAACCATCCAGCAACTCGTGCAACACCTGCTCTGCCGCCCACTTGGAGCGTCCATAGCTATCCTCTGGCTGCGGCTGGGTATCGTAACGATAGGGACTGGTGGTCACCTCACCGTTGACCTTGATGCTGCTGAGATAAATGAAACGTTTAACGCCCTGCGCCAGCGCCGCACTGGCGAGTTGGCGGGTTTGCTCCACATTTACAGAGTGGAAAAGTGCTGCCGTTTGCGGCGATTCAGGGCCGGCCTGATGGGCCAATGCTGCCAGGTGAACGACCAGATCCACGCCTTCCAGTGCCGGCATCACCCCCGCCTCCCACAGATAATTTCTTGCCGGCGGCTGATGCCAGACCTTGCGCGTCAAGGTGGAGACATTCTGCCCATCGGCAATCAACAAAGGGCAAAGATATCGCCCCACATATCCATTAGCGCCGGTAATGAGCAAATTCATAGATAAATGCAGTTGTGTGTGGATAAACGAAGAAAATGGAAAACCTCAGGCATTATAGCGCTGTCGACAAGGCTTACCGTCGTTGGCACGACATTCACTATTTGCAGGCATGCACAAATTGCCCAGATGCTGACAATTTGTGTGGCAATGTTGGAAAAATAATAAATACTAGAGGCTAATTTGCTCAAGGTTTTTGCGGCGCAATGAACGACAAGCGGTTCAACTCGTTTTTGATTATCGGCATTCTCGTAACAGCTTGTCTGTTGGCGCTGCAGCAATTCCTCCCCAAGAAGCGCTTACTGCTCATTCCCAACGCCAAGACGGAATATTATTTTCACGCAGGCACCCTGCCCGACGGTAGTTCAGCCGCGCAGTGGATCGATGAAAAAAACGTCCATTGGCGCTGTCGCTTCCCCACACCGGACGGCAGCTATTTTCCTTGCAGCCTGGGGCTTTTGTTTTACTCCACAGAGCCGACAAACGGTTTGGATTTATCTGGCTATTCCCACCTGAACATAAAACTCAGCCACAAGGGGGACGCCAACAAAATCCGTTTATCGTTACGCAACTTCAACCCTGCCTATGCCAAGGTCGAAGATGGCAATAGCACTAAATTCATGTCGGTTAATCTGGCAACCAGAGATCTTGGACAGGAAATACGCATCAGCCTTAACGACTTCAAAGTGGCTGACTGGTGGCTCGAACAACTCAATATACCGCGTCAGTTAGCCAATCCCGAATACAATAAAATCAAAACTCTGGGCATAGACTACACCGAAGCTCTGGCCAGCGGGGATTATGAAATCAGTATTGAAAAGCTGGAATTTGAGGGTGAATGGATAAGTGCCGAACATTGGTATCTGGGTATTCTGGTGATGTGGCTGCTAGGTATTTTCAGCTATGCAGTGCTACAACTGGTACAGCTGCGCGCGCAAAGCAAACACGATGTGCAGGTGATTAATAACCTGAATCAAGACAATACCGAGCTGCGCCGCGAAACCGACAAGTTCCGCCGGCTCTCTACTGTTGATCCACTTACACAAACCTACAACCGCTTTGGTATAGACCAGATTATTAACACTCTGGTTGCACTCAAGGAGAGCGAGAGCGAAGCCCCGAATAGCCCGGATTTTTCCCTGATTTTGATCGACATAGACCACTTCAAGCGCATTAATGACCGGCGCGGTCATGATACCGGCGACCGTATCCTGCAGGCAGTGGCGCAGATAGTAGGCAAGGCGATTAGCCGCAAAGATTATCTAGGGCGCTGGGGCGGTGAAGAGTTTATTGTGATATTGCCCAATAAACCCAAAGCCTTTGCGATTGCCATGGCAGAGAAAATCCGTCTGACCATACAAGATAAGGTGTTTGAAACGGAAAACCCGGTATTGGTAACTGCAAGTTTTGGGGTGAGTGACCGCTTGCCGGGGGAAGATTTCAACGAGACGTTCAAGCGGGCTGATATAGCCCTCTACCAAGCCAAGGCACAGGGCCGCAATTGTTCGGTATTGGCAGAAGATTCTCTGGCTAGCTAGCCCCCACAATAACCATCACCCATTCATAAAAAAACCCGCCGAAGCGGGTTTTTGCGTTTTTACCATCACCACTTACAACTTGTCGAACGCATCAGTAATCAGGCAATCGAAGCGGCGAGCGTCGTAATCCACAATCCGCGCGACGTCTTGCGGCTGGATAATATTTTTGGCGGCCGCATCTTTAGCCAACTCTTCGGTAGTCGCGCCGCTGATCTTGCCGGCGTTTTTGGCTTTCAGGAAGGCATGCCATACGGGGCCAAGTGACAGCAGAGTCTGGTAGGTACTTTCCACACGGCCAAACGCATCTTCCGGGTCATGGCTTACATAGAGATACTGGCCGAGCATTTGGCGTACAGGGTTTTCCTCCATGATCAGATCCCCCAACTCACGCACCAGGTTATCGCTTGGCTTTTTCACTACATAACCACAGGGCATAGCCACAAAACGGATCAATTTGGCCAGAGTTTTGAGCGGGAAGTTGTCGGCAAAATCACGCAGGGCTTCCTGGGCGATGTAAAGCGCACGATTCAGTGCATATTCTGCATGGGCATCTTCCGCGCGAGTGCGAGGGTGAGCTGAGTGGAATTTCAAAATTGCACAGGCGATAAACAGCTGGCTGTGCACATCCCCCAAACGCGCCGAGAGCAACTCGCGACGCTTCAGGTTACCCCCCAATACACCCAGCGCAATATCGGACATGGACGCCAGTGCCGCGCTTAACAGATTAATGCGTTGATACCAGCGCGTGCTAAACGCATCGGCATTGGCAGGCACACTGCTGAAACGACCGCCAAGGAAACCCAGCAACTTGGTGCGCAACATATTGTTGGCGATATGGCCCAAATGTGCGGTAAAGAGCTGGTCAAACTTTTTCAGCCCTTCACTGCCATTTTCCAACTGCATGGCCTGCATTTCTTCGAACAGGAAGGGATGGCAGCGCATGGCGCCCTGGCCAAAGATCATCAAAGAGCGGGTGAGGATATTGGCACCTTCCACAGTGATGGCCACCGGCACCGAATGATAGGAGGCGACCAAAAAGTTGCGCGGGCCTTTTTGGATGGCGCGGCCACCCACCACATCCATGGAGTGCTCTACCGATTTACGCATCAGTTCAGTGGCATGGTATTTGGCCATGGCGGTCATTACCGAGGGTGCACCTGTCTCCAAACCTTTGGTGACAAATTGACGCATAGCTTCCAGGGTATAACCGGTGGCAGCAATTTCCGCCGTCGCTTCCTGAACACCTTCAAACTTGCCCACTTCGGTATTGAACTGGCGACGAATACGCGCATAAGCGCCCACCATGCGATAGTTCATTTCACCGCTGGCAGTGGACAAGGCGGGCAGGGATACACCGCGACCAGCGCCCAGACATTCGATCAACATGCGCCAGCCCTTACCGGCCATAGCCGCGCCACCGATAATCCAATCCACAGGGATAAACACATCGGTTCCGTAGATAGGGCCGTTCATGAAGGGTGAGCCAGGGTTATGGCGCTTGCCAATTTCCACGCCTGGATGATTGGCAGGAATCAGCGCACAGGTAATGCCATATTCCACTTTATTGGGGTCGCCCAACAAACCTTCAGGGTCGTACACCTTGAAGGCCAAACCGACAACGGTGGCCACAGGTGCAAGAGTGATCCAGCGCTTGCTAAAAGTGAGTTTCAGGCCGATAACTTCTTTGCCTTCAAACATCCCCTTGCAGACTATGCCGGTATCGGGAATTGAGCCAGCATCGGAACCCGCCTCGGGGCCGGTCAAACCAAAACAAGGGATTTCGGTGCCGTTGGCCAAACCGGGCAACCAGCGCTGGCGCTGTTCCTCGGTGCCGTATTTCACCAACAGTTCGCCTGGGCCGAGGGAGTTGGGCACCATGGCCGTCACGGCAGCGGTGCCGGAACGGCTGGCGATTTTGCTCATAATGCGGCTTTGCGCATAGGGGCTAAAGTCGCGCCCGCCGTATTCTTTGGGGATAATCAGACCAAAGAAATTTTTCTCTTTAAGGTACTGCCAGGCTTCGGGCGGCAGGTCTTTGAGATCGTTCTGGATTTTCCACTCGTCCAACAAGGTGCAGAGTTCACTCACCTCATTGTCGATAAATGACTGCTCTTCAGCGGTCAGTTGCGGCAGGCTGATTTCAGCAAATTCATTCCAATCGGGGCGACCGCTGAACAACTGCTTTTCCCACCAGGTAGTACCCGCCTCAAGCGCATCGCGCTCAGTGGCACTGATGGGAGGCATGGATTTTTTCAGCATGGCAAATACAGGCTTGGTGAGCAGCGCGCGGCGCACCGACCCCACATTTAACAGCACCAGAATGGCGGCCAGGGGCACAACCAACCAGGGCGACAAAAGGGTTGGGGTGAACACCCCCAGCACCAGCCAGGCGATGATCACAATCGATGACGCCGCCGCCAACGCCACCTGACGGTAGGTGAGTATGGCGATCAATATCCATATCGCGAGTAGTGAAAGCAGTAACATCATTTTTATCGACCTCTGAACGTCTATCCGGTTGGTTTTATTGTGTTGCTTTTATCATCTGTTGCTTTATTGGGTGTTGCTGGCGATGGTGCACGCACTCAAGGCTGCCAAGCATCACACTATCACTAACCTTAGCTCATTAACGTTAAGTTGGTGATATTTCTGGACGCCGGCCCCATTTATGGCGCAGCGCGGCGACAGTCCATTAAAGCCGCTTCCAACTCTGTTACGACAAGTGGTTTGTCGTCTATTAATTCAATACGGCTGTCGGATAAATCCAGCTCAACATCCAGCTCCAGTGGTTTGACGCTCAGCACGCCCTGCTCGGCGTTAAACATATATACGCCCTGGTCAGTATTCATTACCGCCTTGGCGCGCACCAGCGCGAGGCCAGTCATCCAGCCAAAGAGTTGATTGAAGTCAAACTGGATTTGCGGTTGGAACATCCAACCGCAGGAATAAAAACCCTGGCCGCTGTTTTCCCGCCGCACAAACTCCTCCCCCTCCGGCAATTTGATCGCCGCGTTGTACAACTCCCGCTGCGGGCTTAGGCGATTGGCTCTGCCAGACTTGTGTAAACCTGGGTGCTGGAGCTGATGGCTCTGGCGCGGGTAATCCAGCCATGCCAATGCCAGTGCGCCCTGCTCTACCGCAAACGCGGCCTGTTTGGGTGGCGCAAAACTGGCGACAAGGTCATCAAAATTGGCACGATCCAGCGGCGAGCACTGGTCGACCTTGTTAGCGATCAGGACATCGGCCACTGCGATTTGGTCCTGAAAGGTGGCGTTGTTGGTGTAGCGCTCCTCGCTCAACTTGCGCGGGTCGACCAGGGTCAGGGTCGCGCGCAAATCCAGCACTGTGTCGTAATACTCGCCGGTCAAGCTGTTGATAATCTCCTCCGGGTGCCCAAGGCCGGTGGGTTCAATAAGTAGGCGATCCGGCTTGGTGCGCGCGATCAGCATATTGAGCGCCATTTTCATCGGCAGCCCGGCAACGCAACAAATACAGCCCCCAGGCACCTCGCGGATGTGCGCATTGGTTTCTTTCAGCAGGGCGCCATCTATGCCGATTTCGCCAAACTCATTCACCAGTACCGACCAGACCTCACCCTCCGGTTTGTGTTGCAAGAGGTGTTTGATGGCAGTGGTTTTGCCCACCCCCAAAAAGCCGGTAATGATATTAGTGGGAATCAGTGACTTGGATTTGGCTGGAGCTTTGGTTTGGGCTTGGAAGGTCATAGGTATAGGCATCTGTGAAAAACGACAGTATCTGTCAGACAGGACAAAACAAACAAAACACTATTTTACAAAGACACGGGCACAAGTTTGTTTGCTTTTACAGTCTTAAGCCCCATTGAGACGTATATTGCAGATGCACACAGCGTTATTACCGGCAGATAGTCTGTCCACTCAGGAGGCAAGATGAACACGACCAACCTTTTAAATCAATTGCTCAAGGCCGGCTCGGATTTGTTACAGAATAAAGGCGGCACCGGTCAGTCTGGTGGCTGGCAACCCTCTTCCAACAACCAAGCCTACAATCAGCCTAACCACCAATCCGCTAATCAGTCGCAAAACGACAGCTCCCCGCTGGGCAGCCTGGCGGGTTTGTTATCCGGCAAAGGCGGCGCAGCCTTGGCGGGTGGCGCCCTTGGCCTGCTGCTGGGCAGCAAAAAAGGTCGCAAGATGGGCGGTACAGTCCTGACTTATGGCGGTTTGGCCGCCCTGGGGGTGATTGCTTACAAGGCCTATGGTAACTGGCAGAACCAACAAAAAGGGGTGGCCGCACCAGCGCCGCAAACCATTGATCGCCTGCCTCCGGCGCAAGCGGAACAACACAGCCGCGCGATTTTGATTGCCCTGATTGCCGCCGCCAAAGCGGATGGCCATGTGGACGACCGCGAGCGCCAGCTGATTGATGAAGAGATTGCCAAACTCACCCAGGACCGCGATCTGCTGGGCTGGATGGATCAGGAACTGAAAAAGCCACTCGACCCCGCCGCCATTGCCGCGGTAGCCACTACACCGGAAATGGCGGCCGAAATGTATCTGGCAAGCATACTCATGGTGGATGAAGAGAACTTTATGGAGCGCGCCTACCTGCAAGAGCTGGCGAAACAACTGCGTATAGCCCCCGAACTGCAAACCGAATTGGATAACCAGGCCAAACAGGCTATCCAGCTGTGTAACTAACCCAGGCAGCCAATCGCCTTTACATCACCTTCAAATCATCCTCAAGCATTCCCGACTAACCAGCAACAAACAGCGCCCACGACAATCCGCCCAGGGATGTCGGGGCACTGCGCCCCTGTGATTTGTCACCCAAGGTAACATTTTGTAACCGTTTACAAAACCAGACCTATGTCACATAGACGGCGAAATTTGT
>FWPV01005738.1_pt1 | contig 24522 bp, 24 predicted proteins | sample 2228371 | NCBI WGS metagenome assembly FWPV01 (sample SAMEA103939776, study PRJEB20133) | metagenome | reverse complement strand
CAGGGCCTTACGGCATGGCGACAAATCACGGCCTTTTGTCCCTCCCGGTAGTGGCCGTGCCTTGATATGGACGATCAGGGCGCGGCCCTCTTTATTGGCCGATTATCGTGTCGCTGTGCCGACCGAATGCGAATGATAATCAGCATTCAGCAAGTAGTCCATAACTTGCTGCGCCCCGGTCCACACACCGCGCATGAAGTGCTCTTGCAGGTAGTCGCGCACGACGGTCTTTTGGGCCCGGTTGAGCGAACCGGGGCCTTTGACCGAGGCCAGAATCGCGTCGTCGCCACGCTCCAGGTTTGTCAAGGCCCAGCGGGCAGCTAGTTGGTAGATGCTGAGGCCACACAAGCGCAGCCCCTCATCAGTCATGCGCAAGTGGATTTCGACGAGAGTGAAATCGCCCTGGGCCGGCAGCTTCTCCGGATTGCGTACCGCACTGATGTAGCCGTGCGACGTGGCCAGCATCCAGCCGTTGCCGTTATTCTGCCAGGTGGCGACCAGTTTGGACTTGTCGCAGATGAGGTAGTGGTTTGTGCGACTGAGGCGTTCGGGGACCTCGATCGGCGCGAGGTGTTCTTCGACCAGACCGTGGACGTGCTGGTCTGGGGCGACCTCGTCGGCCAGCCCAACGGTTCGCTCCGTGCTCGCGGCTAAGCCGGCCGGTGCGGCCTGGAGCAGGATCACCGCCCCGCACTTGCCGCACTTTCGTCGCTGGCCTGCCCATTCCGCTTTTGCCTTCAGTTTAATGCCGCAGCCGGGACAAGTCACAATCAGCATGGCAGGTTATCCCGCACGAGACGCCAACCCCACGCACCCTGGTTCCTGATTTCCTTGATTCTAGTACGGCGTATGCGCAAGCGGAACGACCCGGGCGCAACGAGCGCAAGGCAAGTGGTCCAGCCGGGCAACCCTCGGGACAACGCGGCGCGGGCGAGCGTGGCCAATCCGACCGCCCAGACCGCGCGCCACGGACCGACCGGACAGTCCAGCCCAAGTCCAGACCCAGTGGACAGCGACACCCAAACCGCGATCCAACTGGGCACCGGATAGATTGCGTAATACAAGAGGACTAGGTAAGATTTATGACCTGCGTGAGGCGACCCAACTTTGTCAGTCGCGGTAGTTCCTTTCGTCAAAGACAGGATCGTCAGCCGAAGCCAACAAAAGAAAAAGAAGAAGCGCAACCGTTCACGCCCTGGGAGGCGATGCACGGGATATGGCCGGTGAATCGTGCTTCCGCCACCCGGCGCGTCTGCTGGGCTGTCCGGCGGCGCGTAGGGTGGCAGGGCATTTGGGTGGCACGCCCAGAAGCGCAGTGCTGGGCGTGGTCGGCGTGCTGACAGAGTAGTCTGCCGCGTTCTCCGGTCCTGACGGACCTCAGGGACATGCCACCCGACTCCCGGCGTGGCAACGTGTCGCTCAGGTCCCTAAACGATCAGGCCCCAGCCCGTGAACGGTTACGAAGAAGCCAACGAGTCCTGTTTTGCACGACGCGCAGGGTGTGCGCGGGCTAGCAGGTCAATAGGTGGTAGTGCTGCATGGGCTGCGGCGACGCCGGGGCCGTGGAAACGCTTTCGGATTCGACGGAGCACGTCCGTCAAGCCCTAAGGAGACCCTACGGAGCGCATCCCTCGACTGGGGAGAGGCTCAATGCCCGCGGTGAGTGAAGGTTTGAAATGCCGCTTTGGTCGTGGTAGGCTGTTCGGCATGGAGAAATGGCGTGAAGGGGGTTGGGGGTAGGGGTGAGGGCAGCATAGGTGGTGGCGCGGGAGGCGGCCAGCGGTCGGCGCGCCCACCAGATGTGCAGCGTGGAGACGTGGCCGTGGCGGATGTTCTTCTCTCGCGCGGATTCTATGCTCACCTCTTTGACCGGGAAGGATTCCTCGATAAAACGGCGGTCTCCCTCTGAGCGGATCGAAGGGTCGGTCATCTGGGTTCTACTCCTTGTCCGGCCTCGCTCAAGGCTCTTTCCAACAGGTCGCTTACCTCCAACGCAGTCGCCCAACGGCGCAGGTAGTCTCGGTCGAGCCGCTCCCCTTGCACCTTGAGTACGCCCAGCACGTCGCGCCATTGCCGCTCGGAGACCTCGCCGCCGATGCGAAACCATTCGAGTTTGGTCAGCACGATGTCCTCGGCACTGGCAACGTAGGCCGCGCGCTCCGGTTCGGTGGCGATCACCTGCGCCACACGCCGCTCGAACTGCGCCTGGTCGAATGGGCGCGACTTGCGCACGAACACGTCCACCTTGAACATCGTCTCCAGGTGGATGACGTTGAAACTGCTGCGGCGGCGGATGGCATCGTGGATGGCTTCGACGTCCACGTAGAACGCGCCTTCCAGGGCCTGGGCCAACGGCTGCGCGTGTTCGGGACGCAGGTCGGCTACCAGGTCGGCGTCTGCCGTCGCGCGCGCCACGCCATGCACCGCGCTGGCCAGGGAGCCGCCGATCAGGTAGGGCACGCCCAGCGCGTCCAATGCCTCGATGACCAACAGGGTCACGGCCACCGGTTCAGGCAGCATCGTGATTCTCCTGTTCGGCCAGGGGGCCATAGACGCGGGCGGCCAGATCGGGCCCCAGCAGCAGGTCGGCCAGGCGGCGGCGCAACTCCTGGGGCGTGGCGGCGGGGTAGCGCGCCTGCAATCCGCTGAGCGCCAGCAACCGCACCGTCTGATTCAGTTGATCCACCATCTGCACTTTGCGCCACGCCGGGGCCTGGCGCAGCAACCCGATCAGCGCAGCCTCGGCCTCCGGGCGGGTGTCGGCAAAGAGACTATCCATGAAAGGTTTTTGAGCAGCAGAGTCGGCCATCGGTCTCCTTCGGATTCCTGACATGCTGTTGTTTGCGGAGGGCAAACAGGCATTCGGCACGTTGTTGGTTTTCGTCCAAAGCGCAAACACACTCTCCCTACCGGCGATCCGCCTGACCGCTGGCGACGATCTCCTTGACGCCGACCAGATAGCGTACCTCCACCAGTTCCTGGGGTTGCAGGTTGGCCGCCGGGTCTTGGATTGTGTACAGCTCCGGCTGGGTAGCCGCGTTAAGGACCACGTACAGCCAATAGTCGGGGCCAAAGCGCTGGGCCTTGAACCACTCGTTCTGGGTCAGCGCCACCGGTCCCACCTGGGACCGGGCCTTCACCTCGATGTACCGCTTGCGGCCGGTCGCCGGGTCGGTGGAGCGGATGTCAAAGCCCAGGTTCTCGACGGAGACGTCCTCTGGCTGCCGGCCCTGCGCCCGCTCGTGGGCCAGCGCCGCCTGCATCCCGATTTGCTCGACCTCCGGGTCCTCGCTCATCGGCGGGTCGGCGGGTCGGGCCGGCAGCACCCGCACCGCCCCCACGAACCGGGGCATCCCCATCGTCAGGCTGCGCTCCTGTTCCAGGGTCTGCCGCAGCGCGGTCAACGCCTCCTCGTAGGCGCGCTTTTGCTCTTCCTTGTTGTGGATGGGCAGGTCCACGTTGTCGCCGCGCTCGCGCCGGGCGTAGAGGTCAATCAGGTCCCCGTCCAACTGCACGATGAGGTATTCCAGGGATTCCACCCCGTACCGTTCCTTGACCCGGGCCTGACGCTCGCGCTCGGCTCGCAGGTCCTGTTGGTACCCGGCCAGCATGGGCAGCAATGTCCCCAGCGCCTGCTGTTTGAGGGCTTCCAGGTCCAGCGGCGGATCGTCGGCCGGCGACCCGCCTTCTGCCAGGTCCCACAGGATGGCGGGATTGGCCGGGCGGATGGTTCGACCTTGCTCACCACGAGCCTCGCCGGTGGCGACATCAACAAAGAGGGCAAAGAGCCGACAGCCGGCCACCTGGCCCAGGCCGTCCCTGATCTCCCCCTCGTAGAACAACAGCACGCCGTCCATACGACCGTCCGGGTCGGTGAACACGCCGCCGCGCTGCACGCTGCCGCCCAGCCGCTGTTCCACCCAGGTCAGCAGGGCCTCAAAGAGCGGATGCCCAAAGGAGACGAACTCGGCCTCCGGGTGACGAAACGCCAGGTCTTTGTCAAAGGTGACCATCGGGTAGCGGCGCTGGAGGAGACCGTGTCGCCGCCGGAACTCGTCTGCCTCGGCGATGCGCCGCAGCTCGTAGGGCAGGCCATCCACGGCCAGGAAACCCGCTCTGTCCTTCCGCTCCCGCCATCGCCCGCCGGCCGCATCCAACGCCTTCTGGAAGAACGCCTGAGTGTATTCGGGGATGAGCCGATGCTCCCGCGCCTGGTCGGCCATCTCCTGGATGCGCGTATAGTCAATGTAGCGCGTCGCCAGGCTCTCGCCCAGGCTCTCCCGCACCTGCGCGAGATATTGTTCGTCCACCCGCACGTCCAGCTCAGCCAGGATGTCGTCCAGGCTGCGCGCGCTGGCCGCCGCTTCCAGCAGCAGTTGGGCCAGGTTCTTGCCGTAAAAGAGATCCCCCAGCACGTCAAAGACCTTGTCGTTGCCCAACGCCGTGCGGATCTCGTCCAGTTTCTCAAAGAGCCGCGTGAGCACCCGCCCCTCGCGAGTATCCTCGGCCACCAGGTTGAAGACAAAGACCTCCCGGGTCTGGCCGTAGCGATGAATGCGCCCCATGCGCTGCTCCAGGCGGTTGGGATTCCAGGGGATGTCATAGTTGATCATCAGATGGCAGAACTGCAAGTTGATCCCTTCGCCGGCGGCTTCGGTGGCCACCAGCACCTGGGCCTCGTTCTTGAACACACCTTCGGCCCGGATGCGCTCCTCCAGGCGCATCCCGCCGTGGATGGTGCAGACGCGATAGCCCCACTCCTGGATGCGGCGCTCCAGGTATTCCAGCGTGTCGCGGGCCTCGGTAAAGATGAGGACCTGAGCCCCAGGGTGCTGTGCCGTCAAGTCACCGAGCGCCTCCCGCAGGTGGCGCAGCTTGACCTCCCCATCGCCGCGGATGATGGCCCGGGCCTGCTGGATGAGGCCCTCCAGGGTCCGAATCTCCCGCTCCAGCTCCTCGCGATTCTCAGCCACGCTCAGCGTTTCCCAGACCTCTTCTTGCTCCCAGCGTTCCGCTTCGCTCAGGTCCTCGACCGTCTCCAGGTCCAGGCTGGACTCATCCAGTCGGCGGCCCTCCTGCACGCCCGCCAAGAGATCCTCCAGCCGCCGCTTGCGCCGCTCCAGAGAGCGATACAGGGCGTAGGTGCTGGAGGCCAGCCGCCGTTGCAAGATGACCAGGGCAAAGGCCACGTTGCGCCGTCGGTCCCGCGTCAGCGCCTTGTTGTACTGCTCGTTCACGTAGCGGGAGAGAGCGTTGTACAGGTTTTTCTCCGGGGGCGACTCGACGCCCAGGTTGAAGGGCTTGGTTTCCACGTGGCGAGGCAAAAAGATCGGCCGCCCGGCCAAGTCCCGCAGGTCTTCCTTGACCCGGCGGATAAAGAGCGGGTTGTCCTGGTTGCGGATTGACGTTGCCAGCAGCTCGCTGGTGGCGAAAAAGCCAGGCTCCAGCAGGTCCAGGAAGAGGCGAAAGTTCTCCGGGTCGCCTTTGTGGGGCGTGGCGGTCAGGAAGAGCAGGTGCGTGGCGATGCGCGAGAGGGCCTCTCCCAGCCGGTAGCGGCCGGTCCGCTCCAGCTTGTCACCGTAGCGGTAGGCGCTCATCTTGTGCGCCTCGTCCACGATCACCAGGTCAAAGTGGGCCGGGGTCAGGGAGCGCAGGACGTCGTCCTGCTTGGCAAAGTCCAGCGAGGTGATGATCTGCGCTTCCCGCTGCCAGGGGTTCTCACCGTACAACGCATCCATCAGCCCCCGGTCAATGACCACAAAGGTCTCCTCGAAGCGCTCCTTCATCTCTCGCCGCCACTGGTCCTTGAGGTGGCCGGGCGCCACGATGAGGATGCGCCGCGCCTGGTGGCGGAGCTTGAGTTCCTTGACGATCAATCCGGCCATGATCGTCTTGCCGGCGCCGGGGTCGTCGGCGATGAGGAAGCGGATGCGGGGCAATTGGAGCACATAGCCATACACGGCTTCGATCTGGTGGGGGAGGGGGTCCACCTTGGAGGTGTTCATCGCCAGCAAGGGGTCGTAGAGAGCGGCGAAGCGGTAGCGACGGGCTTCCAGGCCCAGGAACACCTGGCGGGGCGGGGCGGCAAAGTCGGCCTCTACCAGGGCAAGCTGCAACTGGGCCGCTTCCGCGCGGGGGATCAGTTGATCCACGTGGGTGCCGGACCTGGTGGTCGATCCTACCAGGTGGACGTACTCGCCCAGGTCCTGCACCAACTTGACCTCCACTGGCTCCGGCCAGCGGGGTCCGGCGACGATGTGACCGGCTTTGATCTCGGGCATCTTTCCCTCTTTGGTGCACGGCAGGTCGGTAGAACGTCAACGATACAACAGGCCGCTCTACTCATCTGCCCGTTCAGGGCTTCGCTTTGCGGTGGCCTGTGTGCTGGACCATATCCACGTTGGTGGACCGGTTCCCGCCACGCATTATAACACGCCACCTGCCGGAACGCAATACTCCGCAACGAGTATTTCCGTCGAATGACGCCATTGCCTGCCGAATGCCGGTCCCATGGCGAACGCGCAGCTCCTTTGGGACCCGGGCGGGCGGCTGGTCATCGTAGCCAGCCTCGCCTGCAAGGTCGCAGACGTTGTGCCGGGCGACCGCGCCCAGCGCGGCTGCTACCCGCAGCGCCCGGATGCCCTGGTCGAAGGCGTTCTGCCGGGCCTGGTCGGTGACGAGTTGGTAGACCTCGCCAACCAGCACCGGCCCGGCCGGGTCTGCCGCGTGGCCGCCACCGTGACGGTATCCGCGATGCCCAGGTCGTAGACCTTGAGAAACTCGGCTTTCTCCACATCGCCATCCACGAGGGCCGTGCGATAATGGCCGCCGCCCGCGATTTCCAGTCGGACCTGGGCCGGTTGAGCGGCTGTGGCGGCGGGGGAGACGCGGATGCGGCTCGGCCCCCGGACGCCGGGCTGTGTACACGTGATTTCCATTTCGTCTCCTGGTTAGAATGATTTCTGTCTGGAAACCCCAGCGGCGGTGGCTCCCAGGCGAAGCGCTCCGTGGGCATGCAGCCGAATTGCAGGGCGTGGGAACCCGGTCCACTGTTTCCAGATAAGAACCAAATAGCAGCAGTGAGCAAGACCCCGGCTCGTCTGGCCGGGGTCTGTTTGTGTTCGCGTGGGGTCTCGCTCCGAGTGGGCCGAAGAGTAACCGAAGTCCCACCGAAGCACTGCCGAAGGGTCAATCTGGTATAATCAGGTCAGAGTACGATCAGAAGACCGTGAGCATCTACCAAATCGAACCGACTTGAAGGAGGTGGCGCTATGGCATCCCATACTCAGAACCCGCAATTTACCTGGAGCGATATTGAACAATGGACCGAACAAGGGCTGATCACCCGGCCGCAGGCTGATGCGATCCGGCGGCACGTGGAGGCGACTGGCCCGGCGGCCGGGCAGACGCCGGCCGGGCCGGACGCTGCGCGGCGCCGGGACTTGAACCTGGTCACCATCGCGTACTACTTTGGAGCCTTCATGATCCTCCTGGCCTACACGATCTACATGGGCCTGACGTGGGATTCGCTCAGCACCATCGAAAAAGTGGCGGTCTCTGCCGGCACCATCGGCGGTCTGTGGGCCATCGGCTACGTCCTGCGCCGCGTGGACTTTGTCATGGCCGGCAACCTGCTGATCTTTGCTGGCACCGGGATCATCCCGCTGCTGGTGCACACCATCCAGCGGGCGACGGGCGTGTGGCCGGACGACCGGGCGCTCCACTACGGCGATTTCTATCGGTACATCCTCCCGTCTTGGGTGCTCATGGAGGTTATCAGCATCGCCGTGGCGTTGGCGATGGCCCGGCTGACCCGCTTTCCCCTCCTGATGCTGCTGATCGCGTTCTGGAGTTGGTTCCTCTCGATGGACCTGGTGCGCTGGTTGACCGATAGCCCCACCTGGATGTGGGAAGACAATGAACGCATTGTCAGCACCTTGATGGGCGTGGGGCTGCTCGTGATCGGAGTCCTGCTGCAGCGGATCGCGTGTAAGGACTATAGCTTCTGGCTCTACCTGTTCGGGCACATCATCATCCTGGGACACCTGGGGGCGCTGGCGTATGACCATGAGGGGTGGGTGGGTCTGTTGTTCCTGGCAACCTACCTGGCCTTTGTCGTCGCCAGCGTCTGGCTGCAGCGACGCGTGTTCCTGGCTTTCGGTGCACTGGGCTGCTATTCCTACGCCAGCTACCTGGCCGTTCAAGTGTTCAAGGACGAGCTAGGGTTCACATTTGCCCTGGCCGCCGTAGGACTTTTGGTCGTCTTGACTGCAGTGGGCTACCAGAAGTTCCTTCGGGGCTGGCTGGAGCAATGGCTGGGGCGCTACCGCACGTTGGTTGCTCCCCCCATCGCGTGAACGCCCAGCAGATACTCGCTAGTGCGCCATGACCTGCCGCCCTGTGCCGTGGGCGGAGCGCCCCGTGGCCGTCAATGTCGTCGTTGACCTGGAGGCAGTACTGGTCCAGGTTCCGGTAGACCCGCCAGTAGTCTCGCGGGCCTGGGGCAGCGAGACCCGCTGGCGCGGTCCCTGGCGCACCGTGGCCCCGCGCTTCGAGTCTTCGTCGGAGACCATGACCTTCGCCGGCTCGATGGTTGTCTCCGTTGGGGCCTCGAAGACGCCCAGCGCGGCGCTATAATCCTCGACGACTGCAAAGCCATCGTATCGGCCACAGTGGGGACAGGGGATGTCGCCATTCTGGTAGACCTGGCGATCCCAGACCGTGCCGACGCCCTGGATTTCATCGTCACACCGCCAGCAGCGGGCGGTGAACGGCGCGGGCGTTCCTCTCACTCCAACGGATAGATTCCTTGCGCCCGGCACGCCGCCACGTCAATCAAGCGCGCAAACCCGCCGGGGTCGAACAGCCCCCGGCCAAAGTAGCCTTTCCTCAGCACCTCGTCGTACCGCGCCTGGGCCGCCTGCTGCGCGGCCGCGAAATCATCGCGGCCGATCAGCGTGGTCTCCAGGAATTCGTAGCGGTCCACTTGCGGCCAGATGCGCCAGCCCAGAAAGGCGTGCCCCGGCACAATGACGATGAGCGGATCAATCGAGGCCAATTCCAGCAGGCTGGCCAAGAGCACCGTGCCGTCTATGCAGTTGGCCGAGCTGCCCGCGGCCAGGCTCTCGGTCGGCAATCGCACCCGCTGGGTGATCTGCCCCTCTTGCGCGCCCAGGTTGAGCGCGGAATCCACATAGACCAGGTTGGCGTCCTGCTCGAGCGCGGCAAAGATGGCCCGGGCCTGCGCGCGCACCACGTCGGCGGCCTGCGTCAGGCTGGCGGCCCCCTGATAGCCCACGAACCGTCGCTCCGGGTGATGCTCGACCGCCCGGCGCAGCAGCGTTTCCATCTCCGGCCGGCGCGGCGTGACCCAGGCAGCCAGGTAGCGGGTCAGGTCCACGATGGAACCGTCTGGGGTCTCCACCGCCAGCAGGGCCGTGTCGCGGGCGTGGAGTTGGATACGCTCGGTCTGGTCGTAGAGGGGGCGTGGCGCGGGATCGGTCTGCTCCACGGTGACGCGCAGGGTGGCCGGGCGAATCTCGTTGAGGGTGGCGACAGCCGCCGGCTGGAAGGCGGTGAGGCATGGGGGCTACTCCAAACAGGTGTACACGTCAAAGCCGGTCACGCGCCGCCAGTCCTGGTCCAGCGTGGCGACGGCCCGCACGCCCAGCCGCTCCGCCTCGGCCAGGATCAGGGCATCCTGCGGCAGCAGCCGGCAGGTCTGGACAAAGTGGGCCATGCGCTCCTCCAATGGTTCGGCCGCCGGCGCGGCGGCCAGGTCCTCCGGGCGCACCACCGTCAGGGGGATGGCCGCCAGCAGGTCGCGGAAGCGCGTCAGGTCTGGCAGGCAATCCTGGAGCCGGTCCGGCTGGTCCTTGTACATCTTGAGCCAGTTGGGGGGCCGGGTGGCCGGGTCCAACTGCTCCCAGACCCGCCGCAGGCCGTTCGCCAGGATGACGTGGCTGCACTCTTGCAGCATCGGCAGCGGCAGCCAGGCCACCAGTTCGTAGGCCGCGATGCGCTCGCCCAGCCGCCGGACGAAGGCCCGGGCCGCCGCCGCGTGGGGGTTGTCGTCGCCGGGGCGCAGGGCCAGCAGCAGCGAGGTGTCCACCACCAACTGCGCCGGCAGCGTCACGGCCGGGTCGGCGAGATTGTACAGGCTCATCCGGGCGTCTCCTCGGCCAGTTGCCGCCAGAACTCGTCCCCGGCCGGCGGGAGCGTGCTCAGCAGTTGCGCCAGCCCGTCGGCCGGGTCGCCCAGGCGAGCGCGCAGCCGGCGGGCCTGATCCACCAGTTGCTCCTGTCGCTGGCGGAGGGCCGGGGGCAACGGCTGCTGGCGAGCGGCCTGCTCCAACGCCTGCCAGCGGCGGACATATGGTATGAACGGGGGTGAGCTAGAGGGTTTGGTGCCGAGGGCGGGGCTCGAACCCGCACGGCCCTGGGGGCCAAGGGATTTTAAGTCCCTCGCGTCTGCCTGTTCCGCCACCCCGGCCCCATAATACAATGGAGGCGACGACCGGATTCGAACCGGTGATGGGGGTTTTGCAGACCCCTGCCTTGCCACTTGGCTACGTCGCCTCAGTCAGAAAACGAGCCTGCGGCTCGCAGACTCGTGAGGAGTTCTGGAGCGGAAGATGGGATTCGAACCCACGACCCTCTCCTTGGCAAGGAGATGCTCTACCGCTGAGCCACTTCCGCTCATTTGCCCATGTACCGCTGGTGCCGAGGCCCAGAATCGAACTGGGGACACCGCAATTTTCAGTCGCGTGCTCTACCAACTGAGCTACCTCGGCCAAGCGGTTTTATTCTACAATATCTTCCCCCGCTTGTCAACCCGTCGTATTCATTCGTGTATTGGGCTGCCACTTTGGTCATGTTGATCGGCGCGAGCCAGGAGGTCCGACCGAGTGATCAGGCTCCAGGGAGTTGCCCACCCAGTCAAGCCCGGGCTTGGCGCGCCCCGGCGCACCCCCGGATACGAAAATACCGCCCGGCGCGGGTTTTAACCTGCGCTGGGTGTGGCGGGTAACATACTCGCCGCGAGCACCAGCTAACAGCTTGCACCACGATGAGAGCCGCCAGAATCGCCGGCAAAGCCGACTTGACAAGGCCAGGCGTTCGCTGTATAATTTATTTTAGCATCTACTTAATCACTAAAGTAGTGAAAGGGACCGATGCTTGACCTGGCTCGCTTCTTCAAGGCCCTGGGTGACGAGACCCGGTTGCGGCTGGTGAGCCTGCTGGCCCAGCAGGAGCCGGGCCGGGCTTTGTGCGTAGGGCGGCTGGCCGAAGAGCTGGGCGTCACGGCTTCCAGCGTGTCGCAGCACCTGCGCGTGCTCAAGGACCTGGGCCTGGTGCGCGGCGAACGGCGCGGCTACCGGCTCCATTACTTCCTCGACCCGGACCGCCTGGCTGCGTACCAGGCGTTGATCCGTGAACAACTGGGGGAGGATTTCTGGCCCCAGCAAGACGAATCTTTGATGCGGAGGTGAACCATGTGCCATTGTGAGGACCAGAAGGGGTGCTGTCACCCCGAAAAGAAGCGCGACCCACGGACGTGCTCGCCGGAGCAGATCCGCGAGTGCCACGGCGACGCAGCCGAGCACCCGTGTGAGCAGCCGACACCGGACCAGAAACCAGGCTAGATGTCGCCGCGCCTGTGGCAGGTGGCCGGGCTGTTCCTGAAGCTGGGCGCCATCTCCTTCGGCGGGCCGGCGGCACATATCGCGCTGATGGAGCAGGAGGCGGTGCACCGGCGCGGCTGGCTGAGCCGGGCGCACTTTCTGGACCTGCTGGCGGCGACCAACCTGGTGCCCGGCCCCAACGCCACCGAGATGGCGATCCACATCGGGTTCGTGCACGCGGGCTGGCCCGGCCTGATCGCTGGCGGCGTGGCCTTCATTCTCCCCGCCTTCTTCATTAGCCTGGCTTTGAGCGTGGTCTATGTCCGCTACGGCGCGCTGCCGCAGGGGACCGCGCTGTTCTACGGCGTCAACCCGGCGGTGCTGGCGATCGTGCTGGCGGCCACGTATCGCCTGGGACGCACGGCCATCCAGGATAAGCGATCCCTCGCGCTGGGCGTGGTTTGCCTGGGGGCCGCGCTCTGGGGCGTCAATGAGGTGGCGGTGCTGCTGGCGGCCGGCGTCGTGGGCATCCTGCTCTACGCGCCGCCGCGCCGGCCGGGGCTGGCCGGCCTGACGCTCGGCGGCTTCCCGCTGGCCTTCATGGGGCCGCTCACGGCGCTGCTCGACGACCGGCTGGCGCAACTGGGGCTGTTCTTCCTCAAGGTGGGCGCGCTGCTCTTTGGCAGCGGCATGGTGCTGTTCGCCTTTATCCAGCGCGACGTGGTGGAACGGTACGGCTGGCTGACCCAGCAGCAACTCCTGGACGCCATCGCGGTGGGCCAGATGACGCCCGGCCCGGTGCTCTCGTCGGCCACGTTCATCGGCTACCTGGTGGCGGATTGGCCGGGGGCGGTGGTGGCGACCGTGGCCGTCTTTCTGCCGTCGTTCGTCATCATCGCGCTCGTCGGGCCGTGGATTCCGCACCTGCGTCGGTCGCCCACGGCCCAGGCGTTCCTGCGCGGGGTGAACGCGGCCGTGGTCGCGCTCATTTTGGCGGTGGGCCTGACGCTGTTCCGCGCGGCCATCGTGGACGTGTGGACAGCGATCGTCTTGTTGATCGGGCTGGCGGTGTTGTTGCGCTTCCGGGTCAACACGCTCTGGCTGATCGCTGGTGGGGCGGCGGTGGGGATCATCCACTATGTGGCGTCGGGCGCGTAGGCCAGGCGTCGGCCCGTTGAAGCGGATAGGCTCCTCGTGGGGACGAGGGGGCAGTCACTGAGGTTTGAGTTGCCTGCCCCCTCGTTTTCGTGTATAATCTATCCCGGCATGATGTAGGACAAGCCTGCCCTGAGCAAAGTCGAAGGGTTGCCCACTTGTCCTATCGTTTTACCGGAGCGCAGAAACCATGACCCGATTGGACGGCCGGCCGGCCGACGCGTTGCGCCCCACGCGCATCACCCCCGGCGTGCTGGACTATGCCGAGGGGTCGGCCCTCATCGAGGTGGGCCGGACCCGGGTGCTCTGCGCCGCCAGCGTGGAGAATCGCGTCCCGCCCTTCCTGCTGGGTCAGGGCCAGGGCTGGATCACCGCCGAGTATGCCCTGCTTCCCCGCAGCACGTTGACGCGCACCCCCCGTGAGCGCGGTCAGGTGGGCGGCCGGACGATGGAGATCCAGCGGCTCATCGGCCGCAGCCTGCGGGCGGTGACGGACCTGGCGGCCCTGGGCGAGCGCACCATCACCGTGGACTGCGACGTGCTCCAGGCCGATGGCGGCACGCGCACGGCGGCCATCACCGGGGCCTACGTGGCCCTGGCCCTGGCGCTAGACCGGCTCCGGCGCGACGGGGGGCTGGCGATCAGCCCCCTACGTACTGCCGTCGCCGCCGTCAGCGTGGGCGTGGTGGATGGGGAACTGCTCCTGGACCTGTGCTACGAGGAGGACAGCCGGGCCGCCGTGGACTGCAACGTGGTCTGGACCGCCGACGGCCGGCTGGTGGAGGTACAGGGCACCGCCGAGGGCGACCCCTTCGACCGGGCCGCCCTGGACGCGCTGCTGGACCTGGCGTGGCGGGGTGTCCAGTGTCTTTTTGTCTTACAGGCACATGCCATAGAGGAGAGCTGAGGGGGGATTGCCAGGGGGAAAACGCTCATTCAGGATCGAGGATACACTCTGGCCTCAAGCCACTGGACAAAGTCAGCAAACTCAATCTCACCGCTAGCAATTCTAATTGCCATATCAACCACTTCCATGTCCACTTTCATGACATAGCCGTTCAAGTCCAGTAACAGACGGCAAGCCTCCATGCCGGTCCGTTTGTTTCCATCATGGAAAACGTGAGCGGTAATGATTCGCCAGGCCAGGGCTGCTGCCTGTTCCACGAGAGTAGGATAGGGATCGTAGCCAAATAAAGAACCCCGGATCGCCTCCAGGACGTACTCGAGCGATCCAGGGTTTGCCAGGTTATCATCGCCTTCGAGAAACAGGCCGCCGAAGGTCTGGATCATCCGACGATTGATCGCCAGAACATCGGCGAATTCTAGTGCCTTGCCAGCGTGGCCCATATGTCCGCATGTTCTACCAGGCTGCGCTCCAGGCTGTCCACAACGGCTGGCTGCGGTTTACGATGCATACGCCGTTGCTGGCGAGTCTCGCTGAGGGCACTGGTCAGGATCAGGCCATCGGTGAGCATAAGGATGTTTTCAACCACGATGATCCGATCCTTCTCAGTCAAGTGGTAGCGGACCGGAGCACAAGTGCCGCTCGATGGACCGAAAGGCTGGATGTCGAATCGAGGATACAACATGAGCTTCTCCTTTCTCTTGCCAGTCCGCTTCGGCTAGACTTTCCACGATTTGCGCTTGACCCACGTGAATTCGCTCGGCCGGATCACCGCAACATCAATCTCTCCCCCGCATAAGGGAGCACCAACAACGAAACGGAAGCGTCCGATGACCACATTAATCAGATAAACAACGTAATCTATGGCATCCTGAAGTGGCATACCATCAAAAATCACCGGATATTGAAGTGGGGCCAGGAGTTCGTGCAGTTCGTCCATCGGAACATCAAATCGCTGGGAGAGGATAGACAAAGCGGCCTCGTCGCGCCCCCAATGCAGTCGCACGATAGCATCGGTCAGCCCAAACCAGTTCGCTCCAAAATCTGGCTGACCATCTCGATCGGGGCGCAGTGCGCGCAATGCCGGCCTGGCCGGCAGCTCCACCAGCCATTGCTCCGGGAAAAACTGATCGGACGAATAACCGCTGATCAATAGACCCAAAAAGGGGCGTTCACTCTCTGGGCGGTTATGGAACTCTCGATCATAGAACTCTTTAACATGCGCCGCCAGCCCTTCTGCTATATGAAAGACGCTGAAACGGTACTCTTCGGGCGCTTCGCCTCGCATACGTTGTTCCTTGCGTTTCTCCTGTTCCTCTTGCAGGGAGGGCAGCTTGTATTCATACTCTTTGATCAGACTATCTACACTGCGCGCCCCTATGTGGGCAGTGCCCCACGTCAGAGTACCTATGGGATAATCTTTGATGTGAGCCAGCTTTCGCACATGATCATACGTCTTGAGAACACCGGGAGGGTTGTCCCCAATACGTCCCTCAATAGCCGCTGTGCTATCGGCTCCCAAAACGAGCCCTTCACTCACTTTAACTGATACGCAGATGGTCATTTCAACTCCCGGGGGGCTGGTTCATCCACGGAGCTCTCAGCCTGCTTTGATTATACACGAAAATCATCACAAACTCAAGTTGTCCGAGCGCTCGAGCAATCTGCGGGAAGGAGTAATTTCATCATGATGACAGAACCCTCATGGCTCACCCAACTCTTCGCGGCGGGCAAAGACCCCTCGGCTGACCTGATCCGCGAGGTCATCGCCCAGGGCGACGCGGCCGTGCCCCCATTGCTGGCCGTCCTGGCCGATGAGGAGCTCCAGTACGAGGACGCGCGCGGCGGCGGGTGGGCGCCGGTCCACGCGGCACGCATCCTGGGCGAGCTGCGCGCAGCCGCCGCCGTGGAGCCGCTCCTGCGCTGGCTGGGCGCGCCCGGCGAGGCCCTGGCCCAGGCCGTGCCCCTGGCCCTGGCCCGCATCGGCGAGCCGGCCCTGGAGCCGCTCATGGCCTACGCCCGGGATACCACGCATCCTCTCCTGGCCCGGGCCGGCGCGCTGGAGGCCCTGGCCCGCATGACCGGCCCACATCCGACGCTCCGCGACCGCGTGGTGAGCTACCTGCGCGAGATCGTGCGCGGCCAGGCCAAGGGCGAGGACGAGTTCCGGGCCTTTGCCGTGGTCAACCTGTGCGACATCTCGGACGACCGGGCCTGGGATGACATCCTGACCGCCTACAAGCAGAACCGCGTCGCCAAGCGGCTCATCACCGTGAACGAGGCCCGGGAGAACATGCTGGCCCGGGGCGGCAATTGGAAGTTCCGTGAAGCCGCCGGGAGCATCGTGCCCCAGTACGAGGCCCCGGCGCACGATGTCGGCCCGCGCGCCGTGCGTCGCCGGCCGGTGGGGCAGGAGCTTGGCCCAGAGTTCGCCAGGGTGGGCCGCAACGATCCGTGCCCCTGTGGCAGCGGCAAAAAGTTCAAAAAGTGCCACGGGCGGTGAGCGAATGGACGAATGGACGAATGAGGGACGCATGGTGAACCGACCTCGCGTATACGTGACTCGCCGCATCCCCGACGCCGGCCTGGACCTGATCCGCAAAACCTGCGACGTGACCCTGTGGGAAGGCGAGGAGCCGCCCCCGTACCCGGTTCTTGTAGACGGCGTGCGTGACGCCGAGGGCCTGCTCTGCCTCCTCACCGACCGGGTGGACGACGCGCTCATGACCGCCGCCCCGCGCCTGCGCGTCATCAGCCAGATGGCCGTGGGCTACGACAACATTGACGTGGCCGCCGCCACCCGGCGCGGCATCGTCGTGGGCTACACGCCGGACGTGCTCACCGACGCCACGGCGGACATGGCCTTTGCCCTGCTCATGGCCGCGGCCCGGCGGCTGGTGGAGGGGGTGGACTACATCCGGGCTGGCCGCTGGCGCACCTGGGGACCGCTCACCCTCCTGGGCCGGGACGTGCACGGCGCGACGTTGGGCATCGTGGGGCTGGGACGGATCGGGCGGGCCGTGGCCCGGCGCGCCCGAGGGTTCGACATGCGGGTGCTCTACTATGACTGCGCCCGCGATGAGGCCGCCGAGCGCGAGTTCGGGCCAAGCTGTACCGACCTGGACACGCTCCTGGCGGAGAGCGACTTTGTGACCCTGCACGTGCCGCTGACCCCGGCCACCCGGCACCTCATCGGCCGGGAACAACTCCGGCGCATGAAACCCCATGCCGTGCTCATCAATACCTCCCGGGGCGGCGTGGTGGATCAGGAGGCCCTGGTGGAGGCATTGCAGACCGGCGTCATCGGCTATGCGGCCCTGGACGTCACCGACCCGGAGCCGCTGCCGCCGGACCACCCGTTGATGAAACTGCCCAACGCCATCGTCACGCCGCACATCGCCAGTGCCAGCGTGGCCGCCCGCGATCAGATGGCGATCCGGGCCGCGCAGAATCTGCTGGCCGGGCTGCGCGGCGAGGTTCCGCCGTTCTGCGTGAACCCGGCGGCCCTCGGCCACACGTAAACCTCCGTGTTGCCCCGGCTCCTCATCGCCACGAACAACCCTCACAAACTGGCGGAATACCGGGACATCCTGGCGGATCTGCCCGCTGAGCTTGTCTCCCTGGCCGACCTGGGCATCCAGGCCGACGTGCCAGAGACCGGCGCCACCTTCGCCGAGAACGCCATCCAGAAGGCGGTGGCCTATGCCCGGCTCAGCGGCCTGCCCACGCTGGCCGATGACTCCGGCCTGGTGGTGGACGTATTGGGCGGGGAGCCGGGCATTCACTCGGCGCGGTGGGGCGGGCGCGAGACCCCCTACCCGGAGCGGCACCGCCGACTCCAGCGTCTCCTGGCCGACGTGCCGTGGCCGCAGCGGACGGCGCGCTTTATCTGCGTCATCGCCATCGCCACGCCGGACGGCCGGGCGCGCACGGTGGAGGGCGTCTGCGAGGGGTTCATCGCCCACGAGCCACGGGGCAGCGGCGGCTTTGGCTACGACCCCATGTTTTACCTGCCGGAATATGGCTGCACGATGGCCGAACTGCCGGCCGGGGTCAAGAACCGCATCAGCCATCGGGGCCGGGCCGGGGCGGCCGCCCACGCGCTCTTGACGTCCACGGAGGGATGGAGTATACTTGCCCTCGCCGGGGCGTAGCGCAGTCGGCCAGCGCGCATGGTTTGGGACCATGAGGTCGCCGGTTCAAGTCCGGCCGCCCCGACCAGAATGAAAAGGCCCTCTTCGCGTGAAGAGGGCTTTTGTGATCCCGATGTCACCAGGCCAGGTCAACTCAATACGGCCTGGACCACGACCTCCGTCTGACCAGCCGGCGGCCAGGGAACAACGTCTCCCTCAACAGGCTGACCATCTACCAGGAGCGCCACGGTGTTGCCCTCACCCGCGCGCTTTACCGTGATGTGGTAGGTCACGCCGCGCAAGACGCGCGTGGCCGTAAAGCCCGGCCAGTCACGCGGGATGACCGGCGCGATGCGCAAGCCGTCGAAGGTGGGGCGGATGCCCAGGATCCATTGGGAGATCGCCACATAGCTCCAGGCGGCCGTCCCCGTCAGCCACGAGTTCTTGGCCTCGCCGTGGGTGGGCGCGTCGCGGCCGGCGATCATCTGGGCATAGACGTATGGCTCGCAGCGATGCACCTCGCTGATGGCCTCCCGCGCCGAGGGGTTGATGCGGGTGTAGTAATCGTGGGCCGCGTCGCCGTGACCCACGATGGCCTCGGCGATGGTGATCCACGGGTTGGTGTGGCAAAAGACGCCGGCATTCTCCTTGTACCCCGGCGGATACGACGAGATCTCGCCCAGGTGCTCGTAGTAGCGCGAGTAGGCCGGCTGATGGAGGACGATGCCGTGCGGCGTCGCCAGGCGTTCCCGCACCGACTGAAGCGCGCGCTCCGCCCGGCCATCGTCCAGCCCGATGCCCGCCATCACGCAGATGCCCTGCGGCTCGATAAAGATCTGGCCTTCCGCGCATTCGCGGGAGCCGACCTTGTGGCCGAAATGGTCGTAGGCGCGGAGGAACCAGTCCCCGTCCCAGCCGTGCTCGCGCACGGTCGTCGCCATCCGGTCCGCCTCGGCCCGGTATCGCGCCGCCTCGTCTGCAAGCCCACGCCGCCCGGCGATGGCGGCCATCTCCCGCGCCGCCAGCACGAACAGCCCGGCGATAAAGACCGACTCGGCCACCCGGCCGTCCCGGTGAGCAGTGGTCTGGAAGGACTCGCCGGGCGTGGTGGAGAAGGTGTTGAGGTTCAGACAGTCGTTCCAGTCGGCGTGGCCGATGAGGGGCAGCCCATGGGGACCCAGCCGGTCGAGCGTGTAGCGCAGCGCGCGCTGCAGGTGCTCGTAGAGCGGCGTCTCCGTGCCCGCGACGTTGTTGTACGGCGTCGGCTCGTCCAGGATCGCCTCATCCCCCGTCTCCTTGAGATAGGCGGCCACCGCCAACACCAGCCAGAGCGGGTCGTCGTTAAAGCCGCCGCCGATGGCGTCGTTGCCGCGCTTGGTGAGGGGCTGGTACTGGTGGTACGCGCCGCCATCGGGCAGTTGGGTGGCGGCCAGGTCCAGCAATCGCTGGCGGGCGCGGGCCGGGTCCAGGTGCACAAAGCCCAGCAGGTCCTGGTTCGAGTCGCGGAAGCCCATCCCCCGGCCGATGCCGGACTCGTAGAGCGACGCGCTCCGCGAGAGGTTGAACGTCGCCATCACCTGGTACGGGTTCCAGACGTTGACCATGCGGTCCGTGTGCTCGTCGGGCGTGCGGACGCGGCAGATGGCAAGCAGCCGATCCCAGTGGGCGCGCAGCTCCGCAAATGCCTCGTCCAGCACCGCGGCCTGGGTGTACTGGGCAATGACCGGCCGGACGCGCGACGTGTTCAGGCCGCCGGCCGGGGTGAACTTGTCATCGCGCGGGTTCTCGGCATAGCCCAGCAGGAAGATGACCTCCCGGCTCTCGCCGGGCCGGAGCACCAGGTCTACCTGGTGCGCGCCGACCGGCGCCCAGCCGTGGGCCACCGAGTTGCGGCAGCGGCCTTCTTCCACAGCGATTGGCTCGTGCAGGCCCCGATATGGCCCCAGGAACGCCTCGCGCTGCGTGTCAAAGCCGCTGGTCGGCGCAGAAGCCCCAGAGGGGCACAGGCAGGCAAAATAGGCAAAGTGATCGCGCCGCTCGCGGTATTCGGTCTTGTGGTAGACGACGCCCTCGATCACCTCCACCTCGCCGATGTTCAAATTGCGCTGGAAGTTGGTCTGGTCATCCCAGGCGTCCCACAGGCAGAACTCCACCAGCGCGAACAATTGCAACGGGGCCGGGGCCGCGTTCCGGTTCGTCAGCCGGACGCGCCAGGCTTCCAACGTCTGACCCAGGGGCACAAGATACGTCACCTCGGCCGCGATGCCGCGATAGGTGGAGGCGATGCGCGTATAGCCCAGGCCGTGGCGGCACTCGTACCGGTCCAGCGGTTTCCGCACCGGCTGCCACGTGGGCGACCAGTAATCGCCGTCCGGCAGGCGCAGGTAGAGGGCGCGGCCGCCCACGTCGGCCGGCGCGTTGTTGTAGCGATAGCGGATCAGCCGGCGCAGGCGCGCGTCCCGATAGAACGAATAGCCGCCGCCGGTGTTGGAGATCATGGCGAAATAGTCTTCCTGCCCCAGATAGTTGATCCAGGGCGTGGGGGTGTCCGGACGTTGGATCACGTATTCGCGGGCGTCGTCGTCGAAATAGCCGTAGCGCATGAGGTCTCCTTCGTCAGGCGTCAAACGTCATTGGCGGCGATAACGCGCGCGTACCACTCGCCGCTGTCTTTGACGATCCGTTGCTGCGTGGCATAGTCCACGTAGACCAGGCCAAAGCGTTTAGAATAGCCGTAGGCCCATTCAAAGTTGTCCAATAGCGACCAGGCAAAGTAGCCGCGCAGGTCCACGCCGTCGTCTATCGCCAGCCGGGCCTGGACGAGGTGATCGTGCAGGTAGGCGATGCGCCGGGGATCGTGGACGCGCCCATCTGGACTGACCTGGTCCGGAAAGGCTGCGCCGTTCTCGGTGATGTAGAGCGGCGGGATGGGGTACTCTTGCTTCAGACGCACGAGGAGTCGGCGGAGGGCCGGCGCATGGATCTCCCAGCCCATATCCGTGTACTCGGAACCAGGCACGGGGGAGATGATCCGCCCCTCTTGCGCCACGCCCCGCGAGTAATAGTTCACGCCGAGCCAGTCCAGGGTTTGGGCGATGAGGGCCATGTCGCCGGGCTGGACGGCCGGCGTCCGGTCGCCATAATCTGCCCAGGCGGCCGGGGGATACTGTGCCCGCAGGAGCGGGTCCAGGAACCAGCCCTCATTGCGCTGCCAGGCTTGTTCGGCCAGGGCGCGATCCGGCTCCCGATCGGTCGCCGGCTCCACCGGCCGGGTGTTGAGCACGATGCCCACTTGCAACCGGGCATTGGCGGCACGCAGCGCCTGCGTCGCCAGGCCATGGGCCACGAGCAGGTGATGAGCCACTTGCAACGCCAACGCTTCATCTTGCAGGCCGGGGGCGTGCCAGCCGTAATGATGCCCCACGAAGGCCACTACCCACGGCTCATTGAAAGTGGCCCAATAGCGCACCCGGTCCCCCAGGCGACGAGCCATCACGTCGGCATAGTCCGCGAAATAGCCGCACGTGTCGCGCCGGCCCCAGCCGCCCCGGTCTTGCAACGCCTGGGGCAGGTCCCAGTGATAGAGCGTGACGAAGGGCTGAATGTCGGCCGCCAGGAGCGCGTCCACCAGCCGGTCGTAAAAGTCCAGCCCGGGCGGATTGACCGCTCCGCGACCGGCCGGGATCACGCGCGGCCACGAAACCGAGAAACGATACGCCTGCAAGCCCAACTGGCGCATCAGGGCCACGTCCTCGCGCCAGCGGTGATAGTGGTCGCAGGCCACATCGCCAGTGTCATCGTTCTCGATATGCGCTGGCGTATGACAGAAGCGATCCCAGATGGACTCGCCCTTGCCATCGGCGTTCCAGGCCCCCTCGATCTGGTAAGCGGCGGTGGCCGCGCCCCAGAGGAATCCCTCTGGAAAAGTCAACGTGGTGTTCATGATCCCTCACTTTGGGTGATGACGTATTTGTAAACCTGTGAGATGGTGAACAATCGCCTGCCTGGGCTGTTTCTACAACTCGAGCGACTGGATCAGCGAACGAATGCCATCTGGCATCTGGGGTACGTCCAGGTCGGCGTACAGTTCCCAGGTCTCTGTGTGAGCCGCTGACTGGCCCGGCTCCAAACTACACAGCGGCCCCAGCGTCTCCAACTCGATGAACCGGTCTTTAACGTACACCTCCGCGTTGCAGCCCCGGTCCGGGTGCGGGCCACTGGCCGAGGGCTGGAATCGCTTGAGGAAGAACACACCGGCGCGCAGGCAGCCCAGCCAGCCGCGCGAGTTCCACGTGCCCACTTTGCAGGCTTCGGGCTGCGGCTGCGCCGCCACCCACACGTACTCATCCTGGACACACAGGCGGCTGTCTTGCCAACGGGTGTAGGGCCACAGGGCCAGGTGACGGTCGGGCAACAGGCCATTGTTGCTCGCCGGGGCGGCCCGGAGCGGCAGCACGGCCAGGCCGCCCATAGCCAGTTGGGTGATGGCCCAGGGGGCCAGCTCCACCGGCTCTGGGCCATCGTTTTGCAGCCGATGGATGAGCGTCACCGCCGGTCGGTCGTTGGACAGGTGAATCTCGATGCTCTTGCGGATGCCCGTGGCGACCTCCGTTGGCCCGAGCAGGCCCACGCCGTCTGGCAGATCCCCAACGGTCAGACCGTCATTGTCAGGGATATAGGACCGGGGGAAACCCTCCGGCGCGTGCCATAGCCGGTGTCCGCCGCGAAAGAAATAGTCGCCGTAAGGTGTACCTAGCTTGAGGTTTGGCACCTCGGCCAGCAGGTTCTCATCGGAGCCGGCCAGGAACAGCCGCACGATGCGCGGCCCGGCCGTCGCCAGGAACTCTAATCGCAGGTGCTTGTTGCCGATGGTGCGTGTGGGTAGGCCATGAAAGTCGCTCATGATCTTGACCTCGTATCAACCCTCACCCCCGGCCCCTCTCCCTACCAGGGAGAGGGGGGGAGACCCTCACCCCCGGCCCCTCTCCCTCCGAGAGAGGGGAGCAGAAGCGGGCGCTGAGGCATGGCTCGCGCTCAAGCGGGGGATTGCTGCGGGCGCTGGCGCGCCCGCGCAGTGACATCCACCAGCGAACCCTTTGTGCCTTCGTGCCTTTGTGGTGCAACCCGCTCCCGCGCGCCCTCACCCCCGGCCCGCTCCCGCTGGGAGAGGGGGGCAGAAGCGGACGGTGAGGCATGGCTTGCGTTGACGCGCCCGCGCAATGGCATGGATGGCGCGGCGCGGCGCGCTGCTGCCCAGGCGGGCGGATGGCGCTGGAAGACAGGAAGCGCCGCGCGCTTGCGCGCCAAACCGAACGGGAGCTATCCTGCCATGCGTCAGGCAGCCCCGCGCGCCCTGTTACGATGGGTGTGATGCAGATATTCGGCTGCTTTGGCAGCAATTATTGTACAGCTCTAGTATCACATCCTGCTCTGCTGGCGCGGCCACCGATAACAACCGGCGCCTTAGCAAACAGAGGGCATAGCGGAAGAGCGCCAGCGAAAGGGCGAAAGATGGCGAACGGCGCGCCCGCGCAGGCATGCCGGCAGCTAGAGCCGCTGCCGCGACCTCATCGGCTGATCGCCGACAAACGCGCGGCAATGCGAGGCATCCCCGGCGCGTCATCGCCGCTGCGCCTTCTGCGCGAGAGCGATGGAAAGCGAAGTTTGTCGATCGCGCCGCGCAATCCCGGTGAGAGGATGCTATGAATTCACCTCCTTCCCCCGCTTGCGGAGGGACTGAGGGAGGCAATCCCCTCACGGGGATTTTGGTGTTTTGAAGCCGTTTTCCGTGGAGCAAGTTTGCCGGCTACGAAATCAAGGTGTTTCAATCCCCTCGCGGGGATTTTGGTGTTTTGAAGTGAGAACTGTTGCCAGATTTGGAATCTCTGGCAACATGAGGTTTCAATCCCCTCGCGGGGATTTTGGTGTTTTGAAGACAGAAGAAAAGAAAGGAGAAGAAAATGAACATCCTACGAAGTTTCAATCCCCTCGCGGGGATTTTGGTGTTTTGAAGGGCCACCATCGATGCCTCAAGCTGATCTCGTATAGATCGCGTTTCAATCCCCTCGCGGGGATTTTGGTGTTTTGAAGCGTGATCTCGCGACCGGTCGCGAGCCGCTCCTGGTGAGTTTCAATCCCCTCGCGGGGATTTTGGTGTTTTGAAGGCGTCCGCCGCAGGCGCAGCCAGCGGGCGCGGGGCAGTCGTCGGGTTTCAATCCCCTCGCGGGGATTTTGGTGTTTTGAAGCAGGACAGGGAGGGGAGAGGCATGGAGACCATCATTATTGTGTTTCAATCCCCTCGCGGGGATTTTGGTGTTTTGAAGCGCGGCGCGTGGTTGTCGGCGGGCGGGCGGGGTCTCGGTTTCAATCCCCTCGCGGGGATTTTGGTGTTTTGAAGCGAAGGCCGGTCGCTAGTCGGGCGCGCGGGTATGTTGGTTTCAATCCCCTCGCGGGGATTTTGGTGTTTTGAAGAGAGCTTATGAGTTTGGCGTAGATACGTTCCGCAACACACCATGTTTCAATCCCCTCGCGGGGATTTTGGTGTTTTGAAGTCCTTTGTTCCTCGCCTTCCCGCTCTGGGCGTGGTCGGTTTCAATCCCCTCGCGGGGATTTTGGTGTTTTGAAGCAACTGTTGGGGATAACTCGCGGTTTGCTCGATGCATTCGGTTTCAATCCCCTCGCGGGGATTTTGGTGTTTTGAAGGAAGA
>FWPV01005734.1_pt1 | contig 24525 bp, 22 predicted proteins | sample 2228371 | NCBI WGS metagenome assembly FWPV01 (sample SAMEA103939776, study PRJEB20133) | metagenome | reverse complement strand
CCCCCGGCCCCCTTCCCTATGAGGGAAGGGGGAGCCTGGGGCCAAAGACTCCCCTCCCCGCACCGGGGAGGGGCCGGGGGAGGGGTCTATTTTCGAGAGAGGGACATGTTTGAAGGTGGTCCCAGACTTCCTCTGAAAGTCCGACTGAAGATGCTGTGGCGAGAGGGGATATTGCGTGGCCCCCTGCTGCGGCTCCTGGGCGGGATGGGGTTGCTGCTCGGCGGCGGCTTGAGCTTTGCATTGTTGCAGGGCGACCTGGCCTGCTGCGGCGTGGGCGTGGGCGGCGCGGCGGCCCTGGCCGGCATGGTGCTGCTCAGCATCGGGCTATACGAGGTGGGGGCACTGCTGTTGTGGTCGGAGTGATGCCCCGGACTTGGCAGACCGGCCCGCCGGTGGTATAATCCAGGTGCGTGGAAGAAGCCCGTTTTCTTCTGCAGCGAGAAAACGGGTTTCTGATCGCCCGGAGGAGCTATGGACATCCTGGCCGATCTGAATCCATCCCAGCGCGAGGCCGTCCAGGCCATCGAGGGGCCGCTGCTCATCCTGGCCGGCCCCGGCTCCGGCAAGACCCGCGTCATCACCCACCGCATCGCCTACCTGGTCCGCGAGGTGGGCGTGGCCCCGTACCACATCGTCGCCGTGACGTTCACCAACAAGGCCGCCCGCGAGATGCGCGACCGGCTGGCCCGGCTGCTGGGCGACCGGACCAAGGGCCTCATCGTGGGCACTTTTCACGCCACCTGCGCCCGCTTCTTGCGGCGCGACATCGAACACCTGGGCCGGGACCGCTCCTTCATCATCTACGACACAGACGACCAGGAAGCCCTGGTCAAGCAGGCCCTCAAGGACCTGCAGCTCAACGACAAGCAGTACCGGCCCGGCGCGCTCCTGGCCCGCATCTCCCGCGCCAAGAGCGAGATGGTGGGGCCGGCCGAGTTCGCCGCCCACACCCAGAGCTATTGGGAAGAGGTCTGCGCCCGCGTCTATGAGCGCTACCAGGCACTCTTGCTGGAACGCAACGCCCTGGACTTTGACGACCTGCTCCTGACCACCGTACAGCTCTACCGCGAATGCCCGGACGTGCTGGCCCACACCCAGCGCCGCATCGTCCACCTGCTGGTGGACGAGTTCCAGGACACCAACCTGGCGCAGTACGAGCTGGTCAAGCTGTGGGGCGGCCAGTACCGCAACATCTTTGTGGTGGGCGACGAGGACCAGGGCATCTATTCCTGGCGCAACGCCGACATCGCCAACATCCAGCGCCGCTTTCGCCAGGATTTCCCAGAACGCCGCGAGATCATCCTCACCCGCAACTATCGCTCCACCAAGACCATCCTGGACGCCGCCCAGGCCGTCATCGCCCGCAACCCGGACCGCACGGCCAAGCAACTGGTCACGGAGAAGGGCGAAGGCCCGTTCGTCACCATCTACGAAGCCTACGACGAGCAAGAAGAGGCCGATTACGTGGCGTTGGAGATCGCCCGGCTGCGGCGGGAGGGCCGTATCCAGTGGGGCGACGCGGCGGTGATGTATCGCACCAACGCTCAGAGCCGGGCATTGGAAGACGCCTTGATGCGGCGGGGCATCCCCTACAAGCTGGTGGGCGGCACGCGATTCTACCAGCGCCGCGAGGTCAAGGACATCCTGGCGTATTTGCGCCTGGCCCACAACCCGGCCGACGCGGGCGCGCTGGAACGCATCGTCAACGTGCCCCGGCGCGGCATTGGTCAGCGCACCCTGGACGAGCTGGCCCGCTGGGCGCGGCGGTTGGATGTGAACACGTATACCGCGCTGCAACGGCTCAAGGAGGCCCAGGATGAACGCGCGGAGGACGTCCCCATCTCGGCGCGAGCCGCCCGGCCCCTGCTCGACTTCCTGAGCCTGGTAGAGGAGCTAAGGGACGCGGCCGGCCGGCTCCCCGTGCCCGAACTGCTCGACCTGGTGCTGGAACGCACCGCCTACCGCGAATACATCCGCGACGGCACGGAGGAGGGCGAGAGCCGCTGGGAGAACGTGCAGGAGCTGCGCACGGTGACGATGGAGTACGCCGCCCTGCCCCCCGGCGAGAGCCTCACCGCTTTCCTGGAAGACGTGGCCCTGGTCTCCGACGTGGATGATTTGGAGGAGCAACCCCAGGCGGTGACGCTGCTCACGCTGCACACCGCCAAGGGATTAGAGTTCCCGGCCGTATTCATCGTGGGCATGGAGGAGGGGCTGTTCCCGCACATCCGCTGCCTGGACAATCCAGCCCAACTGGCGGAGGAGCGCCGGCTCTGCTACGTGGGCATGACCCGGGCCAAAGAGTTCCTCTATCTGCTCCATGCCTTTCGCCGCACCCTCTACGGCAACAGCGTCGTCAACCCGGCCTCGCGGTTCCTGCAAGACGTGCCCCCGACGCTCATCGCCGGCCGGGAGCCGCAGACGCAACGCCCCTTCCCACGAGCCATGAAGTCGGCTCGGCGGGGGTTTGAAACCCTCGCCGAAGAGACCCCCGCCGGGCCAGGGTCGGCGGCCTCATCCACCCGCCTGACCACCCTCACCTACATGGCTGGCGACCGAGTTCGCCACGCCAGTTTCGGCGAAGGGATTGTGGTGAGCAGCGAGCTGACCCGCACCGACGAGCAAGTAACAGTGGCCTTCGTCGGTGCCGGGGTCAAGAAGCTGTTGGTGAGCCTTGCGCCATTGGAGAAGGTGCAGACCTGACGGGTTTGGGAAACCCGGCAGGGCGGCCTTGAGGTCTGAATGACCTCAAAACATATATTGCCATATCCCGGCAAGCGTGGTATACTTGGGTTGCAGTGCAGGGAGTTCTCATGGCCGATGCGGTTGCAGAACGCGGCCCCCTGTTATTGGAATGGCAAGTGCATCTGCTGCCCCAGGATGGGATACGTGTGGCCCTGCTGGTGGGCGCGCTCCTGGCCTTGCTGCCGCTCCTGTACGCGGTATTGGGGCACGTGCCGGGCGCGCTGCTGCTGTGGGCGGCGGCCTTGCTCTCGTTCGCCCCGGCCCTGTTGCCAGCCCGCTATGCGCTGTACGAGGGTGGGGTCTATGCCCGGCCGGGGCTGCGCGGCCGGTTCCGGCCGTGGACGGCGTTTGCGCGCTACGAGGTGGATGAGGCGGGGGTGTTCCTCAGCCCCTTCCCGACCCCCCGGCGGTTGGAGACATTTCGCGGTGTCTACCTGCGCGCGGGCGGCAACCGAGAGGCCATCCTGGAGATCGTGCGCGCTCATTTAGATATGGAAATTCCCGGCGAAATGTGGTATACTAGAGGCGGGATAACCGAGGCCAAAGGGGATGGACACGCTGAGCATGGCACGCCAGGATGAGATCATCGAACGGTTGGCGCAACAGGTGCAGCGTTGGGGGCTGCCGGCGCCAGCGATCTTGTTCCTGGAGGCCCACAAGCCGTTCAGCTTTCTGGGCAGCCAGTTGCTCCTATTCGCGCAGCCATTATTGGGCTTTTTCGTGACCGATGGCCTGGTGCGGGACGTGGCCGTGCTCCTGGAGGAGCCAGAGAACGTCGAACGGCTCATCGTGCGGCTGGAGGAGCTATCGCGGCCCCCATAGTGGCTCGTGGGACGGGCTTTCTAGCCCGTTTTTGGAGGTGACACCATGTCCCGTATCTCGAATCGGATGAAAATAGTGGTAGCCCTGACTGCCCTGGTCGCCGTAGTTTTCCTGGGGCTCCTGGTGGTGCTGGCCGTTGGCCCCCGGGTGATCCCCCCGCCCCCGCCGACGGGAACGCCCACGGCCCCCCCGGTGCCCGGGGCGGAAGAGCTGGGCAACCAGTTCTTGATCAGCAAAGTGGGGGAGGCGTACTTTCGGGCGCACTACCGCTTTGAAAAGGCCGAGCTGACCGAGTGGCCCGGTGTGGTACATCTCCTCTATCGTTACAACTACTCACCTCACGTCACGGATTACCAGGTTTCCTTCTTTCTCGACACTCAGACTAATACGATCTGGAGGAAATACACGCAGTATGTGTTGCTAGAGCCACAAGAGTTTCGTGTCACCCGCGAGCAGGCGATCGAGATCGCCCGGGACCATGGAATACAGGCTCCGATCAAAGACCTGCATATAGTGGTTGGACTGTTCCCACCCGACCGTCAGGACAGATGGAGAAAACGCTTTTATTGGTCTGTAAGTAGAGGGCAGGACTGGGACCCACCTGCGCCCAGCGTCACCGTCGTCAGAATCGATGTCGAAACCGGGGACGCTTTCGTGCAAGAACTCACGAGCCTCTATCTCGAACCACCTCGTGAACCAGGCATTGACTGGCTGCTCATAGGCGCCGGGGGCCTGGCTTTGCTGGGGCTATCCCTGATCGCCGGGATAGCCTGGAAGCTGCGGCGGAGGAAGAAATGGAGCCAGTTGCGAAAGCCTTGTTCGGAATAACAACGCTCGTTTTGTTACTTCTCTTGCTGTCCTCTGACATTGCCTTCTCCCACGATCCCAAGATCGACCCGGAGCTCTACGCGGCGCTGGACAGTGACCAGCCGGTGGTCATCCTGGTCTACCTGGTCGACCAGCCGGCGGGCGCGCTCACTCAGCCGATCCAGGAGCGGTATCAGCCGGAGCTGGAACGGCTGCGGGTTCGGCTCGTGGAGACCGGCCCCCGGCTCGAGCCGCGGGTGCGGACCCGCGCCGAGGAAGAAGCGGCAGTGCGCCAGCTCCGGCCTCCCGCCGCCGAGGAGCTGGCGCAGCGTCAGGCCATCCTGACCGAGATGGAGACCGTGCAGCAGCGCATGCGCGGGGAGATGGTCGCGGCGATCCAGGCCCGCGTGGCGAGCGGGCAGGAGGTCCTCGGCCAGTTCATCACAGCCGGCGGGGGCGAGGTCATCTACCGCTACTGTGTCATGAACGCGCTGGCGGCCCGCGTCCCGGGCGTCCGCATTCGGGACATCGCCGCCCGCTCAGACGTCGCCTACGTGGGGGCCAGCGGCGGAAACTCTTTCTTCCTGGACAACAGCGCCGATGCCATCCGTGCTTTTACCTGGTGGGACAATGGGCAGCATGGTGCCGGCCGGGTCGGGATCATTGACACCGGGATCAACGCCGGTCACCAGGCCCTAAACACACACGCATTTATTTACGACGTATTTCACGATACCGCACAACAGGAGGATTCTTACTACAACGATGACCCCAACAATCCAAACGATCTCGTAGGACACGGGACGCACGTCGCCGGCGTGGTCGCCAGCGCGGACCAGAACCACGTTTACCAGGGTGTGGCGTACGGCCTGCCCACGATCGTGAACGCCAAGGCCGGCTACCGACGAATGGGAGACCGGCCGGCTGATATGAAAGACGCGGATGCTATGGCCGCCGCCGATTGGGCGGTGGCCACAGGGGGCGCGAATACGTTGAACTGTAGCTTTGGGAAGGTAATCGCCACGGATTACGACGACAACGCCGCTTTCTACGACGGCTTTGTATACGGGCTGGCGATCCCCGTCTGCGCCGCCGCCGGAAATAGCGGCCCAAATACGTACAAGATCGCCTCGCCCAGCCTGGGCTACAACGTCATCTCCGTGGCCGCCATGGACGACAAAAATACCTCCCCGCGCGGCGACGACACGATTGCCGATTTTAGCAGCAGAGGCCCCACCAAGGGTGGTCGAAAAAAGCCCGACCTGGCCGCGCCCGGCGCCGGGATCCGTTCGTGCAACTACACGGGGAACGACTTTGTGGAAAAGAGCGGCACCAGCCAGGCCACCCCACACGTGACGGGCGCGCTGCACCTGCTCTTCGGCGCGGGCGTCTACGACGCCAAGGTCTGCAAGGCGATCCTGATCAACACGGCTGAGGACCTTGGCAATCCCGGCTGGGACGAGGCGTATGGCTGGGGCTATGTGGATTTGCAGCACGCCTTCACGCATCGGGATGATTGGCACACGGGTTCTATTGCGCCGGGGGGCCTGGCTTTCTACCAGGGCTTTGGGATGATCAATGGAGACAAAGCCACCCTGGTCTGGCCCAAGCGCGTGGGCTACAATGGGTCGAACTACCCCACGGTGATGTATAATCTCAGCGATCTGGACCTGTACCTGTATGACGGCAACACCAACAGCGGCATAGACTGGTCTTTGTCCAGCGTGGACAACGTGGAGCAGGTGGCAGCCCGAGCCAACTACGACCGGGTGGTGATCAAGGTCCGGGCCTATAGTACCTCGTTTGACGGCGTGAGCCAGGAACCATACGCCATCGCCACGGAGGAACTCTTCTCCCCTGTGAACCCCCCGGCCCTGGTGCTGACGCCCTGGAGCACCAACCCCCAGTACGCCAATCCGGGCAGCACGATCACGTTGGGCTATGACGTGCGCAATACCGGCGGCCTGCGCGCCTTCAGCGTGGAGCTGTGGGTGGACCTGCCGCCGGGATGGGGGGCGTTGCCCTCACGCAACGTGGGGACCCTCGAACCCGAGGCCAGCGCCAGTGTCTCCTGGCAGGTGTATGTCGCCGATTCAGGGGCCCACGCCCTTACCATAAATGTCTGTAGTGTGTCCTATGAGGAGACGTATGTCACCCTCGCGCAGCACTGGCTCAATTCCTTGTGCGTCTACCTGCCGTTGGCCTTGCGGAGCTACGCCGCCGGCGGTCTGAGGGGGCCGGTCGCTCCGGCCACGTCCATGCCGGAAGGCTATCCGCCGCCCGCGGCCTCGCCTACGCCCGCCGCGCCTGTTCCGTTGGCGGCCACGGCCACATCTGGGGCCTATCCGCCCCCGCCGGCCACACCCACCAGCACGCCCCGGCCGCCCAAGCCCACGCCGACGCCGCTTCCCACTTACACGCCGGCCGTCACAAACACGCCAACCCGCACGCCTACGCGAACACCAACTCAGACACCCACCCCGGCCGAGACGCCCACGCACACCCCGACCCGGACACCTACTCGCACCCCAACGCCGACGCCCACCTGCGTCCCCGGCGCCCACGACGACGGCGCGGCTACATACTACGGGACATGGATGATACGTTACGCTGGCGGGGCCTACGGCGGGTCCTTCCATGAGAACACGCGCAATAGCTGGGCCCGGACTCAGTTCAGCTTCGTGGGCAACTGCATTACTTGGATCACCGCTCGGGGCCCCACTTATGGCCAGGCCCAAGTGTGGATCGACGGTCAACTGGTGGGCACGGTGAACAACTATGCCGCGCAGATCCAGTATCAGGTGCAGCATATCTACACGGTGAGCTACGGCTGTCATACCATTGAGATTTGGCCGTGCGGGGAAAGTGATGAGCCACGTGCCGGGGTATCGGCACCTACCCGACCGTCATTGGGTTACGACCGGATCGTGGTGGATGGCTTTATCGTGGGTTGCCCGTAGAGAAGACACGTGAGCTATGTTATAATTCAGTTTAGTGCCAGCCACGAAATGCGGTGGAAGCTGGCGAGAGAGGAACAAACATGGGTGAGATCGAACGGGCGGCCGTGGTACTGCTGTTGTTTTTCATGGTAGTGACGTTGTACACCGTCTACCGGCTACGCACACGCCACGGGCGGCTGCCGGAGCTGCGGCCCCTGCCCCTGAAAACGCTGCGCCAGGCCATCAAACGCGCGGCCGAGGCGGGCACCGCCGTCCACGTCTCGCCGGGCCTGGGCAGCCTGGAGCCAGGCCGGGGCACCGCCGAGACGCTGGCCGGCCTGGTGGCCCTGGAAGGCGTGGCCCGCGAGGCCCACGCCGTCGGCGTGCGCGTCGTCGCCAGCACGGCCAGCCCCATCGTCCTGCCCCTGGCGCAGGCAGCCCTGGAACAGTCCTATATCGCTGCGGGCTACCCGGAAGAATACAACCCCACGGACGCCCGGTTCCTGGCCGAGGGCACGGGACCCGGCCGGGCCGCCTACGCCGCCGGGGTCACCGACATCCTGCACCACGAGAACGTCTCGGCGAACGTCATGGTGGGCCAGTTCGGCGACGAATATCTGCTGATGGGCGAGGTGGGGGCCAAACGGGGGCTGACTCAGCTTGCCGGCTCCAATGACCCCCATGTGCTGGCCTTCATGGCCGCCTCCGCCGATGATACCCTGATCGGCGAGGAGATGTATGCCCTGGGTGCGTACCTGCTGGACGACCCGGTGCACATCGCCAGCCTTCAGGTGCAGGACTGGGCGCGTATCTTGTTGGTCAGTGCCATCATCGTCTTGGTGCTTGTGCGCCTGCTGCTGGGTTTCTAATGCGTCAAAACGTCAAAACGTCAAACGTCAAGGCGTCAAGTGCCAGTGACGCATGACGTATGACGCATGACGTTTTACGTTTCAGCTAGAGGCTATCTCATGCGACATCTCTTCCCGACCATCATCGCCATCGTGACCGGCTTTATCGTCCTGGCTGAATTCCTGCTGGGCGTGGAGGTCGTGGGCCAGAAATTGCTGGATTGGGTGGTGATCCTGGCTGCGTTTGCGGTGTTCCTGGGGCTGCTGAACGTCGTGCGCGTGCATGGCGCGCGTTTGCTGCGCCCGGGGAACTCGCTCCTGGATCGCTTCTATAGCCTGGTGCTTCTGCTCACGGTCACGGTCGTTCTGGTGATCGGGATCGGCGGCCCCCACACGCCCTTGCTGAACTGGACGTACCATTATGTGTACGTGCCGTTGAGCGCCACCATGTTCTCCCTGCTGGCGTTCTACATGGCCTCGGCCGCGTATCGCGTGCTGCGGCTGCGTTCCTGGGAGGCCGCCGTGATGCTGGTGGTGGGCCTGGTCGTGTTGCTGGGCCAGATCCCCATGGGCAGTGATTGGCCGATCTTGCAGGACCTGCGGGAATGGGTGTTGAGCGTGCCAGCGTTGGCTGGCATACGGGGCATCCTCATCGGGGCCGCCCTGGGCGCGATCACCACCGGCCTGCGCGTGTTGATGGGACTGGAACGGCGGTTCCTGTTGTAGGCGTGCGTCCGGGCACTATCGGCGCTCGACGTAACGCATGGAGGGAAATATCATGATCTACTGCCCGGAGTGCGGTACGGCCAACAGGGACGGGAGCAAGTTCTGTAATGAATGTGGCACGAGCCTGGCACCACGGGAGATCACCTGCCCGTCGTGCGGCACCGTGAACCCGCCCCTGTCCAAATTCTGTAATGAGTGCGGCTCGAGACTCGCCGCGGCGCCGCCCCCGCGCCCCGAAGCCCCCGCGCCGCCGGCCCGCCCGGTGGAGGCCCCACCCCCGCCGCTGGCCCGCCCGGTGGAGGTGCCTCCTCCACCACCAGAGCCACTTCCCGAGGCGCCGGTCGGGGAAGAGGTGCTGGCCCCACCGTCCTGGTTGGCCGAGCTGCGAGCTGCGCCGCCACCGCCTGAGGAATTGCCGCCCGAAGCGCCAGCGGCCGTGGAGGAACCGGGCGTCCCGGCGTGGCTGACCGGACTGCGGGCCGCGCCGCCGCCAACTCCCACCGCGCCGGTCCCTGAAGCGCCGACAGCCGAGGAGGAGTTCGCCGTCCCGGAATGGCTGACCAGCCTGCGTGTTCCGCCCCCCAGCGCGCCGGCGCCCACGGCCCCACCGGTCCCACCCGCGCCGGCACCGGAGGCCCCGGTCGCCGAGGAGGAGTTCGCCGTCCCGGACTGGCTGACCAGCTTGCGAGTCGCGCCACCCAGCGCGCCGGCGCCCGCGGCCCCGCCGGTCCCACCCGCGCCGGCGCCTGAGGCGCCCGTGGCGATAGAGGAGCCGGCCGCCCCGGCCGCGTTGCCAGATTGGTTGTTCCTGGAAGAAGAGGGCCTGGGTGAGGAGGAGCTTCTGCCCCCCATAGCGCCAACGGCCATCATCCCGGAGGCTGCCCCGGCTGAGGAATTGCCAGACTGGGTGCGTGAGATGAGACCGCCAGAGGCTCCTGCTTTCCCGCCGCCGGTCACCGCCCCGCCTGAGGTGCCGATGGGGGCCACGCCGGAGGAGGAACTGCCGGGCTGGGTGCGGGCCTTGAAGCCCGCGGAGCTGATGGGCGCTCCGGCCGAGGGCGCAGCGCCCCGACCAGCCAGAGAGAGAGCCGGCCCGGCGGTGTTGCGTGACATCACGGGCGGCTTGCACGAAGATGCGGTGCCGATCGTTCTGCCGGGAGGCCGCACGGCCCGGAAGGAAGCACCGCCATTGCCCTCGGCGGATCTGGCCGCCAGCTTTGACGCCGTGGTCAAAACCCCCCCAGAAGTGACCGAGCCAGCGCCGCCCAAACGGCGGCGGGGACTGGGCGGGCTGGTCCGACGCTTGATGAGTGGCGTCCTGATCCTGGTGATCGCCGCGCCCCTGCTCTTGAGCAACGGCAGCGCCTGGGTCAGCGCCAGGCCCCGGCCGACCACGCAAGGCTTCGCCGAGACGGTTAACGCTGTCGCGGCCGGCGACGCCGTGTGGGTGCTGGTGGACTATGGCCCGGACAGCCAGGACGAGATGAACCCCGTCGCCGAGGCAGCCTTGTACGACCTCACAGCCCGCCAGGCTCGCCTGGTCATCCTGGGGCTGACGCCGGAGGGTTCAGCTATCGCCCAGCAGGTGATTCAACGTGTGGCGTCGGCCGGCTACGAATACGGCCAGCACTATGTGATCGGCTATCTGGCTGGCGAGGAGGCCGGCCTGGTGCGCGCCGCGGCCGACCTGGCGACCACCGTGCCTCAGGATGCGGTTCGCCAGGAATCGCTGGGGAGCCTGGCGGTCACACAGGGCTTGCAGAAGGCCGGCGACTTTCGGCTGGTGTTGGTGATCGGCAACGATGCGGCGCGGCTAGAGCGGTGGATCGCGCAGCTCTGGGCGCGAACGGGGGGACAGCCCCCCATCGTTGTCGCGTCCAGCACGGCGGCCGGGCCTCTGCTGCGGGCCTATGGGGATACGCGGCAGGTGGCGGGGATCCTGGAGGGCCTGCCCGGCGCGGCCGAGTACGAGACGGCGGTATTGCGCCGCCCGGCCCGGGCCGCGCGTCTTCTGGACCCGTTGCTCTACGCGCACCTGGCGGTCATCGGCTTTGTGTTGTTGGGCAACCTGGCCTTCGCCGTGACCCGGTTGACCGAGCCAGCCGGGTAAGAAACCCGTGTTGTGATGACGGGGCAGGCAGAGGCTACCCGGCGCAGACCTTTTCAGGCGGAGCGTGGGGACATCTGACCGGGAAAACGGGTTTCTGATCGCCCGATGGAGGTGGGCATGGACATCGCCAACGTGGCCTTTCCCTACGCCAGCGAGATCGGCATGGCGGTGGCGGCGCTGTTGACCCTGATGGTCTACAGCTATCTGGTGCTGGACGACAATCTCGTGTTCCGCCTGGCCGCGCACATCCTGGTGGGCGTGGCCGTGGGCTATGCGGTGGTGGTGGCCGTTCACAACGTCCTGCTCCCCAGGTTGTGGGCGATCCCCGCCGACCTGACGCTGCTCGTGCCGTTCCTGCTCTGTCTGTTCCTGTTGGTGCGCCCGGCCAAAGGGGTGGCCTGGTTCTCCAACTATCCCATCGCCCTGATGCTGGGTGTAGGCGCGGGCCTGGCTATCGTGGGGGCGGTGGCCGGCACGCTGGTTCCCCAGGTGTTGGGATCGGTCGTGTCCATTCAACTGACCGCAAGCGACCCACTGGCGGCGGTGAACGGCCTCATCGTCCTGGTGGGCGTCATCGTCACGCTCGTGTCGTTTCATTTCACGGCCCGGCGCGCGGGGCCGGCCGGGCGTCTGTTGCGCTGGATTCGTCCGGCGGGGCGATTCTTCATCGCCGTAGCCCTGGGGGCGTTGTTCGCCGGCTTGTTGGTCTCCCGGCTGTCGCTGCTGGTAGGGCGGATCGAGTTCCTCATCGAGGCGGCGGGCCTGGCCTGGCGCATGGCGGTGGGGCAATAGAGACGGCCACGCGTCGGCGACGGCGCGTGGCTCAGACGAAGGGAGGAAAAGACATGCTATCTACCTCAGCGATTGCCGCGGCAGCCGTGGCGCTCCTGGTGCCATATCTGCAAAAAGCAGGCGAGGAGTTTGCCAAGAAGGCCGGGCAGGCCGCCTGGGAAAAGGCCGCGGAGGTCCAGAAGGCCATCAAGGCCCGCTTTGCGAAGGAGAAGGATCGCTACCCGGCCGAGACCTTGAAGCAATTCGAGGAAAAGCCCGAGGCACGCCAGGCCGCCATGCAGGAGGCGCTGGAAGGGGTGCTGAACGAGGATCACGAGTTCGCCCGCACGCTGCTGCAGTTGCTCAAGGAGGCTGACGCGGCCGGCGCAGGGACCGTGTTCAACGTCCACATCTTTGGCGGCCAGGTGGGCGAGATCATCAACGTGGACCAGCTTGAGGGCGGGCTGACCATTCGCAAGCAGAGATAGTTTGCCAGTGGGCAAGAAGCAAACCGTCAGTGGGAAGCAAGCGCAGAAGCTGTACCTGGCCCTGCGGGAGGTTCTGGGCCAGAGCCTTGACGGGCAGCAACTGCTCGCTGCGTTCGAGGCGGACCCGGAGGCGGGAAGTGCGGCACTGGGAGACTACCTGCGCCAGCAGTTGTCCCAGGATGAGGCGCTGACGAGCCGGTTGGCGGGGTCACTGGAAAGCCAGTTCACCACCATCGTCACCGGTGGCCAGGTGGACCAGATCATCAACGTCGCCCGGCTGGGGGCCCTGCACCTGACGCAAGAGAGACGGTTCGCAGTTTTCGGCAGCGTCCGGCAGGTGGTGGCCTTTCTCGGTGTCATCGTGCTGGTCGGCGCGGCGGTCGCCTTCGGCGTCTGGTATCTGGCGCAGCCCCGGCCATTGAAAGGCCAGTTCAACATCGCCGTCGCCGAGTTCGCCGAGATCCCGTATTCGCCGTACCCGCGCGTGGCACCCATCGCCAGCCAGCGGATATTCGATTTCTTAGAGAGCGAGTACAAGCTAACCAGGCTGGGTAGCGAGGTAGACATCGTCCACGAAAAGATCGGCGTGATCGCCGACGAGGAGGAGGCCCGGAAACTGGCCCAATCCATCAACGCCGACGTCGTGATCTACGGCGACGTGACGCTCGTCGGCGACAAGGCCGCGATCACGCTCAAGTTCTACGTGGCGGACTCGTATCGCCCAACGGCGGGCGAACTCACTGGTGCCCATCCCTTCGCGCTCCCGACAGAGTTCGAGGCCGCAGACATCATCGGCTTTGACAGCGATGTCAATACGGCATTGCGCCAGCGGACGGCCATCCTGATCGATTTCACCGCCGGGCTGGCCTATTTTGCCGCGAACGATCGGGAGAGTGCCCTGGGGCGCATGAAGAGCGCGATACGCCGCGCAGAACCGTATGGCGATTTCGAGGGCAAGGAAGTACTATATCTGCTCGCGGCGGAATCGGCGCGATTGATGGGAGATTTCCCCACGGCGCAGGGATACGTGGACCAGGCGTTGCGCATCAATCCATCGTATGGCCGCGCCCGTATCGCCCAGGGATTGATTCACTACAGCAAGGGGTTGGTTCACTACACACAGGGGTTGACTACCTGCGGTCAGTATGAGTTCATCCTGGCCCTGCGCGATTACGACGAGGCGGCCGGCCTGGCCGATCAACCGCCCAGTGCCTACATCATCGAGAAAGCCAACCTGTTCAGGGGCCATGTGAACAGCTATCAGTACCAGGTCGCAGACGATGGTGCGGAGAAGGCGACGCTGGCAGCTCATGCGCTGGCCTATTACCAGGCGGTCATCCACTCCTACGAGAGCGCGCCCCAGCCCTTGAGGGAACATTCATCTCTGAGAGAGTTGGCGGCGTGGGCGTATGGCATGTCGGGGATCGTCTATTATGAAGAGGGACGTTGGGGGGAATCGCTCGGGGCCTATTGGCGAGCGCTGGAGTTGACGCGGGACCCCGAGGTGAGCCATATCGTGCGGCCGCGATTGGAGAAGCTGATCGGTAAGGTGCTCTGGGATTGCTTCCTGATCGCCCTCCGTCGTTGGTAGCTGGTATGAGCATGCACCACGGGTTCCTGGGGGAGGGAGGACAATGCGCGCTCCGAGAGTTGTGTGTACCTTGCTGATCCTGCTGTCCATCTCGGCGATGGTGCTGCCGTTCATCGCCGGATGCGATGGCGGTGATAATGGGCCTGTCGGCGGGGGTGGGACCGCAGTGGCCGTTGCGCCACCTTCCGGTCCCGTGGGCACCGAACACACCGTCAGGCTTAGCGCGTTCCAGCCAGACGAGTCGGTCGTGATGGAGTTCAAGCACGCCGAGTCCGGCGAGGTGGTCTACGCCACGGAGACCGGGGTGGATGAGAATGGCAATGGCTCGGTCCGCTTCGTGAGCAAGCCCGAATATCCCCTGGGCCTGTACTACGTGATCGCCACGGGCAGCAAAGGCTCCACAGCACGAGGCGAGCTGACGATCACGAAAGAGTGAGTGCTGTTCGGCTCAGCGTGATGGTATCGTAGAGGAATGTCACCTATGCCTGGTGCCACAGAGGTGCAATCGGCGCTGGTGGCCGATTGCGGCAGCGTTTTGACCAAAGTCGCGCTCCTGGATTTCATTGAGGGGGAGTATCGCTTCGTGGCGCGCAGCGAGGTGCCCACCACGGCGGCGCCGCCGCAGAGCGACGTGATGGTGGGTCTGCGGCACGCCATCCGCGAGATCGAGTTCGCCACCGGCCGCCGGCTGCTCCAGGATGACCAGTTGATCACGCCGGAGCGCGATGACGGCAGCGGGGTGGATGCGTTCGTGGCGACGACGAGCGCGGGCGGGCCGCTGCACGTGGTGGTGGCCGGCGCCACGCGCGATCTCTCGGCCGCCCAGGGCATTCGGGCCGCACGCTCGGTCTATGCCGAGGTGCAGGACGTCATCACCGCCGATGGCGCGGATCGCCGTCGTTGGAGCGAGGCAGAAGACAAGCTGGCGTCGTTTCGCCAGAAGCCGCCCGAGGCCATCATCCTGACCGGCGGATTCGACGGGGGTGCCATCAGCCATGTGATCAAGGCTTGTGAGATCATCGCTGTGGCCACGGCGGACGTGCGGAGCCAGGGCAAGATCCCCCTGGTCTACGCCGGCAACCCCGCCGCGCGCCAGAAGGTCGCCGAGTTGTTGGGGGGGCTGGTGGATTTGCGCGTGGTGGACAACGTGCTCCCGGCCCCGGATCGAGAGAACCTGGCGCCGGCGCAGATGGCGATCAGTGAACTCTACCGCCAACGACGGCTGGCCCGGCTGCCCGGCTTTGGGCAGCTCAGCGCCTGGTCGTCAGTGCCCGTGCTCCCCTCCGCGGACGGCTTGGGCCTGGTGGTGCGGTTCCTCGCTCGTCAGTATGGCACCAACGTGGTCGGTGTGGATGTGGGCGGTGATGCCACAGCGCTGTTCTCCGTCCTGAATGGGCGATTCCGACCGCTGGTCCGGTCCGGTCTGGGAGTAGGCGCGGGCGCCCTGGGCGTCTGGCACCAGGCCGGACATGGCGCGATCACGCGCTGGTTGCCCTACGAGCTAAGCCCGGCAGACCTGCGCAACCGCCTGGAGAACAAATGCTTGCGCCCGACGACCATCCCCCAGACCCGGGAAGACGCGTGGCTGGAACTGACCGTGGCACGAGAGGCGTTGCGGCTGGTGGTGGCCGAGGCCGGACTGCACGGTGTAGAAGCGGCGATCCTCATCGCCAGTGGTGGCGGGCTGGCCCACGCGGCTCACTACGGCCAGACCGTGTTGGTGCTATTGGACGCGCTACAGCCCGTGGGGGTGACCCGGCTGTGGCTGGACAACCTGTCGCTGCTGCCCCAGATGGGGGCTTTGGCCACGTTGGAACCGATGGCGGCCGGCCAGTGCGCGGTGCGCGATGCCCTGTTGCCGCTGGGAACCCTGATCTGCCCGGTGGCCCGCCGGGGGCGACAAATGGCCCTGGAGCGTACAGGCAGGAATGCCCTGCGATTCCGCATCTCCTATGCCCAGGGTGGTTCGTTGGATGTGGATGTGCCTTATGGCTCGCTAGAGGTGATCCCCCTGCCGCCGGGCCAGCAGGCCACGTTGGATTTGCACCCGGCGCGGGGCTTTGACATTGGCCTGGGGCCGGGCCGCGCGGGCAAGATTGATGTGGATGGCGGCGTAGTGGGGCTGGTGGTAGATGCCCGGGGCCGGCCGCTGACATTGCCGGCAGACAAAGCCGAGCGGCGCCGGAAGATCCAGGAATGGCTCTCCCTCATGGGCGGATAGAACAGGAAGCAGTGATGTATTTTCCCCCCCGACATCGCATTTCACCGTTTACCACCATCAAAGTAGAGCGGCTCCTGCCGGCCCAGGGCGAGGTGTTGGTGCAGGTGGGCCAGCGCGTGGAGCCGGGTGACGATGTGGCGCAGACCTATGTGCCCGCCCAGAGCCACATGGTGGATGTGGCTCGCGCCCTGGGGGTGAGCAAGGACCTCATCTCCCGTTACATGGTCAAGCGGGAGGGGGACCTGGTGGAGCCGGATGAGGTCATCGCCACGCGACGGGGGCGATTGGGATTGGTCAAGGGCCGGGTCTGTCGCGCGCCGGTCGGTGGCACGTTGGTGGGCTGGTCAGAGGTCACCGGTCGGGCCACGATCGTGCCGCCGCCCGTGCCGTTTTCGCTCAAAGCCCACGTCAAGGGGCACGTGGTCCACGTGATGGCCCGCTTTGGCGTGGTGATCGAGACCCAGGGGGCCTTGATCTGGGGCTGCACCGGCGTCGGCGGCGAGACCAACGGCCTCTTGAGGATGGTGGTGGAGAACCCTGAGGATGAACTGGTGGCCGGCCGGATTGACATCAGTTGCCACGGGTGCATCGTGGTTGGGGGCGCGTGGATCAGCGAAGCGGCCCTGCTGCAGGCTGTCCGCATGAACGTGCGGGGCATCATCGTGGGCGGCATGGACGCGGCGCGGTTGGACCGCAGCCGGGACCTGCGTTTGGAGGGAGACCAGCGGCTGGTGGTCGTGGTCATCGAGGGATTCGGGCGGATCCCCATGCCTCGGGAGACGTTCAACCTGTTTGCTTCGCTGGAGGGGCGTGAGGCATCCATCCGGGGCGAGACCGGGATCGCGGAGGTGATCGTGCCGCGTGTGCAACCCGCTGCGGCGGCGGCCCCGGCGGGCCGCGAGACGCTGGAACCGGGGTGCACGGTGCGCATCGTCCGCGAGCCATATATGAGCCGAATCGGCACCGTCGTGGCCGTGCCCTCTCACGCCCGACCCATCGAAACCGGCGTGTTGGTGAAAGGCGTGGAGGTGGACCTGGCAGACGGCCAGCGCGTTTTTGTGCCCCGGACCAACGTGGAATTGGTATTGCGATGAACGTCCAACGTGAAACGTCAACACGTCAACCCCACTGGCATTGCACGTGGCGCATGACGCTTGACGCATCACGCATTACGTATAGAGGAGGCGAAAAAGATGAGTGATCCGGCACTCTTTGGCGCAGATATTGAGGAAGGCGGTGGTCGTGGTCGGCGGATCCTGCTGTTCGCAGTGTTCGGACTGGCCGGCGTGCTCCTGCTGGGAGCCTTGGTGTTGCTGGCGTTCGTGGTGATCATGATGATCATGGGTGGGGGACAACCGGCCGCCACGCCCACGTCGCTGCCCACCAACACGGCCGTCGTGCAGGTGGTCACCCCCGTCCCGCCCACGGCCACGCCGACGACGCAGCCCAGCGCGTTGACGCCATCGCCGACGCCGCCAACTCCCGGGCCGACTACGACACCACCCGGTGGCGTTACTCCCTCGCCCACGACCCAGCCCAGCGGGCCTACCGCCACGACCCAGCCCAGCGGGCCTACCGCCACACCTTCGGGAGGGGTGCCGGACACGGGCGTGGGGGATATCGCCCTGCTCATCGGTGCAGGGCTGGGGTTGGTGGTGTTGCTGCTGGTATTGCGCGCAGCGCAGGCGCGAGGACGGCCTGCTGCCGGTGGCTAGAGCGGAGCCACAGTCAAGTACGCAGGTTGCCATACCCGTCTCCCGTGGCGACCAAAACCATCGTCGGTGGCTCATCGGCGGCGGTTTCGCCCTGATCTCGGCACTCTGCTACTCAACCCTGCCTGTCCTGGCGAAAGGGGCCTATGCGGGGGGGCTGGACGTGCTGGATGCCCTGAGCCTGCGCTTCCTGCTGGCCGCCGGGGCACTGTGGACGTATGCACTGTGGCGTCGTGACCTGTCCTGGCGTCCCTCCCGCCGGCATCTGGGGCTTCTGGCGTTGTTGGGGGCCGGCATCTACGGCCCCCTGGCGATCTGCTTCTTTCTGAGCGTGCAGCGGCTCCCGGCCTCGCTGGCGGCGATGATCTTTTACGTGTACCCCTTGCTGGTCACGGTGCTCAGCGTCGTGGTGCTGCGCGAGCGCTGGACCTGGTTGCGAGGGCTGGCCCTGACCCTGGGCCTGGGTGGTTGCTACCTGCTGCTCGACGTGCGAGCGGTGCGCTGGGACCTGATCGGGGTGCTGTGGGCCGTGGTGGCGGCGACGCTGTACGCGACCCACTATACGCTGAGCCAAAAGCTCCTGGAACGGGTGGATTCTCGCGTCACTGCGCTCTATGTGGTATCCTTTGCGGCCGTGTTTCTGGGCTTGTTGCGTCCGCCGTGGGAAGCCCTGACCCACCTGACTGCGCCGTGGCCGGGCCTGGTCTCCGTGGTCGGGCTGGGGCTGGTGGCCACGGCGGCCAGCATGTGGTTCTTTTTCATGGCCGTAGAGCGCATTGGCAGCTGGCGCACGGCGATCATCGGCGTGGCCGAGCCGTTGGGCGCCGTGATCCTGGCCGTCCTGTTCCTGGGCGAAACGCTATCGGCCGGGCAACTGCTGGGCGGCGCGCTCATCCTGGTTGCCGTGTTGTTCTCACAATGGGTCCAGTAAAGCAGAAACCCGTTTCCGGTGAGGAAACGGGTTTCTTGTTGTTCGGGGATGGCGTTTACGGCAACACCAACTCGAGCAGGCCATACCCGCCGTCTGCGCGGCGATAGGTGACGTTCACCTCGTGGGTGTCTCCGTTAAGGAAGGCAAAGAAATCGTGCCCCAGCAGCTCCATCTGCTCCACGGCTTCGCTCGGGGACATGGGCCGCAGATCGAACCGCTTGACCCGCTCAAATATGATCTCTTCCTCCTCTTCCACGTCTTCGACCAGCTCTTGCTCCACCACCACGGCGGCCGGCCGTTCGCCGCGCACGCGGCCCTTGCGATTGCGCCGTTCCTTGTAGCGCCGCACCTGTCGAAAGAGCTTGTCGGCCACGGCGTCTATCGCCGCATACATATCGGACGAACGTTCCTCGGCTCGCAACAACGTACCCCCGGCAACGAGCGTGGCCTGCACCACCTGGCGATCCTCCGCGCTCTTGGCCTTCCTGGCCGACATCTCCACCCGCAGTTCCATGATATTGTCCAGATAACGGTCCAATCGCCCCAGTTTCTTCTGCGCGTAGCTCTGCAAGTCGGTCGGTACGTCAATGTTCCGGCCAGTCACCACCACTTCGATCATCCCCAGTCTCCTTTCACTGATTGCGGATTGTGGATTGCGGATTGTGGATTGCGGCCCCGCAATCGGCAATCCACTGCGGTCATTGTACCTGGTCTGGTCTGGATTGTCAAACTTTTGGAGCGCGGGCGATGGCGGGGAGGCGGGGAAGGCTCACGCCCGGCGGCGGCGCGTAGCGTTGCCGGACCGCCTCGATGGGCAAGCCGCGCAGGGCGATGCGGCGCGGCTCGATGGCGCCCAGGCCCACCCAATCCGCCAGATACAGATATGAGATGTGGGCGGGAGCAAAGCCCATCACCTGGCTGGCGATAGCATCCACCGCCACGCCGTCGCAGCCTACCACCAACACGCCGGTGGGCCGGGCCTGGCCCATCAGCGGCCCATCACCCTCCATGCCCACGACCCCATCCACCACGGCCAGGCCCGGGCGCACGGCCTCGTAGACTTCCAGGATGGACAGGTCCAGGTTTTGCAGGTGCAAGATGTTCTTGGGCCAGCCGTACTTGCACCCCGGCACCACCCCGAACATGTTCTTCATGCTCAACGATACGCCGGTCCAATGATGGCACTTCATTTTGGGCACCGAGATGACCAGATCGGCCTCGACGATGGTGCGGGGCAACCACAGGTGCCCGATCCGGGTATAGCGGCCCGGCAAGGGCACGTCTACCAGCGCATCGGTGTTCAGGTCCACGAAGGCGACCCCGCGCTGGCGCAGGACCGCACCCAGGCCCGACGCTTCCACCAGGGCCTCTGCGTCACGCTGGAAGGTGGAGCCTTCGGCCACGACGACGCGGCGTGCGCCGTGCGCCTGGCATAGCGCCACCACGGCATCCACCACCGCCGGATGGGTGTGGGCCGGACGGTCTGGCAACACGTCCACCAGATTGGGCTTTATCACCACCGTGCGATCGCGAAGGACGGGTGCCGCCTCAGCCAGCAACGTCCAGGCTTCTTGCAGGCTGGACCGCGCGTCCTGATACGTGGGGCAGGGCGTCAGGGCCACCGGCGAGGGGGTCCCCAACAGCCAGGCGAGCCGGCCCCGCAGGTTCCAGCGAAGCCAGTTATCGAACCCCATCGGCTCTGTCTGACGGCGAATGAACTCCAGGCCCAGGAGGATCCCGCCCAGCAATCCCAGGCGCAGGAGCGCGCGCCGGCTGATGCGATTGCTCACAGCCCGGCCTCCTCCAGGGCCAATACGGCCAGGGCGGTCAGATAGGGGCTATCCCGCCAACTGCCATCCGGGGCCTGGTGCTCGAGGAGCCGGGCGACCAGGGCTTCTGCGCGACGACGGTAGCGCCCCGCGCCCCACAGTCCCCAGGCCAGGTTCAGGGGGGTGTGGGCCTGCTGCACGAGGTGGTCCAGTGTCGCCAGGCCGGCGCTGACGAGCGGATCTGTTTGGGGGACGCCCGCCTCCTGCAAAGCCAACAGCGCCAGGGCCGTCGGCGGGATGGCCGGGGGCAATCGCTGGCCGAGCATGTAGGGGTTGCCCACGTTCCAGCCCCCATCTGCGCAGGCCCGGTCCCGGAGATACCGCACGCCTTCTGCCACGCGGGGGCTGCTTCCCCGGCCGGCCTGCACCAGGGCAATGATGCCCAGGGCCGTCGGCTCGACCCAGGAAGCGCCCCCCGGACTCCAGGGCCAGCCCGTCAGGGAAAAGTCAATCCACAACACCGGGTCTCGTCCCTGGCCGGGTTGCGCCGGCCGGTCCTGCCAGGTCATCCACCAGTTCACGGCGCGTTCGAGCGCGTTGGTGAGTGGGGGTGCTGCGCGAGCCAGGCCCCAGATCGCCCAGGCGGTGGCCCAACTTCCCTCGCGGTCCGCCGGGGATACGCCCCAGCCGCCGTCTGGGTGCTGCGTTTGCTGCAACCAGGTCTCTCCGGCCCGCCGGGCATCGGTTTGCTCGCTGCCCGTCAACGCCAGCAGGCACAGGGCCGTCGGCTCCACGAAGGCGGGCTGCTGGGCCTGGTAGCCCCAACCCCCGGTGGCATCTTGCGCGTGCGCCAGGTATCGGCGGGCGCGCGCGATCTCGGCGCTCATCGTTCCCGCCCCAGGGTCAGCCCCCACACCGAGCGCGCCCCGGCCTGGCGCAATGCTGCTGCGCACGCTTCCAACGTCGCGCCGGTGGTGCAAACATCGTCAATCAGGGTGATGGCCTGGCCCCGGATCGTCGCTACCGCCGCCGGTGGCACGGCGAAGGCCCCGCGCACGTTTTCCCGCCGCTCCTGCGCGCCCAACTCCACCTGGGAGCGCGTCTGCCGGCTACGTACCAGCGCCGTCGGGAGCGCAGGCACGCCCAATACGTCGCCCACCGCCCGCGCGAGCAAAGCAGCCTGGTTGTAGCCCCGTTCCCGCAGTCGCTGGCTGTGCAGGGGGACGGGGACCAGCCGATCACAGGGGAAGGGGGCCATGAGGTAAGCGTCGGCCATCAATTGCCCCAGGGCCGGGGCCACGGCCCGGCAGCCCCGATACTTGAGCTGGTGAACGGCCCGGCGCAGAGGGCCTTCAAAATAGGCCACAAAGCGCAGCCCATCGAGCGCCAGGGGATGCGCGCGACACCGGGGGCAACGTGGGGTGTCCGGCGAGGAAAGTGGTCCCGGGGGCATGGGTTCACCGCAGCACGCGCAGACCGGCCCGCTGCTGCGCACCAGTTGGCTCGCACACTGGGCGCAAAACCACGCGCCCCGACTCTCGCAACCGGCGCACCGGGGAGGATACACGAGGTCCAGCACAGCAGCCCGCAGACGCTTCCACGAACTGGTTGCAGGTCCGGTCAGGGGGGTGGTTGGGGTCATGACTTGCAGGCATTCGCGCGCTGGCCTGGGAAGGCCGGCGCATCGCCCAGGGAGAATCTTGGCGAAAAGGCCCGTGGGGTTCAAGGCCCGCCGAATATGCCCATGCCCAACGCTTCCATGATGATGGGCACGGAAGGCCCCAGGATCACCACAAAGAGCGAGGGCAGGATCAAAAAGATCATCGGGAACAGCATCTTGACCGCGGCCTGCTGGGCCAGTTCCTCCGCGCGCTGCCGACGCTTGATCCGCATCTGTTCCGATTGGACTTGCAGGACCCGGGCGATGCTCACCCCCAACTGCTCCGCCTGGATGATCGCCGCGATGAAGGTGCTCACATCCGGCACCTCGGTGCGGTTGACCATGTCCCGCAGGGCCTCCCGGCGGACCTTGCCCACGCGGATCTCGGCGATCACGCGGCCGAATTCCTGGGCCAGGTCGTTATCCCATTTCTCGGTGACTTTGGCCATCGCCGCGTCAAAACCCAGGCCGGCCTCCACGCAGATCGTCAACAGGTCCAGGGCGTCCGGCAGGGCTTTGGCGATCGCCTTCTTGCGGGAGCGAATCCGTTGCGTCAGCCACAGGGTGGGCAGATAATAGCCAATCGCTCCACCCAGCAGGCCACCGCCTATGGTAAAGAGCAGATTGCCCTGATAAAAGAACAGAAAGGCCAGAACAGCGCCACCCATCAGCAGGGCAAACAACCCCTTGAGACCCAAAAAGTCCGCGGCCTGCCAGTTATGCGGATTGCCGGCCAGGATCAAGTTATGGCGGATGTTCTCAATGCTGCGTTGTGGCGTGTAGCGGGAAACAATGCGCGCCAGCGAGCCGATCACCGGCTTGATGACCCGCTCCAGGAACGGCTGTTGCAGCTCGATCTCCTCCAACGTCCGGGGCCGGGTGGCATACTGGCCCAGCCGGCTCTGGATGGGGTTTTCCTGGCGCGGCGTGGCCAGGCCCAGCACGATCATCACGACGGCCAGAGCGCCCAAACTCGCCAGACCAAATGCCATTATCGTGGTTTCCATCGCCATCCCTCCGAATACTTGCTTTACACCTCGATCGCGACGATCCGCCGGATGATCAGATAGCCCATGAAGATCATGATCAGGCTACAGGCGGGCAAGCACAGAATCGGCCCGGGTTCGAACATGCGGGACATGTACGTCGGGTTGATCAGGTAGATCGCCCCGCCCAGAAAGAACGGTATGGCGATGATGATATACATGCTCAATCGTTGCTGCGACGTCAACACCCGGATCTCGCCCTTGATGCGGACCCGCTCGCGGATCGTGTGCCCGATGCTGTCCAGGATCTTGGCCAGGTTGCCGCCCACCTCGTGCTGCACGTTGACCGCTGTCACCATCATGTCCAGGTCCTCGCTGTCAATCCGCCGCAGCAAGTTGGCCAGGGCTTCCTGTTGGGGCAACCCCAGCCCGATCTCGCGCACCACGCGGGCGAACTCCTCGGACACCGGTGGGGGCAACTCGCGCGAGACCATCTCCATGGACTGCAACATGCTGTAGCCCGACCGGAGCGAGTTCGCCAGCAGGGTGATGGTATCGCCCAACTGGTCTTCAAATGCCTTGCGTCGCGCGCTCTGGCGTTGGCGAAGGAACAGACGGGGCAGGATAAATCCCACCAGCGCCAGGCCGAGGGCAAACAAGATATTGCCAAAGAGCAGGAACCCGGCCAGGGCGCCGATAATGGTGGTGCCGATCGTGATCAGGATGAACTCGGAGACGGTCAGCTTGAGGTTTGAGCGCGCGATGTCCTGGGCCAGTTTGGCCGCAAATCCTTGCCTGGCGATGCGCTTATCGAGTTGGGCCATGACCTGGGCCGTCTGCTGTTCGTCGCGCTTTTTCCCGCCGCCCTTCACCTGCCGTGAGGCATATTTGTCCAGCCGGGACTCGATCACCTGGCTGGGAGCAGCCAGGCTGCTCCCGATCCCCAGAAACAACAGGATCACCGCAACCCCGGCTACACCGGCGACCAAAATGCTCACAGGGTCAAAAATCATGGGTACACCTCCTGACCTGCGAAACGCTAGTACCGTGTTTGGAAGCCAAAGATGTCCGCCGGCAGATAGATGTTCGCCGCCTCGATCCGATCCATGAACTTGGGGCGGACGCCGGTGGGCTGGATGCGCCCGATCACCCGCCCGTCTTCAAAGCCGGTCTGCTCGAACCGGAAGATGTCCGTGAGCACGATCACGTCGCCTTCCATACCCTGCACCTCGGTCACGTTGACCACCTTGCGCGAGCCGTCGCGGAAACGCTCCTGGTGCACGATCAGGTCAATGGCCCGGGCCACCTGTTCACGGATGGCGCGCACCGGCAGGTCGTAGCCGGCCATCAGCACCATGGTCTCCAGGCGGGCCAGGGAGTCGCGGGGACTGTTGGAGTG
>FWPV01005733.1_pt1 | contig 24528 bp, 23 predicted proteins | sample 2228371 | NCBI WGS metagenome assembly FWPV01 (sample SAMEA103939776, study PRJEB20133) | metagenome | reverse complement strand
CACAGATACCGCATTTCCCCTTGTAACCATCCGTGTTTCGAAGGTTGAGAAAGATCGGGGATTTCTCCCAAATCTCATTGAAGGACTGTTCCCTCACATTGCCGCAATTCAATTCCAGATATCCACAGGGTTGGACCTGACCGGTGTGAGAAAGAAAACAGAAGGAGATTCCCCCAAGGCAGCCGCGGGTCATCGCATCCAGACCGTACTCCTTCGGAGTTACCTTCTTCCCCTCTTTCTTGGCGCGTTGGCGGAGGATTCGATAGTAGTGGGGGGCACAGGTCGCCTTCAGTTGAAGGGGAACGCGTTCCCTCTGCTCATAGAACCAGTTGAGCGTCTCTTCGTATTCTTGGGCAGAAATCTCTTGATCTCGAAGTTCTTTTCCTCTCCCCGTCGGGACCAAGAGAAAGATGTGATGAGCCACCGCGCCCAGCTTGACAGCCAACTTAAGGATTTCACCGATCAGATGCAAGTTCATTCGGGTAACAGTCGTGTTGATCTGAAAATCGAGTCCCCCTTTCTTGGCTAACTCAATCCCTTTTAGGGAGCGCTCAAAGGCCCCTTTCACATTTCGGAAGGCATCGTGGGTTTCTGAAGTGGGTCCATCGAGGCTGACGCTGATTCGCTGAATCCCCGAGGCCTTCATCTTCTCGACGGTCTCTTCCGTCACCAGCGTTCCGTTCGTAGCCATCACCATCCGAAATCCTTTTTCCGTTCCATAGTGAGCAAGATCGAAGATATCGGGCCGCAGGAGAGGTTCTCCCCCGGTGAGGATGAGGATGGGTTTACTGAAGGAGGCAATCTCTTCCATCACTCTCTTACATTCTTCGGTCGAGAGTTCCCCTGGATAGGGTCCTTGCTCAGAAGAAGCGCGGCAGTGGACACAGGCGAGGTTGCATCCCCGCGTCAACTCCCAGGCGAGCATCCGCAGTGGGGGAACCGACGAAGCGCTGGATCCCGAATCGTTAAGCTGGTCCTTTCTCATCTCCTCGCACTTCCTCTGGGTGAGGGAGTCGTTGCAACTTGGCCCTCGGAAATTTCATCTCAATTTCTTAGCAGCCTCTTTCGCAAAGTAGGTAAGGATGAGATCGGCTCCTGCCCTTTTGATGGCAAGGAGGGATTCCATCATCACCTGTTCGCCGTCCACCCATCCTAATTGCGAAGCGGCTTTGACCAGAGCAAATTCTCCACTCACATTGTAAGCAGCCACCGGGATGTTGAAGGTATGCTTCACCCGGTAGATGATGTCCAAATAGGGAAGGGCAGGCTTGACCATCACGAGATCCGCCCCTTCTTCAAGATCGAGGCGGACCTCTCTTAGCGCTTCATCGCCATTGGCAGGGTCCATCTGATACGATCTTCGGTCTCCAAACTGGGGGCTCGACTCCGCAGCCACTCGAAAGGGTCCATAGAAGCTCGACGCGTACTTTACGGAATAGGCCATGATGGGGATGTCTTGAAAGTGATGTTCATCCAGCTTCTTTCGGATGGCTGCTACCCTTCCATCCATCATATCGGACGGGGCAACCATGTCAGCGCCGGCCTGAACGTGTGAAAGGGCTTGGCGGGCAAGAAGCTCAAGCGTTTCATCGTTGAGGATCTTTCCGTCCTTGACCACCCCACAGTGACCATGGCTCGTATATTCACACAGACAGACGTCCGTAATGATGACGATCCCATCCAGTTTCTCCTTAATTGCCCGGACGGCCCTCTGGATAATGCCATTCTCGGAATAGGCCTCCGTCCCCATCTCATCTTTTCTCTCCGGAATTCCGAAAAGGATCACTCCAAGGATCCCCAATGATTTTGCCTCCTCCACTTCCTTCACGAGAAGGTCTACGGAAAGTTGGGCGTGACCCGGCATCGAAGGGATGCCTTGTTTGACCCCTTTGCCAGGACGGACAAAAAGGGGAAGGATGAAATCGTCCGGCCGCAGATGGGTTTCTCGGACCATTTCACGAAAAGTTTCGTCTTTTCGAAGCCTTCTCGGTCTGTAACGGGGAAAGTTCATGGAAATTCGGCCCTCCCTGCGCTTCGCCATAATGCCTTGGATACTTCTAAAACTCATATTTACTACATTTTTGAAGCCTTGTCTAATATTGCCTGCACGGACCAGGGCGTCGGCTTGGGGGTAACGGGTCACTGAAGTGTCGCGAAGATCGCGTGATTGGAAAGGGATAGCTTCGAAAATCTTATGAAACGGACGATCTGAAACGATCCTTTGGCAAAGGTCACTTCGCCCAAGACAGGAGGGTCCTCCCAATTTCTAATTGGATTCTTCGAGCCAGCGGACAAGCTGAGGTTACGGATCTAAGATTTTCTCCGATATCCCTGTCCGATTCCGCCGAATTTTCCCGGTACAGTGAGGGATTGCGTTGGGGTCAAGAAATGGCTTGTCAATATGGCAAATTGTGATAGAATTTGTTCACCTAATCCGTTGAGGAGGTGCACGATGAAATTGTTGCATTCTCTAACCTTAATTTTACTCCTGGCAATCCTCCCCGTGACAAGCGATACCTATGGAGCCACCTATTCCCTGGACCTGAGGTATAGGCCTGCAAGAGATCTTGCCTCACTGAAGGAGAAAGTCGGACCTTCCTTGGGCCTGGCTCCGTTCAAGGACGAGCGGAAGGAGACATTGTATGTGGGGTACCATGTCTCCCTTTTTGGGAGTGCAAATTATTTTAAGAGTTATCCATCTCCGTTGGATCGGGCCATTCAAGAGTCTCTCTTGGGCCCCCTTTTTCAGTACGGGATCAAAACCACCCCGATTTCAGAGTGGGACGGAAGACCCGAATCCTTGAAGAACCTGGAGACCGATTCCGTTTTGATGGTTGAGATCAAGGAATTTTGGATGGAGGGGAAGGGAACGGTTCTCAGGACGAATGTCAAGACCTCAGTTCACCTGGTCATTCACCTTGGGGTCAAGAAAGAGGGCAAGGTGTTTTCGAGGAATGTGCAGGTGAGGCGGGAGACAGCGGTGGTCAGGTTAACGCCTGAGTGGATGGAGAAGACGTTCAATGAGATTTTGACAGAAATCTTTGACACATACTTTTCGAATCCGTATTGAACGGTGCATCAAGGGAGATGGATGGTGAATTTCGAAATCCGAATTCAAAAGGCCAAAACTCGATGGCAATGAAAGGTTTTCATACCGGATCGATGATTCTTTGAATACCTCGATATAAGGAGGAGGCCGATGCAATTCTTTTACTGGATTGTCCTATTGATCGCTGTGGGATTGGCCGTCTTCGCGGTGCAGAATTCGAGCGCACCCCCTGTGACGATTCGATTTATCTTCTGGAGCCTGGAGACCTCTCTCGTCTACACCATCCTGGCTTCAATCGGATTGGGGATCGTTCTGACGCTTCTCATATGGATCCCGAGTTCCATCCGTTCCGCCTTTCGAAGACGGAGGGGAGCCGGAGAAGTCCACGAGCAATCCAGCAACGTCTCTAGAAACTGAAGCTGAAATCGATCGCGTTTCTTCCTTTCCCGAGGCTTCAGCCCTCCCGGACGCTCGCTGTTCCAGCGGGGGCGCGAGGATCTCCTGATGGATCCGAACACTGAAATGGACAGGGTGGGAAAGAGCTTTACTTTGATGACTCGATGGCATTGCTCGTTTCTCATTGAATCTATGGAATCGGGGGAGGAGCTGTGGCAAAATTGTGCAGAGTCGGAAAAGAAGGAGCAAAGAGATGATTGGGGCGAAAAACCGGAAGACGAAGATTGTCTGCACGATCGGACCGGCAAGTGAGGATCCCCAGAAGGTTGAAGCCTTGATCCGTTCAGGCATGGATGTGGCGCGCCTCAATTTTTCTCATGGGACGGCAGAGGAACATCTCAGAAAGATCAAGACGATTCGGCAGATGGCAGAACGATTGGAGAAGCCCGTCTCCATCCTTCAAGATCTTTCCGGCCCGAAGATCCGGGTGGGAAGGGTGAAGGAGGGAGGCGTCGAGCTGAAAAAGGGAGAGAAATTCTTCCTGACGAGTCGCGAGCTCATCGGGGACGAACGCGGCGTCTCGATCAACTACGCCGCTCTTTCGGCAGAGGTCAGGCGGGGAGATTCGATTCTTCTCGCGGATGGAACGATCGAGCTCAGGGTGCTGGGAAGCCATGGCGGTGACGTGGAGTGTGAGGTCGTTGTGGGTGGGGTGCTCACTTCACATAAGGGGGTGAACTTTCCCTCTCGATCCATTCTTGCTCCAGCATTTACGGAAAAGGATCGTCGGGATCTGCTCTTCGGTATCCAGCACGGAATTGACCTGATCGCGCTCTCGTACGTGAGGGGAGCTTCCGATATCGAAGGGGTGAGAAGCCTCTTGAGGCAGGAATCCGTCGATCTTCCGATCATCGCAAAGATCGAGAGAAAGGAAGCGCTGGATCGTATCGATGAGATCCTTCAAGCCTCCGATGGAATCATGGTCGCCCGCGGGGATCTGGGCGTGGAAACCCCTCTCGAAAAGATACCGAATGTTCAGAAGAGGCTCATTCGGAAGGCCAATCATCTCGGAAAGCCAGTGATCACAGCGACCCAGATGCTCCGATAGATGGTCGATCATCCCCAACCCACAAGGGCAGAGGTGACCGATGTGGTCAATGCCATCTATGATGGAACTGACGCCGTGATGCTTTCCGAAGAGACGGCGAATGGCCAATTCCCTGTCGAAGCTGTCCAGATGATGGCGAGGATCGCCCGGTCCGCAGAAGAGGAGTTTCCCTTCGATCATTTCTTAAGGGGCGAGATGGGTGGGGATTCCAATCTCCCTCGAGCGATCAGTTATGCCGCCTCCTTGTTGGCGAAGGAGGTCGAGGCGGCGGCGATTATCACGCCTACCGAATCGGGAAGTACCTCCGTGTGGGTCTCGAGGCTTCGGCCCCGACAACCAATCCTGGCCTTAAGTCGACATCTCTCCACGATCAAACGACTCAACCTCTGCTGGGGGGTTTATCCGGTTCTCGTCCCAGACTGGAAGGATACGGATGATATGCTCGATCGATCGAAGAGGATTCCGAAGGAGCTGGGCATAGCGCAACCGGGAGATCGCATTGTGATCATTGCAGGAGTCCCGATCAGCATCCCCGGAACGACGAACCTCATCAAGGTCGAAACCGTGGAGTAGCCTCCTTTGACCTCATGGGTCTTGATCGATAGAGTGGGTGGTGTTGATCATTGTCCTCGTCCTGTCCGGATACGGCTATGTTCACATCCTTTCCCGTCGGGATCTCTTCGTTCGCAAGATGAAGGTGGAGGTCCACAGTGCTTCCCGTACCCTGAAGGTGTCCCTTGAGAGAATTTCGCTTTCTCAGGAGAAGGAATACGTGCAAGAGCTGATCGATGCGGTTGAGGAGTACGAAAAAAACCTTGGGCGTCATTGTTTATCACCCTGGAGAGAATCTGATCCTTCTCTCTCGCTAGACTGTCCTTTTCCCCCTCTCGGAGCGAGTTTTCTTTTCACGCGCCTCAAATTGATTGAAAGATAAGAGAAATTTGAATCGCCCCGTTGGTATCCTTTTTGCGTCTTTAGGATAACAATCTTTGAATGGAGGTCGTTGAAGGAGGCCCCGTCCTATGCTTCTCTCTCTTTACATTGACAAGGATCATGAACCCTAAAGGATTCGCTCTCTGACGGAGCTCCTTCGATCTGCAAGCCATGAGAAAGAAACACTTCCAGAGACTCATCAAAGGAAAATTGAAGGGGTACTCCTTCCTTGTTGTGTCGAATGTATCCGGCCCGCGAGCGGTCTCACCATAGCCTTGGATCCTGTGATGCGGGCCTGTGGAGGGGTTTGGATCGCCCAAGGGAGTGGCTCGGCCGACTGGGAGGTGGTCGATCCTAATCAAAAGGTGAGAGTGCCATCCGAGTATCCTCAGTATGAATATACACGTCCAATTTTTCCGACCTCTGATTGGGAACGTTATAAGAAAGTCAATTTCCTTTTCGCGGAGGCTGTATTGCAAGAGGTTGGGAGTGAAAGGCCTTTGATTTTTCTACAGGATTATCACTTAGCCTTGCTTCCTCGACTGATCAAAGAGAAAAGGCCAGACGCTATCGTCGTTCAGTTCTGGCATATCCCGTGCCCAATCCCGAATCGTTTCTTTCGAAAGAGACGAAGAACCTTCTTCTCAGGATAAGAAAGAATCCGAGAACCCTACTGGCGATCGTAAGTGGCAGATCGCTAAGAGACCTTCGGAGGAGGGTGGGCCTGAAAGGGATCTGCTATGTGGCAACCACGGATTAGAGATTTTCAGACCAGGACAGGGAGTGAAACGGCTCGTCTCCGGGAAGTGGGTTCAACGGCTGGCAGGAACGAGGGACCGCTTGAACGATGGGTTTCGAGATGTCACGGGTATCTACATAGAAGACAAAGGGTGTATCCTTGCCGTTCATTATCGAAATGCGGACCCGAGGTATGTTCCCTTGCTCCTGATGAGGTTGAAAAGGGAGCTGAAACCCTTCGAAGGCGCCTTTTGTTTAGGGTTTGGAAAGTCGGTTTTTGAAATCCGTCCCCGCATCCCGGTGAACAAGGGATTCGCCGTCCTGCAGTTGCTCAATCCTTTTGAGTTGGAGGGGGTGCTGTCGATTTACATGGGAGACGATGAGACCGATGAAGAGGCGTTCAGGGCTTTGAGAGGGAAAGGGATAGCCATATTCGTAGGATCCTCGGGACCTTCGTCTGCTCGCTATTACGTGAAAGATCCGTCCGAAGTTTACAGGTTCTTAGACCTATTGAATGAGGAGTGCACATCGTGGTGGAAACAAATCCTTTCTATTTCTTCACCTCCGCCAATCTGGTTGAATTGATGGAGGAGAGAGCGAACACCTGGGTGGAGGAGTCGCCGAGATCCTACACCGGCTCATCCCCCTCTTGAACGAACTTGGCGTTCCCACCCAATGGACGGTGATGAAGGGTGGAGAGGATTTTTTTGAGGTCACCAAGAAGATTCACAATGCCCTTCACGGTGAGGCGATCTCGTTCGGGCCACGGATGAGAGAGATCTTAGTGGAAGTCAGCCGAGAAAATCTGAGCCATGTCGGTCTCGATCAGGATGTGATGGTCCTCCATGATCTTCAACCTCTTCTCTATATCGAGGCCAGGGAGAGGACCCATGCCAAATGGGTCTGGCGATGTCATATCGACATCTCCACTCCCAACGAAGAGGTCTGGGATTTTTAGGAGATATATAGAACGATATGACGCGGCACTCTTCTCCTCGCCTCGTTTTTCGAAGGAATTGTCCATTCCCCAATTTCTCTTTTTTTCCTTCGATTGACCCCCTCTCCGACAAGAACAGGGAACTCGAACCGGAGTTCATCCATCAGGTTTTGGAGCGGTTCCACATCCCTCGAGACAAGCCGATCCTGACTCAAATCTCCAGATTCGACCGTCTCAAGGATCCACTCGGGGTGATCAAGGCCTACCGGATGGTCAAACGATACGTTGATTGCCAACATTCTCCTGCTCCCTCCCACGAGTTCTCTTGAAATCAATGCCCTGCAGAGGGCAAGCACCATTATCCTTCAGAAATCGATTCGAGAAGGTTTTGGGTTAACGGTTTCGGATGCCCTATGGAAGAAGAAGCCGGTGATTGGGAGTGCGGTGGGAGGAATCCCGGTTCAGATCATTCCCAAATTGACGGGGATCCTCACCCATTCGATCGAGGGTACGGCCTATCAAATCCGCTACCTCCTTGGCCATCCTGAGGTGGCGAAAAAACTGGGCGATTATGGTCATGCCTATGTGAAAGAGAATTTCTGATTACCGCAATCTCAAACGCTACCTGCTGCTCTTCCACGTCCTCTCCCGTCCCGGTGAAAGGATCATCTACCTTCAGTGATATTCGTTCCGGACCGAGATTCCTTCCGATGCGGAGGGATAGCCATTCAGTCCAATTCTGAGATTTTCGGAAGTATGGCCGTCGGGATGTGTATCCGGGATGCCTCACTGAAGCAGGAGGAAGATCCCGTGATCGGGCGGGAATGTCTCCGAAAATCTTACCAAGCGGACGGTCTGAAATGATTGTTTGGCAAAGGTCACTTCGCCCATGACAAGACAATCCTTCGGGTTCTTAAGTGGATTTTTCGAGATAGGGGACAAGCGGGGGGTTCCGCTCTAAGATTTTTTCCGACATCCCTACCCGATTCCTGCAAACCTCCACGGGGGGAGTGAGGGGTTACGTGTTTGTCCCAAAAAGACTTGACACAGCCTTTCGGGATGTGATAATTTTTTTTCAATTTTTTTCAAAAATGTAATAAAAATTTCCTCTATGCTCGCCCTTCCTCAGTTGCTGAAAGAGAAGGCCTCTTTCCTGACTCGGTCTCAAAAGAGATTGATGCAATACATCCTTTCCCATGAAGAGGAAGCAATTTTTCTCAATATAGAGAGCTTGGCGGAGAGGGTCGGCGTCAGCGAAGCGACCGTGGTCCGTCTCTGCAAGGTTTTGGGATTTAAAGGGTTCCCGCAGTTTCAAAAGGAGTTGCGGCTCCATTTCCGATCGAAATTGACGACGACCTTTCGATTGGAACATACGATGCGAGAAAGTACCGACGAAGGGGATATTCTGTTTAAGATTCTTCAGAACGATATAAACAATATTGCGGATACGATGAAAGATGCTTCTGTGCGGGAATTCAGGGAATTTGTGAAGGCGATCGATTCCGCTCAGCGAATCGTCATCATCGGGCTGAGAAGTGTCTACTCCTTGGCCACCTTCTTGGGGGTTGCTCTGGAGTTTCTTCAAAAGGACGTTTGGGTCGTGCAGCCAGGCATCGGGGATCTTTGGGACCGGTTGTTGGGGTTGAAGAGAGACGATCTGGTCATCGCCATCAGTTTCCCGAGATATACGCGGCTGACCGTAGAAGCATTCAAGTTCGCCAAATCTCAAGGTGCGAAGACATTGGCGATTACAGATAGCGTCCTATCCCCCTTAGCACCTTACGCAGATCATTTATTGACCGCCCGCTATAAGATGGATTCTTTCATCGAATCTTTTACGGCCGCATTTAGCCTGATCAACGCTATGGTCACGGCCGTTGGGGTTTCGAACAAAAGGAGGACGTTGAAATCTCTGAGAGAGTTGGAAGAGATTTGGGAAAGACAGGAGGTCTATTTCCCCGCCACAAAGCAGAAGAAAGGAGGTGAAAGAAGAAGAGAGGTTTAGGCTCAACTGAATCCAAAGTATGGGAGGTGTCTTATGAGAAAGTTGGCTTGCTTTGCGTCAATCTTCCTGATGATCTGTTTGGTTTGCGCTCATCCTTCTTTGGCCCAAAAGAAATTCCTGACCCTTGCCTCGGGCAGCCCGGGAGGAGTCTACTATCCTTTGGGCGGTGGCATGGCCGTGATCATCCAGAAAACGACGGATCTCCGATGTGCAGCAGAATCCACGGGAGCTTCTGTGGAAAATTGTCGGCTCGTGGGCGCCGGGGAAAGTGACATGGGCATGGTCATGGGAAGCATTGCCTACAAAGCGCTGGGAGGGGAAAAACCGTTTGAACAGAAGCTACCTTTGGTCGCTCTCTTTCAGATGTATCCCGCTCCGGAGCACATCGTAACGGTCTCCGGAAAAGGGATCAAGTCGATCAGGGACTTAAAGGGGAAGAAAGTGTCCATCGATGTCCCGGGCAGTGGGTGCGCGGTCATGGCCCAGGCTATGCTCCAGGAGTATGGTTTCGACCTTCAAAAAGATCTGACGATCGCCCATCTCTCACAGACGGAATCTGCCCAGGCCCTGAAGGATGGGATCATTGATGCGGTCTTCTTCAACTTTGCCTATCCCGGTGCCGCTGTCCTCGATCTTGCGGCGACGCGGGATATCGTTCTCGTCCCTGTGGAGCCCGAGATGGCGGATAGGATCGTCAAGAAGTTTCCCTATTATGTGAAGATCACCATCCCCGCCAAGACATACCCCAAGGTGGATTACGACGTGCTCTGCGTGGGCGACTCCAATGTTATGGTGGCGAACCGAAAGATGGACGATTTGGTGGCATACAAAGTTGTGAAGGCGATCTTTGAAAACGTTGACAAGGGGCAGTGGGCTTTGAAGAATGTTCACCCTGTTGCGGCCCAATTTACGCCCCAGAATGCGGTGAACAGTCCGATTCCGCTCCATCCGGGGGCCATCAAGTACTTTAAGGAAGTGGGTGCCCTTAAGTAACTGGGTTGAAGACTCAACTTTCGTGTCCGAGACCGGAAAGTGAATCCGAGAGGGTGAGAGCGGATAAGGGATTGGTCCCCTCTCACCTTTTCTCCTTTCATTTCATTGAAGTGGAGGCCGTAAGCCACCCAGCCCCAATGAGACTAAGAGAGATCTTGTATCCCCTCGTCATCCTCCTTCTCGTCTCCTCTCCTTGTCTTGGGGAGGAGGAGGCCCTATTTTCTGTTTATGTGGAAAACGTGGGGAGCCGGAAGGTTTTGTTTGAGTTTCCTGTCAGGCAAGGGGACCGCTTCTTTCTCGATTATGTTCATTCTTCTGATAAGACTCCCATTCATGACATCTTTGAAATAGGCCGGGAAGGGGAGATGATCCTGGTCGAAGAGAGTTTTAGCTGGTACGGGGCGGGTTTGGAATTCATGGATCGGGATGGAGCATCCGTGACTTTCCACGATGGAAAGATCAGAGTCCATCTCCATCGCCGATTTGCCTCCCTTCTTCTAAGAGTGGGGTGGGTTGCCAACCAAACCCTCCGCTTTCCAGGCAGGATCGTCCCTTTGAATGAAATTGCAAGAGGAGGAGAACTTCTAAAGATATGGGTGGCACCCAGGGGTTCTTCTTGACCCTGCAGGAGGATGGATGGGAGAGGAGATAAAAAGCCACGTGGCTCCGGACGATATGGCCAAAGCCAAGGAGGTGATGGAGAAGTTTGAACGAAAGAGAGAACTTCAGGGCCCCACGCGTTACGGCATCAGCATTATCGCAGTGAGCGCTTCTTTATACCATCTTCTCTATGCCTACTTCCATCCGTTTTTTGCCTTGGACCATAGAGCCATTCATTGGGGATTTATGTCTTCCCTGATCTTTCTACTCTACCCGTTCTCCCAATTGCTCTCCCCGAAAAAACGACCCAGCCTTTTCGATTTGATCTTCTGGCTGACATCCGCGGGAATCTGCATCTGGATCTTCCTCTACTCTTTTGAGATTATGCACAGGGCCGGAAGGTTCCTCGACGTAGATGTGGTCATCGGAACAACCCTCATCCTTCTCGTGCTCGAGGCTGCCAGGAGATCCACCGGATGGCCCGTCCCTCTGGTGGCCATTGCTTTTCTGTTGTACACGTTTTTCGGGCCGTACCTCCCCGAGGTGCTCATTCACAAGGGATATAGCCTGAAGCGGACATCGACGTACCTTGCCCTGTCTACAGACGGAATCTTTGGAGTCCCGATCGGGGTATCGGCTAACTTCATCTTCCTTTTTATCCTTTACGGTGCAATTCTTAGGAAGTCAGGGGCGGGAAAATTCTTCACCGACCTGGCATTCAGCCTCACCGGGTGGACCAGAGGGGGACCGGCCAAGGCGGCGGTGACGTCGAGTTGTTTTTTCGGGATGATCTCGGGTAGCTCGGTCGCCAATACCGTGACGACGGGAGCGTTTACGATTCCCCTGATGAAGAAAACGGGTTACCCTCCGCATTTTGCAGGAGCTGTGGAAGCCTCTGCCTCAACCATGGGTCAGATCATGCCGCCCATCATGGGTGCGGCCGCATTCCTCATTGCGGAGTTTCTTGGAATCCCCTACATCAAAGTCTGTATTGCTGCGGCGATCCCTGCTATCCTTTCGTTCTTTGCCATTTTCATGCAGGTCCATTTCAAGGCAGTCACAATGGGAATCGAAGGGATCCCAAGGGCGGAGCTTCCAAGCATCAAGGAGACACTCCTCAATGGAGCCCATCACCTCATCTCCTTGGTCCTGCTCGTCTATTTTCTTGTCTTAAATTTCTCACCCGAACGGGCTGTCTTCTGGGCCATTCTGGCAACGATCGGTTGCAGTTATATGAGGAAGCACACACGGATGAGCATCAGAGATATTGTGGAGGCGTTAAAAGAGGGTGCGATCGGTTCTGTAGAAGTGGCTGCGGCTTGCGCGGCTGCAGGCATCATCATTGGCTCCATTACCATGACGGGACTGGGCCTGAAGTTCTCCTCACTCATTGTAGACCTTTCTGGTGGGACATTGATGCTGGCTCTCCCATTTACCATGATTGCCTGTTTGGCCTTGGGGATGGGGGTCCCCACCACCGCGCAGTATATCATCATTTCGGCTCTTGTTGCCCCTGCATTGATCAATCTGGGAGTGGTGGCCATCGCTGCGCATCTCTTCATCTTCTATTTCGGGACGAGAGCGGACATCACACCACCGGTGGCATTGGCTGCTTATGCGGGGGCTGGAATTGCTGGCGCCAACCCCATGAAGACAGGGGTCACAGCATTCCAGTTGGGAATTGCCGGCTACATCGTTCCCTTCATGTTCATCTTTGGCCCAGAGCTTCTGATCATCGGATCCTTGCCCAAGATTGTATTCGCCACGTTGAGTGCCACCTTTGGGGTCTACTGCCTGGCGGCAGGGGTCCAGAACTGCCTTTTCATCCAGACCAACTTTTATGAGAGGATATTGCTGCTCATGACCTCTTTTCTTCTCATCAAACCAGGCGTGATGACCGACCTGGTCGGGCTGGCCCTCTTCGGAGCGGTCTACGTCTCTCAAAAGATGAGGGAGAAGAGGAAGAGGGAAGAAACCGCAGCGTCCTCGCTCCGGAGGGAATAGAGATGAAAGAGCCGAACCAGGATCATGTCTTTTACAGAAATCTCCGAAAATATTATCCTACCGTCGACCGAGGCGAAGGAATCTATGTTTACGATACAGAAGGGAGAAAATACATGGACGGTTCTGGAGGTGCCGCGGTCGTTGGAATCGGCCATGGCGTCAAGGAGATCACTGAAGCGATGATCGAGCAGGCAAACAAAATCTGTTTCTCCCATGGATCCCAGTTCACGAACCACGCAGCCATTGAGCTTGCCTCCAAATTGGTTCAGCTTTCCCCCAAAGGACTAACGAAAGTTTATTTTCTCTCCGGAGGATCCGAAGCCGTTGATACAGCCGTCAAAATGGCAAGACAGTACCAGGTGGAAAGGGGAAAACCGGAAAAGTACAAGATCATCTCCCGATGGACGAGCTATCACGGTAACACCTTAGGAGCCTTAGCCCTCTCTGGACACACCGGGAGGAGAAGGTATTATCTTCCTCTGATCCAAAACACTCCTCACATCGTTCCTGCCTATTGTTACCGATGTCCCTTCCATCTTGAGCCGGAGCGGTGTGAATTGGAATGTGCCACCGATCTCGAGAAAACTATCCTCTACGAAGGCCCAGATTCGGTCTCGGCGTTCATCGCCGAGCCCATCGTTGGGGCCACCGCGGGAGCGTTAGTTCCAAAAAAGGGGTATTTTCAGAAGGTGCGGGAGATCTGTGACCGTTATGACATTTTGCTGATCGTCGACGAGGTGATGACGGGCATTGGAAGGACGGGAAAGAATTTTGGCATCGATCACTGGGAAGTGACTCCTGATATGATTGTGGTCGGGAAAGGGTTGAGCAGCGGATATACGCCCATCTTTGTCGTTATCGTGAAGGAAGAGATCCACCGGACCATTCAAGGTGGGTCGGGAGCGTTCGTTCACGGGCATACCTACAGCCAGAATCCACTCTCCTGCGCCATTGCGAACGCGGTCATCGATTATCTGCTGACACACGATTTGATCTCCAGGTCGGCCAAGATGGGTGAGTATCTTATCCATAGCCTTCAATCTTTGAGACATCATGATTGGGTGGGAGATGTCAGGGGAAAGGGCCTTTTCGCTGGGATCGAGTTCGTCAAGGACAAGAGGACGAAGGAACCTTTTGATCCCAAGTTGAGGCTAAATGTTTTGGTCGGCAACCGCGCCTTTGAAAAAGGGTTGATTACCTATCCGGGAGGCGGGGGTGCGGATGGAGTTCGAGGAGACCATCTACTTCTGGCTCCTCCTTTCGTCGTCACGGAAGAGGAAATCGACAAGATGGTTTCGATTCTCGATGAGACCTTTGCGGAAATTTTCAGAGAACTCAGAGGGGGTTAATAAATGGCGGTTGAGAAAAGACCGGTCAAGATCATGGATACCATCTTCAGGGATGCCAGTCAGAGCAAAGTGGCCACGCGGCTGAGGCTCGAAGACATGCTTCCCATTGCAGAAAAGTTGGACCGGGTGGGCTACCATTCCGTGGAGATGTGGGGAGGGGCGACCTTCGATGCCTGCATCCGTTACTTGAATGAGGACCCTTGGGAACGAATCACCGAACTAAAGAAACGCATGCCCAGAACAAAGATGCAGATGGTCATCCGAGGACAGAGTTTAGTGGGATACCGACATTATCCCGACGACGTGGTGATCCGGTTCGTTGAAAAGGCGGCAGAAAGGGGGATCGATATCTTCCGAGCGTTCGATGCCCTGGATGACGTCAGAAATTTAAAGACTGTCATCGAGACGGTGAAGAAAGTCGGGAAATTGGCGGAAGGGACCGTCTGCTATACCATTAGCCCTGTCCATACGATCGATCTGATTCTTGACAAGGCAAGACAGCTCGAGGACTTGGGAATCGATTTTTTCTGCCTCAAGGACATGGCAGGCCTGCTCGCTCCTTTTACGGCCTATGAAATCATTCAACGATTGAAAGAATCCCTGAGCGTCCCGATTCACCTCCATACCCACGATACCTGTGGGATGGGTGCCATGACCTGTCTGAAGGCGGTGGAGGCTGGCGTGGACATCATCGACACGGTTCTCTCCCCTTTTTCAGAAGGGACCGGCCAACCGCCCACCGAAAGCCTCGTCTTAACGTTGAGAGGAACCCCTTACGATACAGGGCTGGATTTGGCCCTTTTGGCTGAAATCGCGGACGATGCGAGGGAGATGAAGAAGCGATATAGGGACTTTGAGACCGACCTGGGAGGGGTGGATTCGAAGATCATGGTCACCCAAATCCCGGGGGGCGTGATGTCCAATATGGTCGCGCAGCTCAAGCAGACGGGAGCCCTTCATCGTTTAAACGAGATCCTTGAGGAGATTCCGAGAGTGAGAGAAGATCTTGGTTATATTTCACTCGTCACCCCCACTTCTCAAATTATCGTTGTTCAGGCAACGCTGAATGTCCTCACTGGAGAAAGGTACAAGATTGTTACTCGCGAGACAAAGGAACTGCTGCGGGGTGGATATGGCGAGACCCCCGGCCCCGTCAACAGAGAGCTTCAGAAAATAGCCTTGAGGGGGGAAGAGCCGATTCGCTGCAGACCTGCCGATCTCATTCCGCCTGCGATGAACCGATTAAGAGAGGAATTGAGAGGGATCACTCAATCCGAGGAGGATATCCTGACCTACGCCCTTTTCCCCCACATTGCTTTGGAGTTTTTCAAAAAACGAGCTCCGAACCTATCCTTACAAGTCTCAGAAACCTCTCAACCTTGACCTCCCCCGATTCCATAGAATTGTTCCATTTCGCCACAGACTGTTTCTTTAAACCCCACGGCTCAAACCGGTGGAATTTCTTCTGAGGCTCCGACCAACCGAAAAGATAAGAAAATTTGCCTTGGCCCTCTTGGTATTCTTTTTGCTGGATCAGTTTCAGAATACAACCAAAAAGGATTGGATATCCCCTGGAGAGGTAGGGCTCTTCTTGAATCGGATTCAGAACTTCTAAAAAATTTTAGACCCCCCCGGCCATCGGGGAAATGAGAAGGGTCTCTTCTGTGAGGCATGGAATGGATGATGGAAAAGAACGAGTTTTGATCATTGAGGACGATGAAGAGATGAGGGCTCTTTTAAGCGAAATGATCGAAGAGGAAGGTTACAGAGTGACTTCTGTCGATAATGGATCAGAGGCCTTTCGCAAGCTCGTCAAGGAGTCCTTCGATCTGATTATCACCGATATCCATATGCCCGGCTTAACGGGGTTAGACATCCTCCCAGGAATTAAGAAACTTCTGCCGGAAGCATCGATTATTGTCATCACCGCCTTTGGCGGCGAGGAGGTTCAACAAAAGGCATTGGAGAGGGGAGCGGATGCCTATTTGGAAAAGCCCGTCCATTTTCATCGATTGAAGGTATTGGTCCACGATCTCTTCTCCAAAAAGGCATAGGGGGAAGGAATGATTAGGATTTTGGTTGTTTCTCACGGAGGGCTGGCAGAGGCCCTTGTCTCGTCGGTTCAGTTTCTGGTTGGAAAGTTGGAGAGAGTAAAAGGGAGTCTCCATTTGGCCGAAAGAGGGTAGGCAAATTATCAGAGAGGGAAGTCCCTTAGCGAAATGAGTCGATTGGCGAAGAAGTCTGGGCGAAAAGGCGTTGCCATGGTCAAAAGGATCATGAGAAGGGGGAGGTGATGAGAATGGATGTCCCACGAAGAATCGATTCAAAATTTCAGCCTCTTCTCCATCTCCCTGGAACTGCACCGGCTTGATCAAAAAGGGTACTACTCTGTTTCGCAGGATTCTTCCTTCGAAAAAAAGGGACCTTTGCCCGAATCGTAGAAGGGCCGAAATTTCAGGCGAAGTGGCGATCTACATGTTCTTAAGGGATCCCCTTCTCGTAACGGTCACCTTTTTCTTCAAGATGACCTTCGTGGTCTCAATAATGGTGAAAACGACCATACCGAAGGCGATAATCATGGTCAGATCGGAGAAAGAGGGTTTCGTGATTCCGAAGGCATCGCGTATGGTTGGGAATTGGATCAACACGATAATCAACCCAATTTCCCATGCGAGAGCGATCAAAAGCCACTTGTGGGGAGGCGCTTTAAAAATGCTGTAGATGAGGGAACGACAGTTCAGCGCCACCACCAGCTCGATGATGATAAAAAGGAAAAAGATCTCTGTCCTCGCTAGAGTGAGATCAGGGAGTTTGTGGAAGAAGACGAAGTAGAAAAAGGGACACTCGATCAATACAGCCCGTAGGATGAAGGATTTCACATCCCATCCGAAAATGCTTTCTTTGGGATCCCTCGGAGGCCTTTTCATGATATCTGGATCAGGGGGGGAAACTCCAAGGGCAAGGGCTGGAAGACCATCTGTGGCCAGATTCATGTACAGGATGGCCGCTGGTAAAAGAGGGAGGAACTCAGGTCCCATAAACACCACAATTCCACCGATGACCGCCACCTCTGTGACATTGCACTGAAGGAGATAGGCCAGATACTTCTTTATGTTTTCGTAAATCCATCTGCCTCTTTCAATGGCCTTGACGATGGTGGCGAAGTTGTCATCAGCGAGAACCATATCCGATGCCTCCTTCGTCACCTCCGTTCCGGTAATCCCCATTGCAATCCCGATATCCGCGTGTTTCAGCGCTGGGGCATCATTGACCCCATCTCCTGTCATGGCGACGACCTCGCCCCTCTGTTTCCAGGCCTTGACGATCTTCAATTTGTCGAAGGGTGAAACCCTGGCATAGACCGTGACCTGACCGACAATCCTCTCGAACTCCGCATCGGGTATCCTTTCTAACTCTTCGCCCGTCAATATCAGATCGCCCTCTTTATAGATGCCCATCTCTTTCGCTATGGCCAGAGCCGTGAGCCTGTGGTCTCCGGTAATCATGATGGGCTTGATGCCCACCTCTTTACAGACTTTGATCGCTTCGACAGCCTCCTCTCGGGGAGGGTCGATCATTCCAACTAGGCCGAGGAAGACGAAGTCTTTTTCGATATCTTCCTCTCCATTCCCCAAGCCATCGGGACAATCCCTGTAAGCGAACCCGAGAACTCGAAGAGCCCCTTGGGTCATCTCTTCGTTAATTTTGAGGATCTCCGCCTTTGCTCTCTCCTCCATCTCTTTTGGACCGGAATCGTCAAGAATATAATGGCACTTCTGCAAGACGACTTCAGGAGCCCCCTTCATGAATGCCAATCGCCTGCCGTCTTTCATATGATGGAGGGTGGTCATCCTCTTTCTCTCGGAACTGAAAGGGATCTCGTCGATTCTTGGATTCTCGAGCCGCATCTCACACTGGTGCAGCCCGGCCTTTACGGCTGCAACAACAAGAGCCCCCTCCGTGGGATCGCCCTTCACGAGCCATCTCCCGTCCTTCTCCTCCAAGAACGCATCATTACATAAAAGCGCTGCTTGAAGAAGCATCTGCAAGACAGGGTGATCCCTCAGAAGCAGAGGGCTCGAGCCTCTTAGCTCACCTTCCGGGATATAACCCACCCCTGTCACCTCTACCCAATGGAAAGTTGCGGTAAAAATCTTTTTAACCGTCATCTCTCCCTTTGTAAGGGTTCCTGTCTTATCGGAACAGATGACGGTGGTACAGCCTAACGTCTCCACTGCCGGCATCTTCCGAATGAGGGCATTTCTCTTTGCCATCTGGTGCATGCCAATCGCAAGGGCTCCCGTTACGATTGCTGCCAGGGCTTCAGGAACGGCTGCGACCGCAAGGGCCACGGCAAACATGAGCACCGTGACGAGGAAGGGAAAATCAATCGTGCCCTCCAGCATCTGCCGAACCACGCTTATCCCTGCCGCCAGGGAGCAGATGGAAAGGGCCATCATGCCGAGCCACTTCCCTAACTCTTCGGTTCGCTTTTCCAAAGGGGTTTTTTCAACCTTTACCGCGGCCACCTCCTGGGCAACCTTCCCGAATTCCGTGGCCATCCCTGTGGCGGTCACAACAGCCTTTCCCCTGCCATAGGTTACGGTGGTTCCCGTAAAGACTATGTTTCTTCGATCACTCAAGCGCACATCGTCCGGCAGGGGGATCGCATCCTTGGCAACAGGAACGGATTCGCCTGTTAGGGGGGCTTCGTCGCATTGCAAAGAGTGATTTTCAATCAACCTGGCATCCGCAGGGATCCTATCCCCTGCCTCAAGGAGCAGAATATCGCCAGGAACAAGTTCCTTGGACGGCACTTCTTCCTCTCGACCTCCCCTTAAGACAGTGACGGTTGGAGAAAGCATCTTCTTCAGTGCCTCGAGGGCTCGTTCGGCCCGATACTCCTGAACAAATCCGAGGATCGCAGAAAAAACGACGATGATCCCTATGAACGCGGCATCGACCACTTCTCCCACAAGGGCTGAAAGAACGACTGCGACAAGGAGGATGATGATGAGGAAGTTTTTGAATTGGTTGAAGAAGAGGGTTAGAGGTGAAATCTTCCCTTCTTTTTTGAGTTCGTTGTAACCGTATTTCTCGAGACGTCTTCGAACCTCATCGGCGCTTAACCCTTGATGAGGATCCGTATTCAGTTCCTTCAGAACCTGATCGACTTCGACTGAGTGCCAGCCCGACATGGCGCCACTCCCTTTCGCTTTTTCTGCTAAGCCCGGTCTTCATGACCTTAAAGGTTCGATGCCAGTTCGCCTCCCTGAGGATTTGAGCAATGCGAGCCGACCCTTCGTAGCAGGAGGGACGCGATCATAAAGGGCACAGCCGCAAGAAGCAAGATCGTCGTCAGAATATTGAACAGTCTCCGGAAGGGGACCTTCCGCTCCTTCGTCTTAAGGAAATCGCCCTTTTTGATCCCACACCGTAACACTTCTTCCTGAGGAATGTGGAGCTCATTCCAATAACCGATGACGTCGCCTATTCCCTCTTTCTTAATCTCCCGGAGCACCCTCTCTTTCTTGCCCGTCACCTTATCCAGCAAGACCTTCAATCGATTCCCCACAACGATTTCGAGCCGGTTTCTCAAGTTGGAGGGGAGCTCAAGTTAAAATCCGTCCGGGTCTCCTTTGAGTTCCTCGATGAATACGTCGCCGCCTTCTTCGTAAGCTCCCAAAACCTTGGGCTTTATAGTCCACTGTTCTCTTCTTTAAAGGGAGGCCCTAGCTCCTTCAATGGGCTCTCCTTTGGTCTAGTGAAAGGACAACCGGTGTCTTGCGTGTTGAAACGTCGTCCAGGCCAGATCGCTCCAGAAATTGCATTGGACCTTTGTATATCTCATGCCGTTCATTTACGCCTCTTTGAGATTGAGGATTTGACAGATGAGGGCGGATTGAAATTAAGAGAAAGGGTCTAAAGCTGCTTTGAAGATTTCTGTCATGGAGACACTTCCGTGACCCGTAGGCTCTCTCTATTCGGTGAGAAATTGGAAAGAAGGTCTCTTCGTTTTTCATCTCCTTTCAGTCGCGAAATAAAGACCTATGGTGTGTCGGTCGCTTGGGTCTACGAAGCCCAGCCTAACTCTGCAAATCAGGAGAGATGGAGTCGCAATCTTCGGTATTCCTTGCGAAACTTCCCTTCGTCAGGATTCATGATTTTTTTCGTGCAATTTATTTCATTTTTATCCCATTGTCAAGAGCCCTTGTCTCCGTTGTTTCGTTAGAAAAAATTAGAATTAAGGCAAAAGGGTTTAACATTGAAGGGCTACGAGGACGGGGGTACTTCTCCGAGATGGGAAAAATGGATTGCCAAGACCATCCTCTCGTTTGGAAAACGGGGTCTATTTCAAAAAAGCTGCCACGGTTGGGACCTTGGAGGTATACCGAATGGCAGAATGAACGTTTCTGACGAATCATGCAAGGATGCTCGTTTTATTGGAGAATCGGCCGAATATGACGGCGAGGGATCTAGCAGATCAGATTGGGATCAATGAGGGGGCCGTAAGAAATATCATCGCGGGCCTGGAATCAGAAGGCTATATTGAAAAGTCAAAAGAGGGAAGGAGGGTGAGTTACAAAATCCATCCTGAATTGCCTTTTCGACGTTCCGCTGAAAAAGACCAGCCGATCAAGATAACTTCTGAGAGCCTTAGGGTGTAGATCGCTTCAATAGACCCGAACGGAGGTGCAAGCCCTCAATTGAGTTCGATCTTGTAGTAAGAAATGCGAGATGAGGTCAAACGAACCGGGGTCACCCATTTAAAAGGGACCTGTCAAGAGAAAAATGGATCCCCTGGTCATCCCTCAGTGAAGCGGCGGAAGATCGGGTGATCGGACTGGAATATCTCCGAAAATCTTACCAAGCGGACGATTTGGGATGATCCTTTGGCAAAGGTCACTTCGCTTATGACAGGAGAATCGTCCCAATTTATTAGGTGGGTCCTTCGAGTCACGGAACAAGCTGAGGTTACGGCTATAAGATTTTCTCCCACACACCTGTCCGATTCCTTTGGGTTTCCACGGTAGAGCGAGGAGTTATTCCTTTTTGAGTCTTCTCTTGACTTGCTTGTTGTGGTATGGTGGAGAAGCTAAGGGCACCGAGCGGGAATGGGGAGGAAAGCGGAGCATGAAATGGTATCAACTCGATCACGGCGAAGTGTTTAAGTTTCTTCAGACATCGGAGCAGGGACTTTCGGAAGTTGAGGCAAAGGAGCGTCTTGAAAAGTACGGACCCAATAAGCTCCCCGAAGGAAAGGATCTCAGCCGGCTCAAGATCATCCTCCATCAATTCACGAGCCCTCTCATTTACATCCTTATGGTCGCAGCCATCGTGACGACTTTCCTTGGGGAATATATCGACACCGGCGTCATCGCGGCCGTTTTGATCCTCAACGCCGTCATCGGGTACTTTCAGGAATATAAGGCCGAGACGAGTGTGAGGGCTCTTAAGAGCATGGTCGTTGCCAAGGCGAAAGCCATCCGAGAGGGAAGAGAAGTGGAGATCGCCAGCGAGCTCCTTGTTCCCGGTGACATTGTGATCCTGGCCTCAGGCATGAGGGTCCCGGCCGACGTGAGGCTTTTCAAGACCACCGAGCTCAGAGTGGAAGAGGCGGCCCTAACGGGGGAGTCGGTTCCTGTAGAGAAAAAGACAAACCCCATTCGAGAGGAGATCCTCACTCCTGGGGACCAGACGAACATGGCTTTCATGGGAACGATCGTGGTCAACGGGAGGGCAAAAGGAGTCGTTGCAGAAACCGGCTCAAGAACGGTCCTTGGACAGATCGCCCGAGAGGTCAAAGAACTATCGGTTACAAAGACACCGCTTCAGCAAAAGATCGTCAAGTTCGCTCATTTCGTTGGATTCCTCGTTCTCGGAAGTGTCTTTGTCATAGCCCTGCTGGGCTTTTTCCTCAGAATGAGCCTTGCCGAAATGTTCAAGATTGCCGTGGCAACCTCGGTCGCTGCCATCCCGGAGGGGTTGCCCATCGTGGTGACCATCACGATGGCCATTGGGATTAGCCGAATGGCGAAACGAAATGCGATCATCCGGAAGCTTCCTGCCGTTGAAGCCCTCGGAGGCACTACGGTAATCTGTTCCGACAAAACGGGAACCCTGACGAAGAACGAGATGACTGTGAAGGTGATCTATGATGGCCTGCACGCCTATGAGGTCACGGGAAGCGGTTACGAACCGAGGGGGGAGATCCTCCACGAATGGGAACCCTGCGATGCCTCTGCCTTAGCGGGAGTCTGTGGCGTTCTCCGGATCGGGATGCTTTGTAACGAATCGAGGATCTACGAAGAAAATGGAGAGTTTCGAGTTGATGGAGACCCCACCGAGGGGGCCCTCATCGTTTCCGCGATGAAGGGAGGTCTTCTCCCCGAGGAGGAGAGGAGGCGATATCCTCAGATCTCCCTTCTTCCTTTTGAGTCCGATCGTGGGTTTATGGCAACCCTTCACCAAAACAACGGCAAGAAAATCATCTTTGTCAAAGGGGCACCCGAAAAGATTGTTGACATGTGCTCTCGGGCATCGTTCGGAGATTCGTTCGACAAGAAGCGAGTGCTCGAGAAAGCCGAACATTTTGCGGGGGACGGGCTGAGGGTGCTGGCCATGGCTTATAAAGAGGTCTCGGAGGACATAACCGAGCTAACCCATGAGCAGGTGGAAAGGGATCTCGTCCTAGCAGGGATGCAAGGGATGATCGATCCACCCAGGCCTGAGGCGATCGACGCCATCAAGGGTTGCCATGAGGCAGGGATCCGAGTGGCGATGATCACAGGAGACCACGCCGTGACGGCCAAGGCCATTGGGAAGATGATGGGCATCACGCGGACAGATTCGGCCGTTCTGACAGGAAAGGAACTGGAGGGGATGAGCGACGAAGATCTCTTCAGAAAGGTGAAGGAGGTCTCTGTCTACGCGAGGGTTTCTCCGCAGCACAAACTGAGGATCGTTCAGCAGACGATGAAGCATGGGGAGATCGTTGCCGTCACGGGGGATGGCGTCAACGATGCTCCCGCTCTCAAGGCTGCCCATATCGGGGTGGCGATGGGGAAGACGGGTACCGATGTCGCGAAAGAGGCAGCAGACATGGTCGTCACAGACGACAATTTTGCGAGCATCTTCCATGCCGTCGAAGAGGGCCGGGTGGTCTTTGACAATATTCGAAAGGTAACGCTCTTTCTTATCCCCACCGGTTTTGCAGCGATTGTCTCCATCCTCATTGCAATGATGCTCGACCTCCCGATCCCTTATGTTGCCGCCCAACTCCTTTGGATCAATCTCGTCACCAATGGGCTTCAGGATGTGGCCCTTGCCTTCGAGCCCGGAGAGAAAGACGTCATTAAACGTCCCCCTAGAGATCCGAGGGAAGGAATTATGTCGAGGTTGATGTATGAGCGGAGTGTCCTGGTGGGACTCATCATTTCTGCAGGGGTCATCTTCAATTTTGTTTCAGCCCTGGAGGATGGGTTGTCGCTCGAGCGGGCACGGACCATCGCGGTCACCACCATGGTTCTCTTCCAATTCTTTCAGGCTTGGAACTCCCGATCAGAGCTCCGGTCTGTTTTTACGATGAACCCGCTTAGTAACCCATTTCTTTTTTACAGTATGGTCGCCGCCTTCCTCGCCCAGGTAGCGGTCGTTTATGTCCCGGCCCTCCAATGGGTTTTCGGGACAGAATCCTTAAGTGGAACGGAGTGGATCCGGATTACCGTTGTCGCTCTTTCGGTAGTCGTCGGCGTTGAGATCGATAAGGCCGTCCGCCGACAGAGGAAGAGGATTTGGCCAAAGAGATAAATCGCACATCAGAAGAGGAGGAAGAGATATGAGTTGGAATGCCTATCTCCAAAAAGTTGTCCAATGGAGCCTATCGAGCGGGGTACACATCCTTTTGGTTTTGATCCTTGCGGCCGTGGCCATGAAAGCGGCAAAAATCTTCTCAACCCGTCTGATCTCGGTCGCTCTCAGACAAAAGGACGATCCGGAATTTCGAAAACGGACCCAGACACTAGGCTCCATCCTCCGTTATGTCTTAGTCATTGCCATCCTCATCGTTTCAGCCATGACCGTTTTGAAAGAGCTCGGCATCGAGATCGGACCTATCCTCGCCGCAGCTGGTATCGTAGGTCTGGCTGTGGGATTCGGGGCACAGAGTCTGGTCAAGGATGTCATCAGCGGGTTCTTTATGTTGTTGGAAGACCAGATTCGAGTCGGGGATGTCGTGCAAATCGCGGATAAAACAGGCTTGGTGGAGAAGATCAGTCTCAAGACGACGATCCTCCGAGATCTCTCCGGAAATGTCCACTATGTACCCAATGGTCGGATCGATGTGGTGACCAATATGACCAAAGAATATTCACGATATGTGTTCGACATCGGTGTGGCCTATCGAGAGGATGTCGA
>FWPV01005732.1_pt1 | contig 24531 bp, 21 predicted proteins | sample 2228371 | NCBI WGS metagenome assembly FWPV01 (sample SAMEA103939776, study PRJEB20133) | metagenome | reverse complement strand
GATTGATGTGTTACAGGAGGGTCAGAAGTTATCCATCATCCTCCGAACCTCTTTGAACACTGAAATGGGGTCCCCACGGACATGGGGACTGAGCTTGACAACCCGCTCGATGACCTCTTGTAGGTCGCACCGCAGGAACACATTCGTCTGCTTTTCAGTCCCAAGATCGCCAGGGACAGTAGGAAGACCCTTTGCCCTTAGAGATCGTGCCTCTTCTAGTTTCTCGCTCAACAGAAGATTGTTCGGTTCTATCGTGAGACAGAACGATCGGGTTCTCACGGTGTATTCATGCCCAGGATAGATCTTGAGCTCATCCGAGAACCCCCGTATCTTTCCATAGAGAGAATGAAACAAGTCTTCAGCCCGGCCTTCAAATATACGGCCACAGCCCCCTAAAAAAAGGGTGTCTCCTGTAAACAGGTTATCCCCTACAAGGTAAGCCACATGACCTCGGGTGTGCCCAGGGACATGCAGAACCTTAACCGTAAAAGGGCCGAATGTCAGTTCATCTTCATCGTCCACTACGGTATTCGCACGAGGGATTCGCTCCATATCGGACATGTAGGTCACTACTCGAGGACGGTACGCATATGCATACACATCTTCGATCCCTGCGATGTGGTCCAGGTGGGGGTGCGTGATTAGGATCGCCGCAACTGTAGCACCCAAAGACTTTAATTTCTCGATCACCGGCCCACCCATTCCAGGATCTACGACAAGTGCTGCTTCTGGGGCCGAAGGGTCCAGTACCACATATGAATAATTATCTTCGCCAACGAGCACGCTATAGACGCTCATTTCTTGCAAGGCAGTCTGTTCCCTTTTACCCACGCACGTGAGAAGATCAAAGCTCTGCTGCTGACACTTTTATCTTTACGGTGGATCTCAGTCCTGCCAACCAGGACTGAAACATCTCTTCTTGCTTCTTGCGCTGTTCCTGTTTCTGCATCGCTTCCTTGTTCGCTTCGAAATCCTCCTGGCGCGGCTCGATACGCTCCTTGAATTTAATCACATAGAACGCTCCGTCGATCTCTATAGGATGTTTTGGAATAGGACTGCGCGGGGAGAGTGAAAAGGCGGCCTCCTTGAGGGCCTCTGAAGATCCTACTCCAGGTATAAATCGGGTCATCCTGCTGAACCAATCAGTCTCTCCCACCTCTATTCCCTCTGCCTTAGCCAGAGCAGATAGGTCTTGTCCCTTGGCTGCCTGAGCCAAGACCGCTTCTGCCCGTTTTTGTGCATATGCGATGCTTTCTTGCCGCACAACGTCCTTGGTGACGGCAGAGGCAACCTCTTCATAAGGAGGCACCGCTGGCTCTTTTTTGTCCACTACCTTGAGTACGTAGAAGGCAGTAGCGCCTTTGACCACTTCGCTCAGAGTGTTCGGCTCGAGCGAAAACGCGGTCCGGGTAAAGGCCTCGTCATACCCGATCCCTGGCACAGGTTCTCCACGCGCAAAATACCCTGTTGCAATTACTACAGGCCGAGTGCCTGTTTCTGCTCCAACTGAAAGGGCTGCTGCACCACCTTTGTCTCTCAGCGCCCACAGATACTCTTCCGCCTTTCTCCGAGCCAAGAGTCGTGCCTTTTCGCTACGTACAGCCTTCTCAACCGTAGGTTTGACCATATCGAGCGAATCGACCTTCGAACTTCGGTACTCTTCTGCTTTGAGTATATGCATCCCGTAAGGAGACATCACTATACCGCTTACTTCACCAGGCTTGAGCGAAAAAGCAACTTGTGCAAGTTCAGGCACGAGTTCGCTCTTTTTTACAAAACCCAGACTTCCTCCTTCCTTGGCTGTCGAGTCCTGCGAATATTGCTTTGCGAGCCGTGCAAAATCGTCACCCTTGTGGATTCTCTCCAGGACCTGCTCGAGCAGCTTCCGCTTGTGTTCTAGTGCCTCCCTTTCCTCATGAGGCCCTGCCTTCAACATGATCTGGCTGAGTCGCATCTCTTCTGGGTGGGAGAATTCGTCTATATGGAGGTCATAATATTCCTCGATATCCTCTGTCAGGACCTGTACCTCTTGCATGTAATCTTCTGGCCTGAATACAGCACATACGACCTTGCGCTTCTCAGGCGTCTTGTATGCCTCCTGATGGTTCGTATAGTATTCACGGAGCTGTTGTTCAGTGGGCTTTATCACTCGTTCATAGGCAGATGGTTTGAACACCAAGTAGAATAGTTTTACCTTTTCATGTTCGAGGCGGTACGTATTCCAGAGTTCCTGATCAGAAAGCTTGACACTGTCCCGCACCAGTTGCCCCATCTTGCCGATGATCAACTCCTCTCGCTGCTGGGACTCGAATATCCCAGGTTCGATGTTGCTCAAGCGGAGTATTCGCAAATACTGTTCTTTACTGAAACGGCCGTCCTTCTGAAAATAGGGAAGTGATTGTATCCAGTTCTGGAGTTCCTCATCAGTCACGTCGATGCCCAGTTTACGCGCCTCCTGTATCTGGAGGGCGTTGTTGATAAGGCCATTGAGCGCCACTTCTTTGAGCCGCAACTGCTTTACCATTTCCTCGGTAATCTTATCTTTGTACACCTGCTGGTAGGTCTGGAGCAGTCTCTGATATGCGTGCTCGACCTGGGTGCGTGTTACAATGTGATCACCAACCTCGGCGACCAACTCCTTGCGCTCCTCCCATCTTCTCACTTGCGGCAGAATGCCAAAACCACCGACAAAGGTCAGTGCGATAAGTACGAAAAGTACTTTAATGATCCATGACCCTGCATTTCTTCTCATGTAACTCAGCATAATTGTTTCGGCCTCTTGTCAAGGTCTTATGGTGAGCATGGATTGTTTATGTTATCCTCGTGTTGGGATAAGGTACTTTAGGGACTGTGTAGAATGAACGTATCTGCATATTAGAAAATGGACCATAAAAAAGCAATTCAGGCCGTTTCCGACAAACATGAAGTAGCCCTGCCGGAGATACTCAAGGGTGCGTCGGGTAGTTAGAAAGTACCGATTTTTGTTCCTTGTTGCGCTTCTCATGGCAGTGGCCCTTTACAGGATGCTTCTTGATGCCCGCGGTACACTGCAGATAAGCACTATACATCGGCTATTCCTGGAGACAGCAGGGGGAATACAACAGGCACTTACCAAAGGCGTGCGAACAGTGCAGGACGTGGGGAGACGATACCTCTTTCTCGTCCACGTGCAAGAGGAAAATGCAAGACTACGCCGTATTATCGACGATCTTCATCAGCAAGTGACAGACCTCAGAGAAGCAGCTATGGCTACAAAGCGTCTAAAGGAGCTGCTCGATCTCAAGGATACGTTTCCCGGAACCTTGCTCCCTGCAATGGTTATTGGCTATGACCTACATGGGTGGTCGCAGACAATCGTTCTGGACAAAGGCTACCGTGATGAAGTTAAAGAGGGAATGGCGGTTATATCACCCAAGGGCCTTGTAGGTCAGATCTTGGAGAGCTCGGCCCATTTTTCCAGGGTTATGTTGCTCACCGATCATAATAGTGAAATCGCAGGGATTACACAGAGAACAAGGGCTCGAGGTATGATTGAAGGCACGGGAAACCGCTCGTGCCGCATGAAATATCTTCACGTCTCAGAGGACATACAGGTAGGAGACACGGTCGTGTCCTCAGGGGTGGACCGCACCTATCCAAAAGGAATTCTCATAGGTACGATCACACAGGTCAACAAAAAGCATTTTGGACTGTTTCAGGAAGCAGATCTGAAGCCTGCTGTGGATTTACGTACTCTCGAAGAAGCGTTCGTGGTTCTTAAAGAAGCTGAGATGCCGCAGTGACACATCTATTTCTTGGGCTGGTGGCATTTTTGGGTCTCGTTGTTCAGGGCACCTTTTTCGCCGGGCCGATCAGCCACTACGTGCGTCCTGATTGCGTTCTTGTAGTCAGTGTGTACTGTGGCTTTCACATGACAAGATTGTCCGGGTTGGTATTGGTCTATCTCGTAGGCTTTATTGCAGATAGCCTTTCAGGAATGCCGGAAGGTTGGAATGTGTTCTTCGCTGTCATGGCGTATGGCGTTACTCAGTGGCTTCGTTCCCAGCTACTCGCCAGCGGCGTCGTAACGCAGCTTACAACAACCTTTTTTTTTACAGCCGTCAGAGACCCCTTGTTCCTGGTTCTGATGAGAATCATCGGTTATCCTATGGATGACGCTAGGATCCGCCTGCTCTGTCTCGTCGGCGAGACGAGTGCTACCGTGCTGGCCACCCTGCTTCTCATAAAGACAATGAGATGGATTCAGTGGAAAGAAGTCCGGTTCCCTTTCGGTAAGAAAAGGCCACTGGTCGCATGACAACGATCAAAGAATACCAGCAAGAGAGCTATCAGCAGCGATTCTTTTACATGAAGGTGTTATTCGTCCTTGCACTCTCTCTGCTAGGGATACCGCTCTCTTGCCTTCAGCTCTGGCACGGCAACGAGTATAGAAATCGATCGGAAAACAATAGAATTCGATTGGCGGAGATCAAAGCAACTCGAGGTAGGATCCTTGATGCAGAAAGGACCATCATCGCAGACAATCGACCGTCCTTCGTGGTATCTGTAATTCCAGAGGAGGTTAAGGATGCAAGAACCCTGATGACTTATCTTTCTCCAGTCTATCCGCAGGAAAAGATGGACCTGGCCGGGAAGATAGAGTACCTAGGGACGGCAACACCGTTTCGAGCCGTGCCGATGTGGAAGGATGCTACGTGGGAAGCTATGGCATATCTCGCAGCCAATAAAGTCCGTATCCCTGGGCTTGTTCTCGAGGTCAACGAAACGCGCCACTACCCGTATGGAGTTCTGTTCAGCCACATAACTGGCTATATAGGCGAAATTAACAGCGGAGAGATCGAAGCGAATAAGCATTACAAGTACAAGCCGGGTGACATGATCGGAAAGATAGGAATAGAACAGCAATGGGAGCGGTTCCTTCGAGGTAAAGACGGGGGGGCACAGATCGAGGTGGATGCACATGGAAGAGAGATACGTACCCTCGAGAAAAGGGAGCCTATACCAGGCCACAATGTACGACTCAGTGTCCGCACTTCATTGCAGGAGGCTGCAGTTGCTGCCTTCGGGCCGGACAAGACCGGAGTGGCCATTGCCATGGATCCCCGTGACGGACGGATACTCTGCTACGTAAGCTTACCTGCCTATGATCCTAATAGGCTCGTGGACGGCGTTTCTAGTGAACAGTGGAAACTGCTCATCAATGACCCGCTTCACCCGCTCACCAACCGCGGAATCCAGGGGCAGTACCCGCCTGGGTCAGTATTCAAGGTCCTCATTGCTGCTGCCGCACTCCAGGAGGGTGTAGTGCATCCAAACGATCGTTTCTTTTGTAGTGGCGCGCTAAGAATCGGCTCAAGGATGTTCAGGTGCTGGAGGACCCACGGGCATGGCACCGTCGACCTCCACCGGGCCTTGGTCGAATCGTGTGATGTTTACTTCTATCAAGTTGGGCAACGTCTAGGGATCAAGAAGATAAAGGAGTGGGCATCACGATTTGGGTTCGGTCAGCCCACAGGTATCGAACTGACCGGAGAAAAGTCTGGGCTCGTTCCCTCACCTGAGTGGAAAAAAAAGTTTTCAAGGGAGCCCTGGTACGAAGGCGAGACGGCCATGGTATCCATTGGCCAAGGTGCCCTCCTGGTAACCCCCCTCCAACTGTTATGCATGATGGCCACCATTGCGAACGGCGGTATGCGGTGGACGCCAAGGCTCGTGGAATGCGCTGAATCCCTCGATGGTGCACTCGTCGCAGACAACCCTCCTCGCCTCTCTGCATCTCTACCACTTAGTCCTTCCACCGTCACCGTGCTCCACCAAGCACTCCGTGACGTGGTGATGACTGGCAGCGGAACCGGAACGCGAGCACGCCTCCAAGGAATCGACGTTGCCGGGAAAACTGGAACCGCACAGGTCGTGCAATTAGGAAGAGAAAAGGGTGGGAGCGCGGTACGGGAAACCAATGACCACGCATGGTTTGTCTGTTATGCACCTGCAGATGCACCGGAGATAGCTGTCGTTGTTCTTGTCGAGCACGGCGGTCATGGAGGACAGGCCGCAGCACCTATCGCTCGCCAGATACTTCGGGCATATTTTGAGGAGCAACACAACAGAGCGCCGCCTGTGGACACGCAGCAGCAGGCGCTCCTTGATACCTTGTTTTGAACCTGAACAACCATATTCGCTGACACACAGAGACTCACACAACGAGGAAATGACCCGTGGCAGTCATCCGAAAGAATAGATTTGCCTACTTCAATTGGGCACTGTGCGGCGTGATCTTTTTTCTCACGGCTGTCGGTATCTTACTGCTTTATAGTGCAACCGCAGGCCGTGGGCCTTTCAGTGGAGATATCCCTCTATATGGTAGGCAATGCATATGGATCGCCCTCAGCCTGGCCCTTTTTGCTGCGATTCTATTCATAGATTACCACCGTATCCTGTCCTATAGCTATCTCATTTACGGACTCACCCTGGTCATGCTCATCTACGTCCTGTTGTTCGGCCGATCGATCTCAGGCGCGAGACGGTGGATCGACGTTGGGCCGCTGCAGTTTCAACCATCAGAGTTCGTCAAACTGACATTTATCCTTGCGCTGGCACGATTTTTCCACAACAACACAGCACAAGGGGGATACACACTCAGGGACGTGTGGTTGCCATTGGTATGTTTTGCCGTCACGTTCGTTCTCGTGCTCCTAGAGCCAGATCTGGGAACAGCCATGGTCCTTTCGCTTGTGTTCCTATCGGTTATCCTGTTCATGGGAATCAAGAGACGGTATGTGATCTTGATGGCTGTCGTAGGACTCCTGAGCATGCCCGCAGGGTGGCACCTTCTCAGAGACTATCAGAAAGAGAGGATCCTCACGCTCTTAGATCCCTCGAGGGACCCCTTGGGTTCTGGATATCACATTACCCAGTCAAAGATCGCTATTGGCTCAGGAATGGTATTCGGCCGTGGATTTTTGCAAGGCACACAGACGCGCCTTCGGTTTCTGCCGGAACACCATACTGATTTCATTTTCTCGGTCCTGGCCGAGGAATGGGGTTTCTGTGGCTCAGTGATTGTCTTGTTGAGCTATGCACTTTTGCTCTTTTGGGGTCTTGAGGTGGCTCGGCAGGCCAAAGACACGTTTGCCATGGTTACCGCAGTAGGGGTAACCTGTCTTCTGTTCTGGCACGTAACAATAAACATTGGCATGGGAATGGGAGTACTTCCCGTGGTGGGCGTGCCACTTCCCCTTCTCAGCTACGGAGGCTCTTTTCTACTTGTAACCTTCGTAGGGTTAGGGCTCCTCCTCAATATCCATATGCGACGCTTCATGTTCTAACGAGGACCGTATGATCTACCCTATGCCCTTTTCTATGAATTGTACGAGACTTGACTTTGAAGCTGCACCCACCATCTGGTCAACGAGTTCCCCATCCTTGAAAAGCAGCAAGGCAGGTATACCCCTGATACCGTACCGGGTCGGGGTTTCAGTATTCTCATCTACATTGAGCTTGGCGACCTTGAGCCGGCCTTTGTATTCTTGGGCCAGTTCCTCTATTATAGGACTGACCATCCTGCACGGGGCGCACCAGCTGGCCCAGAAGTCGACAAGTGCGGGGATATCGGAACGTAAGATCTCTTCTTCGAACGTCTTGTCGGTAACAATAACAGGGAGTGTTTTCTCAGGCATCGTCCGACTCCTCGTGTGGTGGTAGAGACATGGATGGCACTTCGTGTAGACCGATGCATTTCTTATAGAAGACTCTTTCCCTGTTTGTCAAATGCACGAGGGTGGAAGCCCTCCAGAACATATGAAGAGGCTGTTGCATATGAAGAGGCTCATTAGACGACGCTTCGAGGAAAGTGCGCAGCTCAAGAAGGAATTTATCGAGACCAGCGAACCACTTATCGAACAGGCGGTACGTCAGATCGTCAAGACGCTTCGGGCGGGGGGTAAGCTCCTTATCTTCGGAAACGGAGGAAGTGCGGCAGATGCGCAGCACATGGCTGCTGAGTTCGTAAACCGATATGCATTGGACCGAGGTCCTCTACCGGCTATTGCCCTGACCACTGACACCTCGATTCTCACCTCCATCGGCAACGACACTGATTTCTCCTTGATATTCTCTCGCCAGATCAAGGCCCTTGGAGATCCACGCGATACCGCCATTGCAATCTCTACCAGCGGAACCTCTCCGAATATCGTTGCTGGCATTGAGGAAGCGAAACGATTGGGCATCTATACCATCGCGCTCACCGGCGGCAATGGCGGCACGGTACGAGATATCGCAGACCTTACCCTCTGTGTATCTACCACGACAGAAACGCCGAGGATCCAAGAAGTACACCTCACCATAGAACACGTGTTGTGCGAGATGGTTGAACTAGAACTCTGTATCCCTCAGAGCTCGATCAAGACGTGTACCGGCGAATAGAACCATGAAACAACAGGCTGACCATTCAACTGGCGTAAAAAGCGTATCTCTAGAGAAGAGGCCTTCAAAGGTTCGGGTGGAGGATTTTGCCAAAGCATATGTTCGTGGACAGACCGTACGGGAGTTTCTCTCAGGACTGCCTCGTATCCTTGCAGCACAAGATTTCAACACCATTACAGAGCGAATCATTCGGGCTCACCTGGCAGGCAGGGAAATCATCGCAGCCCTTGGTGCTCACGTCATCAAGGTGGGATTGACCCCTGTGCTCATAAGCCTACTGGAACAAAGGATCATCACAGCCCTCGCACTCAACGGTGCAGGAGTGATACACGATGTCGAGATAGCATTAAGCGGCCAGACCTCTGAAGACGTAGGTCCTGCGCTCGACCAGGGCATGTTCGGTATGGCTCACGAGACAGCCCTTTTCATTAACCAGGCTCTAAGAGAGGCTGATCCTCATGAGATAGGGTTCGGTCAGGCCATATGCAGACGTCTCAGCAGTGCGGCTCCTCCATACGCTTGCAAGAGTCTCTTATGCAGTGCGTACCGCCTTGGCGTACCGGTCACTGTGCACGTTGCGCTGGGAACCGATATTGTGCACATGCATCCTTCAGCAGATGGCGCTGCGATAGGGAGAGCAAGCCTTACGGATTTTTACAAGCTCACAGAAATTGTCGCACGGCTTTCAGGAGGCGTCTATCTCAACATAGGATCAGCGGTCATCTTACCTGAAGTCTTTGTCAAGGCCCTCAACCTGGCACGAAACAGGGGGCATGTGGTCAAAGATTTCACGACAGTGAATATGGACTTCATACGGCACTATCGTCCGTCGGTCAATGTAGTGGAACGGCCAGTACGTATAGGTGGCGAAGGGTTTCATCTGATTGGCCATCACGAGCTCAATATACCTCTGCTCGCCGCAGCAATTCTCGAACGATTGGATGAAGAGACGAACTCGTAGTGCTCGTACCACACAAGAGCACCTTCTTCGCATCTACGATACATTGCTAGCTCACTTTGGACCACGACATTGGTGGCCAGCCGAGACTCCATTCGAGGTCGTGATAGGGGCTATCCTTACCCAAAATACGGCCTGGTCCAATGTGGAAAAGGCAATTGGCCGTCTAAAAAACATCCAGGCGTTGACACCGCACGGTCTCAGTCGTCTGCAGACCTCAGTCCTCGAAGAAGCGATCCGACCAAGTGGCTACTATGCTGTCAAGGCCTCGAGGATTCGTGCCTTTATGGAGGTACTGCAGCAAAAGTATGAAAACAACCTGGATCGACTTTTCGCCCTCCCTACCGATATCCTTAGAAAAACGCTCCTCGAGATCAAAGGCATTGGTCCAGAGACCGCTGACAGCATACTGCTCTACGCAGCCCAACGACCTGTCTTTGTCATTGACGCCTACACCATAAGGATCATGAGCAGACATGGGTTTTTCAGCGAAGATATCTCCTATGCCGAGGCACAAGCATTTTTCATGAGACACGTGCCCCATGACACAGCACTGTTCAATGAATTCCATGCACTTCTCGTTGCAGTGGGCAAGACCTACTGCAAAACAAAACCCTTGTGTCGTAGCTGCCCTCTGGAGTCTCTATGAAGCGACCTGGATCTGCAACCTCGAGGATCATAACCTTGACGACGGATTTTGGTTACCGGGACGCCTACGTAGGTGCTATGAAGGGCGTCATTTTGAACATCGCCCCGCAGACAACGATTGTGGATATCACGCACGATATACCACCTTATGACATTCTATTCGCAGCACTTGTCCTGAGAGAGGCGTGCCCGCGTTTCCCAGAGCACAGCATCCATGTTGCCGTCATCGATCCTGGAGTTGGCGGACCGAGAAGACCCCTTGTGCTCAAACTCGGAGGCCATTTCTATGTAGGACCTGATAACGGCCTCTTCAGCCTCCTTTTGAGAGACTACAAGTTAGAAGGTGCATGGGTGCTCACCGCTACATCGTATTTTTTGCAGTCACCACCAAGCAGGACCTTTCACGGCAGAGATATCTTTGCGCCGGTTGCTGCCCATCTGGTCAGAGGAGTCTCGCCGCAAGAACTCGGACCTCCTATAAGCGATCCGTTTCATATCAACGTTCCCTTGGTCAGTTGCACACCAGCGCATCTCAAGGGTGAAATCATCTGTATCGACCGTTTTGGCAACTGCATCTCGAACATTACCTCAGACCTGTTCGCTTCATGGATCAGGAACGACTCTTTCAGCATCCGTACAGGTAGGCTTCGTCTCGCTGAGATAGCACGTTCCTACGATGCGGTTCAGCAGGGCAAGCCTCTAGCAATCTTCAACGGATTAGGATACCTTGAGATAGCATTGAACCAGGGCAGAGCAGACCAAGCCCTTGGCCTGGGGCTAGGCGATCCAGTAGTTGTAGAAAGGCGATCAATCTAAAAAGATGAGCAACGAGGACGAAAAACACAGCTTTACCGTCGATGATGGACATCAGGACTTCAAGCGGCGTCTCCTGGCCTATCATCACCCTGAATGGTATCCCGTAGCGCGAAGACCCACCTCCGGCCTCGGCATGAACATCCTTCTGTTTGCCGCCACCGTGGTAACGACGACCATTGCCGGCGCCATTCAAAAAGGCCTTGACCCGTTTGCCTCGCCCTACAACGTGCTTCACGGGCTTCCATTTTCAACAGCCTTGATAGGAATCCTGCTGTTTCATGAATTGGGTCACTACTTTGTATCAAGGTTCTACAACGTGCCGGCATCCCTTCCTTACTTCATACCGGTCCCTACCCTGATCGGAACAATGGGCGCTATCATACGAATGCGTTCGCCCATACGAGACAGACGCATATTGTTCGATATCGGGATCGCAGGTCCACTTGCTGGACTCTGCCTTGCCATACCCGCGGTGATCTTTGGACTGAGTCGATCTGAACTTGTACGGATCGATGACAGCCTTGGAGGGATCGAACTGGGCGATTCCCTCCTATTCATGGCCCTGACAAAACTCGTGGTTGGATCAGTACCAGAAGGCTACACCGTACTGCTTCACCCTGTTGCCTTTGCTGGCTGGCTCGGCTTTTTCGTAACCTCACTCAACCTCCTGCCTATGGGACAGCTCGATGGCGGCCATGTAGTGTACGGAATCTTTGGCCCCGGCCACCGACTGATTTCGCGGCTCGTGTTTGTGGCACTCACTCTTTGGGGATTGCACAATGTCTTTGTACATCCCACCGTTGTCTCTCTGGCGTGGTCTATAGTGTTTTTGGCCACGTGTATCCGGATTGCCTTGATACCAAAAGTACGATCCACACCCCCCTATTTTCTCATACTGTTGCTTCTTTTCGGCCTCTGGCAGGGATTTGCTCCTGATACCTCAGTGTGGCTTGTGTGGGCAGTGCTTATGACAGTGCTTAAACTCGATCATCCTCCCACCTGGGATGTGAGCATCCCACTGGATGGCAGGCGCACGATAGTCGGATGGGTGGTCTTGCTTATCTTTTTTGTTACGTTTACTCCCTTTCCTTTCAGAGAAGTACCTCACTGACTATCAGGACATGTAGCTTCTCCCTGAGACAAAAACTCAGCCTTGCTTATCTGAGTGGCCCAATAGAACACCTTTCGTCCGTTGGGCTCAAGGCCACTTAGGCTGCACGGCTTGCATGCCATGATCTCGATTACCTGACCATCCTTTTTGGCAATCCGTGCAATGATGGGCCGCTTCATGCCTGTGACAGGATCTTTATCCCTATAGCAGGTCTCGACGGTCTTCATCTCCTCGAAATCGATTCTATGCCATGTCCTTCGGTCGATATCCTGCCCAATGACAAAGTATCGAGGTGTAGTCAGAACTGACCCGATATGAAATGCGACATCGGATAACGTTACGCTCCTGCCGCTTATATCAGTGATCCTGACCACAAACCCTTTCTGGCCGCCGGAGTCTGGGCCCTGATCCACAGCGTCAGTCTTGGCCTCGGTCTCAACCAAAGAAGCCTTGGTGCCCTGACTTCTACTCACAAGGGCCATAAGAGGAAACTGTCGTATCTCGAGCCATTCTTCTACCCCTTCAGGTGGAAAACCAGGCGGTGGAAAAAACGTCTCAAGCCCTAGTTCGTACGTACCTTTGGAAAGAAATGTCCACAGAAAGGGATCCACATCCTTGAAATTCACCAAAGCGCCTCCTGCGACTTCGCCTGGCACGTCTTCCGGTGGATAGGCGTGTCGTTGGTCGATGTTCAGATAGCAACGCACATACTGATATCCAGGATCAGGGATAACGAGATTGCAAAACCACGTACCTACGCCTTCCTTTGTTGCATATCCCCAGACCAGATACTTGGTATCGAAGTTCTGGCCGCTTTGGTCCTGAGACGAGGTAATGGGCACGCCTTTCAGATTTCGGTTGGAATACATGAGACCTCCTTCAAGACCAGGGAGATCTCCATAAAACTTCCAGTACCAATCAGATATGCCAAACTTGCTGAACACCCATTTGAGATCGAATGGTATGGTCAATCTAAGAGGTGTATACATATGGTATGGATAGTATTCAGTAACAGCGAATACTGATGGGGAGGAAAGTTTGAACAGCACTCGCACGTAACTCTCGACATCCCGTAGTACACGGATAGGTCCTTCTTTCCACCCTACCACCTGTGCCTTGAAATCGTCCTCGTTCCTGTGCACCCTGATAACGCTGAAGAGAAACTTGACCTCGATTCGGATCTTGATCCTATCCATAAGGTCTGGTCCAAAACTGCCATCACCTTGTGGATAGAAAAGATCCGAGTACAGACTATATCCTGGCCTGTAGCCAATCTTATAGTGATCAGAGTAGATCTGCTCTTTGTCAGCACGATAGTGCACGTAGCGTATTGGCGACAGCGGCGGTGGTTGTCCTTTGAATGCACACAAATATACCCATGCCCTGTCCGAAGGTCGCAAGGGATCGCTTATTTCGATCTCAGCCCAAGCATCCACGCCTTGAGGCAATAGCTGCGGAGACACTCTGTCTCCTGCGTCTGCAGCCATGAATACGAGTTCGTCATTATAATCAAAAAGCCCCTTGTCAGTGTCCTGGCAGGCCCGAGGACCTTCGGGTACTACATACCTACCTTCAGGATCTCTCTCGTCTATCTGAAATGGTATCACTTGCACGAGACCGTTGCGGGCAGCATAAAGCCTGAGCGAAGCAATAGGTGTGCCCTCTACGACCGTTATCGCATCTCCACGTATCTCCGCTGCAAAGATTTTGACGTTGTCTCGCACACCTCCACAGACGTCTCCTGTGCGTACGCAGCAAGAGCCACACACAGGTATGCGGTCATGATACACACCCTTCGGACCAGGCATCTAAAAGACAGCATAGACCCCTCCCTCACCTGTGTTATTCCATTCATGGTGGAAACCTAGGTGGCAGCCTGGAATGCATAATAATTCAGTCTCTTTGTCCTTGGCAATTTTGTGTGGGGTCCCGCCATTCGAAAGGCCACGACAGACCTTCCCTTCTGTTGGGCCCGCCTCATTGACCCTGAGAAAACCGCTGTGGTAGGTTCTTGAGATACAACAAGAGAATGTGTTGGTGTTCTGGCACGCACAGCAGTTCGAAGAAACGTAAAACTACAGCGTAGCAGACCGGACGGGCCGGTATCGGTCAGCGGCGGACCGGATCGCGCCTCTTCATGTCAAAACTAGTGAGGCTGCGTGGTTCCACTGTGCTGATACTGGCCGAGCAGATAACGACGTATGTTCACCTGAGAGCGGCCATGGTCGCAACGCATCATGATCGCATCATGATCGACCTAATCCCGCAGGCAACTGATTGCCTGGAAGAGGCGTTATCGTGCAACTCAAACTGGTGATACTCGACTGTGATGGGGTGATGTTCGACTCATTTCGATCCAACGTTGCGTACTATAATAGCGTTCTGGATCGGATGGGCGAACCACGGCTGACCCCAGAGGGAGAGCGACTCTGTCACGTCTATTCGACACCTCAAGTGTTTGCCCACTTGTTCCCGGACGATCCTGAGAAGGCCAAGAGAGCAGAAGCAATTGCATACGCCACCGATATGAGACCTTTCATTGCACTTATGCAGCCAGAACCGCACCTCATGGAAATCCTATCTTCACTCAGAAAGATGTATCTCCTGGCCATGGCTACCAACAGGGGGAGATCTGTTCCTGCACTCCTGAGCTATTTTGGTCTTGAACGTAGCTTCGATTGCATAGCTACTATCCTCGACGTGCCCAGGCCAAAACCAGCGCCTGATCTTCTCCTCTACTGTCTCGATCGCACGGGAGTGGCACCCGAAGAAGCAGTATACGTGGGAGATATGGAAAACGATCTTCTCGCCTCCAAGGCTGCAGGGATCCCCTTTATCGCAAAAGGCGACAGCCTGTCCCATCACGTGCACATCGAAAGGCTCGATGAACTACCCCAATTCCTCCGCACGGGTCTCCATAAACGCGAGGCAGCTTCATGAACCTTGTACTTTTTGCAGGTGACGATCTTGTACGCGTCTCGGTTCCTCCACACACACGAGTGATCCTTCCTCCCCACCCATGGCCTCCGTTGCCACAGTACGAGGCCTCAGTACGGGAGGCCCTCTACAACCCGTTAGGATCGCCTGCTCTCGTAAAGCTGGTAAAGCCAACTTCAAGGATAACTATCGCCTTTGACGATCCGTGTCTTCCTCTACCACCAATGGCTCGGGACATTCGAGAAAGGGCAATCTCCGTGGTGCTTGAGGAACTCTTTAAGATCGGGGTCCCCAAAGACAGGGTACGACTCGTATGTGCTATCGGACTGCACCGCAAATGGAGGCCTCGCGAACTTCGGCATGTGCTTGGCGCACGTGTATGGTCGGAAATGGGCCACCAAAGAATTCAGAACCACGACGCCGAGGATCCATTAGGCGTCGTTGAGCTCGGCACGAGCACCAACGGCAGAGTGGTCGAGGTCAACAGGCTCGTCAAAGAATCAGACCTGCTCATCTACGTGAATGTGAACTGGACGAGTATGAACGGCGGATGGAAATCCATCCTAGTGGGACTGGGAACGTTCAGGAGCATTCGCCACCATCATAGGAGTGCGGTCCTAGAACAAGGGACCATCATGGATCCAGCGCACAGCGCCTACCATGACATAATGGCTGATATGGGTGAGGTAGTTGCGCGCAATGCTCATGTCCTTACTATCGAGACAGTGATCGACAATCGGGTGTGGCATCCGTGGACGCAGAGACTTCTTTTTCCCAGAAATCTCTTCACTGGACAGAGGCTACCTCTTGCCTTCAGACTGACTGCACATCTGCCTTCCAAGGCAAAGGGGCTTCTCTCAGATCGGCTTCGTAGTGCCTATCAACCAACTGCAGTGCACGCAGGTTCTATCGATGCGGTTCACCCTGTCACCCTTGGATTACTTGCTCAACAGCACACTGTTCCTGTAGAAGGACAGACAGACGCCTTGCTGGTGGGCATACCAAATATCTCTCCGTATGCAGTATTCTCTAGCACCAATCCTTTGTTGGTGATGAACATGGCCTTGGGCTATCTCTACAATCTCTATCACGGCATGCCCGTTGTGCGGCCTGGAGGTGTGATGATCGTGCTCAACCCCTTCCTGCCCGAATTCGATGATGAGCATCATCCGTCCTATCGGGAGTTTTTTGAAAGGGTTCTTCCTCAGACCAGGGATCCAGAAGAGATAGAAGCACAGTTCGAGATGGATTTTGCCAGGCGGCCGTTCTATCTTCACAGGTATCGATACAGCTTTTCATACCATGGAGTCCACCCGCTGTATGCCTGGATATGGGGTGCACGCGCGCTCAAGGATCTCTCAAAGGTGATCGCTGTCGGCGCGGTCGATACAAAGGTTACATCCCGGATGGGATTTGATAACGCCTCGACGTTGGATCAGGCAATGGATATGGCAAAAGAAATACTAGGAAGCCATTTTTCGCTTACATGCCTTGCAATGCCTCCTATCTTCTGTCCTGCGGTTACTGTGTAAGCCCATTGAACGGCATCCTTCTCCATCGTGATTGCCTATTGCGACTTTCTGCCACTTTCAGCGTAACGTCTCACATAATATCCAGGCATCCTTCGAGTATGTCCTTTGCCCCCTGCTCCCATGAACGCGACTGGGCATGTGCACGTCCCTGCAGAGACAGCCGCTCCCGCTCCTCACGGTGGTCGAGAAGATGAGCGATTGCCTGGGCCAGGGCCGCTACATCGTGGGGATCGACAAGTACTGCAGCTTCACCCACCACCTCGGGCAGTGAAGATACATTTGAGGTAATCACAGGACACCCACACGCCATTGCCTCAAGCGGGGTCAGCCCAAACCCCTCCTCCAGAGATGGATACACGTATATATCGGCAAGGTTATAGTACAGGTGTAATTCTTCGTGAGGCACATGATCGAGAAACAGGACGTGATCAAGCAGCTCGAGCCTGGCAGCGTGTTCATATACGACCGAGAAAAAACGAGTCTTCGGCCCAACGACAACGAGCTTGTGTGCAGTATGCCGTGAGTGTACAAGCAGATGGAACGCCTCAAGCAGTGTTCGTACATTGCGTCTCGGTTCGTGGGCGCCTACCGTCATTATGAAAGAGCTGGGCAGGCCAAGCGAGCTGGCCAGTTTCTGCCTTTCCTGCAAGGAGAGGGCAAGGGGCCTAAAATGCGTTCCGACTCCTGTCCGAAAGACACGAATCTTGGCCTCATCGACCAGGAGCTGTCTAGAAATTTCGCATTGGGTCGCCTGAGATAGCGTAAAGATACGCGCCGCACGCCGCACTGCTCGCGGCACCATGAAACGCCAGTAGTAAGTCCATGCGCTGGTCTGTGCACTGCCCGTAAGGAATACCAGGTCGTAGACGATAACTGCCATTTTTCCAGGGAACACAAGAGGCGTTACCGGATCCATACATACTAGGAGATCGGCACGCTCGCTCAAAAACCTCTGAGGAAGGTAGACCTGCTTCCAATAGAGGTTTTCGAGCAAGTGCAGGACCTGTTCCTTCCTGGATCGCATCCGTGGCGGTGGTGGCACCGTTGGACGCTCGGGGATACACACACAGGTTGCACGAATATCTTTTATCCTCTGCAGCTCCCTGCTGAGGTTGCGTACGTACGTGCCTATGCCCGTGACATTGCGGATGGCTTCGCGACAGTCGAAAAGGATCTTCATGGTGTGTCATTCTAGAACCTCGGCTGGGGCTTAGCAATTCCTTCGTACCACTGATCGTCTTCATGATCCTCCCTAGATACTGAGTATTCTCACAATGCCCCTGTGTGCAACTGTCATTGCAATCGTAGCCTTACCCTCTTTCTAGATCACTTTGCCTGACCCTTGGCCCCTTCTATCACCTTTGCCACGTCCAGCCCGACAAGTGTCTTTATCTGTTCTAGAAATGAGTGTACTGACCCGGCTAAACTTCCTACCAAATGCGGGACACCTCCGCCGTCGCCACCATCCAACACGGTCAGCTTCTCTATCGTAAGGTTCGATGCTATGACCTTAGTAACCTTTTCTACAAGCTCTGGGAGCAACTGAATCATGAACAGATCCTTGCTGTCCTGACGCTCCCACTGCTCGCGCAACAATCGAAGTGCCTCTGCCTTTGCCTTGCCTTCCTCAAAGGTAAAAGCAGCCTGACCCATGGCCCTGTTTATCAGTGCCTCTTTTTCGGCCTGTGCAGGAATGACGACCTCTGCTTCGTACTTGAGCTTGTTCGCTTCGGCCCGTTTTTCCTCGAGCTCCTTCATGTGCTCCATACGCGATATTTCGCCGGCAAGCTTGGCCCGTTCCTCAGCACGATTGGCATGAGCGGTCCAGTCTGCTTGCTGTACCCTGAAGCCCCGTTCAGCCTCAACCACTGATTTGCGCGCCTCGATTTCAGCGATCTCGGCTAGCTTCCTCGCCTCAGATTCTCTGGTACTTGCCTCTGCATGTGCCTGAGCCTCAACGATCCTGGCATCTCGCTGTACTTCTGCATTCTTTTTCCGGGCAATCGCTTCTAAGTACCCTTTGTCATCTTCGATCTTTTGTACCTTGAACGTATCCAAGATAAGTCCCATGCGCTCCAAATCGGCCCGTGCCTCTTTGGCAACTTGCTGAGAAAACGCAAGGCGATTGGCATTTGCCTCCTCGGGCATCATCGTCGCGATTACCCCTCGGATGGTGCCCTCGATAATCTCTTTTGCCACGCTCACGATCACCTGCGGACCTTTGCCTAAAAAACGTTCAATGGCATTGCCCAACCCCTGTTCCTCGGTGCCCGCAATCTTGACATTGGCCATTGCCTTTATGTGCACAGGAATTATCCCCTTGGTCAAGGCACCCTGTATGTCCATATCGATAGGGATTGCGTTCAGCGACATACGACTTACGGTCTCTACAAACGGAATCTTCAAGGCCCGTCCGCCCTTGATCACCCGGTATCCCCTGACGGTATCCTTGTACTTGTACCTCCTTCCGGAAAATATCATGACCTCGTTGGGTTCGCAGATCTTCAGATTCGTCTTGATAAAGGCCACAACGATCATAACCACGAGTGCAGCAATGAGAATGCCCAAACTGATGAATAGATCCATGCCTGTATCCTCCTTGTACCTGTGAACGTCGCTCTATCTTAGATGTCGAAATACAGTGCAAATTCGTACGGATGGGGTCTCAACCTGATCTGGTCGTCTTCCCGTTTCCGTTTGTATTCGATCCACACCTCAATGAGATCCTCGGTAAATACATCACCCTTCAGCAGATACGCATGATCACGCTCGAGTGCATCAAGGACCTCTCCGAGCGAACCAGGTGTTGCCTTTATGTGCTTCTTCTCTTCAGGAGAGAGCTCATAGATGTCCTCGTCAATGGGATCCGGCGGCTCGATGCGGTTTTCAATGCCATCCAGACCTGCCATCAGCATAGCTGCGAACGCAAGGTACGGGTTGCACGAGCAGTCAGGACAGCGGAATTCGATCCGTTTTGCCTTCTCGCTCGGTGAATACATGGGTATCCGTACACAGGCGCTACGATTCCTCTGTGAGTACACGAGATTAATTGGCGCTTCATAGCCCGGCACCAGACGGCGGTATGAATTTGTCGTTGGCGAGGTAAAAGCAAGAAGGGACGGCGCGTGGTGTAAGATCCCTCCTATGTAGTGACGCGCAATCGTACTGAGGCCTGCATATCCATTCGGGTCGTAGAATAGGTTTCTTCCAGCTCGCCAAAGACTCTGATGCACGTGCATCCCTGAACCGTTGTCCATAAAGATCGGCTTTGGCATGAACGTAACCGTCTTACCGTGCCTGCGGGCTACGTTTTTCACCACGTACTTGTACTTCATGAGGGTATCTGCAGTCCTTACAAGGCTATCGGTCCGTATACCAATCTCGCACTGACCTGCTGTTGCCACCTCGTGATGATGGAGGATAACCGGAACCCCGATGTCAGCCATGACCTTGCACATCTTTGCCCTGAGGTTTTGCAAACTGTCAGTGGGCGGTACTGGAAAATACCCTTCTTTGAATCGCGGCTTATACCCAAGGTTCGGTCCTTCGTCCCTTCCGGTGTTCCAAAAGCCTTCCTGGGAATCGATACGATAGAACCCTGTATTGTAGGTCTGTTCAAATCGTATGTCGTCGAAAATATAGAACTCAGGCTCTGGTCCAAAAAAGGCCTGATCAGCAATACCAGACACCGACAGGTACCGTTCTGCCTTCTGTCCTACGTTTCGAGGATCGCGCGAGTACGGTGTCTGAGTGATGGGGTCTTTCACATTGCAGATCATACTCAGCGTAGGATCCTCGGAAAATGGATCGATAAAGGCTGTTTCAGGATCAGGCTTGATCAACATATCGCTCTCATTGATTGGCTGGAAACCTCGGATACTAGAGCCGTCGAATCCAATACCCTGGATAAAAAGGTCCTCTGAGAGTTGGTGGATCGGAATGGTGATGTGCTGCCACATCCCTGGTATATCGATGAACTTAAGGTCAATGAATTCCAACCGATGTTCTTTTACGAACTTTGTCAGGTCCTTGGTATTCATAGGGTTTCACCTCGTTCAGCCTATCGCGTGACCACCGCGCTCTCCTGTGCGAATGCGCACCACTTGGTAGAGATCGAGGACAAAGATCTTTCCGTCTCCGATTTCGCCTGTCCTGGCACCTTTGGTGATCGCAGCAATGGTCGGTTCGACAAAATCTTCGTTACAGGCGATCTCGATCTTGACCTTCTTCAGGAGGTTGCCTGCCTCCTTAGAACCACGGTAGACCTCGGTCAGCCCCTTTTGCCTTCCTCTTCCCAGTACACTTGAGACTGTCATGAGGTGTACTTCCACGTCCTCGAGCGCCTTCTGCACTTCATCCAGTTTGTGAGGCTGAATAATCGCGACAATGTATTTCATGACCATACTCCTTAGCGGTTTATTCAATCACCGTGTACGCTGACTCATGGTGCTGCGTGAGATCCAGGCCGATGATTTCACTGTGTTTGTCTACTCTCATACCGACAATCGCATCCACGAACTTGTACAAAAGCCATGTCATCGCCGCGGCGTAGCACACGGTCACAGCCACGATGAGCAACTGTACGAGGAATAGATGAACACCTCCAAAGAATAGTCCGTCCGCACCTGAGCTGTTTATAGCCTTTTCAGCAAAAAGCCCTGTAGCGATCGTCCCCCACATGCCACCCACACCGTGGATGCCGAAGACGTCCAACGAATCGTCATAGCCTGCGGCCTTCTTCAGTTTTGTGACTGCGATATAACATACGATGCTGGCTAGTATTCCTATGAAGATGGCACTCAGTGGTCCGACAAAACCACATGCGGGCGTTATGGCGACCAGACCAGCAACTGCCCCTGTGACAATCCCGAGCACGGTGGGTGCCTGATCCTGCTGCCACTCGATAAGGGCCCATGTCAATCCTGCAGCGGCTGTCGCCGTGTTGGTAGTGACAAAGGCCTGTGCAGCCAGCTCTCCTGCGGTAAGGGCGCTTCCGGCATTGAACCCGAACCAACCGAACCACAGCAGCGCTCCTCCGAGTACTGTCAATGGCAGATTGTGCGGCGTAAATGTGCGTTGTTCATATCCAACCCGCCTTCCAATAAGAAGCGCCAGCACCAGGGCCGAGACACCAGAGCTCGTGTGGACAACGATCCCTCCGGCAAAGTCGAGTGCACCGAGCTGTTTCAGCCATCCTCCTGAAGACCATACCCAGTGGCCCACAGGATCGTACACAAAGGTGGCCCACAAGATTGTAAAAATGAAAAATGCCGAAAACTTGATCCGCTCTGCGTAGGCCCCGATGATAAGCGCAGGGGTGATGACAGCAAACATAGCCTGAAAGATCATGAACGCCAGATGAGGAATGGTTGCTGCATAGTCTTCGTTGGGAGCCACACCTACTCCATTGAGACCAGCCCAGTCGAGCATTCCGATAATGCCTGAGCCGGCGTCAGGTCCAAAGGTCAGTGAATATCCATACAAGACCCACTGAATGTTTATGACGCAAAGAATAATGAAACATTGCATGAGTGCAGAAAGGACGTTCTTCCTCCGCACCATGCCTCCATAGAAGAAGGCCACACCAGGGGTCATGAGCATCACCAGTGCAGCAGCTACAAGTACAAACGCCGTGTCTCCAGAGTTGATCATCTCCATTTCAACGATTCCTCCTGTCAGGTATATCCATCTGTTGTCCTTCGATCATTCGATAGGCTTGTCCGGTTATACATAAGCGCGGTGACGTTGTGTTTGTGTTGTGGTGAAAAGCAATAGATGTGCCAACCTGTCGGGCAAGACGTATGGCTTTGAGAACTACAGCGTACGTTCAGACACTAGGCCATCGGGGTCCCACACCGATACCAAAGCGCGCATCCTACATTTTTGAAGAACAGGACCTGAGTTCTACAAAATTGTAGAGCTCCCGGATGGGATACCACGCATCCCCCGATGCATGAGTAACCCCTCGTTGAATGAGGTGGTTCTGACAGCATATCCCTGGCCAACCGTGCCCTTGTTCATCCCGGTACTGACGGTTGGCACGCCGCTTGCCATACCCTCGCACTAACGGTCTGGCAGAGGTGACGATCTTCAATCGGCAGACAGCGGGCAACTCACCTGAGGGCAAAAAGGAAAAAGGAGGGACCTATGAAAAAAAGGATCTTATCTCTGAGCAGCTTTTTGGCACTACTTTTCGTGGCAGTGTGCGTTCGGGTTGCAGCACAGGAGACGCCACCAGCAGCATCTCAGACCGACTCAGAACATCAGTGGTTCGATGTGCACGTCGCATTGCAGGCAAGCTATCTCTACAATGTGAGAAGCCCTTCTTCGTTAGCGAATGAGCTTCGGGTTTTCGATTACCGCTCCAACAGTTTCACCCTGGACCTCGCCCAGCTCGTTGTGGGGAGGGAGGCACCGGTCGGTAGCATCGGGTATAAGGTGAAACTTTCTGCGGGCAAGACCGCTCAGTTCATCCATTCATTGGGACTGGGGATCGATGAGGACGAAGACCCTCTAGAGACGGATCCTTTCGATCTCACTGAGGCATACGTGGACTATGTCGCACCTATCGGCAGAGGTATCACGATACGTTTCGGCAAGTTCGTCACCGCTCATGGGGCCGAGGTTATAGAGGCGAAAGACAACCAGAACTACTCTCGTTCATTGCTCTTCAACTATGCTATCCCTTTTACCCATACAGGGATCGTACTTGGATACTCATTCTCAGAGGCGATCGCTGCGCAGGTTCATGTGGTCAATGGCTGGGATACTGTTGTTGACAACAATAGTTCAAAGAGTGTCGGCCTCAGCTTACATCTTACCCCTACCGATGACCTCAGCTGTCTGTTCAATCTCATGTACGGGCCTGAACGAAAGGATAACAACTCAGATAATCGCTTTTTGTTCGATTGGGTCTTCTCACTCAGGCCACACCGCTCGACAGAGCTTTTGTTCAATGTGGATTACGGCTTTGATGAGCACGGTGCACCTGATACCGGTATTGCCCGGTGGTATGGGGTATCAGGCGCCGCCCGGTACAGGATAACCGACTGGTTGAGTATGTCTGTGCGACTCGAATATGTTAGGGACGACGACGGCGCTCGAACGGGCTACGTGCAGGATGTCAAGGAAGTGACTTATACTCCTGAGGTACGAATTGCACAGTCACTCATACTTCGTCCTGAGTATCGGCATGACTGGTCCAACGCACGGATATTTGATCAGGGACGAAAGAAATCCCAGGACACACTGGCCCTGGCAGCTCTTTACTCGTGGTAGGATGCCCTTTGACACACAGGCAGCATTGAGGACCACTCTATCCCTCAGTCAGGATTTCTTCGCAGCGTAGACCTTGGGTCCGATCCCATATTTGTTGATTCGATACCCTAACATGCGTTCAGTTATACCAAGGAGCCGCGCAGCCTTGCCCAGGTGGCCGCCAGCTGTCTTTAGGGCCTCGAGGATCATTTCTTGTTCGATGCGTGCTACGCACTCAGGAAGTTTGCCTCTCACCCTGCTTCCAGCTGTTTCCGCTGTCTGGAGCGAAGGCGGCAAATGCTCGGCCCGAATCGTTCTTTCATTGCACAAGAGCACTGCCCGCTCGATACAATTTTCCAACTCTCGTACGTTACCTGGCCAATGGTAACTCATCAGCATGTTGATCGCTGTGGTCGAGATCCTTCGAATGTCCTTTTTGTGCTCCAGGGCGTACTTTTGCAAGAAGTGGTCAGCCAGCAAGACGATATCGTCCTTCTTCTCTCTGAGCGGCGGGAGAAATATGGGGAATACATTTATCCGGTAGTAAAGATCCTCCCGAAACTGCCCCGATTCGACCTCTTTTTCGAGGTGCTTGCTCGTAGCTGCCAGAAGGCGTACATCCACCTTTGTGGTGACGGTACCCCCAACGCGTTCGAATTCGCGGGTCTGCAAGACCCTGAGCAACTTGGCTTGCATATCCTTTGGAAGGTCGCCTACCTCATCGAGAAACAAGGTACCGCCGTGGGCCAACTCGAACCGGCCGAGTTTTCTTTTTACTGCTCCAGTAAAGTCACCCTTCTCGTATCCGAACAACTCGCTTTCGAGCAAATTCTCAAGAAGCGCGGCAC